>WNGB01000559.1_pt1 | contig 165058 bp, 126 predicted proteins | sample 5400681 | NCBI WGS metagenome assembly WNGB01 (sample SAMN13153367, study PRJNA577476) | soil metagenome | isolation source: 115 cm soil or saprolite under grassland replicate 2 | place: USA:California | collected 2016-06-15 | reverse complement strand
CCGCCCACCAACGAGCCAACAGGGCAGTGTCGCATCCAGCCGTCGCGGTGATCGAGCACCGAAGAATCTCCGTCAGGACCACTGGTACCGGGCTGCGGCCTCGACCCGACTCCAGATGCCGCCCGCTATGGACAGATTTTCTTCGTCGCCGTGATCCTCATGTTGGGTCGCGAACTTGATCGTGACCGCAGTTCTTGCGGTCTCCCATCCTCAGGATGGCTCGATGCAACACCGCCCCGGCAGATGCTAGCCCGGTGCCTGGACGACGGGCGGGGCGGCTGGCAGCCGCTGGGTGAGGATGGCAGCCATATCTCTACTCCGGTGACCTACGCAACGAGGACGCCGCCCGGCTGGCCCAGTGCGGGCTGGCCGAGTGGCTGCCGTCGGCCGGGTGGGATACCGACGCGGCGGCCGAGGCGCTAGCTCGCAATGCTGACCGATCCCGTGTACCGGTCCCGGGCCGCATGGTTCGCCACCACGGTCGACGCCGGGGCCGCCGCCGATGTGGTCTGTTCCCGCGTGGACGCGCTGGCCGGATCAGCAGGTGCGCCAGACCCCCGACGCGCTTCGGTCACAGATAGCCCGTACCGGCGAGCAGCCGGTCGATGCCGGTCGGCGGGTACCAACCCTTGAACGGGCTCGTCCTGCCGAGCGTGCCGGGAGGGCCGAGCTGGATGCTGCCGTCCCCGGTGGCGTAGGCCCAGTAGTAGTGCGAGGAGTCGACGGTGTACGTGGTCTGCCGGCTGCCGCTGGTCGCACCGCGGTCGTACGTGCCATAGAACTGGTGCGCCACGACCCGGCCGGTGGTGTAGTCCACCAGGTGGTACCAGAAGAAGCCCTCGTTGAGCGGGTATCCGCTGGTGTTCCACGTGATGCGCACCGTCACCTGGCGGGTGGTGCCGGTGGTGACCGGCCCGTAGATCAGGCACGTCTCCAGCTTCATGTCGCGCCGTTGCTCGTAGCGGTACCCGCTGCCGGGTCGGCCGCCGGTCGGGTTGACCAGGTAGTTGCTCGCCACGGTGCCCGAGCAGATTGTCGCGCCGCCGGGCACCTGGAGCGTCGCGCGCACGATGTTGGATCGGGTGCTCTCGCCCTGACCCTTGATCGAGGTGACGTAGAACTCGTACGTGTGGCCGTGGGCCAGGTACATCCCGTACCACGTGGTGTCCACGTTCGGGTACGGCAGGCGGTGGAAGCTCTCGCCCAGCGTTACGTCCCGAGCGTAGATCCAGTACCAGACGTTGGACGGGTTCGGTGCCTGCCAGCTCAACCCCACCGAGGTGTCGAGGACCGACGTGACGATCAGCCCGGTCGGGGCGCCCGGTTGTGGCGTACCACTGACCACATTGGACCGTCCACTTTCGCCAGCCACGTTGATCGCGGTGACGTAGAACTGGTAGGTGTGCCCGTCCGACAGCAGCGTCACGGTAAAGCTGTTCGTGGTCACCGGGTACTTCAGCCGGGTGAAGCCGCTCTGACCGGCGGTCACGTCCCGCATGTAGATCCAGTACCACAGGTTCGGGCCGGGCGCGTTCCAGGACAGCGCGGCCTGGGAGTCGCCCGTGTGTATGGTCAGCCCGGTCGGCGCGGCGGGCAGTGGTGGAAGCGGCTTTGCCTGTACCGCGTTCGACCATTCACCCTCGCCGTGCACATTGATCGCGGAGACCCGGTACTCGTACCGGTAGCCGTTGGCCACCGCGGTGTCCACGAAGCTGGTGCCGTCGGTCACCGGGTAGGCGAACCGCGTGTAGTGGTCCTCGCCGCAATCGACGCACCGGCGGTAGATCCAGTACCACGCGCCGGCTTCCGGTTCGGACCAGGCCAGCGAGACCCGCCCGTCACCGGCAGAGGCGGACAGGCTCGGCGCGGCGGGCGTGCCGCCGTGCGCCGTCACCTGGGCCACCGCCGAGGCTGGTCCCTCGCCGCCGGGGGCCATCGCGGCCACCTTGTACTCGTACGTGTGACCGTCGACCAGGTCGGTGCGCACCACGTGGGTCGTTGTCACCGGATACACGGCCTTCTGGAACGGCTGGCCGGCCGTAGCGTCCCGCTCGTAGAGCCAGTACCAGAGGTTGGGGCCCGGGCCGCGCCAGGACAGGAGTGCCCTGCCGTCGTTGGTCGCCACGGCGGTCAGGTTCGTCGGTGCGTCCAACCGTACGGTCGCGCTGGCCGCGGCGGACCGGGGTCCCTCGCCGCCGGAGTTGATCGCCGAGACCTGGAACTGGTACGTGTGGCCGAGGTTCAGCGCGCCGGTGGTGAACGCCGTGCCTGTGGTCAGCGGATACTGCAGCCGGGTGTACGGCTCGCTGGCCGTGGCATCCCGCATGTAGATCCAGTACCACAGGTCGGTGCCGGGATCGGTCCAGGCGATGTGGACGGTGGCGTCGCCCCGCGCAGTCGCGGTCAGCCCGGTCGGCGCCGCCGGCAAGGGTTCTTTCGGGGTGGCGGTCACCTTGTTCGACGGTGCGCTTTCGCCGCCGGCGTTGATGGCCGTCACGTAGTACTCGTAGGTGTGGCCGTTGACGAGGTAGCCGGCGGTGGCTGAGGTGCCGGTGGTCACCGGGTACACCATGTGGGTGAGCTCGGTTTCCTCGGCGGTCACGTCGCGCTGGTACACCCAGTACCAGAGGTTGGGCGCCGGCGCGGTCCAGGACAGCGCGACCGTACCGTTGCCGGCCACCGCCCTCAGGTTCGTCGGCGGTGCCGGTAGGTCCATCCGCGCCACGGCCGAGACCGTGTTGGACGGCGGCCCCTCACCACCCCCGTTGATGGCCGTCACCCGGAACTCGTACGTGTGGCCGATGGTGAGGTAGCCGGCCGTGAAGCTGTTGGTGATGACCGGGTACTTCAGCCGGTCGAACTCCCGCTCTTGGCCGTCGGTGGCGTCGCGCATGTAGATCCAGAACCAGACGAACGGGCCCTGCGAGGTCCAGGTCAGCGAGATGGTGCCGTCGTTGTTCGAGCGGGCCACCAGGTTCGTCGGCGCGGGCGGCGGCGCGATGCGCGCGGTCACCGTGACCGGGGCCGACGGCGGGCCCTCGCCGCCGGTGTTGGCCGCGGCCACCCGGAACTCGTAGGTGTGTTCGTGCGCGAGGCCCCGGACCACCTGCGAGCTGGCCCACACCTGATCCGGCAGCTCGGTGAAGTCGGCCTGGCTGTTGGTGATGTCCTTCTGGTAGATCCGGTACCACAGCGCGCCCGCGACCCCGGTCCAGGACAGCGTGACCGTACCGTCGTCGTTCGCGGTTGCCTGCAACCCGGTCGGCGCGGCGGTCGGCGGGGTGACCTGTGGCACCACGGTCACCGTGTTGGATCCCGGTGACTCGCCGGCGCTGTTGAACGCGGTCACGTAGAACTCGTACGTGTCGCCGTTGGTGAGCAGGCTCGGCGAGGTCGACGTGCCGGTGACCGGGTTGGGCAGCCGGACCGGCTGGGTCTGCCCGTCCGTGACGTCGCGCTGGTAGACCCGGTACGACACGCCGGGCGTCGGAGAGGCCGTCCACGACAGGTGGACGCCTTGGCTGTCGGCGACCGCCGTCAGGTTGGTCGGCGGCTTCGGCAGGGCGGTGGGGGCCGGCGGCGCGGGCAGCGTGACGTCGATGAACCGCGGCCGGTAGATGTGCGCGTCGTTGGTGTTGCCGTCCGGCAGGAGGCTGTTGACGTTGTAGGACACCACGAGCTTGCCGGGACCGCCGGCAGCCAGGTGGAAGTGTGGCCCGTAGACGATGTTCCCGGTGCCGGGAGCCGCTTCGGGCGCGGTGTAGAGCTGGGTCTTGTCGGCGAACGGTCCGGTGGGCGACTCCGCGAAGTACGCCACGATGCTGGGGCTGAAGAACCCGTCCGCGTCGTGTCTGACCATGACGTAGCTGCCGCCGATCTTCTCGACGCCCAGGCCGTCAGCGCCGCTCATGACGCGGACCGACTCCGCCTCGTTGGTGGACCAGCCGCTGCCGGTCCAGTACTCCCAACCACCGGAGATCGCGCCGGAACGCGCCCGGGCGATGTGGAGGAACTTGAGACTGCCCGCGCCTTCGATGCCGTAGACGTAGGAGTAGCCGCCATCCTCGAGTATCTCCGCACCCCACGCGACCGTCTTGCCGATGTGCAGGTCGGTCAGGCTGTCCAGGGTGATGCCGGGCAGGGAGAACGTGGCGAGCCAGGTGCCGGTCTGCTGGTAGGCCAGCGGTCCGTCACCGGAGGAGATGAAGTGGTTGAAGATCACGCGCAGCTTGTTGCCCTCGACGGTGCCGCCGTAGGCCCAGTAGCCCAGATCACCCGGCGGCGCCTCGGCCGCCGGCGGACCGACCAGCGCCTCCGGCTTGTTGGGGGTACCGCCGGTCAGCGTGGTCAGCGTGTTCCCCTGCTGGACGACGATGGAGTTGTGGATCATCGGCGTGTTGGGCGGGCGCGAGTGGTCGGCGTTGACGATGCCGAGGAACGTGTCGGAGAACAGCCACGCGATCCGCCCGTCGGGCAGCGGTACCGAGACCGTGGTGTCCCCGCCGGTCCAGTGGTTGCCCTGGTCGCCGTAGGTGTTCCACATCGTGTTCAGGTCGCCGTCGGGCAGCGCGCCGCCGTCGATCGGGTTGAGCGGGCCGGTGAAGAGCAGCCGGTTCGGCGTGCTGGTGCTGAACCCGGTGATGACGTCGGGTGTCGTCCGCCCGACGATCGCGTTGGTCAGCTGTTCCCGGGTCCACTGTGGATGCATGGCGAGCAGCATGGCGGCGACGCCGGTCACGTGCGGCGCGGCCATCGAGGTGCCGGACTTCTTGTCGTAGTCGGAGTCGTGTCGATAACCCGTTGAGATGATGTTTTCTCCCGGCGCGATGAGGTCCACGCACCGTCCCTGGTTGCTGCCTTGGCCGATGCTCGTGTCCACCCACCGCTGGTCGGTCTTGGTCGACGCGCCGACCGTGATGACTTCCGGAACCCAGGCCGGCGAAGAGGTACATGCGTCGGTATTCCAGTTGCCGGCGGCGGCCACGTAGGTGAGCCCGCTGGCGATCGAGTCCTCGACGGCCTTGTCGATGGATGGCACCCGCCCGCGGGACCCGATGCTCATGTTGACGACCGCCGGCCGCTGGGCATGGTCGGTCACCCAGTCCACGCCGTCGGCGACTCTCTGGGCGGTGTCCCGCCCATCGCAGTTGAAGACCTTGACCGACCTGATCGTGACGTCCTTGGCGACGCCGTATGTCTTCGCGCCCACGATGCCCGCCACGTGTGTGCCGTGGCCCGCGGCGTAGGTCGTGGTGCAGTCAGGGGCTACCGTGGTGCTCCCGGTGATGGCGTTGAAGGCCACGTGCGCGCGCCCGCCGAACTCCTGATGAGTGGTGAGCACGCCGGTGTCGATGACGTAGACGTTGACCGTCGCCGCGGCGTTGGGCGCGGTGTAGCGGTCGTCCAGTGGAAGATACCTCTGGTCGATGCGGTCCAGCCCCCACGGCGGGTAGTTCTGTGTGCCAGCAACGTCCACATAGGTGTCCTGCTCGACGCCGTGGACGTCGGGGTCGGCGGCCAGCCGCTGCGCGTCATCCGCGCTCATGTGGACGGAGAAGCCGAACAGCACGGCGGTGTAGAGGTACCCGACCGTGCCGTGATAGCCGGCGGCAAGCCGGTTCGCGGTGGCTTCGACGCCCGCGGCGACCACCGCGGGGTTGCGTTCGAGCGTCACGATGTACTCGTCGGGCACCGCCCGTGCCGGATCCGGGACCACCACCGGCCCTTCGGCCAGCACCGGAGTCGCCGGGACCGCCAGGAACGCAGTCACCGCGAGCAGCGCGACCAGCGGCATGGCCAGTACGCGCCGGGTCATGCGGGAAGGCCGGGAGCGGAAAGCGAGCATGACGTTCCCCCACGAGTGACGCGACGTGGAGGTCAGTCTGGATGCGATCGATACTGAACTCCTACGCGTCCGCTACTGGCTCGCCTTTCCGGACGCGTAGCCGCCCAGCAGTGCCCGTGCCCGCTCGGCTTCGGGTACTTCCAGGTCGGTGAAGATGGCGAGGGCCTCCCGCCAACGGGATTCGGCGGTATCGGCTGCTCCCGACCGGCTCGCGATGCGACCGAGGAGCAGCAAAATACGACCGAGCTCGAGCCGTTGGCCGGTTCCGCGGAGTATCTCCAGCGCCTCCTGCGCATGCGCCGCGGCGTCATCCAGCCGTCCCTCGGCGTGGCAGACCTCGGCAAGCGCGCCGAACGCCTGACCGCTGAGGACACGCAGCTGGCTGCGCGCGGCGATAGCGAGGGCGCGCTCCGCGTAGTCGCGTGCTTGGTGGTACTCCGTCAGCTCCCGGCAGGCGTGTGCCAGACCGACCAGCGCATCGGCCTCGTTCAGGGCCAACTTGCTTTCGTGGGCCAGATGCAGCGCACGTTCATGGTGTTCGATGGCGTCCCGGTGGTGTGCCTGCAACTGGCGAAGCTCGCCGAGCGTGTTCAACGCCTCGGCTTCCTCGACCGGGCCGCCGAACTCGCGCGCGAGCGCGAGCGCGGCTTGCGCGTGGTCGACCCCTTCCATCCAGCGCCCCTGGTCCCGGTCGAGCCTGGCCAGCATGATCAGGCAGTACGCCTCTCCGATCCGCGCACCGAGCTCGCGGCTGAGTGGGATCGCCCGCGCCAGCCGTTCGCGAGCGACCTGGAACAGCCCGGCACCGCGTTCAACCAGAGCGAGGTTGCACAGTGCGATGCATTCGATGTCGCGAAGTGCGTGCTGTCGGCTCAGCGCCAGCGCCCGCCGGAGGTGATCCAGCGCCTCCGCCGTACGGCCCAGCTCGTCGCACGTGAGGCCGAGGTTCATCAGCTGGGTCGCTTCACCCTGCGGCAGCCCGAGCTGATGATTGATCGCGGCCGCCCGGCTGCATGCGTCGATCGTGTCGACCGGACGGCCAATCTCGCGGTACACCACGCCGAGGTTGCCGGTGGCGGCGGCTTCGAGGTCCAGACATCCGGCCCGGCGGCTGAGCTCGGCCGCGCGGCGATAGTGCCTCTCGGCCTCGGAATGGCGGGCGGCTTTCCAGCTCGCGTCGCCGAGGCTCAGGAGCATCGCGGCCTCTGCTTTCTCGTCGCCGGCAGCGCGGGCCGCCGCCCGCCCCGCTTCAGCCATGCTGAGCCAGTCGACGGCGTGCCGGCGCAGCACGAAGTACCCGCGGAACGTGTCGGCGATGAGCCAAGCCGTGGCGTACGGACCCGTGGTCGCCGCGCGGTCCACCACGGCGAGCAGGTTCGGTCGTTCGGTATCCAACCACGCCATCGCGGCGGTCGGATTGTTGTCCAACCCGGCGCGCGGTTGCCCGGCCTCGGCAGGCGGTACGGGCAGTCGCAGCCGACCCGGATAGCTCAGCCGTGCCGCCGCATCGGCGCTGTACAGGTACCACCGGCACAGCCGTTCCCAAGCGCCCTGCCGGAGCGTCTCATCGCCGGTTGCGGCGCGCTCCACGGCGTAAAGCCGAAGCAGATCGTGGAACATGAACCGGTTCGGCGCGCACGGGATGATCAGATGCGCGGCAACCAGACGGCTCAGCAGCCGCCGTGCGTCGGCGGGCGCGATGTCGGCGAGTACCGCGGCGGCTTCGTCGGTGAAGTCGGGCCCCGGCACCAGACCCAGCAGCCGGAACAGGTCGCGCGCCTCGGCGCCCAACCCGGCATAGGACAGGTCAAACGCCGTCCGTACCGCAGTCTGTTCATCACCATCGATCTGTAGCGCAGCCAACCGGTTTCCCCCGGCCAGCTCGACCACGTAGTCGGCGATGGTCCGATGCGGATGGTCGCTGAGGTTGGCGGCAGCGATCCGCAGCGCGAGCGGCAGGCCGCCGCAAAGCCGGGCGAGCTCGGCGGCTGCCGCAGGCTCGGTCGCTACCCGGCGGGCGCTGGCCGTGCAGGCCAGCAGCTCCACCGACTCGGAGGGCGTCAGCACGTCGAGGGTCAGCCGGTGTGCGCCGTGGCTGGCGACGAGGCCGCCCAGCTTCTCCCGGCTGGTAACCAGCACCAGACAGCCGGCGGAGCCAGGTAACAACGGCCGGACCTGGTCGACATTCGCCGCGTTGTCCAGCAGGACCAGCGCTCGCCGGCCGGCCAACAGAGACCGGTACATGGCGGCCGCCTCGGCCATATCCACCGGAACCCGCTCGGCGCTCACCCCGAGCGCCCGCAAGAACTGGGCCAGCGCGTCGATCGGTCGCATCCGCGGACCGGGAGAGTGACCGCGGAGATCGACGAACAGCTGTCCGTCGGGGAAGCGATGTGCGATCTGGTGTGCCCAGTGGGTGGCAAGCGTGGTCTTACCCACGCCGGCGCTGCCCACGATCGCGGCGATCACCACGGGTACAGCGTCGCCGTTCTGGTCCAGCAAGCTCGTCAACGCCGACAGGTCGCCGCCCCGGCCGGTGAAGCCGGCGATGTCGGGCAGCAGCTGAGCGGGTGCCGGTACCACGGACGCAAGGGTCGGCTGCGGGCCGTCCAGAGCCGGGTCGGCACGCAAGATCGCCAGCTCGAGCCTGCGTAGCTCGTCGCCAGGGTCGAGACCCAGCTCGCTGGCGAGCCGCTTTTCGGCCAGCCGGTACGCCTCCAGGGCGTCCGCCCGCCGTCCGCACCGATACAGCGCCACCATCAGCTGCCCGACCAACCGCTCTCGCAACGGATGCGTTGCCACCAACGCCGATAGATCAGGCACCAGATCGCTGTGCCGCCCGAGCGCCAGCTCGAGCTCGACGCGTTCCTCGATGACAGCCAGCCGCTGCTCCTCCAGGCGTGCGGCTTGGGCGGCGAGTCCGGGTGCTCCACCAAGCGCCGGGCCGCGCCACAGTCCGTACGCCGCCTGAAGCCGCCCGGCGGCCGTCTCCAGCTGACCTTCGGCGACCGCCCGCCGGGCAGCGGCCACATGCGTGTCGAACACATTCACATCAACTTGGTCGGGTTCGACGCACAGGGCATACCCGGAAGGCCGGGTCGCAATAAGGCCATCGAGCGCCCGGCGCAGCGTCGAAATGCAGGTGAACACCTGCTGCTGCGCGGTGGCGGGCGGATCCTCGCCCCACAGCGCGTCGACCAGCTGGCCGACCGACACGACCTGGCCCGGCTGCAACGCCAGCGCGGCCAGCACAACGCGTTGTCGTGGACCGCCCAGCGCTATGGGGCGCTCCTTGTCGACGGCCTCGATCGGCCCAAGAAGCCGAAACTCCACCAGCCTCGCCGCCTCCCCCCAAAGCGTGCGAACCGAGTCTAGGTGTGCCTGGGCGACGATCACAGCCAGCCTCCGGCCGACCGATGCCCGTGGCGGGCGCGGGGTGCAGGAGCCAACCTTCGCTGCGCCTGCTGTTTCCCGGCGTGGCGGGTACCGCCATCCTCGCGCTTGCCGCCGGCTGTGGCCGCGGCGGCGACGACAACGGCTCGATGCCCGGCATGAACCACGGCGGCGGCATGACGGCCAACAGAGCCGTTCTGAGTTCCTCCATGACGTGGAACCAGAGGTGTTTCTGCCGGTCGCAGACGCGTTCACCGCGTTACTGCGAAGCGAGATCACATGGGACGCGGCGACCTCGCCGGTACTTTGATCCCGCAAGCGCCCCGGCGACGGTGAGCCAAGCCCGCGCGGGAGACGTCTGACCGCTTCACAATGGGTCGGGCAGTTGGGCGAGGCGACGGCGCAGGTGCTCGGTGAGGGGTACGAGGGCAAGGCCGGCGGCGGGGCCATCACGTTCGGCAACAGCCACTGCCCGGTTGAGCCGGACGATCGAGGTGTCGTGCACGGTGAGCAGCACGTCGTACCAGGAGATGACCGCGCCCCAGTCGGTCTCGGCGTAGGCGGCGGCGAGGGCGTGGCAGGCGGCGATTGCGGCCTGTACCACGTAGTTGTTGGGCCGGTCGGGGGTGCGGCGTAGGCCGGCACCGACCAGTTCGACGCCTTCCTTGACTGCCGCGTTGTCCCATCGGGACCGGTCCTGGTCGGGCAGGAGGACCGGGTGCCCGTGCTCGTCCAGGCGGGCCGCCCGGCGGGCGTTGTGCAGCAGCATCAGCGCGAGCAGTCCGAGCGCGGTCGGTTCGTCGGGCATCAGGTCGGCCAGCAGCCAGCCCAGGCGGATCGCCTCGTCGGCGAGCCGGGTCTGGACCAGGTCGGCACCGTCGCCGGCCGCGTACCCCTCGTTGAAGATCAGATAGATGGTGGCTGCGACGGCGGCCAGACGGCTAGGCAGCTCATCGGCTGTCGGAACACGGTATGGGATGCGTGCGTGTGCGATTTTCTGCTTGGCGCGGGTGAGCCGCTTGGCCATGGTGGCCTCGGATACCAGTAGGGCGCGGGCGACCTCCGCGGTGGACAGCCCGCCGAGGGTTCGCAACGCGAGCGCGACCTGGGCCTCGGCCGACAGGGTCAGATGGCAGCAGGTGAACACGAGCCGCAGCGTGTCGTCGCGGACGACCTCGGCGGGTTCGGGACCGGGATCCCACAGCGCCACCGCTTCCGCCTCCTTTCCGGCCCGTCGGGCCTCCCGGCGGACCAGGTCGATTGCCCGCCGTTTCGCGGTGACCGTCAGCCAGGCGCGCGGGTTGTCCGGTACGCCTTCGCGTGGCCACCGTTCCAGCGCCCGTACGACGGCGTCCTGGACGGCGTCCTCGGCCAGGTCGATGTCGCCGGTGACGCGGATCAGCGTGGCCAGCACGCGCGCCCGCTCGGCGCGTAGCAGCCGCTCGGCTGCGTCACCGGCTCGCATCGTCAGATCCCGAGGGAGGGGTGGACCGGGCGTATCTCGACCGTGCCGTACCGGACTGCGGGAATCTTCGCCGCAACGGCGATCGCCTCGTCGAGGTCGGCGCACTCCAGCAGGAAGAAGCCGGTCAGCGCCTCCTTGGTCTCGGCGTACGGTCCGTCGCTGACGATCGGTTCCCCGGCATCGCCGCCGGGCACCCGTACACAGGTCGCCGTCGCTGTCGGGTACAACGCGTAGCCGCCTCTCAGCACGGCCGCGTGCGCCTGCTCAAACGCGACGTACTCCCGCAAGCCGTCGGCATACTCCGGCTGAGACCAGTCGACTTCGGCGGTGTAGACAAGGGCAATGTAGGTCGGCATCGGCTGCTCTCCCTCGTACGCAGCGGTCAGGGGCTCGTGGGTGATGCGTCGATCCACTCCTGCAGAACGACCGTCACGGTCTGACCCGCTTCCTTACCGATCGCCTTGCGGACCTCGGCGCTCACGGGCAGCTTGTGCGTGCCATCGCCCATAGCCATAAACGAACTACGGAATGGGTGCCCGTCGATCGTCCCCCGGACCTTTACCAGACCACGGGTTCCGAAGAACTTGACCGAATCGGGCCATACCACGAAGGTATGTCCGCCCTTGGCAGGGCTCTTCAGCAGTGTCGCCGTGAACTCCTTGTCCAGCCTGTGCGGCACATCGCGGCCCTGCCCACGTTGCGTGTCAGCCATCTGGGGACCCCTGTTCATGACTCCACGATCTCCAAGCCGTTGCCGTCCGGGTCACGGAAGGCGAACATCGGCGGAGCACCCTCCCACCGCAGCAGCTCATCCACCTCAACCCCGCGCGCCCGTAGATCCTCGCGCAGCGACGCGGCATCCACCGTCGTGAGACGGATCTCCGTATCTACCCCGATCGCCGACCCCGGGCGGGCGGGCACGAGCGCGATGGTCGTCGCCGACCCCGGCGGCGCCACCTCGATCCAACGCCCACCGAGCCGCTCTACCGGCGCGTCCAGCCGCTTTTCCAAGCCCAGGACGCCCACGTAGAACTCGACGGCTCGATCCTGGTCGGCAACCGGCACACCAACCGTCCTGATCCCGGTGATCGCGGTACTCACGTTCTCGTCCTCCTCGGTCCGGGCCGGTGCCTGTCACCCGCCTCCACCCTATGAACGAACAGCCCTGCCCGGATCTGGACAGCCGCCCAACTGATCTTCAGGAACGCTCCCCACCCCGGGCGGCCGCGGCGTGAGCGGCAGCAAACGGCCGGTCCGGTCATGACCACGATGGCAAGATCGCGACTAGCGGAGCCGCCAAAATGACCTGACCTTCGGCGAGACCCGCAGAAGGGTCAAGGTCATCGGCCGGCTCCCCGGCGAGACCAGCTGCCTCACCCTCGTTTGGGCGTCCTGGACCGGGCCTCCCGCGGCTGGCGCGCGTTTCACCATGACCGCTGGCGGCCTGCGGCTGCTCCGGGACCTCCGCCGGTCCCTGCTCGAACCACCCCGTCAGCTACGGCCACGCACCGTCGCCAAGATCCCGGCCGGCGACGCCGCCGAAACTGTCAGAGCCACCGCGTAGCCTCCCCCATGAAGCGGAACCACGCCGGCCGATTTGCACGGGGCGGAGTATGCCTGTGAGGTATTGCCTGAACCTCCCAATCGGTGGCCAAGCAGCCCATCCGCGGATACTGGCCGGCTTCGCTGCGGCAGCGGAGGATGCCGGCTGGGATGCGGTGTTCGTGGAGGACTACATCGTCTACCAGAACCGCCAGGACATGCCCGCCTACGATCCATGGGTGGCGCTGGCCGCTATGGCGGTCGCCACGTCGCGCATCCGGCTGGGCACGATGGTGACGCCCCTGGCCCGCCGCCGCCCCTGGAAGCTGGCCCGCGAAACCGTAACCCTTGACCACCTGTCAAATGGACGGCTGACCCTGTGCATTGGCGTCGGTGATCCGGAGGACTTCACCTACGCCGCCTTCGGCGAGGAAACCGATGTCGGGGTGCGAGCCGGCATGGTGGATGAGGCGCTGGAGGTGCTGACCGGGATGTGGTCGGGAAAGCCCTTCTCCTACGACGGCAGCCACTTCCGGGTGAGCGAGATGACCTGCCTGCCCCGGCCGGTCCAGGAGCCGCGGATACCGATCTGGATCGGCGGGGCATATCCCAACCCCGGTCCGCTGCGCCGGGCGGCCCGCTGGGATGGAGTCTGCCTGTACCCGGCGGTCGAGCCCGGCAGTGCCAAGGACAGCGAGGAATCACTCTCACCGCGGCAGGTGACCGCGATCCGGCGTTTTATCGAAGCCCATCGCACGAGCTCAGGGCCCTTCGACATCGTAGCCGGGGGGCCGGAACGCGGGCAGAATCCAGACCGCACGCGAGAGCTTATCCGCCAGTCGGCGGAGGCAGGCGCCACATGGTTCAGTGAATGGATTCCTCCCGGCGATCCGGCCACCATGCGCGCGTCCATCGCCCGGGGCCCGATACGGATCGGCCCGGCCTGAGCGAAGGCACATCGGGACCCAAACCCCGTCCTCGGCCGTCGGCCATGCGCACGGTTGATCTGCTACCAACCACGCCCGCCCAGAATGTCACCAGGTGCGTCGGCCCGCTCCCCATACCGCGGCCACCCGGCCTCTGAACTGGGACAACGACCGGCGCCGGATAGGCAGATTGTTAACAGGCACCGGGTTGATGATCCGGTCGACGCCCCCGGCCTGACGGGCGTGATGTGGCGAGTTGAACCAGTCTCCGACGCTGTTTGTAATGGCGGACCTTCGGGTGGCGCGGCGGATCCGGCAGGATAGTCGCAGGTCAACGCGGCTGAGCTCGACTCACGAGGCCCCGAGGTTCGAGCATTGATGTCATCGGCCGGTGCCGTGTTTTGCGAGGTGGGCGCTGCCGGTGCGGCGGGGCGTGGTCCGCACGTCGTTGCCCGGCCGCTGGATGGGGAGCTGTGTGCGAGGCTGCGAGGGTGGATCGCGTTGAGGTTGACCCGCGCGGGCTGCGCCGCGGAAACTTTCCGGTACTTCGCGAGCTGCCGACCCGATGGTCCGATGACGACGTCTACGGCCACGTCAACAACGTCGTCCATTACCTGATGTTCGACACCGCCGTCAACGGTTGGCTGATCGAGGCCAGTGGCACCGACATCCGGGGGCTGCCGGCGATCGGCGTTGTTGTCGAGACGTCCTGCCGGTACTTCTCGCAGCTGCGCTTCCCCGAGGTGGTGACCGCCGGTATCGCGCTGGAACGCTTGGGCACCACGAGCGTGGTGTACCGGCTGGCACTGTTCCCGGCGCGCGGCGACGAGCCTGCCGCGGTCGGGCGCTTCGTTCACGTCTACGTCGACGCGCAGTCGCGAAGGCCGGTCGCGTTACCGGACGAGATCCGCTGCGCACTCGGGCGGTTGGAGGCGCCGACATGACGCCGGAGTCGGTGTTCACCTACGGCGCCCCTGACCTGAAGTTCGGCCCCGGTGCGGCTGGCGAGATCGGCTACGACCTCGCCAGCCGTTACGGGGCGCGTCGCGTCCTGGTGGTGACGGACGCGGGTGTGGCCGCAACCGGTTGGCCAGCTCGGGTCGTCGAGGCGATCGGGAGGTACGGCATCGAGGTTGAGGTCTTCGCCGAAGTCCATGTCGAGCCGACGGACGCCTCGCTGCGGCAGGCGGTCGAGGCGGCGCGGGCATCGGGGCCGTGGGACGCTTTCGTCGCGGTCGGCGGCGGATCGAGCATCGACACCGCGAAGGCTGTCAACCTGCTCACCAGTAACCCGGGTGACCTGATGGACTACGTCAACGCCCCGGTCGGCGGCGGACGGGCGCCGGCGCATCCACTCAAGCCGCTGGTCGCGGTGCCCACCACCACCGGCACCGGCTCGGAAAGCACGACCATCTGCGTACTCGACGTGCTCGACTTGAAGGTGAAGACCGGAATCAGCCACGCCCGTCTGCGGCCCGCGCTCGCCATCGTCGACCCGCTGCTCGCCGTGACCCAACCACCCACAGTCACCGCGGCGTGCGGCATGGATATCCTCTGCCACGCCCTGGAGAGCTACACCGCGTTGCCGTACACCGCGTTCCCCCGCAAGGCGCCCGACCAGCGGGTGCCGTACTGCGGGGCGAACCCCATCGCGGACATGTGGTCGGAACGGGCGCTGCGGTTGCTTGCCCGGTCATTGCGGGCCGCGGTGGCCGACGGCGGGGACCTACAGGCACGCACCGACATGGCGCTGGCGGCGACGTTCGCCGGGATGGGGTTCGGCAACGCCGGGGTACACATCCCACACGCCATCGCCTACCCGATCGCCGGTGGCGTGCGCGACTTCCACCCGGACGGGTACCCGGCCGGTGAGCCACTCGTACCACATGGCATGGCGGTCGCGCTTACCGCGCCCGAGGCGTTCCGCTTCACGTTCCCGGCCTGCCCTGACCGCCACATCGCGGCCGCCGACCTGCTCACCCAGGCCGCATCGCCGGTCCAGGCCGGCAGGCCGGCCGAGTCGGCCGGCCCCGCAGCCTCGGCCGCCGGGCACCAGGAGCGGCTGCCGACCGTGCTGACCGACCTGATGCGCGACATCGGCATCCCCAACGGGATCAGCGCAGTCGGCTACACCGACAACGACATCGACACCCTGGTGGTCGGGACGATGAAGCAGCAGCGGCTGCTCGCCACAGCACCGCGACCGGCGACCGAGGACGACATCGCGGCCATCCTGACCCGTTCACTCGTCCTGTGGTAGGCCACCACGCTCGAACAACTTGCGTGCCGACCGCCAATCCGAAGAACCGTCCATCCGCGAGCCCGACCCACCGACCACGACGAGTGACACAGACAGATAAACACCACAGCTCCGACGGCTTTCGGTGCCCCGGCCCCGCCCGGCGAGTTGCTGCCGTGGTCGTGGGCCCAGCAGCGGCTGGAGGCGGCCCGCGCCTTCTGGATCGCCACCAGCCGCCCGGATGGCCGTCCGCATTGCCGACCCATGTGGGGGGTATGGCTGGCAGACGGTTGGCGGTTTAGCACCGGCTCGCTGGCCCGGCACAACTTGGTCGCCAACCCGCAGATCACCGTGCACCTGGACAGCGGCACCGAGGTGGTGATCGTCGAGGGCGCCGCTAAGTAGGCGGTCGCGCGGATCTCGCCGATCGCAGCCAAGGGAGATCCACGAGGCAACCGGTTCGGTCGTTGCCGGTGCCCGGTGCGGCGATGTTCACGAGGCTGCGGGCCGGGATTTGCCAGCATCATGGTGTGGTTCATCGCGTGTATCTCGTGGGCGGCCCCGCGCGAGTCGGTAAGTCCTCGCTGGCGCAACGGCTGCTGCTCAGCGACGGTATTCCGTGGTTGCCGACCGATGTGCTGCGAACCGTGCTGCGCAGGGTGCTACCGGAGCTCGACGGCCTGGACCAGGGCGACGTGTCGGCCGCGGCGGTGGGCAGGCTGATGTACCCGCACATCGAGCAGGCCGTCGAGGTGTGCAGCGAGGAGGCCGAGCGGTTCCTGATCGAGGGGCCAGACATCGTGCCGTCGATGGTCGGGCGCCTGTCGGCGGCGCTGCCGGGGATCATCATCCGGGCGTGCTTTCTGGGCAACGTCGCCTTTTCCGGCAACGATCTCGCCTCCTACCGGGGGCCGAAGCCGCAGCACCACGGCGCCGCGCGGGCCGAGCTGGACGCCACCGCGTCGTGGATACGCCGCGAAAGCGACTACTACCGTTCCGAGTGCGCCCGCCTGGGGCTGCCCTACGTCGATGCCGGCGGTCTCGGCTTCAACGCCGCGATGATCGAGGCAAGCCACCACCTCCTCGGCTGATCAACATTAGCCAGCGGGTGAACCCGCGGCGGGCGCGAGCCGCCGGGCTGGACTGGAACAGGCGCGGCGTCGATATCGCCGAGTTCCCGAGACCCGCTTGCGTTTCCGGCTGTGGAATAGCGTCGTAGCGGTGGAAGATCGTGGCGGTGCCTGCTCGGCCAGGTCGAAGGCCGCAGCGCCCAGGTCGTGGTCGACTGGCTGCACCGGCCCCCAGGGCGTGGCGGGATCAGGTCCGCTACGTGGCCATCGACATGTGCCGCGTGTTCCTGTGCGCGCCGGCGCATCACCCGGACAGCACGCGGGCGGCGCGGCCGCAAAGGCGACGCCGCCACGAGCGCGGCGGCGCCTCCGAGCAGGCGGCGCCGGGCGGACGACCGTCCACGGGAGACTTTTACTCCAGGAGAAACGACTGGCCACGCAGGCCGGTCGGTGCCCAGATGTGGGCAGTCCAGGAAACGTCGGTCGTGGCGACGCGACCTGAGTAGGGACTACTCAATGATGCGGCCGAGTCGCTTGCCGGCTCCGGCGTCGGGCACTGACCAGGCTCAGGCGCGGGGCAGGGGACCGGTCACGTACCGCTGGATCGTCGGTCCGATCCAGGTCACCACCGCCTCTGGACTGAGCGCCGCGACCGGCGCCAGGCGCAGGATCCGGCGGCACAACGCCAGGCCGAGCAGCTGGGTGGAGATCAGGCCGGCCCGCTCGACGGCCTCATCGGGATCGCCAACGAGATCCGCGACCGCGGGAACAAGTTGCTGACGGAAGATCCCGTACAGGCGCCGCGCGGCCGTCTCGTCGGTCGCGGCGGAGCGCAGGAGCATCAGCAGTGCGTCGCCGGCCGGATCGGTCTCCCACCGATCCAGGAAATGCCGCACGAGCGTCGCACCGAGCTGCCGTCTCGGGATGCTCGTGAAATCGGGCAAGCGCAGGTCGAGGTCGACCGCGGCGGCGAACAACCGCTCCTTGCTGCCGTAGTAACGCATGACCATCGACGGGTCGATACCGGCGTCCGCCGCGATGGCGCGGATCGTCGCCTTCTGGTACCCGTCATGGGCGAACCGGCTTTGCGCGGCCCGCAGGATCTCGGCTCGGGTCGCGTCGGAGCGACGCGGCGGGTCGGCAGCGGCCATGCCAACGATCGTAGGCCATCACCCGTTGACTTGCGGGGAGGCGCCGTCGTACTGTTGCCAACAGATGTTTGCCAACAGGCGTTGGCAACTGATCTGAGGTGAGGTGCGGCATGTCGGCGAGGCGGTACGACGTGATCGTCGTCGGCACGCGGGTCGCCGGAGCGACGACGGCGATGCTTCTCGCCCGCTGCGGCCTGCGGGTGCTCGCGGTAGACCGGGCGCGGTTCCCGAGTGACACCCTCTCCACCCACCAGGTACAGCTGCCGGCCGTGGCCCGGCTGCACCGGTGGGGCCTGCTGGATGGGATCCGGGCGGCCGGCACGCCGCCGACCCGACGGGTCCGGTTCGACGTGGAAGCCGGCGTCTTCGAGGGCAGCTTCCCGGCCCACGACGGCGTCGACGCGCTGTACAGCCCGCGCCGCACCGTGCTGGACATGATGCTGGTGGCTGCGGCCAGGGCGGCCGGTGCGGACGTGCGGCAGGGGTTCCACGTCACGGACCTGCGGTGGGACGACGGCCGGGTGTGCGGGATCCGGGGCCGCACGCATCGGGGGACTCCGGCTACCGAGTCCGCCCTGGTGATCGGCGCGGACGGCAAACGTTCGCGGGTCGCCGCCGCCGTGGACGCCCGGCCGTACCGCACCCACGCGGGGACCACGCTGGCGTCGTACACGTACTGGAGCGGCCTGCCCACGACGCTCGGTGAGTTCTATCTGCGCCCGTCCCTGGCGGCGGTCGCCTTTCCCACCAATGACGATCTGACGATGGTGGCGGTGGTCATGTCGCTGCGTGAGTTCGCGACGTTTCGGGGCGACGTGGAGACCGCGTACCTGAAGACCCTGGATCGCTGCGGCGACCTCGGCGAGCGGGTCCGCGACGCCGAACGGGCCGAGCGGTTCCGCACCACACCCGACCTGCCGAACACGTTCCGCCTCCCGTACGGGCCCGGCTGGGCGCTCGTCGGCGATGCCGGACTGGTGATGGATCCGGTGACGGCGCAGGGCATCAGCAACGCGCTGCGCGACGCCGAACTGCTCGCCGACACCGTCACCGGGGCGCTCCGCGCCGGCCGGCCGCCGGACGCCGACCTCGCCGACTACCAGCGCCGCCGGGATGCGGCAGCCCTGCCGATGTACGACTTCACGGTCGCCCTGGCGCAGCTCAAGCCGCTCAGCGCCGAGAACCGGCGGCTCTTCGCCGCGATGGCTGGCAACCAGCGAGCCATCGAGCGGTTTCTCGGCATGTACGCCGGAGTCGTGCCTGTGGCCGACTTCTTCGCGCTCCGCAACCTGATCCGCATCCTGGGGGTGCGTGGCCTGGCGGGCGTTGCCGCCGGGCGGCTCTTCAGACGGCACCGAGCGGACGGCCAGATCCCCTCCGGCGCACCGTGACCAGCGACCAGTACGCCAGAAAGAAATCGCGCGAACCGCCCCCGGCCGGCCGGTACCCTCCCGGCGTGGCGGGTTCCGCTGACCGTCTGCCGCCGGACGTGGCTAAGTGGTCTTCGCCGTTAATTCGTCGGGGGTTGAAGCCAGGCGGTGGGGTCGCCCAGGTATAGGCCGCAGGCGCAGTCGAGGGCTTGTTCGGGGCTGCCTGCGGGTAGTCCGCTGGGTAGGAGGTCGTCCTCGTAGCCGTCGCGGCTGGCCAGGTAGATCGCGAAGCCCCAGATGCTGGCCGAGCCGTTGTACCGCAGTCGGCATAGCGGCAGGGTGGTGCCGTCGGCCAGTTGCCCGTCGATATAGGCGAACACACCGCGGTAGCGCACGTTGACTGTGGTCAGGGCGGGCCAGCGGGTGCGGGCGTGTTGGGTTAGGCGTTGACGCAGGCTGGTCTTGGTCGACTCCGGTGGCGGCTTGGGCACAGCCTCGATCCTGCCCCACGGTGGCGGCGTGTCGCTGCCGGCAGGCCGGGCCAGGCTCTGGCAGAACATGCCGGTGCCCCCATGCAGCCCGCACCGGATCGTGTTGTCTACCCAGGAGCGTGCCGCGTTGGTGGCGCTGATGCGCCCTACCAGTCAGGCTCGGATGCTGCTGCGGGCGCGGATCGTGCTGGCCGCTGCCGGCGGGTCCAGCAACACCGGTATCGCCCGGGATCTGGGCGTGTGTGAGGACACCGTACGCAAGTGGCGCTCCCGCTACGCCAAGCAGCGGTTGGCTGGGCTGGCCGATGCACGCCGACCGGGCCGGCCTCGACGCTTCAGCGCGGTGCAGCGGGCGCAGGTCACCGCGATCGCGTGCGAACTGCCCGCCACCCGGGGCATGCCGTTGTCGCGGTGGTCGAGCTTCGAGTTGGCGTGTGAGGCGATCGAGGCTGGGGTCGTGGTCGACATCTCGGCGTCCACCGTGGCCCGCTGGCTGGCCGCTGACGCGATCAAACCCTGGCAGCGCCGGTCCTGGATCGCGCCCCGCGCCCCGGATTTCGCCAGCAAGGCGGCGGTGGTGCTCGACCTGTACGCCGGGGTCTTCGACGGGCAACCGCTTGGCCCAGGTGACTACGTGCTGTGCTCGGACGAGAAGACCTCCATCCAGGCCCGCTGCCGCTGCCATCCCACCCTGCCACCCGGCAAGGCCAGGATGATGCGCGTCGAGCACGAATACGACCGGGGTGGGGCGCTGGCCTACCTGGCCGCCTGGGACGTCCACCGGGGACGGGTGTTCGGCCGGTGCGAGCCCACCACCGGCATCGCCCCGTTCGGCCGGCTCGTGGACCAGGTCATGACCACCGAACCGTACGCCAGCGCCAACCGGGTGTTCTGGATCGTGGACAACGGCTCGTCTCACCGCGGTCAGGCCGCGATTGACCGGATGACCAACGCCTGGCCCAACGCCCGACTCGTCCACACTCCCGTGCACGCGAGCTGGCTGAACCAGTGCGAGATCTACTTCTCCGTCGTCCAACGAAAAGTCGTTACCCCCAACGACTTCTACGACCTGGCCGACGTCCAGAACCGCCTGATGGCCTTCCAGAACCTCTACAGCGCCGCCGCCAAGCCCTTCAACTGGAAGTACACCACCAAGGACCTCAACGCCCTCCTCGCCCGCATCGCCACCCACGAACGCAACTCACCCCCGGCGCTCGCCACGTGACCCCCGACGAATTAACGCCGAGGACCACTAAGGTCGCACCCGGAACCGGGTGGTGCGACACCACGTGGTTCGGGGCCCGGGGGGCGGGAGCGATCGCGACTCGGTGTGGGCGGTCGAGACCGCGGTCACCGACCCGGAGCGGCCGGTCCGCGACCAGGCGGCCCGGCGGGTGCAGCGCCGCGACCCGAACGCGGAACCGGCCGACCGCGCCGAGGTGTACGGCAACTCCGGCTGCGGCTGACCCACCACCGGCAGAACAGAAAGCCGCGTCCAGCCACAGCCTGACGCGGACCCAAATGGGGAAATGGTTCATGTCCGAGGGGCCACACGAACCATTTCCCCATGGCCGGCGATCGAGCGTCGTGGCCGAGGGTGAGCTCGTACATCTGGCGGATATGGGCTGGGCGCGGTGCGTAACCATCCGATGTGGACTGTCGGGTGGGCAGCTCCCAGGTTGGCCGGGCTCCTCCTTTGACGAGCGAACCACAGTGAACACGGGAACCACCCGATCCTGGCTTTCGACCGCGGGCAGCCGGTCTGCGGATGGGAATAGGGGCACCGACCGCTGAACGGTCGGGTGGGGCGGAGCTGCGGTAATGGTCCGAGGACGGGAACCGCGACTGGGCCGAGCGGTTGCGACCGCCCGGTAGGCTCGTGCGCGGGGGTGATCGCGTGCGCAGGGCGAGAAGACCCGGCTCCCGGGACGAGGCGTCTACCAAAGCAGCGCTGGCGACGCCGGCCGAGCGCGCGGAAGCTTCAGGAGCTCGCGGCCTTCTCTATCTGCAGGCGAGCGCCGGCAACGCGGCGGTGACCCGGCTGGTGTCGCGGATGGCGGCCGTGCAGCGCAGCAGCGACGGTACCGGTCGGCCGGTGACCGCCGGACCGGCGCGGATCCTCGACGAGCTCGGCCCCAGCGCCGCCCTGCCCGCTCTGCTGGCGCAGGAGTTCGGGGCAGCCTACGGCTCATCCCTCGACGCGGTGCGGATGCACGTGGACTCCCCCGTACCGCAGCAGCACGGGGCTCGGGCACTGACCGTCGGGAACCACGTCGCGTTCGCCCCGGGCCGGTTCCAGCCCGACACCGCCACCGGCCGGGAGCTGATCGGGCACGAACTGGCCCACGTGGTCCAGCAGCAGGGCGGGCCGTCGGGCGGCCCCGCCGCCGATGCGCACGAGACCGAAGCCGACACCGCGGCCCGGGGCGCCGTCGCGGGCGCTCCCATCGGCCGGCTGTCCCCGGTCGGCGGTCAGGCAGCGCAGGGCGACGCCGGCCCGGTGTCGCTGCCGCCGGAGGAGCAGGTCTGCAGGGCAGCGACGGACGCGGGCGGCCCCGGCCAGACTCCGGCGTCGCTGCTCCCGCAGACCGGCACCGTGGACGAGCGGGCGGTGGCGTTCAAGTCGCTGGTGACGAACGTGGCGGCCCAGCGCCTGACGGCCAACCGCGGAAACCTGGCGAAGTGGTCGCAGCTGATCGAGAACGCAATCCCGTCCGGGGACCTGGCCGCCATGGGCCTGGCCCAGAGCGGAGGCACCAGCGCCTACCTGGAGATGCAGGACATCCACGACCCGATGATGCGCGAGCTGCGGGCCACGCAGGCGATCGGGCACAACCGCGCGTGCACCGGCTGCCACCTGGCCAACTACGCCTGGGGCACCCGGGCCGACCGGGCCGCGTTTGGCGGGCGCGAGTGGCTGTCCCCCAACGAGCAGCGCGCCTCGCCGTTCGGGCCCGGCTACCGCCCGACCCCGGGCGGGGCGGAAGCCCGGCTCAACGAGCTGTTCCCCGACCCGAACGCGACGATGGCGAGCATGCAGCGGGTGCGGCCGATCCTCGACGCGCTGGGGCCGCAGGGGTACCGGGTGCTGCCCGCGTCCATCCTCGCGGATCTGGAGAACGGCTCGGTCGAGGCGCTGCGTACCCATGTCCGCGACGCGATTAGCGAGCGGAGCCAGGGATACGCCGACCTCATCGCGCGGATCCAGTCCGGTGGCATGGGGTACGAGCACTTTGGCCCGATCATCCGGGACCTGCTGTCGTCGGCCGATCCGGAGGTACGCGCGCTCATCCAGGAGGAGATGGACAGCAACGCCTTCTGGGCCAAGGCCGAGGCGGTCGTCGTCGGGGTGCTGTCGGTCGTCGCGCTGCTGCTGACCATCTTCCCGCCCACATCGGCCGCGGGGATCGCGGGGCTGGGCGCGCTGGAGATGTCGCTCGGGGTGTACGGCGGCGTCAAGGGCGCCGAGATGATCGACGTGGGTACCGCCTACGCCCAGGGCTTCGGCGCCGACGACGTGTTCGCGCGCCAGCAGCAGGAGGCGGGCGGCATGATGGCGCTGTCCGGGTTCTTCAGCGCGGTCCTCGCACCCTTGTCGATCGCCGGGGGCGCGGGCCGGATCGCCTCCCTCATGGGCCCGACCGAGCTGCTCGGCCTGACTGCCGGCCAGGCCGTGCAGCGTGGCGGGTACCTGCTCACGCTGCACGAGGACGGGTCGATCGTGGCGACGATGGCCGAGCGCCCGGACGTGCTGATCATCCTGCGCGGCGACACGGCGACCGCGTACCAGGTCACCGGTACCGGCCTGCGGGTGCTGGAGACCCGGCCGCTCGTGTCCGCCGCCGAGGCCGGCGCGGAAAGCTCGCCGCTGATGTCGCTCCAGCCGGGCACCTCGGGACCCGGCGGTACGCCGCTGCTGCCGCCCGGACCCGAAAGCCCGCTCCTGCTGCCGGCCCCCTCGGTCGCCGCCCCGCTGCGCCTGCCCGACGAGGCGGCCGCGGCCAACGCGGCGCAGCGGGCGTACGAGGTCGCGCGCGTGGGCGGCGGCCTGCCTCAGGAGACCCGGGCCGTCGGCGCCGCGATCATCGACGTGGAAGGTTGGAAGGGCCCGACCGCGATCCGGGCGGTGAGCTCGCGCGAGACCGATGCGCTCGGGGTGGGTGCGCCGGTGGAACACGCGCCGACACCGACCGACCGGACCCTATCCGCCGCGCGGATGATCGGTGGTACCGGCGGCGGCGCCCCGGTGTCGCACATCAACGACGCGGAGATCAAGCTCTACGAGATGCTGCGCCGCTCCGGCCTGCCCCGCGACGCGCGTGGCACCATCTACATCGCGACCTGGCGGTCCCGCGCAGGCGGGGCGGAGTTCGAGCCACTGCCGATGTGTGCCAGCTGCACCAACGCGTCGTTCCAGATGAAGGGCGACTTCCCCAACATCACCTTCGTCGCGCTGACCCCGCCCCGCGGCGTACAGCGGGTCATCGACCTCGAGGCGGCCGGGCTGTGCTCCCTGCCGGAGGCCGGTCCGTAGCGTTCGCCAATACGCGCCCGGTCAGGCGCTCAACCGGGCGTACCGGTCCACCGGCAGCTGAAGGCAGATGTCCTTCACGTTCTGGTGGGCGGGAACCCGAAGAACCGGCTCCGGCCTGTACCGCGCCAATACTCGACGCGTGGCCTGTGACCGGGCTTCGTTGGTCAGGGTCAGGCTGCTCGTCGGTATTGGTTGAGCGCACCGCCGAGGACTTGTCGTCGCCGTACGGGTGCGTCGAAAGCGATGACCACGGCGGGGTCGTGGTTGGGTGGGTGCTGGTTGAGGCTCTGGTGTGGGCGGTGGTCGTTGAAGTGACGTTCGTACTCGCCGAGCACGGTACGGGCGTGCCGCTGGTCGTAGACCAGCATTCGGTCGGTGCACTCGGCCCGAACGCTGCGGACGAACCGTGTACCGTGCCAGAACCGCTCGCACAGGCTGTGAGCTGGGGTTTTGTGACTGGTCGAGCGGGATCGGTTGCATGCTTGGTCGTGCACGCAGCGCACGGTCACCCGCTGGTGATCACACACGGCGAGGCTGACGCGCGGACCGCGATCGGCGGAACGTTTCAGGGAGGTGGCGGCGTCTGTTGGGCGACGACAGCTCAACCGAGGGGACCACACGACGTGACCTTCGAAGAGTTCGTGCACAGCCGTGGGACCGCACTCGTGCGGTTCGCCCGGCTGCTCACCGGTGACGACCACCGCGCCGATGACCTCGTCCAGGAGGTTCTGGCGAAGGCGTTCGCGAAATGGCGCCGCATGTCGGCGGCCGACCGGCCCGACATCTACGTCCGCCGCATGCTCATCAACGCCAACACCTCGTGGTGGCGGCGCCGTTCCAGCACCGAGCTGAGCGTCGCCGAGCCCACCGACCGACCCGGTCCCCACGACATCGGCGACGAGGTGGCCCAGCGCGACCATCTTTGGCGGCTGGTCGTGACGCTGCCCGTGCGCCAGCGCGCGGTGCTCGTGCTGCGGTACTACGAGGACCTCGATGACGCGTCGATCGCCGAGATCCTGACCTGCTCTGCCGTCACCGTACGCACCGCAGCCCTGCGCGGCCTGACCACCCTCCGGGAACGGTACCGCGTTCATGACTCATCATTGCCGAGGAGCGCGCGATGAACGATCAGCTCGAGCGGGACCTGTTGGCAAGCTTCAACCGGCGGGCCGAGGCGCCGGTCGACACCTCGGCCTTGGCCGTCGCCGCCGCGCGCCGCGGCCGCCGCCTGCGAGCACGCGTCTACACCGCGCGCGGGCTCGGCGTGGTCGCGCTCGCGGCGGCCGGTGTGCTCGGGGTTGCCGCAGTCCGCCCGAACGCCGGCGAACAGACGGTGGGTGAGCCACTGCCGACACCGGTGCCCTCGGCGAGCAACAGCGCACCTATCGACGCCGAGCGGCCGCCGCCGGGCGGCTGGAGGGTGCCCGGACTGCCGATCGCGACGGGCGTTCCCGGTGCTGCGGCCGCTCCGCGGCAGGTCGGCACCGATCCAGCCGTCTTGCACTTCACAGTTGGCGACTGGACGGTCGACTCCCCGTCGACGACGTGGTCCAGTCGCGACGGCGCCGAGAGCATCGCCTTCCAGAGGGACGCCGCCTACTACCAGGTGGGGCTCGCACGGAACCAGGCCCAGCTCGACGCGCTGCGGGATGAGCACAATGTGGACACCGCAGCGTGGCCGAAGCCGGACCGGCAGAGCACGGTCATCGGCGGGAAGCCGGCGACGCTCTACGTCTACGGGTCGGGGCCGTCGCGGGGGGTGTTCTACCTACGTTGGCAGCCCATCGACGGTGTATGGGCGCAGGTGTACGGGCACGGCACCGGCAGCGGCGCCGGCGACGCCACCCAGATCGCGGCGAAGCTTCGGCTGGACACCGCCTACCGGTGCGTGGCTCCGGTCCGGCTGACATCGGTGCCGGCCGGCGCGAAGCTGCTGGGCTGCTCGCTCACGCTGACCGGCGCTGACCTGGCCGACGACAAGGGCAACCCCACCCGGCTCAGCGAGTCGCTGCTGACGGTCGGTGCCGGGGCGAACGGTGCCGAGGTCGCGGTGAGGCGCCTCATGCCGAACGCGACGAACATGACAATCACCATCGCCGGCCATCCGGCCGGGCAGTTCACCAACGAGCGCGAACAGCCGTCCATCGACGTGCCGGACTTCGATGGAGTCACGGTGCAACTGGCCGGCAGAGGCACGTACAACGCCCAGACTTTGATTGGGATCGCCGAAGGCATCACGGTGTCCGGCGACGGCCGTGACCCGGCCACGTGGCCGGAGCGGATCGTCGGCTGACCGCGCTTCCCACCGCCCGGCGAGGCTAGGTCGAGGTGACCGGCGGTTCGCTGGCTCATCGCTGGGCTCGAAAAATCGGCGCACCTGCCGTTCGCGTTCTACGGCCGGATGTCCACCGTGGACTACTAGGATTGCGCCCCCCCTGGCGGTGGCAGTACAACTAGCCAGCGAGCTGGTCGGCGACCACGGTCGGATCGCGGTCGAGTACCTCGACGAAGCTGCGCCAGCGCACCGGTGAGCGCCATGGTGCCGTGCTCCACGCAGCGTCGGGCTCCTACGGCGCGGCACGGATTGATCTGGCGATGGCGCGCAATCTGTCCCGGTGCTCGACCGTAAGTTGTCCTCGATCGGCGAGGCGCGCGAGTTCCGCCAGCAGCGCGGTGATGTGGGTATTCGCGTTGCGGGCGCGAGCTTGTTCACGAAGCCGGTCACGGTCGACCTCGACCTCGATGGCCCAGGCGAGTGCTGCCTTTTCGTCGGGGAATGTCTGGGTGGTCCGGGTGCCGTCAGCGAGCAGAACCGCCGCCTGGTAGTTGCCAGATGGGAGCTGGCGTATCGAAGCCACCTCTACTCCTCGGTCGACCCAACCTGCGTCTGTGGGGTGACCGTTCCGTCAGGGTGCACGGTGTTGCCGGTGTCGGCGTCCCACACCGACATCCCGGTACGCGAAGCCTGTTCACGTAGGCGGTCCGCGCGCCCCTCGCTGGCCCCGCCCCGTGAGATGACAAGGTGGTCGGGCATGTCCTCACGCTGCCCATCCCGTCTCGCGCGGCCGTTGATCAGAGGAATCTCGGTCAGGAACTGGCCGAGATAGCCGGGGATGAAACTTGAGTAGAGCTCGTACGCGTCCGCGTCGTAACCGCCAGCGGCGTTGCGGTGCCCCTCCACGTCGAGGAACAGGTAGCGTGGCCTACCGGGGAATTCGCGGGCAGCCTTCTTTACGATCTGGAAGAGTATGTCGGCAGTCGTCTCGAAGTCCTCTTCCGCGCGCATGACGTGATAGAGGGCAACGCCTTTCCCGTTGTCGGCATTGTTACGCCCATGTCGCGTGGATGACCGCGCCGCCCGCACGGGCCTGTTCTTACTGGCCGGCATCGTCTGCCTCCCTCGCATGGCTTCGTCATCACCCATGCGGGAGCGTAACGCATGCGCAGCGCATGCGCAATTTGTTGCTCCACGGGCAACAGCGTCGATCTGACACCTGCCGCCGTCGGCGGACAATCCCTTGTGAGGTCACCGTCACGATCGACCTCATGCGCAGGGCGTTTGCGCTCGGAGACCAATCCTCGGTCGTTGACCGTTGACGCTGCGCAGCCAACCACGTGTGGGTGATCCAGGTAGCGAGACACGTCCGGACCAACCACCGTCGACTCCGTGCTGACGACTGCGTACGGAGAGACCGGAATGAACGCTGCGCTGAGTGGACCCGAGGATGATCTGCTGGCCGGCTGGATGGCTGGCAGACAATGCAGAGCCAAGGCTACGACAACCCACCGCCGCTCAGACACCGCCGCTGGCGGGTTGCGTTTCGCCTTCTACGGGCGGGTATCAACGGAGGACTACCAAGATCGAGCGTCGTTGTGTCGGTGGCAGCGCGAGGCCGCAGGCGACCTCGTCGCCGGTCGCGGCCCGATCGTGGCCGAGTTCTTCGACGTCGGACACTCCCGGCGTAGGGCATGGGACGCCCGGCCGCAAGCGGGCTACCCTGCTAGCCGCGCTCGCCGACCCCAACCGGGGATTCGACGCGATCGTCGTTGGGGAATACGAGCGGGCGTTCTACGGCAACCAGCTCCTCCAGCTTGCACCACTGTTCGAGCAGCACGGTGTGCAACTCTGGCTGCCCGAGGTGGACGGCGCCGTCGATCATCGCAGCCCGACTCATCAGGCGCTCGCTGAGCAGCGACGACCCAGGCGCCATGTACCGCGGGTAAGTTCCGTAGGCGGTCTCACCGTATTACCCCATGACACGAACGAGTTTCATGGGGTAATAACGTGTCCGAGATCGACACAAACCGATACCCAACGGCGAACGCTGCTGACGGAAATCATCCAGCTCTCCTCCCCTGCCCGGTTTCCGGTGCGCGGGTGCGACGGCGGCTGGCCTGGGGACGGTTGGCGACGATCTGGTCAACGGTGGTCACTGACTCGTCGTCGAGTGGCCCGCTCGGTGTGCTCCTGACCGTGCTCGTGATTCAGTCGATCGGGACGTCGGCCGAGCACTTGTCGAACGGCGCGCCGGTCGCGTTCTCGTGGGCGTACACCGGGTGGGTACCGTCGCCGCCCGGCTGGGCCTTCAGCTCCGCCTGTTTGGCGAACTGGACGCAGAACGCCACGCTGCGGATCGGCCCGGCCAGCGGCTCCCACGTGCCGTACGGCGAGCGGGTGGCCAGTGGCAGCGCCACGGTGACGGTCTCGGCCACCCCCTCGCCGGGGGCCAGCACCGTCCCGCGCACTGTCTTCGGCGGGCCGGGCTGACCGGCCGGCCGGCCGGTGAGGCCCTTGAGGACGACCGCCCTGCCGTCGCCGGCGCCGTGCACGTACACCGCGTTCGGATCGACCTCGGGTACACCCGGGCCGTCGATGGCCGGCAGGCCGTTGAGCACGACCAGTGGAACCTGGTCGGTGTTGCGGAAGCGGTAGGTGATGACCAGCCGGTCAGCCTGCCGCCGGACCTCGGCGGTGAAGTCGGCGCTCGGCGGCTGGCGCACCGTCTCGACGATCGGCTTGTCGCGCCTGATGCAGCCGGCGACGGCTGCGGTGACGCCGACGACGACCAGCGCGGCCACGAGCACGAACGGCGATCGGGTCGGCATGGTCAGAAGCCGTACCGGTCGCGACGCGGCGCGCCCATCTCGTCGCGCAGCCCGTTCTCGGTGTAGTCGAGCGGATGATCCGGGTCGATCCGGTTCGGCGTGCGCGGGTTGTTGTCGTCGTCGATGGGCAGCCCGACCGCCTGCCGCTCGAGGTTCGGCACGTTGACCACGCCGCCGTGCCCGTCACCCATTCGATCGTCACCGCTGGCCCCGTTGTACGCGCCCTCGACCGTGGTGCCGTTGACGAAGTCGTAGATGTGCGCCATCTCGTGATAGAGCACCGCCACCGGCGGCCCGTTCGCCACGGTGTCCAGCGAGGGGTTGAGGGCGATGGACGGGTGGTTGTGGAACCAGCCCTCGTTGTGCGAGGCGTAGCTGTTCTCGTCGGTGGTCTCGGTGATCGTCAGGCCGTCGCCGCCGTAGAACCAGCCCTTCGTGTCCTCGTTGGCCCTCTCCAGGTTGCCCAGCATGAGCTGGCCGCGCGGGGAGGCGCGCAGCATGTCGAGGTCGGCCTGCACCCGCTCGACGAACTCCGGCGAGCCTTCGATCTTGATGTACGAGCCGACGTCCTTGATGTCGACGGTTACTGTCTGCTCGACGTCTTCGGACGTGTCCTCGGTCTGGCCGTACACCTTGTCGGTGCCCGCGCCGCCCTCGACGTGGTCGCGCCCGGCTCCGGTGTAGACCGCGTCGTTTCCGTCGCCGCCGTGGATGGTGTCATCGTCGCGGCCCCCGGAGAGGATGTCGTTGCCGAGACCGCCGTCGAGGTCGTCTCGGCCGGTGGCGCCCTCGAGGTAGTCGTTGCCGGCGCCGCCGGAGATCCGGTCGTCACCGGACAGGCCATAGACCGTGTCGTCGCCGAGACCGCCATCGAGCGTGTCGTTGCCGGCTCCGCCGTCGACGTAGTCCCGGTCGGCACCCCCGAATGCGCGGTCCTGCCCGGCGTTGCCGTACACGTTGTCGATGCCGCCGCCACCGACCACGACGTCGTCGCCGTCGTTGCCGGCGAGCGTGTCGTCGCCCTCGCCGCCGAAAACCAGGTCGTTGCCGCCGTCACCGAGCGCCGCGTCGCGGCCCAGGCTGCCGGCGATGACGTCGTCGCCGTCGCCTCCCATGGCGCGCTCAACCACGTCGCCCTCGCCCTGCCGCGGGTCACGGCTGGCACCTAGGCTGATCCGGTCGTTGCCGCCACCGCCGCTGACCATGTCTTTGCCGTCGAGGCCGAGGATGGTGTCGTCGCCGTCGCCGCCGTGCAGGTTGTCGTCACCCCGGCCACCCAGCAACGTCAGGGTCACCCGGGTCCCCTTCTGGACCACGATGTTGTCGTCGCCGTCGCCAGCGCGCACCGTGAGGTGGCTGCCGGCCGGGAACCGGAACTCCCGCCCGTTGACCGTGACGACCTGCTCGCCCGTGACCGGGTCGACCCGAACGGTGACCCGGTCGTTGCCGGGACCGGTGTTGAGCACGATGTCGTCGCCGTTGACGATGAAGGTCGGGTCCTCGTTGGATTCGGGCGGCAGCTTCCAGCCGTCGTCGGTACCCTTGGCCACGCTTTCCCATGCCTGGGCGGCGGTCCGCCAGTCCGACCGGGTCCGGTCGATGGCGGCGATATGCGCCGACAGCTCATGGTCGACATCGGCGCGGATCGCGTTGGCCTCCTGGATTGCCGCGTGCACACGGGTGACCTGGGCATCGTCGCGCGGCTGGAAGGTCACCTTGTCGTGGCAAATCGAGGCGCTCACCGCGCCCGAGATCGTGGACCAGGCGGTGCTGAGCAGGTCCTGTCCGCGTCGCAGGACGGCCGCAGCGCCGTCCAGTCCGCCGGCCACCTGTTCGGCCAGGCCGGCGACCAGGTCGAGGTCACGGTCAAACTTGCTCAGATGCCAGTGGTACGTGTCGGCTGTGTCGCCCGCCCACTTGTCGCCTTGCAGCTGGCCGGCGTGGCGGTCGACGACCTCGTGGCTGCTCCGCGCTCGGGTGGCAAAGATCCGCCACGCCGTCGCGGCGGCGCTGATGCGGCCCGGCTCGGCCTTGATGTCCCACAGGTTGTCGATGCGCACCGGGTCCGGCCGCTCGATCGGCGGCCGCATGGGCGCCTGTTGCGTGCCGGCCATCAGATGTCCGGTCCCCGGGCGCGATGCGACCGCGCGACCTTGGCCGCCGCGTCATGGTCGGCCTTGAGATAGGCGAACGCGACCCTATACAGCTTGTCGACGTCGCCCTCCTGGACCGTCACCAGCCGCCCGACGGCGGGCTCGGCCTCGCCGAGCGTGGTCTCGTGCGCCATGTACACCTGCGGGCCGGCCGCCGTGTTGCCAAACGCCGCCTGCGGCAGCGCCATGTCGGCGTAACCGGTGCGGAACCCGTCACTGAGCCGTTTCGAAGCTTCGAGGGTTTCGCCAGCGAGCTTGGTCAACTCGGTCGGATCGGCCCGGATCTCCTTCGCCACGCTGGAAGCGTAGCCGCCCGGCGCCGAGCTCGTGGGCGACCCGATCGGCGTGCTGCCGGTGCTGTTCCACCTGCTCTGGCGCCACGAGCTGGCCGCCGACCTGTCGGTGACGCTGCACCCGGACACTGTGGTGAGCGCGGCCGCGCCTGCCCCGGGGTAGCTGTTTCGCGGGCCAGCCTGCGCCTCCCGACGAGTGCACACCAGAGACCAGGTGTTCCTTGTGTGCCAGGCTCGGAACTGGCAGTCACACCGCGGGCGGCGACGCCGCTGTGCGGGGCGCCACACCGCCAGGTCGTCACACGCCCGGCCGGTACCCCGTCCGCACGAGTGAGACCTGCAAGAAAGGGATGAAGCCATGAGAGTACTGCTCGCCGGCGCCTCGGGCGCCGTCGGTACGCCGCTCACCCGCCAGCTCATCGCCGCCGGCCACGAGGTCGTCGGCATCACCCGCAGCCAGGCCAACGCTGAGCGGCTGCGCAACGCCGGCGCCGAGGCCGTGGTGGCCGACGTGATGGACCGCGAGAACCTGCTCGCCGCCGTGCGCGACGTGCGGGCCGACGCGGTCATGCACCAGCTGACCGCGTTGGGCACCAGGAAGATGCGGGAGGCGATGCAGGGTACGAACGCCCTGCGTACCACGGGGACCGCCCACCTCCTCGCGGCCGCCCGGGCGGTCGGCGCCCACCGCTTCCTCACCCAGTCGATCGTGTTCGGGTACGGCTACCGGGATCACGGACCGCACGTGATCACGGAGGACGACCCGTTTGCCGAACCGGTGCCCGGCCAGTTCGGCCCCGCCATCGCGGCCATGCGCTCCACCGAGGAGCAGGTGTTCTCGGCCGACGAGATGGAGGGCATCGCGCTGCGCTATGGCGCCTTCTACGGCCAGGACAGCTTCACCCGGATGATCACCAACCTGGTGCGCAAGCGCCGGCTGCCGGTGCCCTCGTCCGGCGGCGGGTTCACCAACTTCATCTACCTGGAGGACGCCGCCGCCGCGACCGTGGCCGCCCTGGAGAAGGGGCGCGCCGGACAGGCGTACAACATCGTCGACGACGAGCCGGTGCGCTGGGCCGATTACCTGGACGCGCTCGCGGCCGAGCTCGGGGTGCGCCGGCCGTGGCGGGTGCCCAGCTGGATGCTGCGCGCGATCCCGTACCTCCACACGATCATGACCACCTCGATGCGCGTCTCCAACGCCAAGGCCAGGCGCGAGCTGGGCTGGGCTCCGGCGGTGTCGACCTACCGCGAGGGCATCCCGCTGGTGGCGAGGGCGAGCCGCTGAGCGGTCCCTGTCAGGGGACACCAGTAGCCTCCACCGGCACCCGGTCACGGCTGATCCGCCGCATGGTCAAACGGGTCGAGGAAATCCACGGACCGGTGGTGGTGCCGCTGCCGGGCCGCACGGCGTTCTACGCGCTGGTCGAGCGGCTGGCTACCGGCAAGCACACCTTCGGCTCGGCTGTGACTCGGCGGCAGACCGCGAACCGGCCGGCCGGCGCGTTCACCCCGACGTTCGCTGCTCGCCCGGGCGAGCAGGTGCAGATCGACTCCACCCCGATCGACGTGATGGTGCTGCTGGACAACGGGCTGCCCGCGGGCGGACCTGACGTTGGCCGTTGACGTGGCCACTTGCACGGTCTGCGCCGCGGTGCTGCGCCCGGGATGGGGCGTCCGAATGTCTTGTTGATCAGGCCGGCGGTGTGCAGGTGTCTGGCCATCTGCGTGGCGCCGCCGCGCCAGTGACTCCCGCCAACGCTTACGAGAGTGCCGCCGCCCCTGGGCACGCAGCTCGGCGTGCACCCGCGGCGCCCCGTAGGTGCCGGCCGACGCGTCGTGGACCTCGACGATCCGCTCGGTCAGTTCGGCATCCTCCCGGGCACGCCGGCCCGGGCCGCTGCGGTCGGCGTAGTAGGCGGACCTGGAGACCTCAAGCAGCTCGCAGGCGCGCTTCACGTTGCCCAGCTGCGCCTTCTCCGCCTCGATGAACGGGTACACGTTCACCGGGTCTCCTTCACGAAGAAAGCCGTGGCCCGCTTGAGGATCTCCACGTCCTCCCGCAGCCGCCGATTCTCCCGCCGCGATGCCGCGAGCTCTTCCCGCTCGGCACTGGTCAACCCGTCAGACCGGTGCCCCGCGTCGATATCGGCCTGGCGCACCCAGTCGCGCACCGCCGTCTCGGTCAGGTCGAAGTCCTTGGCGACCTGACCGATCGACCGGTCCCCCCGCCGGCACACATCGACGATCTCCGCCTTGAGCTCCGGCGTGAACGCCCGAGGAGGTCGACGCTGGCTTGCTGCCCATGTCTTCCATGATGAAACATCCTTCCGAGGGCTCACAGCCCTACAGATCTCGGATGTCCGTCAAAGCGGGTCAGGCCCACCTGACCTGTTTGGACGGCAATGTAGAACCGGACGCTCAGGACGGCATCGCCGCCGTCTCGCACCAATCTGCCGCGACCCGCGCTCCGTAACGCGAAGGGTCTGTTCGCGTCCTGTCGGCAGGCTAGCGTCGGTGGTTGAGCGGGTTCATGTCGGGGTTCAGATGACGCTGGCTCGGCTGCCCGGCTCACATTCGCAGACTCGGGTGGGTTAGTCGGATCGGCCGATCGGCCCGGGCACACGGCACCGGTCCGGCGTTGCGGCCCGTCGAACGTCGCTTGGCGCCGCCGACCTGCGTACCGGCCACGTTGCCCAGGTCGAGGGCTCGTTGCCAAGCAGGTACTTGTACCCCCAGATGGTCACCCATGGCAGGTCCGGGTCCCTGCTTGGTGCCCTGGCCGCCGGGCCGCCGCTCGTCGTACTGCCGCTGTTCCCTCTCTGTCAGGATCTTGTGAGACACCGGGCGGTCCAGATGATCTGAGTAGGGCGAGGTAGGAAGTCTCACGTTGACGATGACGGTTACGGACCTTCGCGGGTCGAGGGTCGATGATGGGGCCGTTCGCCGACCAGCCACACAACGCCGTTGATCAGGGTGGCTCGCCATGCTGATCGCTGAGCAGCTTGACCAGCGTGGGCAGGTCGATCATCCCGCCGGACACCACACACACGACCGGCCCGGTCGACTGCGTCGAGCCACTCCGGGCGGCGTCGGCCAGGGCGCAGGCCACTGGTGTCGCACCGGCGCCCTCGGCGACGACCTTGGCGCGCTCGACGAGCAGCCGCACCGCGGTTCTGACCTCGTCAACTGTTGCCACGCGCGAGCCGACGCCCAACTCCGTCGCGTGCGCGAACATGCCGGGGAACACGGCTGGGCCGCCGATTCCATCCACAAAGGACGGCGTGGTGGCGACAGTGGCCGGTGCGCCGGTGGCCAGCGACGCGGCGTACGGCGCGGCGGTCGCGACCTCGGCCGCGTAGACCCGTGCCCGGGGCGCCGTCTCACGCAGCGCAGTCGCTATGCCGCACGTCAAACCGCCGCCACCCCACGGAACGATAACGGTCGCGACATCCGGTAGGTCCTCGACGATCTCCAGGCCGATCGTGGCGTTGCCAGCCATCACCATCGGATCGTCGAAGGCGTGCACGAACAGCCCGCGTACACCATCGAAGCTTCGATCCTGAAAGGCCTGCCACCACTGTTCAGGGGTAACCCGTCTGACCGTCGCGCCGTACGCCTCGATTGCCTCGACCTTAGCCGCAGGGGCGGTGGACGGTACGAGGACGGTGCACCCGATGCCGAGCTGAGCAGCCATCCACGCGGCGCCCTGGCCCATGTTGCCCGCCGACGCGGTTAGCACGCCCTCAGCGAGGGCAGCTGGGTCGACTGAGGTCAACAGCGCCGCCGCCCCGCGAATCTTGAACGAGCCGATCGGTTGCAGGTTCTCCAGCTTCAGGTAGATGTCCTGGCCGGTCTCCACGGCGAGCCGTACCAGCGGAGTGCGAATCGCGATGCCGGCGATCGCCGTCCGGGCGCCACGGATCTGCTCGAGGGTCGGAAGCATGCCGCCATCCTGCCAGCCGGTCACGCCGGCGATCACCCGCCGCGAGGTTGTACCCCGGCCCTACCCGCGGCCCTCCTTGTCTGGTCCGAAAACGCGTACTCAGCGTCGTGATCGCCCGTCCGCCGACAGGTTGGCGGACCGGTCGAGGTAACGGCTGGTCGAGTTCAGCGACATCGACGCTCGACGCTCTGCCACGATAGGCCGATGCTGGTGCTGAAACGGGTGCAGGTCGAGGCCCTGCTCGATCTGGACCTGCTCATCGATGCCCTGGCCACGGCGATGGCCGACCTCAGCGCCGGGCGTGCCTCGGTACCGCCGAGGATTGCGGCGTTCGTAGCGGAAAGCGGCGGCCTGCTCGGTGCGATGCCTGGCTACGTGCCGTCGGTCGGCGTACTCATGAGCAAGCTCGTCACGCTCTTTCCGGGCAACGCGGGTACGCCGTTGCCCACGCATCAGGCTGTCATCGCGATGTTCGATCCGGAGACCGGCCGGCCCACCGCTCTGCTGGATGGTACGGCGATCACGGCGATCCGCACCGGTGCCGGCTCGGCCTTGTCCGCTCGGCTGCTGGCGCGCGAGGACTCGGCCGTGCTCGCGATCCTTGGCACCGGCGTACAGGCCCGCTCGCACGTGCGCGCGATGCTCCGCGTACGGCCGATAAAGGAAGTCCGTATCGCGGGCCGTGACCCGGCGCGCGCGGCCGCACTGGCGGCGGAGCTGTCGGCCACGACGGATGCCGAGGTACACGCGGTCTCGTCCTACCGCGAGGCGCTCAACGGTACGGACGTCGCGTGCGCGACCACGCATGCGGCCGAGCCGGTCGTCCGGCGCGAATGGCTGGCGCCGGGCGTACACGTCACCTCCGTCGGCCTCAACCAGACCGGGCGCGAGGTCGACGCCGCCACCATCGCCGACGCGCTCGTCGTCGTGGAGTCCCGCGACGCGGCGCTGGCGCCGTTCCCGGCCGGCAGCAACGACCTGCTGATGCCGATCCGCGACGGGGTCATCACGGCTGACCACGTGTACGCCGAGATCGGTGAGCTCGTCGCCGGAACCAGACCGGGCCGACAGTCCACTGAGGACATGACGCTCTACAAGTCGGTCGGCGTGGCCGTACAGGACGCGGCGGCAGCCGCACTGGTCGTCGCGGCGGCGCAGGCGCAGGGCATCGGCGAACACATCACGCTGGAGTAGCCCCGGCACGGCTGGGCCGGGTCCGTTGCGTTGGCGGTTGACATGCTCGGCACGCTTGACTGTTGAAGCTTCCGCGCCACTGCCCGGCTCCGAGGCCTTCCCCGTCGGCCTTCGCCGGCTTCCGGTTCCCGCCCGACGTGATCGTCGTGCGGTCTGGCGGTTCTTCCGTCGGGCGCTCACCGTACTGAAGGTGACGCCGAGCGAGGTAGTCACCGACGCTGCGGCCCCGTACCCGGCCGTGCTCGACGAGCTCGTTCCCTCGGCCTGGCACCGTGTCGAGCGGCACGCCACAACCTGATAGAGGCTGATCACAGCCATCTCAAACCCGGCTACACCCGATGCGCGGGCTGCGCACCGACCGGACCGCTCAAGTGATCATCGGTCGGCAGCCTTCGTGCAGAACCTTCGACGTGGACGTTACGAACTGGGACTCGACGTCCGCCCGCGGCTGCGAGTCGCCGTGGCGTTCAACGAGCTCGCTCAGGCCATCTGACCTCAAACTCGGCCACATGCTCAACGCCCCCGACCAGACAACGCAACGGCGCCTCGTCCGGTCGCGTTCTCGACTCTAAGACTCGTCGGACAGCCGCCGGCGCCACACTGTCGCCATGGCGTTGGCGACGGAGCTGTCCACCGCAGTCATCGGGCTGGGCGCCGGTGCCGGGCTGGCCGCGCTGAAGTACACACTCACCCAACGGGCGCGGATGCACGAGGATCTGTGGAGCCGCCGACTCGATCCGTACCGAGACATCTGGGCCCTGTCTTCGCAGTTCTCCCGATGGCCGCGCCAGCACCCTACGATCGCGGACATCGAGCGGTTACATGAGCGGCTTCGCCAGTGGTACTACGGAGACGGCGGCATCTTGATGTCGCAGCGCTCGCGAGCCAGCTACGAGTATGTCCAAAAGGGACTCGGCGCCATCTGCGCGGCCGCGGCTGATCCGCGGGAGCCGGTGAGCGACGGCGACTACGCCGACATGGTGGTGATTTTCAGTCGATTCCGCACGGCGTTGGCCAACGATCTGGAGTCGCGCCGCAAGCGGTCGATCATCTGGTCGATGATCGAGATGTACGAGGCTCGTAAGATCCGAAGACAGCTCAAGCAACGGCTTGACGGGCTCTCGCGGCGGCACGGTGTCGACGCGTGATGGATGCCATCTCATGGATCCGCGTCCGCGGAACCGAGGGCCCCCTTCACGCCGGTCGCGGCGAACACCGCGTCAAAGGCGGCGCTGAACTTGGTGTCCCGGTCACGGATCAGAAACCGGAACCCATCGACTCGGTCGTCGAGGTCCATCAGCAGATTCCGGGCGGCCTGCGCCACCCACGCACCGGTCGGATGTGCGGTAACGCCGGCCAGGTGCACCCGACGCTGATCAAGCTCAACAACGAACAGCACGTACAGCCGAGTCAGCCCGACCGTCTCCACGGTGAAGAAGTCGCACGCCAACACGCCGGCAGCTTGCGCGCGTAGGAACGCTGCCCAGCCCGGGCCGCGTCGCCGCGGTGCCGGGCCGAGCCGATGCCTACGTAGCCGGATACGTCCAGCGGCGAGCCACCAACTGGCGATGCCACCGCAGCAGCGTCGCCGGCATGACCAGAATGACTCCCGCGGGTAAACACTCGGACGTGACATGGCTCAATCCTCCACAAGAGATCGGGCCGCTAGCAAACCCGGTGCGGTTCAGTCGAAGTCACGACACGGGTTCTTCAGGTTCGTTGGCAATGCCGTGGCTGCTTACACCCAATGGCTTGTTGTTCAGTCACTCAGGATTGATTTCCTGAACAAAGCAGGCTGGCGAGCCTACCGGGGACCGTGGATAGAGTGCGGTTCTGTCAGAGACCGGTGCGCTCCATTGGAGGGCCAGATGGACTCGCAGGGCTTGGCGCTTTACCTGCAAGCATCGTCGCGCCACCTCCCGGCGGCGGGCGCTCGGGTTGATGTTTGGTGGCGCGGTCGTCCTCGTGGCGGGTGGTCCAGCGCCCTGGCTGGGCGGCACCGCGCGGCCACGCAAACGCCGGCAGAGCCGGCCACCAGAGGCCGGGCCACGACGCCCGGCCAGACGGTCAACCTCGTCTGCAGCCAATGTGGGGGTCGCCTGTCCCGACGGCTCGGCGGCGCTGGGCGCCTACCGGATGGGCGACCGACCACATTGGACGACCTCCGCATCGCCGGTCGGCCGCTCGTCTTGGTCTCCGATCCGAGCCGCCTCCGATGCACCACTGACCCGGGTGGTCCTTGAGAGCCCCGGGGGACGGCCTCTGGAAGACACATGTAGTGCCAGCGTTGAAGATATCGACGTATGTGATGATCCAAGCGGGTGCGACGTCCACGTCGGGTGGGCGTTTCGATAGAGAGGGGACGCTGGATGAGTCGGGCCCGGTACCTTCGATTCGGTCGAGCCGCGGCCGTGCTGGTGGTTCTGCTTCTCACCGTGCCGCTGGGCGCCAACGCCCGGTCGCGGGCCGCCACCGGACCGGCCGCCGGGCCACACGGCCCTGCCGGAGGGCAGCGCGACTCCGTGGCGCAGCGGGAGCTGGGCAAGCACCTGCGACCGCCGGCCGCCGCGCGGCCGGCGGAGCACTGCCCGCTCGGGCCGTCGGCGCACAGCGGCGTCGGCGACGTGGGCAGCTGCCTGCGGGTCAGCGCTGACATGTCCGCCGCACCCGCGATCGGCCGGCCGGAGACCCTGCGTTTCGAGGTGCTGGCGCAGGCGGCGCGGCCGAGCGTGGAGATCCGGGTGGAGCTGCCGGCGAACCTCCGGTTCGGGCAGTTGCCGGCCGGTGGCACCGTCAGTAGCTCGGCTTCCAAGGCTCCCGAGGACGGCGGGCATCTGACCGTGGCGCGCCTGCGCCACTCCTTCAAGGCCGGGCAACGGGAACGGTACACGGCCAAGATCGTCGCCATCGCGCCCGGCCCCGCCCAGGTACGGGTGTGGGCGACCGGCGCCGGCGCTCCCCACGACGCCGGTCTGGACAGCGTGTTCTTCACCGTCGGCCAAGCCGGGCAGCCCTCGTCGATGGGCATCGCCGCCCCACCGGCACGGAGCCTGCCCCCGCCGTCCGACTTGTTCGCGCAGCCGTCGCGGGACGAACCGTCCGGTGGCGTGACATTGGCGGCGATCGCCTGCGTGGTCGGCTCGTTCAGCTACAGCAACAGTGACGGCAGCACCCGCCCGGCCCGCAACTGGCAGGTGGAGGCGTGGGATGCCGACACCACCTCCGGCGACGACCGGCTCGCCGTCGGCAGCACCGATGACAACGGCAACTACCAGCTCTGCTTCGGCAACGACGACTGTTTCCTCTGCGGCGGTCAGGACGTCTACGTCGTGTTTCGGGCGCAGAGCGCGTTCGTGGGCATGCAGCGTAGCGACGGGGCCTCGCGCTTCGCCTATGTGTCCCGCAAGTTCGACGACGTGGGTGACGGCAGCACCACGGTGATACCGGCACCGTCGGTGCCGGCCGCGGAGATGCGCGGGCTGCAAGCGTACGACGAGGTGGTGGACGCCTGGAAGTTCGTCGCGCCCGGCGACCATTGCTGGGACGGGCTCGCCCGGCCATCCGACCGGATATGCCAGGTCCAGATCGTCTGGAACCCGAGCGCCGCGTGGGCCGGCGCCAAGTGCGGACAGGCCAGCGCCTGCTACTACACGAGCACCGACACCATGTACCTCAGCGCCGACGACCCGAAGTTCCGCAACATCGTCGCACACGAGGCCGGCCACGCGGTGATGGACTACAGCTACCATGGCGCGTTCCCGGCCACCACGAACTGCAACCCGCACTCCATCTGGATCAAGAGTTCCACGACCTGCGCCTGGACCGAGGGGTGGGCCGACTGGTTCGGTGCCGCCACCTACGGCAGCCCCACCTTCGTCACGCCGACCTTCACCTTCGACCTGGAGTCGCCGACCTGGGGTTCGCCGTCCTGGTTCGAGGAAGGCGACGAGGTCGAGGGGCGGATCGCCGGTGCGCTCATCGACATCATCGACGGCAGCAACGAGGGCTTCTGGGACCGACACACCGAGAGCGTGGCCAACATCTTCCAGACCTTGCGCAGCCACGTGTCCAACACGTTCAACGAGTTCTGGGACGGGCACCGGCGCGCCGACGGGCTGCCGGTCGACACCCCCGACGTTGCCGCGACGCTCTACCAGAGCACGATCTTCTTCGGGTTCTTCTACCTCTTCTACGACCCGCTCGCCGACTACGTCCCGGTGAGCCCACCGTCAGCCGGCTCGGCCGAGTCGTACAAGTTCTTCACGACGACGAACTTCTGGTCGGTGGTCGCCGTGCGGCCGCCGTTCGACGCCGACACGGACCTGCTCCTGCTCGACAACGCCGGCGCCCCGATAGTGATCCTCAAGAGCAGCAACCGGCCGGGTTCGGCTGTGGACTTCGTCGCGATCGACTCGAACTTCCGGCCGTTCGGCGACTACCACCCGTTGGTCTCGCACGTCACCCCCAGCACCAGCGAGTACCAGATCGAAGTGGCGCAGGGCCGCGACCAGATCTTCGTGGGCGGCAACGAACTGATCTCCATGAGCGCGCAACAGTTCGTGACCGTGCGCGACGTGTTCCTCAGCGCCGGCCAGACTGTCACCATCACCGCCCAGCCGACCACCAGCAACGACGTCGAGCTGTACCTCATGGCCAGCAACTCCGGCGACCCGAACGCCTGGCTCCGCAACCCGACCGACGCGGCCATCGCGGCGAACGCCGGAGGCTCGGGCCAGATCGAGACGATCGTCTACACCGCGCCCAGTAGCGGTTTCTATGGCCTGGTCGTGGTCAACGCGAACCGCAACTTCAGCCTGACCTTCGTGCAAGTGAGCTGAACCGCCGGGTGGAGTGGCAGCCGGGCGATGGAAATGCGGCCCACCATGGCCGCATTTCCAGGCTGCGGTGGCCGAGCAAGCCGGCGATGGCCTGCAGGGTCATGCCTCGGTTGATCGCCTGGGTGGCCAGGGTGTGCCGGAGCTGGTGCGGGTGGATGTGCGGCAGGCCGGCAGCGGCGCCGGCTTTGTTGATCAGTCCGGGTAATGGTGTGCCGGTCCAGTGGACGGCCGCAGTGCGGTGAGCTCGCCGACGCGAAGGCCGGTCCGCAGCAGCACTTCCACGACGACGCGGACCAGCATTCGCCGCTGGTGCTGGGCGGCTGGCGAGAGCTGCGCGGCGGCTGCGTCATCCAGCGCCTTCGGCAGCGGATGGTCTTGGCGCGGAAGGTCGCTGGGGATGATCGGCACGCGGGTTGGCGCGTCGGGCCAGTCCCACTCGCTGATGCGCACGAAGAACATCCGCAGGGTGCCCAGCCGGTGCGCCATGGTCGCCGGCGAGAGCCGGGCCGTGGTGCGGCCGCAGCGGGCGGCGAGCCAGCGGATGAAGTCCTCGATATGGCGGCGGTTGATGTCCGCGACGGCGGTCACCGCTGGTGCCTGTTCGGCGAGGAAGGCGGCCAACGACCGCAGGGCTTGGTCGGCGTTGCCGACACTGCGTGGACGCAGCAGGCAGCTGAGTTGGTCGAGGTAGCGGCGCATCGTGGCCGCCACGCCCGGTACTGCGGCGTCGAGGGCCGGCCAGTCCGGGAACCGATCCGGGCCGCTCACGCCCAACGTCCATAGTGGACGTGTTGAGGGAGCCGGTTGGCTTGTCGGACAGCATCTGCGCGTCGATCGCCTCGGCGGCGCGGCGGTACTGCGAGGCCGGCGACAACGGCTGGCCACGCCGCGGACCCCTCAACACCACGAACAGACGGTCGGTGCCAGCGTCGGCAGGCGACCTGCCGCCGCACCACCATCAACTGACGGCGCAGCACGGCGATCTGTATGTCTTTGGCGGGCGGCGCACAACGGCCGACCACGCCAAGAACGCGCCGGACGATCACGAACGCCAACGTGCGAACCACCATGACAGCCAGCCCGCTACCAACCCATCAGCCCTGGTCACGGCCCCTGACACTGGACTGGCACCCTGCACACCGCCCACACCCTCCAGCTAGATCCATCAAATTGGTTTGATGTACCCTCCGAGACGTGACCTCGTCGAGTCAAGCCGCCCCGGTATTCGTGCGCCTGGCCGGCCACCCGCTGCGCTGGCGGCTACTGACCGAACTCGCCGGCAGCGACCTGCGGGTCCGCGAGCTGGTCACGCTGACCGGCCAGCCACAGAACCTGGTCTCCTACCACCTGCGGCTGCTGCGTGACGGGGGCCTGGTGACCGCCACGCGCAGCAGCTTCGACGGCCGGGACAGCTACTACCACCTGGACCTGGACTGCTGCGCCGAAGCGCTGGCCAGCACCGGTACCGCCCTGCACCCGGCGCTGCGTCTGACCCCGGCACCGTCGGCGCCTCGTCCGGCCGCACCGGTTGCGGTGCTGTTCGTCTGCACCGGCAACAGCGCCCGCTCACCCATCGCCGAAGCCCTGCTCCGCCGGCGCACCGCCGGCCGGGTCGAGGCGACCAGTGCAGGCACCCTCCCCAAACTACGCCTGCATCCCGACACCGCACGGGTTCTGCACGATGAGTACGGCGTCGACATCTCCCGCCAACGCCCCAGGCATCTGAACACCCTCACCGGCCGCCGGTTCGACTACCTGATCACCTTGTGCGACAAAGCCCGCGAGGTCTGCCCGGAACTCGTCGACCATCCTCGTCGGGCTCACTGGAGCATCCCCGATCCCGCGGCAGCCGGCATCACCGACCAGGCCGGTTACCCGGCCTTCGCCCGCACCGCGGCCGACATCGACACCCGCATCCGGTACCTGCTACCGGTCCTGGCCACCAGCAACCGTAAGGAGGCTCAGCCGTGATCACTCCCGACCAGTACGCCAGCGTCCGCTACCTCGTCGACGATGTCCAGGCAGCCGTCGACTTCTACACCACCCACCTCGGCTTCACGCTCAACACCAGCGCCGCCCCCGCTTTCGCCGACGTGGTTCGCGGACCGCTGCGACTACTGCTGTCCGGACCCGCCAGCTCCGGCGCCCGCGCGACCCCTACCGACGCGACCACCCCCGGTCGCAACCGCATCCACCTCATCGTCGATAGTCTGGACGCCGAGATCGACCGGCTTCGCGGCGCCGGGGTGTCGTTCCGCAGCGACGCAATCTCCGGCCCCGGCGGGCGCCAGGTCCTGCTCGCCGACCCTGCCGGCAACCTGATCGAACTGTTCCAACCCGCCCAGCAGACCGGCCCCGCACCTGCCACGCCGTGACAGAAGCGCACCGCGAGTCACATTCGCTGCGGCGACGCCGAGGCTGCCGGCGGGCTGATCTCGCAAATCCATATCAGCGGACTGCCGGCCCGACGAGCATCGCCGCCCGGTGGCGTCCTCGCCACGCGTGGAGGTTCCCGTTCCCGCCCACCGCTGGCGGTCCTGCCGCCAGTAAGCGACGGTGACAGATCGGCAAGAACCGGGCCGGTGTGTTGTCGACCGTTTTCGATGTACTCCGACGACGATCGCGGATGGTTAGCGTCGTTGATGTCTCGCCAGCCTCCGCCGTGAGGGCGCTGTCCACGGCGGATACCCCTATGGAAGGGTGGCGTCGGGGTACTCCTGAACCGGCTCGAACAACGGGTCCGGTACATGGGTGGTCAGCGTGCCGCGGTCGCACCACGCCACCTCGGCGACCTCCTGCTCGGCCGCCACATGCGCGGTGCCGGCCACCGCCTGGCAGGCGACGTAGGTCATGGTCCGGCCGGTCAGCGGATGGACTCGTGCGCCGAGTCGCCGCACCGCACGAACGGTCAGGCCGGTCTCCTCGCCTGCCTCATGCACGGCCGCGTCCTCCGCGGACTCGCCGGGCTCGACCTTCCCGGCCGGGAGCTGCCAGACCAATGGGCCTTCAGCGATCCGTCGACGAACCAGCAACAGCCGGCCGTCGACGACGATGACGGCAGCAGCGACCGGTACGCGGTCAGCGGCCGACCGGCTCATGCCGCGACCTCCGTGGTTCGATCATGATGTCGTAGCTCCGTCGTGGTCTGAACCACCGCTCCCCCCGCAAGCGATCACGGGGCGCTTGCTGCGCTCCGGTAGCCGCCGGCACGGCGTTCGTCATACCTGGGCGGAATCTCGAACGCGAGGTGGACCTGGAGCCGGTGCCCGACCTGGTACCGTACCGCTTCTGGCTGCGGGTCTGGCGGCCGCCCGCGGTCGTCAACCGGCTCTGGGCGCAGGTCAACAACCAGTAGAGCGGGCAGCAGCGGGTCAACCCGCGCCTATGGTCGGTACGGCCTCGAACCCGGCCGGCGGCTCAGCCGGTCCGACGCCACCGACGCCCGCAGATCTTCCGGTCGAGATCGACTTCAGTTGCTCCGAGCAGCGAACTGAACAGGGGCGAAACTACGCTCTTCGGGCGTCGCCGCGGCTGGTCAAATGACGGTGCTCCGGTCGCCGAACCCCTCGTAACGGAAGATCTGCGGCGTCCAGCAGTACCTGTTGCGGCCCCCGACACCGCACCCCGCAGCCGTTCCCGCTCGACCGAATGATCCGATGAGTCAATGGTGATCATGCCTCTTGCCGTGGGGCGAAGGTCCTTGCCAGACGGAGCGGGTATCGATGTCCTTCAGGATCTCGCAACCGGTAAGCCCCCGCAATCTCGTTACGTTACTTGGGAATGACGCTGCCGGGATCGGCTCTCGTTGCGCCTGGCGGCCACAGGCCGGTCGTTGACGCGCCCACGCGCCGATCCTAGGCTGCTCAGTCAGACATCCGATTTAGTGAGCAGCGGTGCGGGCCACCCCCGTCCGGTGGACCGCCAGCGCACGGCACGAGTCGCGGGGTTGACCCAGGGAGGGCGCGATGCCCCTGTCATCGGGCTCCATGCCTCTGTCACCAGTGTTAGCTGACTCCGGACGGCCGTCCGGCCCCGGACGGCTGTTCCGCTCTCGCCACTGGCGGTCGGCCCGACCCGCGGTCGTCACGCTGGTCACCGCGACCGCTGTGGTGGCGGGTGCCGGGCTGGCGGCAGCGCCGGCCGAGGCGGCGGTGGCCGCGACTGTTGTGTGGGTGTCGCCGTCGGGGAACGACGGGAATCCGGGTACGAGCCGGCAGCAGCCGCTACGTACCCCGGAGCACGCCCGCGACGTGGTCCGGTCGATGAACCGGAACATGGCCGGGGACATCGCCGTGATACTGCTGCCCGGCACGTACCGCCTGGCGCAGCCGCTGGCCCTCGACGCGCAGGACTCCGGAACCAACGGCCATACAGTGGCGTGGACCGCGGCGCCGGGTGCCCGGCCGGTGTTCTCCGGCGCCGTCCAGATCAACGGCTGGCAGCGCACCAGCCCAGGCAGTGCCGTGTGGTCGGCGCCGGTGCCCGCCGGCCTGGCCACCCGCCAGCTCTACGTCGACGGCGTACGGGCGCAGCGCGCCAGCGGCCCGGTCCCGGTGACGCTGACCTCGACGAGCACCGGGTACACCGCGTCGGCGCCGACGATGGCGAGCTGGCGCAACCCCAGCCAGATCGAGCTCGTCTACACCGGTGGCGACGGGTACTGGGGCCTGCGCACCGGCGGGCTGGGCGGCTGGACCGAGCCGCGGTGCCCGGTGGCGTCGATCTCCGGTACTACGATCACGATGGCGCAGCCGTGCTGGGACAACTCGACCAAGCGGGTCAACCGCACCGACGGCTCCGGCCGCACCGTCAACCTGGTCGGTCCGTCCACATTGGGCAACAGCCAGCGGCCGGCCCACGTCGAGAACGCGTTCGAGCTGCTCGACCAGCCCGGTGAGTGGTACCTGGACTCCCCCGCCAACACCGTCTACTACACCGATCCACGACATCACGTTCGCCGGCATCCAGTTCTCCTACGCCACCTGGCTGACCCCGAGCACGCCCGAGGGGTTCTCGGAGATCCAGGCCAACTACACCATCACCGGGCCGAACGGGTACGCGACCCAGGGGTTGTGCCAGTTCATCGAGGGCGGCACCTGCCCGTACGGCAACTGGACCAAGACACCGGGCAATGTCAGCTTCTCCTACGACCGCAATGTGCGGTTCCTCGACAACGCCTTCGTCCATCTCGGCGGTGCCGGGCTGGACCTGGGGAACGGGACGCAGGACAGTGTGGTCAAGGGTTGTGTGTTCACCGACATCTCCGGCAACGGGCTGGACCTCGGCGGCGTGGACATGCCGTTGCCGGCCACCGCCGCCGACCACACCAGCAGCAACCAGATCCTGGACAACCACCTGTACAGCCTGCCGGTCGAGTACCACGGCGGAGTCGCCATCGACGTCGGTTACACCGAACACACCACCATCGCGCACAACCAGATCGATCACACCGCGTACACCGCGATCTCGTTGGGCTGGGGCGGCTGGCCGGACAAGATACGACAGCCGGCAACGCCGAACTACTCCAACCACAACACCGTTGCTGACAACCTGATCAGCGACCCGATGCAAATGCTCGCCGATGGCGGCGGCATCTACACTCAGGGCATCACGGGAACATCGCTGGCCGACGGCGAGCACCTGACCGGCAACGTCATCCTGCGCTCGCTCGACCACGGGCACGCCATCTACACCGACAACGGCGCGACGTACGTCACAGCCAGCGGGAACGTGCTGTTCGGCAACGAGAACGACTGGGGCAGCCGGCACACCGACTACCGGCCCGGCCAGAGCGGCTCGGACCCGACCGTCATCGAGAACAACTACTGGCAACAGGGCGACGCGGACTCATCGTCGAACAACGTCACCGTCGCCGGCAACCACATCATCGCCAGCCTCGACGAGGTACCGCCGGAGATCCTGGCCCGCGCCGGGCTCGAACCGACCTACCGGCACATCCTGGCGCAGCACTTCTCGCGGCCTGCGGCGCCGGACGCGCCGGCGCTGGTGACCGCGTTCTGCGCCGACGGCTCGGCGTACGTCGCCTGGAACCCCAGCTTCGTCGACCACGGGCCGCCCGTCACCGGGTACGTCGTCACCGCGTCGCCGGGCGGGCAGACGGCGACCGTGTCCGTGGCCGACTTCCAGCGACTGGGCTACACCATCGTGTCCGGCCTGACCAACGGCGTCGCCTACACCTTCACCGTCGCGACCGTCAGCTCGTTCGGGACCGGCCCGGCCTCGCTGCCGTCGCCGGCGGTGACGCCGACGGCCAGCCTCGGCGCGGTACCTGGCGCGCCGGCCTCGTTCCGCGTGCGGCCCGGACAGAACGCGGTCAGCCTGCACTGGAACCCACCGGCGGCGACCGGCGGCACCCCGATCATCGGCTACACCATCAGCGTGCGTGGCGCCGACGGCACAGTCGTGTCCACCACCACATCCACCGGACACACCGCGGTGTGGGCGAACAGCACCCGCGAGATCTTCACGACGATCGGCGGGCTGCGGCAGCTCACGCCGTACACGTTCGAAATCTCCACGATCAACGCGGCCGGAGCCGGCCCGCCGGCGGTGAGCGGCACGGTGATCCTGGCCCCGATGTCGGCGTGCGCCGGCGCGAGTCTCACCGTGACGCCGCGCGCGGCGCTCACCCGGCCGGGCTCGACCGCCACCGCCACCGCGACCCTGGCCAACGGCTGCGCGACGACGCTGCATGCGGCCCGGCTGTACCTGTTCGCCCCGCGGGATTACCGCGCCACGCCGCCATCGCCGGTAGCACTGGGCGACATCGGACCCGGACAGTCGGCCACGCAGACCTTCACCGTCGGCGTACCCGCTGACGCGCCGACCTCCGCCGATCTGATCTGGCAGGCGGTGTGGAGCGACGACAACGGCCGGCCGGAGGGCCTGCGGACCACGTCAACCATGAACGTCCCGGCCGCGTCACTCGCGGCGGCGTTCAACAACGTCGGTATCACCGACGACGCCAACACCGCCGCGGGCGACATCGACGGATCCGGCTCCAGCTTCTCAGCCCAGGCGCTCGCCGGTGTCGGAGTGACCCCGGGGGCGGCGGTCACCTTCCGCGGACTCACCTTCACCTGGCCCAATGTGGCCGCCGGGCAGCGCGACATCGCGGTCTGCGCCGGCCAGGCGTTCAACCTCACCGGATCCGGTGCCACGCTGGGGTTCCTGCTGACCGCCTCGTACGGTCCGGCCAGCGGGACCGGCCAGGTCGTCTACGCCGACGGCAGCAGCCAGTCGTTCACCATCGCAGCGCCGGACTGGTTCAGCGGAGGCACCAGTCCCGACATCGCGATCACCACGCCGTACCGCAACCGACCAGCCGGGCGCGACAACCACCCGGTCTACGTGTTCTACGCCTCCGTGCCGCTGCAGGCGGGCAAGACCGTGGCGACCGTCGTGCTGCCCGACGTCAGCGGTGCCACGCCGCAGGCCCGCGTGCCGTCCCTGCACGTGTTCGCGGCGGCGATCGGCTAAGCGAGCCGCCGACGCGCGGCCGCAAGGGCATCGGCATCGAGGAGAAGAAGACATGAGAACGTTGATCCGGGCCCTGACGGCCGCCTTGGTAGCGACGCCCCTGGTCGCGGTCGCCGTCACATCCGGCGCTCCGGTGGCCCACGCGCTGGACAACGGCCTCGCGCGCACGCCGCCGCTGGGGTGGAGCAGTTGGAGCTTCATCCGTCGCACCCCGACCGCGGACAACATCAAGGCGCAGGCCGACGCCATGAGGAGCAGCGGCCTGGCCGATGTCGGGTACCAGTACGTCAACCTCGACGACTTCTGGTACCTGTGCCCGGGCAGCCAAGGCCCGGACGTGGACGGCTTCGGCCGGTGGGTCACCGACCCGGCCAAGTTCCCGCCCAGCGGCTCGACCGACGGGATCCAGGTGCTCGCCGACTACGTGCACAGCAAGGGCCTGAAGTTCGGCCTCTACGTCACGCCGGGCATCTCCGCCCAGGCGGTGGCACGCAACACCCCGATCGAGGGCACGCCGTACCACGCGACCGATATCGCCACCACGACCCCCGAGCGGAACTACAACTGCCACGGCATGGTCGGCATCGACTACAGCAAGCCGGGCGCGCAGGAGTTCATCAACTCGTGGGCGAACCAGTTCGCATCCCGGACCATCGACTACCTCAAGATCGACGGTGTCGGTCTGCACGATGTTGCCGACATCGCGGCCTGGTCGACGGCGCTGCGGCAGACCGGCCGCCCGATCCACCTCGAACTGTCGAACAACCTCAGCATCACCGGCGCCGCGACCTGGCGGCAGTACTCCAACGGCTGGCGGACCAGCGGTGACGTCGAGTGCTACTGCGGCCCGGGCCCGAACGGCAGCGGGTTCCCGCTCACCGACTGGGCGCATATCCAGTCGCGGTTCAACCAGGTCGCGAACTGGCAGCCGTACGGCGGCCCCGGCGGGTTCAACGACTACGACTCCATCGAGGTCGGTAACGGCGCGGGCACCGGCCTGACCCCGGACGAGCGCAAGACCCAGATGAGCCTGTGGGCGATGGGCGCCTCGCCGTTCATCCTGGGCACCGACCTGACCAACCTCGACCCGCTCGACCTGACCTACCTGAAGAACAGCGAGGTCCTCGCGGTCGACCAGGACGCCATCGACGCATCGCGGATCGTCAACACCGGCACCCAACAGGTGTTCGCCAAGACCGAGCCCAACGGAGACGTCATCGTCGCGCTGTTCAACCTGAGCACCCAACCTCAGGTCGTGTCCACGACGACGGCCGTCCTCGGCCTGCCCGCCGGCACCGACTATGCCCTGAGGGACCTGTGGACCCACCAGACGACCGAAACGGCCGGCGCGATCAGCCCGAACGTGCCCCCACACGGCGTTGCGCTGTACCGGGTGCGCCCGGTCGACAACCCGACCGTGGCGCCGCCGCACACGACCCTGGCGCTGGCCGGTCCGACGACGGTGACGGGGGGCCAGCCGGTCACGGCGACCGTGTCCTTCACCGACAACGGCGATCTGCCCGCGAAGAACGTCACCCTCGGCCTGCAGGCGCCGGCCACCTGGTCGGTGACCGCGACCTCGCCGACGTCGTTCCCGGCCGTCGAGACCGGGCAGACGGTGCAGGCCACCTTCCAGGTCGTGGCACCGCAGCCGACGGAACTGTTCGCCACAGCGGCCTTGACCGCCACGGCCCGCTACACGTGGCCCGGCAAGACATGGCTGGACGCCTCCGTGACCTCGACGGTGACGATGAGCACGCCGGTGCAGCCGCCCTACCTGACCTTCGCGTCGACAACCGCGTCGTTCGGCCAGCTCGGCACCACGCTCGGCATCCGGGGCGACGGCGCGGACGTCTACGGCGGCACCAACCAGTACGGCACCATCTACCTACCCGGCGCGGCGACCGACGGCACGGTGGCCACCGTCCAGGTGCGCTCGCAAAGCAACACGAACGCGTGGGCCAAGGCCGGCATCATGGTGCGCAACACCATCACCGATGCCAACCTCTCGCCCGGGTTCCTCATCGTCGCGGTCACGCCCGGCCATGGGTACGTCGTCCAATGGGACGCCAACGGCGACGGCCGGCTCGAATCCAACAGCGCGCCACCCGGCGAAGGAACCGGAACCGCGTCATACCCGTCATGGCTGAAGCTGGTCCGTAGCGGCACCACGTACTCCGGCTACTACTCCACCGACGGCACCACCTGGATCCTGCTCGCCACCGTCTCGGTGCCGAGCGCGACAGCAACACAGGACATCGGGGTATTCATGACCTCACACAGCTCAGGCACGATCGGGGAGGTCATCTACGACCACTTCACCCTCGGCTCCTGACGGACAGATGCGTGAAACCTCTACCCGTGAAGCGCAGCAGCCGGTGCAGGCCCCAGCCCGCATGGACGTCGGCGTGCAGCCGGTTCCCGGTAGCGGTGCTACGCCGCGATCGCGGCGTAGCACCCCGCCGTCAAGATCTGGTGGACGGGCCTGCGGGCGGGACTGCGCTGTCAGTCGGGCACATCGAACGGGTCGACGTGCTCGGCGGGCTCGTCCACGAGTACCGCCGCGCCGCCTGACCAACGCCGGTCCCGCAACGCCATGAAGGCACTACGAGCCACGCAACGCCTGTGCAACCAACGCCGAACGGGCCGACGGTCGCCGGCACAACGAGAAATCCTCAGCGCTCACGCGAACAACGCGGCGCACCAAACGCCTTCCGGCCAACGGATACGACCCTCACCGACCCCAGCCTGCCGCCGCAGCATCACTGAGGAACACCGATTCGCCAAGTTGAACCCTTCACCGTCGCGCAGGTCAGTGAGCAGCAGCCGGTGCAGCTGGTACACATGCGTACGACGTGGAAGGCCAACGCCGCGGTGGTGTTCGCGCCGACGATGGCGTGCTCATCTCGGGTGCGTCAGGTGCTCAGCCCCCAGCGTTGATCACGCAGAACAGGTTGCCCTCGGTGTCAGCGAGCACCACGAAGTCCGCGCCATCTGGATAGACCCAGTCCACGCGCCTGGCACCAAGGGACACGAGCCGTTCGACCTCGGCTCGCTGTTCTTCCTCGTTCGCCGCCCACAAATCGAGGTGCATCTTGTCGTCCTCGTCCAAGTGGAGGCGCGGACCCTCGCCATGTTCAGGGATGAGGAACGCTGGATTGCCAGGCGCCGGAACGTATCCAAGCGCCCGCCCCCAGAACTCGGCTGCCCTACGAATGTTAGTCACGTTCATTACGACCGATCCGATACGTACCATCGCTGCAGCATCGCATGACCCGTCGCGGTATGGGCCACCTGGTCGGCGCGTCGTGATGAAGCCCGTCATCGCTGGAGTGGTTCCCGAAGGTCGGCGAGGAGTCCGTCGAGCAGGCGTTCCTCCATTACTGCCCGGCCCGCCTGTCGCATCGCCTCGGAAAGCTGCGGGTCCCATGGCGTATCCGCTGGCGCACCGAGCAGGACGGGGCCTCGGCTGGCCTCGGGTAGGTACTCCTCGCGGGACATTCGCCACGGTACGGCGTTCGGGTAGCGGGCCAAGGCGGCGGCGGTGAGCCGTACGCCGGTCCAGTCGAAATCGTTGCGCCACCGGATCACGGCCGCTTGTGCGCCGCGCAGCAGCGCGTGCGCGGCTGCCGACGGTACGCCCTCGGCGCACACCAAGGGACGCGTCGGTGCGCCCAGGTTGGTGGCGGCGCGCAGGACGGCGGGGTTCTCGCAGACGAAGATCTCTTCACAGTCCACTGTGAACGGAGCCAGCCGGAGCTGGTGCAGGGTGATCCGCATCGGTACGCCGGCGCGTCGTCCCTGCGCGAGCCAGGATCCAACCAGTCCGCCGGACGCGGGCACGTTCAACACGAGTACCTGGCTGGCCAGGTCGTCGGGGACGACGCCGACGGACTCCCACAGTGCGCGCTCCTGCTCGGTGTTGGCCGGCGCGGGCCAGTCCTGCCACGACGCGACGGCCCTCAGGACGAGCCCGCGAAGCACGCCGTCGACGAGCGCCTTCGTGTCGTGCAGCACGCGCTCGGCGAAGACCGCAATCGGCTCGTCGGCTGCCGGGAGCGCGCCGAGCACGCGGACAACATCCACAAAGGACAGTCCACTACGGACGATGCGGGTGAGGGTCCCGTCCCGGCGCATCCCGTCGAGCCACTCGGCGTACCACGCGGTGCTGGCGTGCCGGCTGGCGAGCGCCAGCGACATGATCGCGTCGCGGGCCAGCGCCTCCCGCTTGGCGTCGGCCGGCCGGTTCCGAAGCGGGGCACTCGCCTCGATCAGCTCGGCCAGCCCGGTGCCGTACGCCTCCCGCAGGTGGGTGTCGACGTCGGCCAGGCGTACCGTCAGCCGGCCCGACGCCGCGGAGCGGTACGAGCCGGTCACACCGATCACGACCAGCCGCTCGGCCTCGGTCGGCGCGGCGAGCGCGACGGTACCGTCGATCGAGCCACCGGTGCGCTCCAGGCTGCGCCGGGCAGCGGCGAGCAACCGGACCCAGCCGGGTTCGTCCACAAGAGACAGTCGTCCGGTCACTCGTCGGCCAGATCGAATGCCAGGTCGGCGTCGGGGAGCCCGGCGGAGACGGTGGCGCCTGGTGCGTACCGGGTCTCCGGGGACCCGAGGGCGCGGGCCAGCGAGCCGTCGAAGTCAACCACGTTGGCGGTACCGTCCCAGACCAGTAGTACCGTCGAGACCGTGTTATCCACCGCGGAGTGCGACAGGTCGTAGTGCGCCGCGCCACTCACCGACGGATGGGTCGCCCACAGGTCATAGCCGGTCATGAACAGGTCCAGGTCGAACTGCTTGGCCAGCGACATCAGCTCGCCCCGACCGTTGTCATCGACGCCAGCGAACGCCTCGTCCAGGCCGAGCAGCCGCGGTGCGGCCGGCCGCGCGGACCCGAACAGGGCGTTCGCGGCCGCGAAGAGCGGCAGGTGCAGCGAGACCGACTGCTCACCGCCGGAGAGCTGGCTGTGCCGGGCGCGGGTCAGCGCCTCAGCCGCACCGCCGGGGCGGTGCAGGGCGAAGGCGAAGACGCGCCACTGCCGGTAGTCGAGCACCTCGGCCAGCAACTCGCGGTACGGTCGCTCGGGCGCGTTCGCGCGGGCGGCCTTGATCCTGGTCGCGAAATGCCGACGCAGTGTGCTGAGCTGGGCCGGCCCGAGCCGGGCGGGATCGCGCTCCAGCAGCTTGCAGACCTCGCGCTGGTCCGGGTCGAGGTCGTCGGCCAGCCGCCAGCCGACGCCGACGGTCATGCCGGAGGACATCCGCCGCGCCCGCATCTGGGCGTCCATGCGCTCGACCAGGTCGCGGGCCTCGATCGTCCGGTGGTGGATCTGGCGGGCGAGTTGTCCCAACAACGCGTCCTCCAGGATGCGCTGTTCGGCGTCGGTGAGCAGCTGTTCCTGGTCGCGGCGTTCCCGGCCGATCCGCTCGGCGAAGTTCGCCACCGGGGTGAGGCCCTGCTCGTCGGCGACCCGCACCACGATCACGCCGTCGTCGGTGTCCCATTCCGGGCGGTGGTCCAGTCCCGCCGCCGGCAACTGGCCCTGCAGCTCGGTCAGCGCGGTCGTCAACCGGGTCGCGCTCTGCTTGAGCGATGTCTCGGTCGGGCTCAGCTCCCGGGTCGCGGCGAGGATCGCGTCGTGCAGGGCCACGGTCTGCGGATCAAGGGACGCCTCGCCGGCGTGTGCGGGCCAGCGCAGGTCGGTCGGGCAGCGCAACAGTCCCAGCAGGTCCGGATGCGCGTATGGGCGCAGCCGCAGCGCGTCGTGATGCGCCTCCAGTACCGCGTCGGCCAGTGCCCGCTCGCCCAGCTCGACGTGGGCGCGCGCCGTGGCGCAACCTTCCCGGGCGGCGCTGCGCTCCTCGTTGGCCCGTTTCAGGCTGGCCTCGGCAGTGGAGATCTCGCCCTCGACCCGGGCGACGTCGGCCAGCACCACCTCGACATCGGCGCCGGCGGTCGCCCGCAGCGTCCGGTACGCCTCGTCCTTTTCCTGGTGCCGCAGGGCAGCTTCATGGGCGGCGCCTTCGGCATGGGCGAGCCGGTCGGCCGCCTCGTCGTGGCGCGCCTGTGCGTCCTCGGCCGCGTCGGCGGCCCGCGCGGCAGCCAGGTACGCGCCGTCGAGGCGTACCCCCAGCTTTTCGAACCGCGCCACCGCATCGGCCACCTCGTCGACCCGATCGGTGGCCAGCGACCGCTCGGCCACGACGCGCCGGAGCGCGGCGCCGGCGGCCGCTTGCTCGGCGAGGGCCTGGTCGAGGCGGGACGCGGCGGCCGACAACGCTTCCTGCCGGGCGCGCAGTGTGGCGGCGGCCCGGTCCAGCTCGCGCAATGCGGCGTGGATGGGTGCCGGCGTCGGCAACGCCGCCGCTGCGGCGTCCACTGTGGACAATAGCTGCGTGATGGCCTCCCGCGCGCGGTCGACCCCGGCGATCTCGGCGTCGAGCGTGGCCAGCAGGCGATCGCACTCGTCGATCCGGGCGGCGCGGCGGGCGGCCCGGGCCGTCGCGCCGATGTACTCCGGTGCCGCCTTGGCGTACCCACCGACGCCGATCCCCTGCGCGTAGTGGCCGCGAGGCGCCACCGCCGTGCCGGCGGTGGCGGGCGTGACCACGTCGACCAGCGCGACCGAGGCTAGCACCGCGGCGATCCCGGTGTGGGGAACCTCGTCCTGGTCCTCAGGTACCAGGACGTCGGCGAGCGACGGGCGGCAAGCGGCCGCCCGCGGCACCAGGTAGCCGTCCTGCTCGCCGGCCGCCAGGGCGTCCGCCGTGCCCTCCAGTTCCGGGTGTACCCAGGCGTCGAGCAGGCCGGCGGCTTGCAGCGCCGCCTCGATCCCGGCGGCGTCGGTGGCGCTCACGCCGTCGGCGAACCGGACCAGCCTCCACAGTGGAGCGCCGGGCCGCCCGTCCCGCGAGGCGGGCCGGGTGACCGGCGCGGGCGGTGCGTCGTCGCGTTCGGCGGCGATGTCGGCGCGTTCGGCAGCGACCTCGGCGCGGCGGTCGAGCAGGCCGCGGTGGTGCGACCGCAGCGCCGCGAGCTCCTCCCGCCGGCTGGTAACGCCGGCCGCGACTGCGGCCGCGTACACCTCCTTCAGGGTCTGCGCATCGGGGTCGCCGCTACGGTCGACGGCGGCGCCCAACGCGGCGGCGAGGTCGGGCAGGCCCAACTCGGCGAGCAGAAGGTCGTGCTCGCCTGCCCAGGCATCGACCGCGGCGCGCGTGCGCAGGCGGGCCGCGCCGGCCGCCGCCTCGGCCTGCCGCTCGGCCTGCTCGGCATCCGCGGCCGCGGCGCCCGCCGTGGCCGCTTCCTCCGCCGCCCGGACATGGTCGCGCTCGGCCTGAGCCAGCCGGGTCGCGCGTTCGCGGACCGCGCGCACGTCGTCGCGGCGGGCCGCGACCCGGGCGGCGATTCGAGCATTCAGACCGTCGTCTTCGGCGTCGGTAGTCGTCCACCCGATCCCCGCTGCCTCGGCGTCCAGCGCAAGCTCGGTTGCCAGGCGGTTCGCGGCTGACCGGGCGTCGCGGGCCGCTCCGAGTGCCCGCTCAGACTCGGCGCGCCGTCGCTGCACAGTGGACTGTTCGGTCGTAACCGCCGTCGCCGCCCGAGCCGCCACGGCGGCAAGGTCGTGAACGTGGCGTTCCAGGTCGGCGAGCTGCTCATGGGACTGGTAAGCCGCCGAGCTCTTCAGACCGTCCAGGTGGGCGCGCAAACGGCCCGGCTCGCCTTCGGCTGCCTGCAGCCGGATCCGGGCGGACTCCTCCGCTTCGCTGGCCGCCGCGAGCGACCGGCGGGCCTCGTCCAGCGTCGCTCGCCGATCGCCGACCGCGGTGCGTCGCGCGGTCAGCGCGTCGGCCGCCGCCCGCGCGTGGGTTCGTAGGTAGGTGGAGTACACCGCCAGGAAGCCGGTGGTGGCGGCGTCCGCCGCGACCAGGCCCTCGAGGGTACGGGCGACCGCCTCCATGTCGTCGAAGGAGCCCGCCGCCTCGATCAACAGAAGATCGTCGATGGGGCGCAGGCCACGCTGCAGGGTACGGGACAGCTCAACCGGGTTGAGATCCTTGGCTAGCTGCGGCTTGCGTAGGGTCAGCACCAGGTCGAGCATCTGTTCGTACCGGGCGGGCCCGAGCCCGAAGAGCCGGGCGTCGACCATTTTCCGGTACTCCTCGGGCGAGTCACGCACGGCTTCGGCGCCGAGCTGGGCCAGCAGGTCCCGCCGATTGAGTGGACGGTCATCGGAGTCGAGCAACGAGAAGTCCACGCCGACCCTGCCGTCGACCACGAAATGCCAGCGCGTCACCCGGTCCACGTGCCGATGCGAGCGCAACCCGATGCCGATCGTGACGTAGCTGTCGGCGTCGCTGAACTCCATCCAGGCGTACGCGTGGGCCACCTCCTGCCCCCGGTAGAGCAGGTTGGATTTCATGGTCCGGTCTTCGCTGGCGAACGGGTTGAGCCGGCGTGGTTCGATGCGACCGTCCAGAACGAAGGGAAAGAGTACCTCCAGCGCCTTGGTCTTGCCGGAGCCGTTCGGTCCCCGCAGCACCAGCCAGCCATCGACGAAGACGAACTCCTCGTCGCGGTAGTCCCACAGGTTAATGATCCCGGCCCGGGTCGGAGAGAACCGCCGGAGGGCGTGTTGCTCGATCATGCGCGTTCCTAGAAGAGCGTGGCTGGCGTGGCGCGCTTCTTGACGGCGGCCACTGTGTTCCGGTACCGGCCCACCAGCGGTCGGACCAGCACCCCGCCCGGTACGCCGGTCACCGCGCCGAAGCGCTCCAGCAGCGCGACCGCCTCGACCCGTAGCCGGTCGGGGTCGGCGTGCCACTGCGCTCCGAACGCCGTGGCGTACCGCTGCAGGATGTCGCCGACGGCCGTGCGCAGGAAGCTGTCGGTGATGAACGGCAGCCGGGCGGGATCATCCTCGCCCCCTTCCCCCTCTTCGCGCGGCGGCTCGTCGTCGGTCCCGCCCAGCGGGACCAACGTGGCGGTCGGCAGTCCCGCGTCTATCTCGGCGATCAGCGTCCGCTGGCCCTCGCGCGGGTCGGGCGGCGTGAGCCGCCGGACCCGACGCCCGTCCGGGTCGACCACCCGGTCGGCCATCTCCACCGCGAGCAGTACCCCCACCTGGGCGACCGAACCGGTGCCGGGGAACCGTTCGCTGGAGAAGGTAGTGGTGTCGACCAGCACGACGCCCTCGGCTCGCCGCTCCACCCGTAGCCCGGTCAGCCGTTGCAGGTCGCTAGCCAGAGCGGAGCCGCGCAGGTGGTTGGCGACCGGCTCCTCGACGTCGGTGAAGTACACCACCGGGCGCTCCACCACCGCGCGGCGGGCGGCCTGCGCGGCCGCCCGCCGCGCGGCGTTGCCGCTGCTTGCCGTCGACCGGTCGAGCAACGCGGCCACCGACTCGACGTGCTGGAGTACGCGCGACGGCCGGAACAGCGCGAACACGACGTCCCGCGCCACGTCGTAGAGCGCCTCACCGGCACCGGGATCGCTGGCCCAGGCCGCGCTGGAGCCGTCGGCCATCCGCAGTGCGCCGCGCTCCTCTAGCCAGCCGACTGCGTCGACGAACGCGCGCCGGTCGGCGCCCCGATCCGGGTCCAGGCCCAGCCCCGTGATCCGGTTGGCGTCGGAGGCCACCGACTCGGCAAGCTCGCTCAGCGTGATCTGCACCCCCGCACGTCCGAGCACCGCGAGGCACAGTGCCAGGTAGGCGTACCGCTGCCGGTCGAACGCCCGGCCGGTGCGGGATAACGCAGGCTGATTGGCGTCAACGAGGTCCTTGGTACGCACCAGGCGCGCGGTCGAACCGTGCAGCTCCAAGCGGTACCCGAACGCCTCGGCCAGATCCTGGCGCAATGCCGACGCGAACCGGCGTACCCGCAGCAGAGCCCTGTCGTCCGGCCAGCTCGTGGTGATCAGCGGGTGGCGCAGGATGAGGCGGACCGCCCGCTGGAAGTCGGCCAGCTCCAGGTCGCTGACCTCGGTGGCGAACCGGTGCCCGCTCACGCCGCCTCCGCGCGTCCCACGCGGAGCCGCCGCTCGCGCACGCTGCTAAGCCTGCTGGTTCGCTCGCTCCGCCCGCTCACGCCGGTACCAGTTCCCTCCAGCGCGCAGTCGTGTGCTCCGCCGCGGTCACCGAGAGCGCGAAGCCGTCCAGGTGCAGTGCCCCGTCGGCGGTCGCTACGGTGCAGAACCGGCCTGGGGCAGGCGTGAGCGTGAGCCGGATCCCGTACGCCGACGCGACCAGCGGGACCCAGCGGGAGCCGGCAACCCGGGCGGCGAGCGCGATGCCGAGCAACCTCAGCAGTACCTCGGTCTGCGCCTTGTCCAGCGGCTGCTCCCCCACCTCGACCTCGGCCAAGCCGGCGGCGGCCGAGGCGAACCGCCGCTCCTCGGCGAGCTGAAGCTGCCGCAGCTGCGCCCGGCGGCCGTCACCGCGATCCAGCCGGGCGGGCCGGCCGTTGCCCTGCCCCGGCAGTCGGCCGGCCTCGACCAGGGTGCGTGAGAGCTCGACCGCGGGCGCCTCCCACCACGAGTGACGGGTGGGGATCGCCTCCGGATCGGGGTGTCCAACACTGACATGCCGTGGCGCGCCGAGCCCGAGGGCGGCATCGAAAAGTGCATGCGCGGCATCCTGCGTGCCCACCGCGGTGAACCAGGCGGCGAGATGGCGGAGCTGGGACTCCCGGCTCACCCCGCCCCGGCGGCTCTCGGTCACCCGGCGCAGCAGCGCGAGCACGTCACCAATGGCCGAGATCGTGGCGTCAGCGAGCCGATCGGCTTCGCTGAGCTGTTCTGCCGCGGGCGGCGCGAGCCACGAACGCAGGCCACTCCAGCGGCGGCGCCAGTCGTCCAGCCGCTCCACCGGGGTACGGAAGAGGCGTTCGTCGGCCTCGGCGGCGGCCTCGATCATCCGATCCAGGCCCGTTTCCTCGACCGCGTGGACCGCCTCGCGCAAGCGCGGCGTGTACCGCTGCAGTTCGTCATGGAAGTCGCGCAGATGGGCCAGCAGGGCATCCTTGTGTGCGAGGAACGTCTCGGGGCGGACGTCGTTGGTTCGGCTCAGGTCGCCCAGCATGTGATAGAAACGGGCGGCGCGCTCGGCGATGTCGGCCAGCGCACGGTCGAGCCGGTTGAGCTTGCGGTAAACCTCCTCCGCGTCGCCGGCCGCGTTGGCCGAGGCCAGCGCGGTCAGATCGGCGAGCAGGTCGGCGAAGACCAGCCGCGACAGCGTCGCATCGTCCATGCTCGCCGACAGCACACTCTCGACCGCGCGGTGGGCGCGATAACCCGCCTCGGTGAACTGATAGACCGAGTGACGGTTGCGGTACTCGGCCAGGGTCGCCGCACGGGTGCCGTCCTGGCTGCGATCGAGCACACCCCAGTCCACGAGGGCGTCGAGCAGGCGGGCAAGCTCCAGGTCGGACGGGTCAGGGCAATCGGGCTGGATGGCGTGCAGTCCGGCCAGAGCCGCCGTCACCTCCGAGGTGTGCAGCAGGACGTGGTAGTTGGCCCGCGCCGCGTCGAACGCCCGCAACACCCACAGGTACGCCAGCCGGTTGTCGGCCGTGACGTAGCCGAACAGCCGCATCCGGTCGTCCAGCCCGAAGACATCGAGGCCGAACGTCACCCTCCTCGCCTGGCCCGCCATCAGCCCTCCCCTGACCGCACGCCACCTTACCGGAAGCAGGCGCGGCCGCCGACCGCGACATGCCGTGGCCGACGCCGACCCAGTCAACCGCGGATGACGGTGGGCTGGTTGGACCATGCGCAGCACTGCGGCGTCGTCATCGATCGGGCCCGGGTTCTGCAGGCAATGGACAAACTCAGAGCGGAGCAGACCGTCCACTATGTACGGTCGAACCTGTGGACTGGGAACAGTTCGTGGATCTGGCCGAGGCGTAAGCCCACGCCCGGCCGTGACGTCGCTGCTGCTGTGGCGACGGGGCCCGGATCGTGTTGTGGATAGCCGAGGGTCGCAGGCGTAAGGACGTAGTTCGTCGGCGACAGTGGGCCGGCGTGGGATGGTGCGCGATAGTGAAGAGCGGCTCCCATTGGGTGGTTCGCTTCGATACGTCATACTGGGCGCCGATGGCGTCCGACAGCGTTGAGCCTTCGAATCTCGACCCTACGGGTGCGTTCGTGCTCGCGAGGCTGGCGCGGGCGTGGCGTGAGCGGGCCTTGCTGACGCAGGAGCAGTTGGCTCGGCGCAGCGGTTTGGGCGTGCGGACTATTGTTCGCTTGGAGTCCGGTGGGCTGCGTCGGCCTCGGCTCGACTCGGTGCGGCTGCTGGCGGATGCGCTTGGACTTAGCGATGCCGAGCGGGCGCGGTTGGTTTCGGCTGCGCGGGGCGATGTGGCCATTTCGGTTGTGCCGCGCCAGCTGCCGGCCGAGGTGGCGGGCTTCACCGGGCGGGTCGATCAGTTGCGGGTTCTGGACGGACTACGGGCGGGCGTGACGGTGGCCATCACCGGTACGGCCGGCGTGGGCAAGACCGCGCTCGGCAGGCCCGCGCACGGGTCGACAAGATCGGCCACGGCGGCCGGTTCGGCCGCCGTCCGATCATGGCCGAGACTCAGCCAGGCCCGCGACTGGGCGTTGTCCGAGACGCGCCCGGCGGTGGCGCTCTGAAGATGATCATTAACCGTCGGGTGATGCCGCCCGCCCTGCCCACCGATCCGCAAACGCAACACCGCCCTCGAGCCAGGTCACCGTGCGGCTCGCGAGGCTGCCCGCCTGGGCGCGAAATGGCGCATATCCGCATGGGCCCAGTATCGGCGACATTGGCCCGCCCGATCAGCACCATCCGCCGACAACGGGCGACGCCCAAGCCGGACAGCCTCCAGCCGAGCCGCAACAGCAAGTCGGCCAAGCCGGTGGACCCTGCGGGCCTGGACCGCTGCTGCCCGGGCCCGCAGGTCAACTCGCGTTCTAGGCGCCCAGTGCCACGTGCAGGATTCTGGTGTTGCTGTTGTTGGCTGTGCTGTCCTTGTCGCCGTTGCTCGTGGTAAGCCAGATGCCGCCGTCGGGTGCCGGCTCGACGGTGCGCAGCCGACCGAAGGTGCCCTGGAAGAAGGTCTGCACGTTGACCAGGCTGCTACCGCTGATGACCTCGCGGTACATCCGGGTGCCGCGCAGGCAGGCGACGTAGAGCACATCGCGGACGATGGCGATGCCGCTGCAGGAGCCCGAGGCGACCGAGTAGGTGTGCTTCGGCGCGATGAACCCGGAGCAGCTACCCGAGGTGCCCTCGCAGGCGGGCCAGCCGTAGTTGCCGCCCTTCACGATGAGGTTGGTCTCGTCCATGATGCTGTTGCCGAACTCCTGCTCCCACAGCCGGCCCTGCGAGTCGAACGCCAGGCCCTGCGGGTTGCGGTGGCCATAGCTCCACACGTAGTTGCCGAACGGGTTGTCCGACGGCACGGTGCCGTCCGGGTTGAGCCGCAGGATCTTGCCGTTGAGGCTGTTGCGGTTCTGGGCGCGGTCACCGCTCTGCCCGTCACCCGTGGACGCGTACAGCTTGCCGTCGCGTGGGCCCCAGCGCAGCCGGCCACCGTTATGGAACTTGTTGCGCACGATGCCGCTGACGAGTACCTGCTCGGTTGCGTTGTCCAGCGTGATGCTGGCGGTCAGCTTGATGCGCACGATCCGGTTGTCGCTGGGCGAGGTGTGCATGATGTACAGCCAGCGGTCGTTGGTGAAGTTCGGCGAGATCTCCAGGCCCATCAGGCCGCCCTCGCCGTCGGTGCTCTGCACATTGGGTACCGTGCCGACGTTGGTCTTCGCGCCCGTTCTCGGGTTGAGCCGCGTGATGTTGTGCGCGTCGCGGCGGGCGTACAGGATCGTCCCGTCCGGCAGGGTGACCAGGCCCCACGGCAGGTCGGTGTCGGTGGTCACCGTGGTCGGCGTGCACACCGGCTGGCCGCAGATCTGGCCGGTCGTCACCGAGATCTGGTTGCTGTGCGGCGAGACGTTGTTCTGCGCGTCACGCGCCACCACGAAGTACGAATAGTTGGTGGCCGGGATCAAGCCGGCGTCGTTGAACGTGGTCGGCGGCGGGTTACCGGTCACCGTGCCAGCCAGGGTGCCGCCGCGGAAGATGTCGTACGCGGTGACGCCGACGTTGTCGGTGGCGGCGCCCCAGTTCAGGGTCACGGTGGTACCGGAGGCGCTTCCCGTCAGGTTGGTCGGAGCTGTGGGTGGCTGGTTGTCGACCTCGCACGGTGGCGGCGTGATCTCGACCGTGTCGCTGGCCTGCGACACGTTGCCCGCGGCGTCGCGCGCCTGGACGTACAGGCCCCAGGTCACGTTCGCGAACACCGTGAAGCTGGTGGACAGGGTGCTGCCACTGACCGACTTGATGGACTGGCCGTCGTGGAACACGTCATAGGCGACCACGCCCACATTGTCGGTCGAGGCGTCCCAGCTGAACGTCACCGAGTTGCAGGTCAGGTTGCTCGTACGCGGGTTCGCTGGCGTGGTCGGCGGGTCGATGTCACCCGGGACTCCGGCGCTCAACCGGTCGACGTTGGGCCCGCCGTTCACCGTGGTCGCGGTCGCCCGGATGGTGTTGGCGCCGGCATTCAGCGCCACCGCGATGGTCACCGTCTGCCAGGTGTCCCAGGAGCCAGTGCCGGGGAAGGCCAGGCCGGCGCGGGCCACCGTACCGTTGACCCGGATGTCCATCGGCCGATTGGTGGTGGTGCCGTTGGCGTAGCGGAACCCCGTACTCACGGTGCCGGCCGACGCCGCGCTGACCGTCCATTCGACGTAGCTGCCGACCTCGTTGGCGTAGTTGACGAACCCGGTCCCGGTGAACCCGGTGTGGTCGGTGTCCACCGTGCCGTGGAAGATCGTGGCGTCCTCGGCCTGGTAGTCCGTACTGGGCGCGGCGACATCGAAGTCCAGAGCGTCGACGTTGGGCCCGCCGTTGGCGGTGGTGGCGGTGGCCCGGATGGTGTTGTCACCGGCATTGACCTGCACCATGGTGGTCACCGTCTGCCACGAGGTCCAGGAACCATTGCCGGGGAAGGCCAGACCGGCGCGGGTCACCGTGCCGTTGACCCGGATGTCCATCGGCCGGTTGGTGGTCGTGCCGTTGGCAAACCGGAACGTCAACGTCGCCGTACCCGCCGACGACGCGGTCACCGACCACTGCACGAAGCTGCCCACGACGTTGTCGTAGTTGACAAACCCGGTCCCGGAAAAGCCCGCATGGTTGGACTCGACAACGCCTTGCGAGATCGTGGCGCTCTCCGCCTCGTACCTGACGGCCGCCGCCGAGCTCGGCGTAGCAAGCAGCGAACCGGTGGCTACCAGCACTACCGACAGCACGGCCGCGAGCACCGCGACCAGTCGTGCTCGGGTTCGTCGCATCGTGTCTCCCCTCAGGGGCCGGCCGCGGCGCCGGCTGGTTCTGGGCTAGGTACATGTATTGACCAAGGCTGCTCAGACCCCGGGTTTACCCCGGTGTCCGACCCAGCCCGCGGCGTACCTGGCGGGAGGGCACGACGATCGAGCCGCGACCGATGCCCGGCGGGCGGGCGGTCAGACGATCAGCTCGTACCCAAAGATTAGTGATGGCAATAAATGTCGGCAACCATATGAGCGCGGTCGATGCCGGGCTTCCGCCCAGCGGGAAGACCTGCCGTCTGGGAGAGCCTCCGATCGACAAAGGCGGCCTGCGGGAGGTGCCCGGCGCCGCGCTCGCCGACCGCCCCGGAGAACGGGTGCTGATCGTCGCCGGCGCGCTCGCCACGGCTGTCGGCATGACCTGGATGGCATTCGTCGCCGCGCCCGACGTCGCGTACACCTGGCTTCTCGCGCCGATGACGCTCGCCGGCGTGGGTATCGCGCCCGCCATTCGGCCGACCACCCAGGCGGTCGTCAGCCGGGTCGCGCCGGCGGACCTGGCGAAGGCGTCAGGCACGTTCAGCACCCTCCGAGGCAGCCTCCTGCCCCGCCGCCACGCGGCCGTCTCCCGGCCCAAGCGCCCACCCGACCGCCACCTGGGTCGTCCAGGCCGCGAGGAACCTCGCCATGGACCTGGAGGACGCCGGCTGTCGAGCCGAGTACCTCATCCGCGACCGAGACGGCAAGTTCCCGCCGCTGTTCGACACAATCCTCGCCAGCGCCGGCATCACCGTCGTGCTCACCGGTGTCCAGATACCACGCATGAACGCCATCATGGAACGGTGGGTGCAAACCTGCCGCCGCGAACTGCTCGACCACTGCCGCCCGTTATCTGCACCGGTCACGGACTTCGGCGCGCAACACCAGCCCCACGAGGTGGCTGGAGTCAACCACTGAGATCTCCAAGAAACAGCGGGCGGTTCAACCTGCCGGTCGAGCTGGACTGTTGGGCGGCTGACCATGTGGCAGTAGCGGGTGATGGTGCCGTCGGGGTGCAGTAGCTCCGCGTACCAGCCGCATCCGTCGACGGCGACAGGATCGCCGTCCACGTCGCATGAGTAGGGCCGCCGGTCTGGCAGGTGGGCGTTGCATGCCACGCGGATGACGATGCCGGACGCTGCGGCGTGGATCGGGGTTCCTTTGGCGGCGGCGATGTCGACGCCGTTAGTAGCTGCTTGTCGTAATTGCAGCGTCTGTTTACGCTCCACCGCGGCTGCCGGGTTGCCGCGGTGGTGGCTGTGCGAGGCCGTGTCGCGGCCGGCTCAGCGGGCGTGGCGGGCCGCCGGTGCTCCGGTCATGTGGAGGTGGTCCTCGGGGAGTCCGCACGTCGCGCATCGGGATCAGTGTTCTGGTCCGTGCGGTCCGGGCGCAGGGCCCAAAGTGCGTAACCGCCTGCGACCAGGATCAGCAGGCCGGCGGCTGCGAACACGACATCGATGCGCCCGCACGATCGCGACGATGATGCCGGCCAGTAGTGCCGAGATCAGGCTCGGCAGGTGGTAGGACAGCGTGAGCACGGAGCTGACTCGACCCTGGTACTGGCGGGGAACCAGGGCGAGGAACAGTGGCATCGTGGCCGAGGCCATGACGCCGACGGTGAGGGTCTCGGCGAACGCGACGGGCAGGGCTGGGCCGATCGCCTGCATCTGGGAGTAGGCGAGCATGAGGCAGCCGTTGGCCAGAGCCGCCACCGGGTAGACGCGGGCCGGGCCGAACCGGTCGGCGAGTGGCCCGCCCAGCAGGCCGCCGGTGAACGCCCCGGCGGCCAGGGTGGCGCTGAGCACGCCGAACCAGGTTCGTGGGTCGGCGTGCAGGTTTTCGGCTACGAAGTACACGTCCAGTGCGGTGACCGCACCGGCGCCGAGGATGGCCACCGTCCGGGACAGGAGGACACCAGTCAGGATCCGGCTGCCGGAGATTACGCGCAGTCCGGCGAGGTAGTCGCGGCCGATCCCGGCCCGTGCGGCCGGTCGGCCGGGTTGCGGCGCTGTGCGCACGGCCCGGATGGCCAGGTAGGACACGAGGAACGACGCGGCGTTGGCCGTCATTGCCCATTGTGGACCGAGCCCGAACAGCAGTGGCCCGGCCGCCGGCGGTCCGACCATCGCGGCCACGGCCGCGGTGGCCTGCGCGTACCCGGTGGCCCGTCCGCGCTGGCCGGCGGGGACCACGTCGCCGATCACCACGAACCGGGCGGCGTTGAAGAACTGCGCGACGGCCGTGCTTGCCGCCACGACGACACCGATCAGACCCAGCAGCACAGGTTGTCGGACGGCGGTGGCCGGCAGGGCGGCGGCGGCGGCGAGCCCGCCGATCAGGCCGGCCCGGATGAGGTCCGCGCGCAGCATCACGGCGCGCTTGTCCGGCCACCGGTCGACGAGCACACCGGCGGCCGGCCCGACCAGGAGCATGGTCAGTGACACGACCGCGAGGACTGCCCCGCTGACGATCGGCGCGTTGGGTTCCCCGCGCAGAAGTACGGTCGCGACCCACAGCAGCACCGTGGTGTCGAAGATGAAGTCGCCCGTTAGAGACACTGTCTTGCCGGCCCACAGCCAGGTGTAGTTTCGGTTGATAAGCATATAAAGAAACCTCGGGCCAGGGGTACGGCAGCCGCCCGGCTCGAGGTCGCGAGAGACTGTAACCCACGAACGGGGTCGTGTCGAGACGTCGGCTTGAGCCTGCGCGCCGGCTGTGCGCGTGGCGTCGGGCTGTGTCGGCGTTGTCGGCCTCGGCGGCCGTCGCCATCGACAAGGACGCCAGGCAGCCGTGTGCGAACCTGCGCTTCCGACTTTCCGTTGCGCAATTCACGGCCCGTCAGTTCGTTCATCCAGCAGTGCCCGACATCATGCATGAACGGGACGGGGTCCACGGCATCGGACGCTGACGGATCGTTGTTGAGATGGGTTTCGTAGTGCAGGGGGGGTCCAGAGCTGTGTCCGCTGGAGCCGACCAGACCGAGGGGTTGCCCGACGAGGACCTGTTGGCCGGGTGTGACGAACGGCTGCTGGGCCATGTGGCAGTAGCGAGTGATGACACCTGTGGCGTGTTGGAGGTCGACGTTGCGGGTGCCGACAATGTCATCCGCCCTGGCCAGGGCTGGTTTGACCCCGATTAACAAGATCTTGCCCATCCAGTTGCCCGAGCTGGTCGCATGGTCATCGACCAGTGGGCGAGGATGCCTGCTCGTGCTGCTCCGACTGGCCTACCTCGCCGTAACCAACACGATGGCGATGCTGCGGCTGCTACCCATGAGCGACCGGGCCAAAGACGCCGAAATCCTCGCCCTCCGCCACCAGGCCACCGTCCTCGAACGACACCTACACGGCCAGAAGATCCAATTCACGCAAGGTCGACGCCCTGTCGTGGAGCTGGCTCTCGTCGGGTAACCTGCGCACCGGGTTGACCGTGGATTTCCGTCCGCCCGTTGAGGCCGGCTCGGGTGGAGGCCACCGTGGAGAGGCGGTTGCAGTTCAGGCTCTTGGGACCGGTCGAGGCCTGGGATGGCGAGCGGCAGGTCCGGCTCGAGGGTCCGCGCCAGCGCCTCGTGCTCGCCGCATTGGCGCTCGACGTCGGCCGCTCGGTACCCCTGGCCGGGCTGGTCAACGCGATCTGGGGTGACGACCCGCCGCTGACCGCCAAGCAGCAGGTGCAGTCGTCGATCTCGGCGCTGCGGCGGGAGCTCGGCGGTGCGATCGTGACGACCGCGTCGGGATACGAACTGTCGGTACCGGCCAAGCAGGTGGACGTTCACTTGTTTGAGGCCGAGGTGGCCGATGCCCGCCGGTGCGCCGCCGGCGACCCGCGGTGCGCGGCGGAGCGACTGCGTGACGCCCTGGCGCTGTGGCGTGGTCCGGCCCTTACCGGGATGCCAGGTCTGGCCCCGCAGGCGGTGCGGCTGGAGGAGCGCCGGCTGGCTGTTCTGGAGGAGCGCATCGATCTGGATCTGGAGGTGGGACACCACGCCGATCTGGTGGCGGAGCTGTCGGAATTGGTGGCCGCACATCCGTTACGGGAACGGTTGATCGCGCAGCTGATGCTGGCGTTGTACCGCACTGGGCGGCAGGCCGACGCCCTGCAGGCCTTCCGGTTGGCCGAGGATCGGATGGCCGCCGAGCTGGGTCTCGACCCGGGCGACGGACTACGGCGACTCCGACTGGCGATACTGCGCGCCGATCCCGCACTGGACGCCCCGGCATCGACGCCTTCCCGAGGCGGCCACGGCACGCTGTCGGAGGCGGTCCCCGGACAGCTTTCAGACGGCAGCGCGCCAGCTGTCGTCCCCGGACACCCTTCAGATGGCATGGCGCCAGCCGTCGTGCCCGCGCAGCTTCCGCCGGAGGTGGCGGACTTCACCGGTCGCGCCGATTGTCTGTCGGCGCTGAGGGCGATGCTGCCCGACGAGACCGGGCGCCCGCAGCAGGTCGTCGTGGTCTCCGCGATCGCCGGCACCGCCGGCGTCGGCAAGACTGCCCTGGCAGTCCATTGGGCCCACCGGATCCGCGACCGCTACCCCGATGGGCAGCTGCACGTCAACCTGCGCGGCCATGCCGCGGTCACGCCGCTGCGGCCGATCGACGCCCTGGCCCGGTTCCTGCACGCGCTGGGCATACCCGCCGAGCGGGTCCCGACGGAGGTCGAGGAAGCCTCGGCAATGTACCGCACCCTGCTCGCCAACAAACGCATGCTCGTGCTGCTCGACAACGCCAGCAGCGCCGACCAGGTCCGCCCCCTGCTGCCCGGCACCGGCGGCTGTCTGGTGGTGGTCACCAGTCGCGACCAGCTCGCCGGGCTGATCGCCCTGGACGGCGCCGGGCGGCTCACCTTGGACGTACTCACCCCCGACGAATCCGCGGCCCTGCTCAGCCGGATCCTGGGCGAGGACAGGGTCGGCGCGGAGCCCGGCGCGGTCGCCGAACTGGCACGACTGTGCGCATACCTGCCGCTGGCGCTACGAATCGCGGCGGCCAACCTGATGGGCCGCCCGAACCACACCATCGCCGGCTACACCGCCGAACTGCGCACAAACGACCGGCTGTCCGCTCTTCAGGTGCCTGGCGATGAACAGGCCGCGGTACGCGCGACGTTCGACCTGTCCTGCACCGCCCTGCCCGAATCGCCCCGGCGGTTGTTCCGGTTGCTGGGGCTAGTACCCGGCCCGGACGTCACCGTCGAGGCGGCCGCGGCCCTGGCCGACGCCACGCCCGAGGAGGCGGAGCAGCTGCTGGACCGGCTCACCGGCGGACACCTGATCGACCAGCACGTACCCGGTCGGTTCGCCTGCCACGACCTGCTGCGCCTCTACGCCGCCGAGCGCGCCCGCCGGGAGGAAAGTGAACCCGATCGCCACGCCGCGCTTGCGCGGCTGTTCAGCTACTACCTGCAGACCGTGGACGGTGCCGCCAGGCTGCTCTACCCACAGATCCAGCGCCTGCCCCCGGCGATCGACGCACCGCCGGCGTCGACGACCAGGTTCGACGATGACACGCAGGCGTTGGCATGGTTGGATGCCGAGCGGCCGAACCTGCTGGCCGTGACCCGGCAGGCGGCCGGTGATGGGCCGCGACCGGTCGCGTGGCGGCTGGCCGATGCGCTACGCGGCTACTTCTGGCTTCGGATGCATGCCGTGGACTGGCTGGCCGCCGTATCCGCCGGGCTCGCGGCAGCCGAGCTCGATGGCGAGTTACGTGCCCAGGCGGCCGCGCATGTCAGTCTCGGCGATCTCCATTGGCGCCAGGGTACCCACCGGCGGGCCATCGACCACTACGGCCAGGCCCTGACCCTGGCGCGGCGAAGCGGCTGGATCGAGGGCCAGGCCGCCGCTCTCGGCAGCCTGGGCAGCATTCACCGACATCGTGGGCAAACACGGCTGGCCGCCGACCGTACCGGCCAGGCGTTGGGCCTGTACCGGCAAACCGGCGCGCTCGGCGGCTTGGCCTCCGCCCTGGACAGCCTCGGTGTGGTGTACTCGGAGCTGGGACGGCTGCGGGACGCTGCCGACCGCCATGCCGAGGCCCTTGCCCTGCGCCGCAAGCTCAAGAGCCGCGGCGGTGAAGCCATGAGCCTGGTCAACCTTGCCGAGGTCTACCACCGGCTGGGACGCCTCGATCCTGCCCTGGACCACCTCGCCCAGGCCCTGACTCTCTATCAGGAGTTTGGCGACCCCGGCGGTCAGGCCGAGACGCTGCGCATTCTCGCCGACGTTCACAGCGACGCCGGACGCCATGCGCAAGCCCTCGAGCTGGCCCGCGCCGCCCTCGTCCTCGCCCGCGACAGTGGTGACCGCCGATACGAGGTCGATGCCCTCAACACGCTGGCCACCGCCCACCGGCGGCTGTGCGACCACCGGGACGCCATCGACCGGCACAAGGAGGCCGTGACCCTCGCCCGCGACGTCGGCGACCGCTATGCCGAGGCCGAAGCACTCATCGGCCTGGCCGCCGCCCACCGGGACCTTCGCGATTGCGATCAGGCCCTCACCTGTGCCAACCAGGCCCTCGCTCTCACCCGCGAAGCGGATTTCCGGATGCTCGAAGGACAGGCCCTTACCACGCTCGCCGCGATACACCTTGCCCTTAGCGACCCCGTCCGGACCGTTGAACACGGCAAGCGGGCACTGGCCATCCATCGCGAGACCGGCCACCAGCTCGCCGAGGCTCACACCAACCTCATACTCGGCCACGCCTTCCGTCGCAGCCATCAGAACGACATGGCAACGGACCACTGGCAGCGCGCCCTCGCCTGCTTCACCGACATCGGCGCCCCAGAGGCCGGCGAGGCGGCCGCCCTCCTCCGCGCTGACCCGCCCTCCTCCGCGTTCACCCGCCCCAGTCCGTGAGGGGATGAACGCGGAGCCCGTCCATGTCCACCGGACGGAGAACGCGGTTACCAGTCGGAGAAGGTGTGCGAATAGTTCTGCCCGCCGGAGGGGTCCCATTGGCCCCACCAGAGGGGAGGTCCCTGCAGTGCGGCGCCCCCGCCAGCGGTATAGCCACCGAAGAAGTACCGGCCATTGTTGCCCGAGCGCTTTCCGATACCGCCATGGCCGCCGACCCAATCGGCTGCGCCCGTGACGCTTCCGTAGGCGTAGTCCGTTTCCCGCGGTCGGGCCGACGAGTACCCCACGGATCCGGCCAGCAGCCCACCGAACGATGGCGGCCTTAGCAGGCGGTGCCGCCCGTGCGGCTGGCTGACGACCCCGCCGGTAAAGCTGGCACCAAAGACCCAGTCTTGGAGTTGCACGTTCAGGCAGGGTCCGACACACGCCGATCCACTGATGTAGATGTGGCTCAGTCGCCGCCGGATTGGGGCCCAACTGCGCTGACCACCGCCGGACTTCTGGCGGTGCAGGGCCTCGCACGCCCCCGGCGTGAACATCATGCACTTGTACGGGTCGTACTTGGGTGCCTGGCGGACAGGTGCCTTCATACGGGGGAGGGTCGAGCAGCCGTCGCAGATGCGGCCGTGGTGGCGCGGGCGGGGCTTGTAGTGGTGATGGCCGCTGCCGCCGTACTCGCAGCCGTCACAGAAGTGGTTGCCGTGGGACGGGCTGGAGTGGTGTCGGCGCGCCGATCCGCCCGAGGACTTCGTCGGGTGGTAGTGGTGATCGCCGCTGCCGCCGTATTGGCAGCCATCGCAGAAGCTCAGCAGCCCGTCGCTGTCGCTGAACGTGATCGGGCTGTTGTTGGCATAGGCGTAGCCGTTCATCTGCTGCGGGTCGCTGGTGTCGATGATCGGGTCGACGGAGATGAAGCGGCCGGTGTCCGGGTCGTATTCGCGGGCGCCGAGGTGGGTGAGTCCGGTGGAGGCGTCGACGGTGCCGCCGACGAAGCCCTTCTCACCTGGCCAGCTCGTCGGCGCGGTGCCGCGCAGCTTGCCGAACGGCAGGTAGCGGCGCTGGCTGACGGAAAGGTCCGCAGCGCCGACGGCCAGTTGTGCCGTGCCGTGCTGGTCAGCGACCTGGAACCACAGTCCGGCACTGGTGCGTACGGCGGTCGCTGCGCCGAGCTCGTAGTAGCGGGTGGCGGTGACGCTGCCTGAGGACTTGCTGAGTTTGAGCTCGGTGTTGCCGAGGTAGAGCGTCGTTGCGTCGGTGTCGCGGCGGATCAGCCGGTTGCCGTCGGCGTCGTAGAGGTATCCGGTGGTCTTGTCGGATTCGGTAGCGGTGGCGAGGTGGCCTTCCGCGTCCCAGGTCAGGGTCTGGGCCGAGCCGGCGACGGTACGGCTGGTGGTGTTGCCGGCCGCGTCGTAGCCGTAGCTGTTGGTCTGCACATCGGTGACCACTGTGGACAGTGCGTGCGGGTGGGCCGACCTGGCGGCCGGATATGTCGAGGTGGACGTGGTCGCCGTACCGGTGGTGGTGTCGTAGTTGGTTTCGGTGAGTCGGTTGCCGGTCTTGTCGTACGTCCAGGACTGCCAGTAGGGTGCCGGCCCGCCGACGACCGAGGCGGACGGTGCGGCCGCGCAGGTGTCGGTGGCCGTCCACGCCTGGGTGAGCCGGCGCAGATGGTCGTAGCCGAAGCACTGGGTGTCGGTGGCACCGCCGTCCGGATTATCGGCGATCCTGGTCATGTTGCCGCTGGGATCGTAGGTGTAGTGGGCGTCGGCCAGGTGCAGTAGGGAGACGTTGCGGTCGACCATCGACCGGACCAGCCGCCGGGTACCGTCCTCGTAGAAGAGCGTGCGGGCGAGCTCCTTCCCGGTCGCCGCCGAGAACGTGTACTGCAGCGGCTCGCCGTACGGGGAGTAGCTCACGCCGGTCAACAAGGCGGCCAGCCCGGTCTGTGCGGTCTGCAGCCGGCCGAAGGCGTCATAGCCGTAGCGGATGGTTTCGGCGACCATCCCGCCAGCGGCCGGGTAGGAGACCAGCGACGGCAGTCCGGTGTCGGTATATCCGGTGTTGATTTTGTACGTCCCGGCAAGGGCACCCTCGACCAAGGGGACCGTCACGGTCGTTCCCAGGGACCGGTAGCGCGAGTCGTAGCCGTTGACCGCGACGGTGTACGCGTTGCCGTTGAAATATCGGGTTGCGGAGGCGAGCTGACCCTTGACGACCGCGCCGCTGGCGAGCGTGTCGTAGCTCCACGCGGCGCGCTGGGTGCCGCTGGTCGACCCGTCGTACAGACCGGTCTTTCGACCGAGCGCGTCGTAGTTGTACGCCAGCGTCACGGCGCGCGCGTCGGTCGTGGTCAGCAGTTGATCGGCGTCGTCGTAGGCGTACCTGGTGGTGCCGGAATCCGGATCCTCCTCACTCACCTTGCGGCCGCGCAGATCGTAGCCGTAGCGCCAGACATTGCCGACCGGGTCGGTGACCGTGGCCAGCTGCCCGGCCTTGGTGTATGCGTAGCCGGTGGCGTCGAAGCCGCCGGACGACGAGCCGGGTGTGTACTGGCGCAACTCGGTGGTCTGGCCCCGGGCGTCGGTGATGGTCGTGGCGGGCGTGGCGCCGGCGGGCGGGTCGACGGTGACCCGGTCTCCGCCGTAGCTGGTCGTGGTCCGCCACTTCTCCGTGCCGTACGACAGGAAGATCTCCGCACTGTCCCGTTCGGCGCCGTCGTAGACGGTGACGACCTGGCCGGGCACGGTGTTGTCGGTGACGATCAGCAGCGTCGTGCCGGCCGCTGCGCTGTTCCAGTAGGCCGCGTTCGACTTGACCGCGAGACCTCGCGAGTCGTAGAAGGTGTCGGTGAGCACGCGGCCGCCGTCCGGCGCCGGGGTCTGGGTCTGGCGCAGGCGCAGGCGTCCGTCGTAGAAGGTGTAGGTCGGCTGGTAGCTGCCGTCGTCGCGCACCGTCTGGCTGGTCACGACGACGGGGGCGGATTTCTGGACCAGGTAGGAGAACGTGGCGTTGGGCGAGACACCGCCAGCCTTGGACCGGTCCGGCAGCCACGCCGCGGTGAGCCGGCCCAACGGGTCGTAGCTCAGGTCGGTCCGCTTGCCGTTGACGTCCACCTGCCCGGCAGGTACGCCCCACGCCGGTTCCAGGGTCGTCGAGCCAGTGTGGCCGAGCGCGTTGGTCACCGTGGTACCGGTGACGGGGCCGCCACTGGCCGGCGTGTAGGCGGTGCTGGTCTTCCGGTCCAGCGCGTCGTAGGCGTCCAGCACCCGGCCGTACGCGTCGTACGTGGACCGCGATGCTTGCACGTACGACGGGGTGCCGCCCGAGTAGGACGCCAACTCCTCGGTACGGGTCTCGTCGCCCTTGCTCGGGGCGGCACCGAACGCACCGCCGTCGTAGAAGGTGCGGTCGTCGGAGATGACGTCCGCCGGGTACGAGGCGCTAGCTGTACACGCCACGCCGACGGTCTCTGTCCGGCTGACGTAGTTGAGCATCCAGGCCGAGGTGTTGCGCGCGTAGCTGGTGCGGGTGCACCGGTCGTCCGCCGACGTGGCCGTATCACCGAGGTCGTTGACCTGGCTGGGCATTCCGTACCCGTCGAAGCTGGTCTGTTCCTCGGTCCGCCGCCATCCGCCGGCGGCCAGTGCCGTCCGGTCCCGTCGCTTGCCAACCTCGACGAGGTAGGACCGGATGCCGCCGTGGGTAGCGGTGGCCGCCGAGATCCAAGGGTCGTTGATGGTGCCGGACAGTACGCTGCCGCCGGCGCCCAGGTACGTCACCGACTCCCGGGTGAACCCGGCGAGCGCCGGGTGGTCGGCCAGCGCGACACCCTCCGAATCGGTGACCGACGCGTTGCGCGTACCGCTGGACAGCTTGTCGCCGTCCATGCCACGGAAGTACAGGTGCTCGGTCTGCGAGCGGGTCTCGCCGGCGGCGCCGTTGGTGACCCGGACCCGGGAGTACCCGCGCCACTGGCTCCAGCTGCGGTACTTGGTCGGGATCAGCTCGTTGTCGTCGTAGTGCCACGCCCCGCCGCCCAGGTACTCGTAGTCGGTCTGCTCGATACCGGCCACACCGGACTGGTCGTCCTCGAGGACCTGGACGGCCACGTACTTGTGGAACCAGTCCAGCGTCGGGGACAGCGCTCCCTCCGGGGTCCAGTACTGCGGAAAGCACCGCTTGGTGTTGCTGTCCGGGCTCGGCAGCGCCGAACGCGTGCACTCCTTGCCGGAGTAGTTGACCCGCACATGCCCGCCGGACTCGTCATAGGCGTCGGTGACCCGCCACTTGTACATCGGCGGGATCCCCTCGAGCGCGTCGACCCGGTTCTCCAACTGCACACCCATGAAGGTCACCGCGGGCAGGGCGAGACCGCCGCCCACCTTGCCGCTGTGGGTGATCGACGCCAGCCACAACGCGGGTGCGGTGCCGTCTCCGGAGGGCGGGAACTGGTGGGCCAGCGTCCAGGCGTCGACGTCCCGGTACGACGTGCCGGACAACACCTGAGTGGTGATGCCGGCCAGGCGCTTGCGGGTGAAGAACGTCGGGGAGTACCTGTTCGTGCATGCCTCGCCGGCCCTGCAGATCTGGTCGTACGGCACATCAGGCCAGTTCGTCGCGGTGCCCGCGGTGATATCGCCGGTCGTGCAGGTAACCCCTGCCGCGCACCGCTCATCGACGGTGACTACTACCCGCATCGGCGCCGCAGCCGAGTACATGGTGTCCGACCGCTGCCCGTAGTCGATCCGGGTCAGGTAGCCGCCCCGGTCGTACTGGGTGGCGGCGGAGGCGGTGAGGTTGCGGCCGTAGTAGTTGGTCTCCTTGCTGTAGAAGTACGACATCGCGGTGCCGTGCGGATCCACCACATAGTCCAGGTTCCACCGCCACGCCTGGTTGCAGTACGACGAGGCGAACGTGTCGGCGTGGCACGGCTCGCCGGCGTCGTTGCCGAACACCGGCGTCGTCCACGTGGAGTTCGTAACCGGGTTTCCGCTCACCCAGCCCGGCAGCCGGTTCACCCCGAAGTGGTACTGCGTGCCGTCGACCGTGGTGACCCGCCAATGCTCGCCGTCGTTGTCGCCGTTGGCACCGCGGGTGAGGTGTTCGACCCGAGACCCGTCGTCGTCGCGCGGATGCCACTGCCCGGTGCTGTCGTCCCGGACCAGCTCGACGCTCTTGCCGCCCAGGCTGAGAAACGCATTGTCGGTCTCCCAGCACAGGTCCCCCGGCTTCGGCGTGAACGACACGTCGTCGGCGCATGACTTGTACCGCCGCTCGACGAAACCGGGCGACAGGTCCCAGCCCTCACCTACCCAGGAGACCTGGTTGTTCGTTGACGCCGTGCGCCCGTCCACGCCGTTCGACGAGTACGACAGCGCCAGCCGCGGCTCGGGCCCGCCCAGTCCCGGAGGGCTACGCATCGGGTACGACCAGGAGAAGCCACCCGAGGACCCGCCCGCGCTCCACGACGACGACGCCGACAACGAGGTCGCCGTGTAGTCACCCGCGCTACCCGATGCCGACGCCGTCAGCGCCAGGACCGTGGCCGTGGCGTCGGCTACGTCCACCTCGGCGCTGATCCGGCCGGCCCGCACGTTGTTACGGCTCGGCAGGGCCCTGCCGGAGCGGCACCCGGGACTGTCCGCTGTAGACAATGCGCAGGGCGGCAGCTCGACCAGCCGCAGTCGCGATGCCCAGTCCCCACCGAACGCCGACCGGAACCGGGAGTAGTCCACCTGCACCGAAACCCGTCCCGCACCGGTACGGCCGTCGGCTCGGCGTACCGTCAGCAGGAGCCCGGCCACCCCCGCCCGGTCGGCAGCCGCCCGGTCGAGCACGGCGACCCGGACCCGGCCGGGCGTGCCTGCCGACCGGGCGCCGGCACCGACCCAAACCCTCAGGCCACCGGCCCGCGCGCTGCCTGCCGCCGCCTCGACGCCGGCCGCGTCACCCGCCGGTGCGGCGACGTCGACCGCCGGTACCGCCACGTCGACCATGCCCGCGCCCGGCCATGTCACGGCCGGCGGCACCCACGACGGCAATGCCGCTGGCGGCTTGGACCGGGGCAGGAAATCCTTACCCGGCACGGACCGCTCCTCCTGCGGCTCGGGCCGCCACGGTCGGGTCGCCGCCGGCGCGGCGCCCGCGGGAACCGCGACGAGGCCGTCGGCCAGCAGAACTGCCGCGGTTGCCCCGACGACCACCGCCACCGCGCGGCGGCGCCACCGGCCGGCTCGACCCGGCACGTCGATAGATTGAGCGCTCACGGTGCTCCTCCTGGGCCTGGCCGGCTAGTTGAAGACGACGTCGGCGAAGTAGTTGCAGCCCTCATAGGTCTGGGCGGGGAACGCCGTCGCGCCGTAGACGTACACACCGTTGTCGTCCGCGGGCGCGGTCAGCGGTCCCGATGTCACAGCACCGTTGGCGAAGAAGGCGTTGACCGCCGCGTAGGTACCGGTCTCGCTGTGGTACGACACGACGTAGGTCTGGCCCGGCTCGATCGGGACCGGCTCGGCCAGGCGTACCTGTTGCCAGCCCGCGTCGGTCTCCCCGCTCGTCGTCGCCCGGGCCAGCAGCGCGCCGGTGCTGGTCCACAGGCTCAGGGTGTGGACGGCGGTGTCGCCGGACGCCTTCAGGAACCGCAAGGCCGCCACGCTTCCGGCAGCCGACGAGCTGAACCGCAACCCCAGCTCCACCGCCGCCCCGTCGTGCTCCACCACGTATGCCGGCGTGTTCGTCGCCGACCAGAAGCTCACCTCCGGCGTGGGCGAGACGGCGACCACGCCGTAGCTGTCCCAGATTTCCTGGTCGCTGAGGACGCCGGCGTACACCCGCACGTCGTCGACGGCCCCGGGCCAGTACGCCGGTACGGAGGTGCCGGGCTTACGGCCGCGGCCGATGCGCGCTGCACCCCCGGCGTTCCAGGTACCGGTGTGGCTGGTCTCGTCGACGAACTGGCCGTTGACGTACAGGCGTAGCTTGCGGTTCTTGGCGTCGTACACCCCGGCCAGGAACGTCCATATGCCGGTTGCCGGAGCATCGAACACATCCACGACCTCCCGGGTGGTCGCCCCGGGCGCATCCGTGGCGGCCGCGCCGAAGGACCAGTAGCCGGTACCGGCGCTGGCGTTCCACGAGTAGCCAAGGGTGAACCCGCTCACCGACGCGCCGTCCTGGCTGACCGCGATGGCGTCCCTGCCGGTGCCGTCCAGCTGCACCCAGGCGGCCACCGTGTAGCTGCCGTCGGTGCGCGCCACCGGCCCGGCCGTACTCATCACGCCGGTGCTGCCGTCCAGCGCCACCGCGTTGCCGGTCCTGCCGGCCGTCCACGACGCGCCGCCGGAGAGCGTGCCGGGGTGGCCGCCGGTCGCGTCGGCCGCTGTCGTGCCGGATGTCTCGTCGAGCCGCCACTCACCGCTCAACCGGGGTACCTGCTGGATTTCTCCGGCCATCAACACCCGCTGATGGACCTGCACGCCGTCGATGTCGCCGGGCCAGTAGTCGTCGTATCCACCATTGACCTTGACCCGTCCGATCTGCAGGCTCCCCGTGGCGTTCCAGCTGCTGGGCCGGGCGGTGGTGCCAGCGAGCAGGCCGTTGACGTAGAGCCGCAGCTGCTGGGCGGGAGCGTCGTACACGCCGATCAGATGGGTCCACACCCCGACCGGTGCCGGCATCGACGAAAGGATCCCGTTCGCCCCGGGGCTGTCGGTGTCCGCCGTCGGCACGGCGAACCGCCACTGCCGAGTCGGTCCCCAGTACTGCAGGTAGAAGCCGCCGTAGCGATTACCGTCCTCGCTGACGACCGCGGCGGCGTACGGTACCGCGGTGGACACCCGCACCCAGGCGCTGACCGAGAAGGACTGGTCGGTACGCACCACCGGACCCGCCGTGGCGGCGTAACCGGTGGTGCCGTCAAGGTGCAGCGCGTTGCCGTTCACACCGTCCACCCAGGACGCCGCGCCGTTCACCGTCGCATTGAAGCCGTTCGGCGACGAGTCCGCGGCGACCACGGCACCATCGGTCTCGTTCAGCGCCCAGTCCCCCACCGGGCCGGACGCGGCGGCCGCGTAGAAGACGAACGTGGCGACATCGGACTTGTTGCCGGCCCGGTCCACCGCCCGCACGTGCAGCCAGTTGGCGAACCGGTCCGGGACGACCGACACGTTCGCCGACCCGCCGAGGGTTGCCGGTACGGCCTTGCCCACCAGCGCGCTGGAGTCGACATTCAGGCCGTACTCGTAGGAGGCCACGTCGGTGCCGCCGTTGGCACCGAAGGTTACCGGCATGGCCGTACCCATCACGGCGTTACCCTCGGCACCGTCGGGGAAACCCGAGGAGGTGGCGGTGGGCAGCGGCGGTCGGCTCGTGTCGATGGCGAACTCACACCAGGGGCTCCACGCGCTGTAGTCGACACCGTCGTAGGCCCGTACCCGCCATTTCGCGATCGCTCCGTTGGCAAACACACCGGCCGGAACCTGTTTGGCAACGACCGTCGGGGTAGCACCCGCAACCGATGGCGAGGTGTACTCCCCGACCGGAGCGGCCCCGTCGACGCTCCACCACTGGAAGTTCGCCCTTACCGCGTTGTCGGCGTCGCTCACCGTCGCCCGCAGTGTGGGTGTCGTGGTGCCGACGACCAACCGCCCCGACCCCGTCACGCATGTCGTCGACCCATTCGTCGTCAGGTTCGTCGGCACTGCCGGCACGGTGTTGTACACGACCGTCAGGGTCGGGTTGTTTCGGAACTTCTTCCAGGTCAACGTGTCTCGTGCCGACTCGTATGTGGACGGCGCCTTCAACCCGACCGTGATGTTGCTCCACCCGCCCCGGGCCGCGTTGGTCACCTGCGTGGTCGCGTTGAGCTCCACGCCACCGGCCGGGCAACTCGACGAATACCCTTTCGCGACGTTCTTCGAGTCCATCCGGTACGCCCACGCCGGCTGGTTGCTCCAGGTCGTGGACGACGAGATGCCACCGGTCGCCCACAGCTCGACCGGACGCGCCGTGCACGAACGGGACCACACCTCATACGTCTGCAAGGTCGCCTGGAGGATGTGCTTGCCCCGCACTCCCGTCGTGTCCAGACGGAAGAACGACCGGGTCAGCTTGCCGTCGGTCGCGTCATACCCGACCCGGGCGACCGGTTCCGAGGTGCCCAGGTTCGCACCGTTGTAGAAGGACGTCGACGGATAGTTGCTCCATACCTGCGTCCAGGCCAACCGCCCGCCCGACCACGACGGGTCGATGAACACCGGGAAGTGGGTGTCCTTGCCGGTCAGCATCGCCTGGTCCGGCACGACGGTCAGCTCGCCGCTGCCGACCTCGACCCGCATCGGCCGGCGCCGGCCGTCCCCTCCCCCGCTGGCCGAGTCCCACATGTGCGGCGCCGGCGCCTCGAACACCGTCTGCCCGGCCGTGTCCACCGCCGCCAGGCTGCCGTCGGCCGCCTGCCGCACCGACACTCCTTCGGCGGCCATCGAGAACCGCACGCTGGCCAGCGCCGGGTTCGCTGCCGCGGTCGCGTCCTTGACCACCAGCAGCTCGGAGAATCCCTCGACGTCGGCCCGCACGATCAGGTCAACACCGGCGAGCACATCGCGGTACGACGCGGTGTCGCCGGACAGCACGGGAACCGGTAACCGGCCCGGCCAACCCAGCGCCAACTCCTTGCCGTCATGGCTGAGGCGAGCCAACGCGCCGGTACCGCCGCCCCCAGAGAAGACCAAACCCACCCGCGTCGCGCCCGGCGTCACCGTGCCGTCGGCGGCGCGGCGCAGCGTGGTGTCCACCGGCGCCCAGCCCGAGCCTCGGCGTACCCACACCGGCCGCAGGTGCTGCTCCAGCGTGAACGTGCCATCCGGGTTGCCGAACACCCGCCTCGTCTCCGTGCGCAAGGCGGTCGCCTCAACAGGCCGTCCGCTCGCTCGCGCGGCAGCTCCGGCCGCGTCCTCGCCCACGTCCGCCTGGCCCGGCCGTGCCCCGCGAGAGTCAGCCGCGGGGCGGTTGGCCGCGTTGGCGGCCGACGGAACGCCGACGAGCGCCGCCACGACCATCGCCACGACGGCCGCCGCGCAGGCGCTGCGCGCGGACCGGCGCGCGGTGGATCTGGCAGGCGTGAACACGGCTCCGGCGACCATTGCGCCCCCTCCATGGCAGACGAGACTGCCCGAATGATGTGGCAGGCCGCTACTGAACCACTACCGAACCGCTAAGGATCTACGCTGATCTTGGGACTTCACCCAACATCAGTGGCCCCTTCGGGGCAGCTTCAGTCACCGGGTAGATGCGCCAGGACGGCGGTGGTTTCTACGGTTCCGGCATGGCCGATGAGCTCAGCGAGCGGTACGCAGACCTGGTGACCGGCTCTTACGACTGCGTGGACCGGATCGTGCTCAACGCCTACTTCTCGTTGGGGCACAACCCGGGCGGGTTTCGCACCTGGTGGCGGCGGCTGCACGGGTCTGATGACCAGCTCGACGACGCTCATCTGATGCGGATGGCTGGTCGGCTGGCTCACCACCGGTCGGGACTCGGTCAAGGCACGTCACCTGCGGCCAACCCGCGCGCCGCGCTCGCCGTCGACGTCGAGGCGTTCCCGTACCGCTATCCTGGCCGCGTAGGCTGTTCAGTATCACCAATCGTCGCCGACGGACGTCATGCGCACCACGGCGACAGCGGCCAGCCGTACGCCCTGGAGGTGAACGATGAAGCCGCGCATCGACAGAACTGCATTCGGCTCGATCACGGTCGAGGGGAGCGTCTTCGAGCACGACATCATCATCCGACCGGACGGCAAGGTGAAGAAGCGGAAGAAGAAGCTCTCGAAGGCCGTCTACGGCACGTCACACACGATCTCGCTTCAAGAGGCCAAGTACGTGTGCGAGCAGGGTGCGGGCGCAGGCCGCTTGATCGTCGGCAGCGGCCAGTACGGCAACGTAGAACTCTCGCCCGAGGCGGCCGCCTACGTGAAGCAGAGGAAATGCGACGTGGTACTGCTGCCAACGCCCGAGGTGATCGACGTCTGGAACGAAACAGAGGGCCGCGCGATCGGGCTGTTCCACGTCACCTGCTGACCGCGTGATGGAATGCCGCGATATGACCAGCGCCACCGGGCCGGTAGCATCGGCCACTCGCGGAGCTGGTAGTCACCTGTGCTTGTCAGGAGTTCCGGTGACAGTCGCCGACAGGTGTCGCGGCGACGAAGGGCGCACACGTGTGCGGTGTGTCGCCCGGGGCCAGCCGGACTGCCACACAGCCATCGCCGGCCCGGAAGGACAGGCGCGTCCCACCGTGCGGCGTCGGACCGTCGTCGTGTTCGGCCACTGCTCGCCGTGCGCGGCGTATGCCGCGGTGAACGAGGCCGCCTCGTCCACATCCGCGTGCCGGTCCTCGTCGACGCCCGCTACGTCGGACGCCCGGCAGCCGACACCGAGGTTGTGGTCGGCGGTCCACATGCGACGGACAAGGTCCGGGGTCGGTAGTGCACCGCTGGCGCCAGCCCGGCCTGAGCCACCGTCCGCTGGGTGTAGCCCCTACCCGGCAACGTTTAAGCCGGGTAGGGCACGCTGCCGATGCCGGTTTGTTGGGCCACCAGCGGCGGGGGGCGAGCGCTTCGACAATGTCGCGCATGATCGGCCAAGCTGCTGGTAGGTGGCCATCATCGCCGACCAACGCTGTCGAGGCAGCAGCCGGGACAGCGCCGCCAGGACGACCCGGTCGGCCGGTTCCAGATCCGGACGGTGCACTTGCCGGCGAAGCACGGCGCGCTCCTCGGCGCCGGCGCGCCAGACGGGCGTTGGTCAGCGTATGGAAAGCGGTTGGTAATCGGTACACCACAGGCTCGATCCGAGCGGTCCATTGCGACCGCGAATGGGTCGAGGAGGGCGACATGGCCAGCGCCTGGAGTAGCTGGGACAGGCGGTACCACCAATGCGGCGCGGCCGCGTTGCTCATGCTCGCGCTGGGCCTCGCCGCGCCGGCCGCGGCCGGCGCGGCGAGGCCCAGCGCAGCACCGCAGCACTCGCGTACACCGCCACCTGGGCTTCTCACCGAGGCGGCGGCGATGGCATTGGCGAGGGCGACCGGCCAGCCGGTCGAGGTGAGCGCGCTCACGAGCGAGACGACACTGGTCATCGCCGACCCGGCCACCGGTCTGTTCAGGGCGGAGGTCAGTGCCCTGCCGGTTCGCGTACGCGACGATGCGGCCACGGGTTGGCGGCCGGTCGACCTGACCCTGCACATCCGGCCGGACGGTAGGGTCGGTCCCGCCGTGGCGCCGGTCGAGCTGGTCTTCTCAGGCGGCGGTACGGCGGCGCTCGCCCAGGTCGCCGATCGCGGCCGATGGGTGGAGCTGCGCTGGCCGGGCCGGCTGCCGACGCCGGTCCTGTCCGGCTTCGCCGCGACGTACCCCGATGTGCTGCCCGGCGTGGACCTCGTCCTGGAGGCCGGGCTTCTCGGGTTCAGCCAGTCGCTGGTCGTCAAGTCCCGCGAGGCAGCCTCGAGCCCGGCTCTCGCCGCGATCCGGTTCACGGTCACGTCGTCCGGGGCCGCGCTGTCCAGGAACGCCGAGGGCGGTCTGCGCGGCGTCGACGAGCACGGGCGGGAGCTGTTCACCGGTCCCCCACCGCGGATGTGGGACTCGGGCAGCGAGAACGCCCGGTCGGCCCTACTGGGCATGCAGCTGTCCGGCTCCACGCTCACCGTGCTCCCTGACCGGCGGCTGCTGTCGGATCCCGCAACCAGGTTCCCGGTGGTGATCGACCCAGCGGTGAGCGCGAACCCGCGCTACTACACGTACTGGACGATGGTCTGGAGTGACGGGCAGAAGTTCCCGAACAACACGACCGAGCACGCGCGGGTCGGGTACGACGGGTGGAGCTCGGCGCCGAAGAGGTCGCGGGTGTTCTACCGGTTCGACACCGCGGGGTTCGCCGGCAAGCACATCATCTCGGCGGAGTTCGCCCACAAGCAGATCCACTCGCCGAACCACGACTGTTCGCTAACCTCCTTCGGACCCGGTGTGCAGCTGTACCGGACCGGGTCGATCAGCTCGTCCACGGCCTGGTCGGCACAGCCGTCGTGGGCCCAGCTGCTGTCCACGAGCACGGTGGTGCACGGCCACGAGGACTACTGCGCGGGGTACGACCGCCAGGAGTGGAACGCGGAGGACGGGCTGGAGTACGCGGCGGCGCACAGCTCCGCGACGCTGACCCTGGGCCTGAAGTCGGCCGACGAGACCGACCGCGACGGATGGCGCAAGTACGACAACGTCTCCTCGTCGTACCCGGTGCTGACCGCCACGTACAACACGCCGCCGAACGTGCCGTCGAACGTCAAAGTCGCCGACCCGCCAGCCCCGTGCGCCACCTCGTCGACCACGCCGGCCATCATCAACGACAGCACCCCGAAGCTGCAGGCGACGCTGACCGACCCGAACGGCTCGTACGCCGAGCTGCGAGGCCACTTCGAGGTGTACGACGGCTCGACCGAGGTGTACGACTTCGTGAACGGGTCGGAGTACGTGTCCGGCACCACCGTGACGACCACAACCACCAGCCTGACGAACGGGAAGGCGTACAAGTGGCGGGTACGGGCCGAGGAGTACATCGCCGAGTCCACCGATGTGAGCGGCTGGTACCCGTCCAACACCGGCTTCTGCTACCTGAAGGTCGACACGTCCGCGCCACCCATGCCCGCGGTGTCGTCCACGGCGTACCCGGAGTTCGATCCGGACAACCAGGTGGCGTACGGGGCTGAGGGGCAGCCAGGCGCGTTCACCTTCACCGCCGGCGCGACCGACGTGACCGCGTACCTGTACCGGGTCAACGCGGGTCAGTGGCTGAGCAAAGCGACATCCGGTGGAGCCGCGGTGACCGTCACCATCGTCCCGGACGCGTTCGGCGTCAACCAGCTCCACGTGTACACGCGCGACAGCGCCGGCAACGTGAGCTCCACCCGGGAGTACGACTTCCTGGTGGCCCGCGGCCGCGCCCCGGTCGCCGTATGGAACCTGGACGAGACGAGCGGCACGACGGCGAGCGACTCCAGCGGCAACGGCTACAGCGCGACGCTGTCCGGACCGGTCTGGGGCGGTGTCGCGCGCTCCGGCGGCTCGCTGTCCCTGGACGGGACCGACGACTACGCGGCCACGGCCGGACCCGTGGTCGACACCACGAAGAGCTTCACGGTGGCGGCGTGGGTGCGGCTGGACCAAACGTCGTCCAACCAGACGATCCTGAGCCAGGCGGGCAGCCTGGCCGCCGGGTTCCAGCTGTACCACTCCTCGACCTACGGCTGGGTGTTCAACCGGCACGCGACCGACACGACCAACCCGACCATCATCCGGGCGCGGTCGGCGTACACCCCGATGCCGTACGTCTGGACCCACCTCGCCGGGGTGTACGACGCCACCAACCAGCAGATCAAGCTGTACGTCAACGGCGTGCTGGACGCGACGCTCGGCACCGCCTCGTTCACCACGCCGTGGAACGCGACCGGACCGCTGACGATCGGCCGGTTGAAGTACAACGGCGGGTACCAGGAGTACCTGGACGGCAAGGTCGACCAGGTCCAGGTGTGGGACCGGGTAGCCGGCGCGGATGAGATCGCCGAGCTGGTCCACCTGGTGGACCCGGTCTCCGGGCTGGCGCGTCCGGCGCTGATCGGCCAGTGGAAGCTGGACGAGACACAACAAGGACCTGACCCTGCAGGCCGGCGCCGCCTGGGCCGTCGATCCCGAGCGCGGCAACGTGCTGCGCCTCGACGGGGGCTCGACGGGCTGGGCCACGGCCAGCGGCCGGCAGATCGACGCCACCGGCAGCTTCACGCTGACCGCCTGGGTCAAGCCGACCAACCCGGCTGATAACGGCATCGTGCTCGCCGCGCCGGGGACGTACGAGAACTCGTACCAGGTCGAGCTCGGCGGTACCGGGCTGTGGTCGTACTACCGGCATGCCCAGGACGCCTCCGGATCGAGCTGGACCAAGGTGGCCTCCGACGACACAGCGGAGTCCGGCGTGTGGACCCACCTCGCGGTGGTCTACGACGCGCCCGCACAGCGGATGCTGCTCTACGTCAACGGGGTGCGGCAGGGCGCCGAGGGCGGCGTGCCGTACACCACGGCCTGGCAGACAGCCAAAGCGATCAACGTCGGCTGGGCGATCGACAACGGTGCCCCGCACGTGGCCTACGCCGCCGAGGGCCTCTACGACGACATCCGGGTCTACGCCGGCGTGATGTCGCCGCAGGACATCTACCTGCTCTTCGCCACCACCTGACTCGGAGAGGGCGGCCGGAATGAACGTCACCCGTACGCCGCGTGCGGTGACCGCCGCCGCGGTCCTGGCGACAATGCTGGTCGCCCTTCCCGATCAGGGCGCCCCGCGGCCGTCGCGCCGCCCGCCGGTAGCGGCGACCACATCCGTCCCGGTCGGATCGGTACCGGTGCGCTTCCCGGCACCGGATCCGGCCGAAGCGGCCGCACGTACCAAGCCCCCCACGGTCACCTGGCCGGCGGCCGGCGTCGCGGACGTCATTGCCGGCGCGGTGCCGGCGCGAGCCGGCGCCCTGCCGGTCTGGGTAGCCACGGCGGGTCCGGGCGAGCCGGTCCGGGTGGAGCTGCTCGGCCGGAACGTTGCCGAGCGCGCCGGGGTGGACGGGGTGCTGCTCCGGCTCGGCCCGGCCCGGGAGCGGCTCAGCGTCACCGTGGACTATGCGGCTTTCCAGCAGGCGTACGGCGGCGACTGGGCGCGCCGGCTCCGAGCCGCGCAGCTGCCGGCGTGCGTCCTCGATGCGCCGGACGCACCCGGCTGTGCCACCGCGACGGGGCTCGCATCCTATCTCGACACGACCGCTTCCAGGATCACCACGTCCGTGCCCGCCGCCACCGGGGATACGGTGATGGCGCTGGCGGCAAGCCCCTCGAGCGATGCCGGTGACTACTCAGCCACTGCGCTGTCCACTTCGGCGACGTGGACCGCCGGCGGCTCGAACGGCGACTTCGCGTGGTCGTACCCGCTGCGGGTGCCGCCGGGCGTCGGCGGGCCCGATCCCGAGCTGGCCATCGCGTACTCCGCGCAGACGGTGGACGGGCGTACCGCCTCCACCAACAACCAGCCCTCGTGGGTGGGCGAGGGCTTCGACCTGGCATCGTCCTATGTGGAGCGCAAGTACGCCAGCTGCGCCGACGACGGGCAGTCCGGCAAGTTCGACCTGTGCTGGAAGTACGACAACGCGACGCTCGTCCTCAACGGCCGCGCGGCAGAGCTGGTCCGCGACGACGCCTCCGGCGCTTGGCGGCTCAAAGACGACGACGGTTCGCGGGTGGAGAAGCTGACCGACCCCGCCGCCAACGGCGACAACGACCGGGAGTACTGGCGGGTCACCACGACCGACGGCACGCAGTACCACTTCGGGTTGCACCAGCTGCCCGGCTGGGCGTCCGGGAACCCGCTGACCAGCAGCGTCTGGACGGTGCCGGTGGCCGGCGACGACAGCGGGGAGCCGTGCCACTCCACGTCCGGGTTCGCCGCGTCGTTCTGCACCCAGGCGTGGCGGTGGGGCTTGGACTATGTCGTCGACCCGCACGGCAACGCGATGACACTCTGGTACACCCCGGAGACCAATTACTACGCCAAGAACGGGGTAGCCTCACCGGGCACGGTCTATACCCGCGGCGGCTGGCTCAAGCGGATCGAGTACGGCCAGCGGTCCAGCACCCTCCTCACGACCTCGGCGCCGGCCCGGGTGGTGTTCGGTGTGGCGGAGCGGTGCGTCCCGTCCGGTACGGAAACTTGCACCAGCCTGACGTCGTCCAACAAGGCGGCGTGGCCGGACGTGCCGTTCGACCAGATCTGCGACGCGGGCACCGCCTGCACCGGCAAGCTGGCCCCGACGTTCTTCACCCGGAAGCGGTTGACCACCATCACCACGCAGGTCTGGCGGGGCTCGGCGCACGCTGATGTGGACTCCTGGACGCTGACCCAGTCCTTCCCCACTCCGGGCGACGGTGGGTCACCCGCGCTGTGGCTGTCGAAGATCGACCACGCCGGCAAGGTCGGCGGCACGCTCGCGCTGCCCTCGGCGGTCACCTTCGGCGGGGTGCAGTACGCCAACCGGGTGGACGCGTTGGAGGGCATAGCCCCTGTGATGAAGTGGCGGGTGCGGACCATCACCTCGGAGACCGGCGCCGGCATCACCGTCAACTACGCGGCCATCGAGTGCACGCGCTCCGCGCTACCGAGTCCGGCGACCAACACCCAGCGGTGCTTCCCGGTCTACTGGACCCCGCCGGGACAGGTCCAGCCGCAGCTGGACTGGTTCCACAAGTACGTCGTCGCCCAGGTACTGCGGGTGGACGGCACCGGCGGCAGCGATATCGTGCAGACCGACTACAGCTACGGCGGCGGCGCGGCCTGGCACTACGACGACGATGACGGCCTCACCCCGAACAAGTACCGCACCTGGTCGAACTGGCGCGGCTACCAGACCGTTACTACCACCGTGGGCGATCCGGTGCTCGGCGGAGCCCGGCTCCGCAGCCAGAGCCTCTACCTGCGCGGCATGGACGGCGACCGGACGGCCGGCGGCGGCACCAAGAGCGTGACCATCACCGACTCGCAGGGCGGGGTGGTTACCGACGCCGCGCCGCTGGCCGGGTTCGGCCGGGAGACCATCACCTACGACGGGTCCACTGTGGTCACCGACGCCATCAACGACCCGTGGACCGCGCAGACGGCGGCGCGCAGCCAGCCGTGGGGAACCACTCGGGCGTACCTCGTACGGACGGGCGCGGTCCGGATCCGCAAGCCGCTGGCGCCCGGCGGCGCCCGGACGACCCGCATGGCGTCCACATTCGACAGTGCATACGGTCTGGTGACCCAGACCGACGACCTTGGCGACGAAGCGACGAGCGCCGACGACAGGTGTACCCGGGTGGAGTACGCCCGCAACACCACGGCGTACCTGGTGGACTACGAGAAGCGCGTCGAGACCGTCGGCGTGCGGTGCTCGGCGACCCCGGCCCGGCCGGCCGACGTCGTATCCGACATGCGGACCAGCTTCGACGGGCTGGCGTGGGGAAGCGCCCCGACCAAGGGCGACGAGACCCGGGTCGAGCGGGTCAAGGATTACGTGTCCGGCGCCGCTGTCTACCAGCTCGTCAGCACCTCGACGTACGACACCCTGGGCCGGGTCACCAGGGTGACCGATGTCCTGAACCGCTCCACCACCAGCGCGTACACCCCGCCGGCGGGCGGCCCGCTGACCCAGATCGCCGTCACCAACCCACTCGGCGACACCGTGACGACCACCATCGAGCCGGCGTGGGGCGTGGCCACGGTCGTCGTAGATGCCAACGGCAACCGCACCAGGCAGGCCTACGACCCCCTGGGCCGGGTCACGTCGGTATGGCTGGCCGATCGCAGCGACACGCAAACGCCGAACCTGAAGTACGCATACGCCCTGTCAGCCTCTGTTCCGGTTGCCGTGGCCTCGTCGAGCCTCCGGTCTGACGGCACGACGTACACCACCAGCTACACGATCAGCGACTCGTGGCTGCGCACCAGGCAGACGCAGGTACCCGCGCCCGGTGGCGGCAGGATCATCACGGACACGTCGTACGACTCGCGCGGGCTTGCCGTGCGTGAGCTGTCCGACATCTACAACTCGGCGGCACCCGGCGCAGCTCTGGTGGCGGTCAACGCCGGCGCCGCCCCGGCCCAGACGCTGTCCACCTACGACGGTGCGAGCCGGCAGACAGCCGAGGCCTTCCTGAGCCTGGGCGTCGAGCGGTGGCGTACCACGACAACGTATGGCGGCGACCGCGTGTCGGTGGATCCGCCGGCCGGTGCGGTGGCCACCACCGAGATCAGCGACGCCCGGGGCAACGTCATCGAACGGCGCGCCTACGACGGTGGTGCGCCCACCGGAGCCTACCTGGCCACGACGTACGGCTACGACGACGCGGACCGGCTGACATCCATCGTGGACAGTGCGAGCACGACCTGGTCGTACGGCTACGACCTGCGCGGGCGGAAGATCCGTGACACCGATCCGGACAAGGGTGTGACAACGTACGGCTACGACGACGTCGACCGGGTGACCTCCACAGTGGACGCTCGCGGCCAGGCGCTTGCGTACACCTACGACGCGCTTGACCGCAGGACCGGCCGCTACGCCGGCAGCGTCGCGCCGGCCAACCAGCTCGCCGGCTGGACCTACGACCCGGCCGGCGCGAAGGGCGAGCTCGCCGCCGCCACCCGGTACGTCGGCGGAACCGGCGGCGCGGCGTACACCAGAGCGTTGGTCAGCTACGACAAGCTCTACCGGCCGACAAAGGAACAGGTGGTGATTCCGGCCGCGGAGGGCAACCTTGCCGGTACCTACACCACGACCACCGCGTACAACCTGGACGGGACGGTACAGCTGGTGGCCCTGCCGGCGGCCGGCGGGCTGCCCGCCGAGGTGCTCAGCTACGGCCACAACGAGCTGGGCATGCCCACGACACTGGCCGGCCTGTCCGGCTACATCGCCGACACCGTGTACTCCGTGCTCGGCGACCCGGAGCAGTACACGCTGGCCACGTCCAGCGCGGCCAAGCACGCCTGGCTCACGATGCAGTACGAGGTCGGCACCCGCCGGCTGACCCGCTCGTTCGTCGCCGACGAGACCAACGCCACCACGCCGACCGACCGCAACTACACCTATGACGCGGCCGGCAACCCGACCCGAATCGCCGACGTGGCCGGCACGGACGACGTGCAGTGCTTCGGCTACGACGGGCACGAGCGGCTGGCCGGGGCGTGGACTCCCGCGTCAGGAGCCTGTGACCCACCCTCAGCAGCGGCGCTCGGCGGGCCGGCACCGTACTGGCTGTCCTGGACATTCACCGGCAGCGGGCTGCGGGCGACCCAGACCGACCACCGGGTATCAGGGGACCTGACGACAAGCTACGCCTACCCGGCGGCGACCAGCCCGCGGCCGCACTCGCTGATCTCGGCCACGACCGGCTCGACGGTCCGGACGTACGGGTACGACGCGGCTGGGAACACCACCAGCCGCCCGGGTGCGGCGGCCACCCAGACCATCCGGTACGACGCCGAGGGCCTCAGCGCGAGCATCACGGAGGGATCCGCGGTCAGTAGCAACCTCTACGACGCGGACGGCGACCGGTTGATCCGCCGCGACCCGACCGAGACCGTGCTGTATCTCGGTCCGACCGAGGTGCACCGGGCGGGCGGCACCGGGACACTGACTGCCGCGCGGCACTACGACCACAATGGAACGGCCATCGCGGTGCGCACGACTGCGGGCCTGTCCTGGCTGGTCCCTGACCATCAGGGCACGCCGCTGGTGTCCATCGACGCGACCACCCAGGCGGTGACCAAGCACTACCAGACGCCGTACGGCGGGGCCCGCGGCACCGCGACGCCCTGGGCCAGCCAGAAGGGGTACGTCGGCGGGGTGACCGATGCGGCCGCCGGGCTGGTGCGGTTGGGGGCACGTGACTACGACCCGACCGTCGGACGGTTCCTGTCGGTCGATCCGGTGCTCGTGCCGGACGATCCCCAGTCGCTGAACGCGTACTCGTACGCGGACAACAACCCGGTGATGCACAGCGACGCCAGCGGTCTCATGCTGATGTCCGAGGGAGGCGGCGGTAGCCGGCACCGGGCCGCGAGCGACGACGGCGAGGTCCACCGGTTCAAGAACCAGGTCGCCGCCCACCGGATAGCCAACAGCCAGGTTCGCAAGCGCCGCACCACTGAACACGAGGGCGAGGTCGTCCGGTTCCGGCACCGGGTCGAGGCCGAGCACGCCCCCCGGGCACGACGCCATGGCTGCGGAAACGCCGCGCAGTGCCGGGAGCGGCGGGACGCCGAGAGCAAACGCCGGTCCGATCTGCAGAGGCGCGCGGAGGCGCTGGTGGCATTGCGGGCGATGGTGGCGTTGCTGAACCTGCACGGTGAGATGGCAGCCGTGCAGCTCGAGCACTACTACCACATGCGGCACCTCGCGCGGCACTCCGGGAACCCGGCGCGGAAGGCCGCCGCCGCGGACTGGGTTGACGGTCAGAAACACCGCAAGGGGCGCCTGCGGTTCCTCGCCGCCCTCGTCGACAATCCCGCCGTGGACGCCATCGACCACACGATCGGCGCATTGGAGGTCGTGACCGACGTGGCAACCAACTTGGACAACGGTGACAGCCTGCCGAAGGCCCTCGCGAGGACCGGCATCAAGAAGTTGGGTGGGGCCGTGTACGGGATGGGCGGTGCGGCCGCCGCCGCGGGTGGCTGCGGCGCGACCGGAGTCGGGATTCCCTTCATGGGAGTCTGCGCAGTGGTCGGCGGGTACGCCGGCGGGATGGTCGGCGAGCAGGTCGGCGAGGATGTGGCACACGATCTCCTCGACTGACGACCGGACCGGGTAGCTGCGACTGGTGGCGATCAGCGCGCAGTGCGCGCCGAGGCGCGCCAGCTGACGTACCTTTGTCTCGTCGGCGGCGACGCCGTTCGAGTCGACCGGAGCAGACTGCTATCGCCGCGGAGCATGGCCAAGTGAAGCTGCTGCAACTCAGCCCCGGGATCCAGGCCCAGCTCGCGGGCGAGGCGGTTCCGCGTGCGCCGGTACGTCTCCAGCGCATCCTGCTGGTGACCCGCTCGATACTGCGCCGTCATGAGAGAGGCTACGAGGCGCTCCGAGACCGGCCGGGTCGCGGTGAGCCCGACCAGCTCATCGATCACGGCGTCGTGTCCACCCAGCGCGAGGTCGGCCTCCACCCGCAGCTCCAGCGCCGTCTGGCGCAACTGTTCCAGCGGGCCACAGATCGACTCGCGGGCCCACCCCTCCTCGAAGTCCGAGATCGGCTCCCCACGCCACAGCTCAAGCGCCTGGCGTAGCCATCTCGACCGAATTCGCGGGTCATGCATCGCCAGGGCGCGCCGTACGATCCGGCGGAAGCGATCAGCATCCACGAAGTCCGGATCGGTGTGCACGGCGTACCCGCCGCCATGGTGAACCAGCCGGATCACGTCAGCCCCGGCACCCGCCGCGTCGAGCGCGGTCCGTAGCCGCGACACGTAGGTCTGCAGCGCGCGCCGCGCGTACTCCGGTGGTTGCCCGTTCCACAGCAGCTCGGCCAGCCGGCCCACGGCGATCGGCCGCCCGACCTGTAGCAGCAGCACCGCAAGCAGGCACCGTTCCTTGCGCCGTACGAGGGTGACCGACCGCCCGTCGACCAGCACCTCAAACGGCCCGAGCAGTCGGAGCTCCAACCTAGCCTCGGCGGCCGCGGCGGTCTCGGGGCGCGCCCGAGTCCGCCGTGCCACCCATCCGTCGCGACCCAGTTCGCGGGCCATGAAGCCGTCCCGTCCCCTCACACCGCAGCCAGGGCCCAGCAGGACGTGTTCATCCGGCTTTCGGGAAGTACGGGACGGTCCAGCCCCGGTAGGAACTGTGGTATGTGTAGCTGGCCACGCCGACGTCGCCGCCCACCGAGGTACCGATGATCTTGCCTTCGCCAAGGCTCACCACGACGTGCCCGGTGCCTGACGAGTTGTGGTACCAGACCAGCGCACCCCGCGGGGGGATCCCCGACGTGTGCATGTAGCTGTTGTTGACCATCCAGTCGCCGGCGGCTTCCGCGGTCGCGAAGCCGGAGTACGACCAGCCGAACGCCTCGGCCTGGAAATGCAGGCACTGGTTCTCGTACGCCGTCGAGCCCAGCCTCGCGAACTCCCATGAGATGGCCGAGTTGACGATGTGTGGGTTGTCTCGTGGCGGCCGGCCCGCGTATACGCAACGGTGCTCGACGTACCCGTCGGACCCGGTGCGGACGTACGCGTCCGAGACGAACCCGCCGTTGGGCATCATGTCCCAGATCGAGCTCGTGCCGTAGGTACCGGTCACCGAGCTGCCCGGGGTCTGGCATGTGATCGTGATGGTGGTACCGTCGACGACGCTCGTCCAGGCGGTGTACGAGGTCCCCGGAGCGGCTCGGACTGTAAGCGGCGAGCCGGCGGTGTTGACGGTCCCGGTCGCGGCGAACGCGATACCGGATGTCCCCAACACTAGTCCTACCACCGCGGTCGTGGTAACGGCGGTCCAACGCAACGGGCGCCTGCGTAGGAAGCCCAACGTGTAGCTCACGACACTGCTCCTCTCGTGCGATCTGCCGCAGGCGGCTGCGACCGCGGGCGCTCGATAAGCGGGCCACCAGTCAGCGCGGTCGGGCGCAGACCATTACTCACCGGCTGCGGAGCCGATCCCGCAACGCACCCTGGTGTACGCCTACTGTGCTCGGCTCGCCTTACTGCCGTCTGACTCGACCCTGTCGGGGCGGGCAGGGCGGCGGTACCGTGCGTCTTGTGCGCCTTGTGCGCTTCTGCGTGCTCGGGCCGGTCACCCTGGAGGTCGACGGCAGAACAATCCCGCTGCCCGGGACCCGGGAACGGTGCTTGCTGGGCGTTCTATTGCTGGCACGACGACAACCGGTCCCGGTAGAACGGCTGATCGAGCTCCTGTGGGCCGACCAGCCGCCCGCTGATGCGCGTGCCGCCGTTCACACCTACATGTCACGGCTTCGGCGGGCGCTGGCGTCAGCAGTGTCCAACGGTCGGCCGATGCTGCTGACCCAGCGAGGTTCCGGTTACCGGCTCGACGTCGAGCCGGTAACGGTGGACCTTCACCGCTTCGAACGACTGGTCGATGATGCTCTTCGGTGCACTGACCCGGCAGGACGTGCCCGGCTGCTGCGCGAGGCGTTGGCGATGTGGCGTGGGCCGGCTATGGCCGACATCGGTCCGCCGGCGCTGCGCGACCGCGTCGCCGGGCACCTCGACGAGCTACGGCTATCCGCGTTGCGGCGGAGGATCGACACAGACCTGGCCCTTGGACGCCACCACGAGGTGCTCGGCGAACTAGCCCGTCTCGTCGCCGAACACCCGTTCGACGAGGAGCTCATCGCGCAGTTCATGGTGGCTCTATACAGGTCGGGTCGGCGGTTCGAGGCCCTCGACACCTACCGCCGCATCCGGCGTCGCATCATCGACGACCACGGCCTGGAGCCCGGAGAACACCTACACCGGCTCGAGACCGCGATCCTGCGCGCTGACCCCGACCTGGACCTGGTCGAGGCCGTCCGTAAACCGGCAGTGGTCGTGCCCGCCCAGATGCCTGCCCCAGTGGCCGTGTTCACCGGACGGGACAAGTGCCTGGACGCCTTGGATGCCCTGGTTCCCGATCCGGACGAAACACCGGCCCGAACCGTGGTGATCTCCGCGATCGCCGGTACCGCGGGCATTGGCAAGACGGCGCTTGCCGTGCATTGGGGGCAACGGGTCGCCGACCGGTTTCCGGACGGGCAGCTGTTCCTGGACCTACGCGGGTACGCGGCAGATCCGCCGCTTCGACCCATCGACGGGCTGGCGTGGCTGCTACGCAGCCTTGGCGTTCCTGCCGAGCAGGTTCCCGTCGACGCTGCCGAGGCGGCGGCGCTGTACCGGTCCGTGGTGGCGGGAAGGCGGCTGCTTATCATCCTTGACAACGCCTGTGATGCCGAACAGGTGCGACCGCTGCTGCCCGGCACGCCGGGCTGCATGGTGGTGCTGACCAGTCGGGACCAGCTGGCCGGCCTGGCGGTGACGCATGGCGCCCATAGCATCATCCTGGACACCCTCTCTCCGGCAGAGGCACTCACGTTGCTGGAGCGCGTGGTCGGGGTGGATCGAATCCGCGCCGAGCCCGTCGCGTCGAAGGCCCTGGCTAGGCTTTGTGGCTTCATGCCGCTGGGGCTACGTATCGCCGCCGCGCATCTGCTGGCCCAGCCACAGATGGCCATCGCCCGGTACGTGGCCAAGCTCAACGAAGGCGACTGCCTCGGCGCGCTGGCGATTCCGGGCGACCCCAAGACCGCCGTGGCCGCAGCCTTCGACCTGTCCTACCACCGATTGCCGACCCAGGTACAGCGACTGTTCCGGTTGCTCGGGCTGCACCCAGGCATCGATTTCAACGCAGCGTCCGCCGCCGCTCTGTGCCGGATGGCCGCTGCGGTCACGGCGCGCGGGTTGGATCAGCTCGTCGTCGCCAGCCTGATCACCACCGACGGCATCGGCCGGTACCGGTTGCACGACTTGCTACGCCTGTACACCAGACGCCAGAGCGGCCTCGACGACACCGCCGCCGACCGCGAAGCCGCCCGGCGCCGGCTGCTGTACTGGTACCTGCTCTCCGCCGACACCGCTGCGGACCTGATCAACCCGACCATTACCCGACTGGGCCTGCCCGACAGCGCCGAGGCCCTTGATGGTGCCCCGTTCGTCGACGCAACCGCGGCGCTCGACTGGCTGGACGCCGAGCGCGCCAATCTGGTCGCCGCCGTCCAGGATGCCGCTGAACATGGCCCGCGGGCCATCGCTTGGCACCTGACCGACCGGCTGCGCTGGTATCTGTGGAGCCACCGTTACACCATCGAATGGGTGACCTGTGCCGAGATCGGTCGCGCCGCCGCCGAGGCCGACGGCGATCTCGCTGGTCAAGCCGCCATGCGGCTGAGCCTGAGCAACCTGCAGTTCAGCCAGGACAACCACCGCGCCGCAGGTGACCATGCCACCCGGGCTCTGGACGCTGCCCGAAAGGCGGGATGGACGGCCGGCCAGAGCGCAGCCCTCAGCGCGCTCGCCATAACCTACCGCGAACAAGGCCGGCTCGCCGAGTCTGCGCAGTGTTTCCGCCAGGCCTTAGCGCTGGAACACCACGCCGGCAACCACACCCGGGCCGCCACTATCCTGACCGGCCTGGGCACCATGTACCGCGCGCTCGGCCGGTTGGCCGACTCCGCACTTCACCTGGACGAAGCTGTGGCCCTCTTCCGTCAACATGGTTCACCGCCCGGGTTGGCCAACGCATACGAGAGTCTCGGCGCAACCCTGCATCTCCTGGGCCAGTTCGACCGCGCCGCCGAAAACCTCGCCAACGCGCTTACCATGTTCCGTGCCGCCGCCGACCCAGGTAGCGAGGCAGCCACCCGATGCAGCCTGGCCCAGCTACACCGCGACGCCGGCCGCTACCGTGTGGCACTCGACCATGCGGAGGCGGCGTTGAGCCTGGTCCGCGCGAACCATTACGCGCGGATGGCCGCCTACGTCGAGCATTGCCTGGGCACTATCCACACTCGCCTCGGCGACCGTCACCGGGCCGTCGCTCACTATCGCGCCGCGCTGGACACCGCGCGCACCGCGTGCGATCGGCATGTCGAGGCCCTGGCGTTGCTCGGCGTCGCGCACGTTCTGAGCGTGACTGGCCAGTCTGAGAAGGCATTCGGTCACGCCGAGCAAGCCCTCGCACTCGCCCGCCGGATGGGCTACGCCATCGTGCAAGGGCACGCGCACTGCTGCCTCGCTGAGATCCACCTCAGCCGTGACCGAGCAGCGAAGGCCATCCATCACTCGCGACTGGCGCTACGTTGCCAACGCCGCACCGGCCACCTCCTCGGCCAGGCGCATGCCAGCCGCCTCATCGGGCTCGCCCTCCAACGCACGAGGGGCCACGATGCCGCCATTCCCGCCTGGTGCGACGGTCTCGAACGGCTCACCAACGCCGGCCTGAACCACACATCCGAAGCCGCAGACCTTCGTGCGCTGTTGGCTGCGCACCATGACAGCCAGGGCGGAATCGTCTGAAGCGAGCCACATCGTCGCCGCCGATTCCACGATCCTGTGGTGCTCGTAAATGGCGTCAGGCCGTGTGACCTTGTGCCTGCCGAAAATGCCCCGCCTGCTCTGGGCGCAGTCACTGCCTTGGTGCCAGATCATGGCCGGCTCGACTGCATCACCCTCCCCGATCGGTGCCGAGCACTGCGCGATGATGCCGCCTCGTGCTGTTTCGACTGGCCCACCTCGGCGTCACGAACGTGTTCGCGCTCCTGCGTCTGCTGCCGTGCAGCGATCACGACAAGGACACCGAAATCCTTGTAGGCGGGCCTACGCCCGCCGCCCACGGCGGCCTGTGGCGCCAGCCCTACGCGCCCCGCAGCGTCCTCGGCATCGCCATGCTGCTCGGCGTCGGCGCGGCTGAGGGATCCGCGAGCGGTCCCGACCGTGGCCTGTGCGACCCCGGGTGGGGTATCGCCCTGAGAGAGAGATTCGCATCAAACGGGTCACGGTGATAGCGAAGGACATCACGCGGCAGTGTCAGCGATTACCGGGTAAAGAGCGGCCGTCAGGACTGGTATCAGGATCCGACCGGTGACATTGCCCGGTGCTGACCGCGTTCCCCCTCGGTTCGTCGCGTGAACGCCATGCGTGCATGATCGGCCAACTGACGTGTCTCGCTGCCTAAACGACAGAGGGTTCCCCGGCAGCTGCCGTCATCTGACGGTGAATGATGTCGTAGTAGGGTCACGGTCCGTCGGCGGTGAGGCAAGGAGGCTACCCGGTTATGGCGGTATCGACCCATTCCGCTCCTCGGGGACTGGGCGGATTCCTGGCGGTGTTGGAGCAGCGGTTGGCGGCTTTGCCCGTCGATGACCTGCGGGCAATCCTCGTCGCCCACGCCGAACGGCTGCCTGTCAGAGACCGCGAGGCGTTCCTGGCGATCTTCCCTGCTCCCTCTGCAACGGTTTCGCAGGTGCCCGGTCCGTGCCAGGTCGACTGCCCCGACGGCACGAGGTTGCTGGCCGATATCGACGCCTTCGTCGATCGGGTCCGCTCCGGAGTCTTCTTCGAGGGTTGGGGGTGGGACGACGATCTGCACGAGGAGCGGGCGTGGGGCGACGAGTCGTGGGTCGGTGAGATGGACGATCTGTTCGCCGTGGCAGCCGAGGCGTTCCTGGCCGGTGACCTCGCCCTGGCCAGGGATGCCTACGGTCGGCTGCTGGGCGCCTTCGACCTTGACCAGGAGGTCGGGACGTTCTGCGGGCCGTCGAGCTCGTCGGACATGGTGGCCACCGATGTCCCCGAGGCTGTCGCCCGCTACCTGCGGGCCGTTTACGAGACAACCCCGCTGTCGCAGCGCGCCGAGGAGCTCTACGACCGGTACGCCGACCTGAGCCATTTCGCCCCCGCCACGAGCCTGCACACGATTGCTGATACCCGGCGCAGTGGCCTGCCTGATCTGGACGACTTCCTTCCGGCCTGGATCGAGGTTCTCGCGGAGCACACCAGTGGGTTCTGGGCTCGCGACCGCCAGCGTCTGCTCACCGAGGCCGCCGTGTGGCACGCGGGTACCGACGGCCTGGCCGCGGTGGCCCGCAGTCCTGGGGACCACCAGCCCACCGCGTACCTGGACTGGATCGACGCACTTGCCCGCGACGGCCGTCTCGGCGATGCCGCCGCTGCCGCGCGCGAGGCGATGACCATTGCGGGCCTGCCCGCCGAGCGGAGTGCCGAGGTCGCCGACCGGCTGGGGGAGCTGGCCGCCCGCCTCGGCGACCCGCGGGCCGCGCTCGACGCCCACCGTACGGCTTGGCGCGCCGACCGGACCCGTAGCCGGCTGCTGGCGCTGGTCGCCGCGGCCGACGCCGCCGGCCAACGCGCCGGAACCCTGCAGGCCGAGGCTGACCTGCTCCCCGCGGATCCGGACCGGCTCGGCTGCGAACTACTGCTGCTCGCCGGCCGCGTCGACGCTGCCGCCGCTGCCCTGGTGGCATCGGATCCCCTTAGCTGGTCCAGTCCCGGGCATCCCGGCCCGGTCGTGTGGCCGTTCCTGCTGGCCGCTGCCGCCGCGCCGGTAGTTCCCGGCACACAAACCCAGCTCGGCCGGCAGTTCGCGGCCATCGACACCGCCGACCGGTGGCACGACTACTCCAGTGGCGACCTACACGACGCCGGCGGTGCCGCTGACCGGCCGTCGGCAGCACCGCCTCGCTTGTCTTCCCTGCTGGCATGCCACATCGCCGACCGCCCGGGTGGCCGGCAACAGCGCCAGCAATGGCTCGACGCGGCACGCAGCGTCGCCGACCGGCGCGTCGACGCGGTTGTCGGCAACAAGCACCGTGGCGCGTACCAGCGGGTCGCCGTCCTCGCGGTCGCCTACGCCGAGGCCTTGGCCCTTGCCGAAGACCAGGCGGCCGGGGCGGCTTTCATCACCGCCACCCGCAGCCGCTATCCCCGGCACGTCGCCTTCCGCGACGAACTCGACCGGGCGAGTGCCGCGTCACCGCTGTTGCCAGCACCTCCTGCGCGCAGGCGGTAGCCTCCCGTGAACCCAGCCAACCGCGCCAAAGTCGAACGGCAGATCGCCGTTGCCGCCACGTCTGCGCTGTCAGCCCGACAAGTCGTCACCCCAGTCGAGGTCCTGATCGGCGTCGGCTGGCTCAACGCCGCCGATGTTGAGGCATGGCGCCGTGGCCGCGTGCCGTACCTGGAACGAGTGGCCACCGCCAACCTCGCCAAGCTCAGCATCGCCCTGCGGATGCTGCGTGGTTGGGCTCACCGCAACGGTCTCACCCCGAGCGAGACCGTGTACGTCGCCTGGACGCGGGATCGTCACCGGCTGCGTTTCACCAAGACCGGTGACGTCAACATCGAACGTGCCTACCGCACCCACTGGATCTCGCCAGCGCTTACTGAGGCGAAACGTGCCAAGCAGCGTGAGCGAGTACGGTCACAGACATGACCGCTGCCAGCGCAGAACTGTACGCGGACCTGCCAATCGGGCTTGCGCAGCTCCTGGCTGACCCGCCCGTCACCGAGAAGAAGCTGCTTGAGCTCGACGTCTCCTGGACAGGTCTGTCGGGTGCGCAGGCACAGATGGCCAAGCAGCTGCGCGTATTTGTGATCACATGGGATCCGCTCGAACGGCTCGCGATCCGGCCCGAGGGGTTCACGACCGTCAACGTCGACGACTACGGGGCAGAACTGGTGGTGTACATCCCGGTCTGGTCCCTGGTCGAAGCGGCCCGCGCGCAGCACACCACGGTCTCGGCCGTCCTCGCCGGGATGGCCGGCTCCGCCGTCGTCACCGCCGCCACCCGGGCTGCGGACTCCGCCGCAGAAATCACCATGGCTGCGCGCAGCGGTCCGGGTAAGGGCCGGGGGAGCAACGGCGCCGACCTGCTGGACAACCGCCCGGCTGGCGCCGCATTGGGAACCCCAACCATCGACCTGGTCTCTCCAGGCTGGGAGGACATCGGGCTCGGCGCCATCACTGACATCGCCCAGCACGCGTTCGGTCCGGTCGACTTGGACCGGTCCCCGGTCACACTGCCACCACTGCCCCAGCGGCTGGCAGCCTGCCCCGCATGCGCCGGCCGCCATTTCGGCTTCCCCGCCGACTTGGCCGAGGCCCAGGCCAGGATGTGCCCAACCCACGACGCCAAGGCCGCGGCGGTCATCCGCGCCCGCCTGGCCAGGGCCAATGCCAGCAATCCCGACGGGTGGAGCGCGATCACCGACGCCTCCGCCCGGATCGACCGCCCCCACCTGCCTAACGGCCTGGCGACCAAGCTTGCCGACGCCGGGCACGGAATGTACGTCGTCCCGGAACTAGCAGAGCTGCCCAGGCGTGCCCGCCTCGTTGTCGAGGCAACCAGCTGGTTTCCTGGCCGCGTATCCGACTTCGCCATCGCCTTGGGGGAAGAGCCCGACCTGGCCGGCTTCCTGCCCGACTGGCTGGTCAACCTGGTTGTCGACCTCGGCCGCGCTGGCCTGGGCACCGAGGCGGCGGCGGTCGGCGATGCGTTGGCCACGGTCGATCCCGAGCTGCAAAGCATGCTCGACGGCGACGTCGCGGTGGCGCTGGCCCAGGCTGGCCTGGCCGAGCAGGCCCTGACCAAGGTGCAGGACAACCTAACCCGGTGGCCGGATGACTTCTGGATCCGGGTAAGCGCGGGCGACACGCTGCTCGTTCTCGGCGACCGTGAGCGGGCCGCAGCGCACTTCCGCGCCGCGGTGGACCTGGCCGAGGAGACCGACGACTTCCAGGCCCGCTCCGACGCGATCGAGCGGCTCCGCCGGCTCGAACGACTCGACCGGCTCGAACGGCCGGGCGCCAAACCCGAACCTGGCCGCCGCCCCACCACCCGTCCCAACAGCAAAGCCGGCCACAAGCGGTCCCGACGCAAGCGCGGACGCTAGCGCAGCGGCCCAACTGGACCGCTTCGGCCTGATTACCGCAGCGTCATCTCGCGGGATACCCGTCCTGGCCCATCCGGCCCCGGGCCGCGCGAGCGGAGCGGACGAGTACCGGCTGTGGTGGGTTGCGGGGACCCGTGTTCTGCGACGCTATGCCAGCTGCCATACGATGCGACAAAGGGAAGGGCAGGGTCCCGGCTGTCGGCCCTGGACGGCGCGGCGGCTGCTCGGAAGGGTCAGACTGATGAGCCTGGCGGGCCGGTGGCGGATTGTGGCGATGGAGCTGTGGGACACCGACGCGATCGACCTGGTGGCTCCTGGGTTCATCGAGTTCGACAGCGACCAGACCGGACAGCGATTCCGGCCGTGCACACCGGATCGAACCAGCACAGGCCGCTGGGGTCGCTGCCGGTGAGCGGGTTGTTGTTGGCGTAGCTGTACGCCGACTCGACCGGCCGGGTCAGGCGCTTGCCCAGCGGGTCGACCGACCCGAAGCGGCCGGTGGCGGTGCCGTAGTCGCGGGCCCGCAGGTGGTAGGAGCCGGACAGCGGGTCGTTGTACTGGCCCTGGAACCCGAGCCGGGTATCGGGGCCGGCCGGCATGGTCGGTATCAGCTCACCGAACGGATCGGTGAGGGTGTACCGGCGTTGCACCGCGCCCGCGGTGTCGGTGAGCGTGGTGGTGTTGCCGAACGGGTCGGGGCGCAGCAGCGAGGTGACCCCGCCGGCCTGCTGGCTCAACGGGCTGCTGTCCGGGTGGTAGACGTACGAGCGGGTGTCCGCCCCGGTCTGCTCGGCGGCGAGCGCCGGCAGCGGGTTGTTGACATCCCACTGGTACGCGGTCGTCGTCGCCGCCCCGCCGCCGCTCGGCCGGGTCTCGGTGCTGAGCCGGTTGCCCGCGGCGTCGTCGGTGTACGCCGTCCGGCGCTGACCGTTGTCGACGCTGGTGACCCGGTCGTCGAGGCCGTACGTGAGCCGGACGTTGCCGGCGCGCACGGTGTTGCCGTCGGCGTCGTAGTCGTAGGTGACCGTCCCGTCCGGGCCGCCGGAGCGGGACGTGAGCTGGTCCGCCGCGTTGTACGTGTACCGCTCGGTGAACCCGCCGGCACCGGTCTTCGTCCGGGTGAGCCGGTTGCCCACCAGGTCGTAGGTGAACGACAGCCTATTGGCGGCGCCGCTGCACGTGGTCGTGCGGAAGCACGCGGCGGAGAGCCGGTTGGCCGCGTCGTAGGTGAACGCGTCGGAGGTCTTCGTCCCCGCGATCGTGGTGTCCACCCGCGTCGGGTTGCCGACCTTGTCCCGGACGACGGCGTACGCGGTGAGCGGCTGGCCGTCGGGCGCGGTGATGGTCAGGGCGTTGAGCCGGCCGGCGTTGTCGTAGCCGCGCTGGTCGGTGCCGGCGCCGGGCAGTGTGGTCCGGATGAGGCCGCCGTCGGGGTCGTAGCTGTACGTGGTCCGGCCGACCGGGCTGTCGAGGCTGACCGGGCGGCTGTCGTCGTCGTACCCGAGCGTCTGGCTGCTGCCGTCGGGCAGGGCGCGCTTGACGAGGTTGCTCGCGGCGTCGTAGTCGTACGTGAACGCCGTCCCGCCGCGGGTCACGCGGGTGAGCCGGCCGGCGGCGTCGAAGCCGCGCACCTGTTCACCGCTCGGGTCGGCGAGGTTGGTCAGGTGGCTCGCCCCGTCGTAGCCGTAGCTGTACGCGGCCCCGGTGCCCGGCACCCACTCGCGCAGCCGGTCGAGGTTGTCGTAGCGCAGCACGATGGTCCCGGCGGCCCGCCCGGCCGGGCTCCCGGACGAGCTCCCCCGGGCGGTGAGCACCGTGGCGAGGTTGCCGTTGGCGTCGTAGGTGTACTCCCGCCGGTTGCCGATCCCGTCGATGGTGCTGGCCAGCCGGCCCGCCGCGTCATAGGTGCGGCGCTGCACGAAGCCGCGCGGGTCCGTGCGGTCGATCAGATGCCCGACGTGGTCGTAGTTGTTGACCGTCGCCTGGGTGTCGTTGGTCGCGTCCGGCCCGAGGATGCGGGTCAGCCGGTTGGCGTTGTCATAGGTGTACCGGATGGCCTGCCCGTTCGGGTCGACCAGCCGGCTGAGCCGGCGGGCCGGGTCGTACTCCATCCGGCTGACGTTGCCGAGCGCGTCGGTGGTCGAGATGACCTGGCCGGCCGGGTCGTAGCTCGCCCTAGACGTGAACGCCGCCGAGTCTGCGCCCTCGACGTTGCCCCGCGGCGACGTCGTGGCGATCAGCCGGTCCGCCGCGTCATACCGGTACGTGGTCTTCTGTCCGCCCGGCGTGGTCCATGCGGTGAGGTTGCCGGCCGCGTCATAGGTGAACCGGGTCGTCTTGCCGCGCGGGTCGGTGACGCTGGTCCGCCGGTTGTTGCCGTCATAGGTGGCGGTCGTGGTCAGGCCCAGCGGATCGGTGACGCTGGCGACGTTGCCGGCCGCGTCGTAGCCGTAACGCAGGCTGTGGCCGAGCGGGTCGACCGCGGCGACGAGCTCGTTCAGGGAGTTGTACTGGTAGGTGACCGTCGCGGTGCCGCCGTCGGGGAACGGATGCGACACCGTGGTCAGGTTGCCGTTGAAGTCGTAGCCGTACCTGGTGGTGAACTGGGCGGGGTCGGCGCCCGGCGCCCGCCCCTTGGGCGCCACCTCGGTGGCCACCCGCCCCGCCGAGTCGTGCGTGTACGTGGTGGTGTTGCCGACCCCGTCGGTGACGGCGTTCAACCGGCCGCCGGCCGTGTAGCCGTACCGGGTCGTGCGCAGGTCGGCGTCGATGAGCCGGGTCAGCCGGTTGGCGTTGTCGTACTCGTACGTGGTGAGGAACCCGTTGCCGTCGGTCTGGCTCACCAGCCGGCCCGCGTTGTCGTAGTTCCACAGCCCGAAGTGGCCCAGCGGATCGGTGGCCCGGCGTAGCCGGTCGCGCCCGTCGTAGACGTCATACGTCGTGGTGAACGTCGCCGGGTTCGCGCCCGCGGCGTTGCCCGCGGGTCGACCACCGACGTGAGCCGACCCGTGGCATCAAACGTGCGGGTCGTTTTCGCCCCGGTCGGGTCCACTGCGGACGTCGGGTTGCCCGCCGCGTCGTACCCGAGGGTCGTGGTGTGGCCGAGCGGATCGGTCACCGACGCCGGCAGGCCACTGTCGACGTGTGCGTCCGGTGTTCTGGCCGGCCACCGAACCGAACTCGGCACCGTACCCGACCACGGTCCGGACGGTGCGTTCCACTGTGGAGCATCCGGTGAACGGTGGGCCATTGGGCCATACATCGGGTTCCGGTTTCCGGCAGCAGTACATGATGAGCCGGTTGCGGCGGAAGGGCCGCACCACGAGTTGGGTCGCGGCCGCCATTTCCGGTGTCTCCGCCAAGCGGCGTAACACGGCGAGCTGCCGGTCGAAGTCGAGGATGTCATCGGGTGGCAGGGTGATCAGGCAGGCGCGCAGGGCGCCCGCCCACCGCCGGTCGAGGTCCGCCGACCATCCGTCGACCTCGTTCCGGGCCGCGTCCACGATCGCCCAGAACCGCTCGGCATCCACATCGCTCATTGTGTGCCCGGCGACCCGCGCATGTCGTTCGGCGGCCTTTGTCGAGTCGCTCGCGGGTGCTGCTGATGTTGAACCTCGTCGGAGATGAGGCGGCCCCGGGCCGCATAGCCGGCGACCCGGGGCCTGTTAACGTCTGCGGGAGTCGAACCCGCATTCTCGGACGCGCGGTCCGATGCCTCTGCCGTTGGGCTAAGACGTATGCCGTCATTTGCGCACGCCAGCGGCGTTTAAGGGCACCTTCACGGCATAGTGCACGCGCTCTGCCTATTGAGCTAAGGGGCATCGTGGCTGCCCCTGCGAGGCTCGAACTCGCAACCTCGTGCAACAGAGGTGTCCGGTTGATCCGGCGATGGACGGCGATATTCAGCTTGGGACAAGAGCCTGAGCTTCGCACCCGATGCCTCTGCCAATTGGGCTACCGGGGCCCGAGTGCCCCGGACAGGACTCGAACCTGCACTGGACGGGTGGTATGACGACTGAGCCTGAGCTTGAGCTTGTGTCCAGACCCCATGGTAGGGGTCGCCTCACCGGCTACGCGAACAGGTAGCCGAAAATCTTGTCGCCGATCTTCTGATCGGTGACCTGCGTCGAGTTGGCCGCCTCGCGCGCCACCTTCACCGCTTCGGCGAGCTTGACCACGCGTGCCTTCAGCTCGCTGACCCGGGCCTGCGGCAGTGCACCGGAGAACTTCACGGTCGTCCAGTAGCCAACGAGGACGTCTTCGAAGTACATCTCCACCTGCGCCGGGTGCTTCTCGGTCGCCTCGGCCTTGACGTGGTTGCGCGGGACCTTCTTCGAACGAGTGGTCTGCGTCGGCGGGGTGGCGTAGGCGTCGGTGGCCTCGTCGAAGGACCAGGTCTCCGCCGCGTCGAGCACCGGCAGCTTGGTCACGAACGTCAGGAGGTCGGCGAGCTGCTTTTCCAGGAAGAGCAGGTAGGTCACCGGAACGTCGGTCGCGATGGTCGTACCCTCAACCACGATGGGTGCCTTCGCGGCACCGTTGGCCACGTCCTTGGTCAGCGTCACGTCGAAGAGCCGGGTCAGCGCCCGCTCGACGTCCTTCACGACCTCGGCGGCACGGAGCTGCACGCGCGTCGACTCCGGCGGCAGCTGCTCGCCTTCGTCGTCCTTCGGCTTATAGGTACGGGAGATTCCCGACAGCAACGGCGTCTTCTGCAGCTGGTGATGGGCGGCGGTGAAGTCGGCGTACGCACGCGACTTGACGCCCTTCTCCAGAGCCACGATCTGGTTGAGCAGAGTTTGAGCCATCATGTTCCTCCACTGCGTTGCGTACGTGCCGGCCGCACACCGTAGCACCCGGACGCGAAACGCCGCCCTGTCCCGGGATCCGGCGGGCGGCGCCTGCGACAGACTCTGCCGTCTATGTGCGCCACCCGTGCCGGTGCCCCATCCGCGCGTCGCTGGCGGTCTGCCACAAGCCCACGGGTCGCTCCTCATCGGTCCTACGTGTCAGTGAAACGGTAGGGCTGCCGTGTGCGGTACGGCAACGGGATTGCGCGGGCAGCCATGCACTGCGCTGTCACGCGAGCAGCCATTGGGTCAGGATCAGCTCCGCGAGGAGGTCTGGCCCGCGTACGAGCTGGCGCAGCAGTCGACTGGGATCAGGCCGAACGGCGTATCCACGACCGCACCGCCGTAGAGCATCGGCCGCCGGGTCGCGGCCCGGTACACACCGCGAGCACGCCGCCGACAAGCACCGCCTGGAGTACGGCCGGCAACCCGCCGCCGACCGGTGCGGTGGCCAGCCACCACAGCGCTGTGCCCAGCGCCGGCACGACCAGATGCGCTAGCCGGACGGTGGTCTCGTTCCCACCCAACGCCCGGCGCAGGCCCGGTGACCGGCAGACGGTACGCAAGCCCCCGGTGAGCCGGTCGGCGGCCAGGTAAGCGCCGACGAGATGGGCGATCCCGGCCATCGACGGCTCCTTGGCCTGCTCGAACGATTACGGTATGCGGTGGAGATCGAGCGTTGGTCCGTGGTTGGGGAGGCAGAGGCCCTGCCCTGGCCGGCCTGACGCGTTGGTGGCGAGCGCCAACGACGTGGCGTACGCGCTCGGCTCGGACATCGTCGTCATCGTCGTCGAGGCGGCGGCGACCGGCCAAACGGCAGCGGAGTGCGAACCGCCGGGGAAATGACGGTGCTCGGGCCATTTCCGGACGCCGTCGACGAACGCTTCACCGGCGAACAGCGTCCCGTCCTGTTCGCGTTCGTCCGGCTGGCAGAGGGATGTCTCGCGCTGGGCACGGTCCGCGTGATGGAGCTCGGCCGCGTGCACGGACGTCTCCGGGAACTGCGGCTGTACATCGAAACGCCGCTCCCGTACGACTTGCTCGACCGGGTACGGCCGACCGGGCCGGCGCCCGAGCAGCCGGGCCTGGAGTGGCTCGGACTCGTGCCCGCCGATCCGCTCGCGGCGCTGGAGCGCTTTGTAGCCGGCTGGTACGCGCTGATAGATCCGGCGAAGGGGGACCCGCTGGTGTACTACGACGGCCTTGGCGACCAACTTCTCGCCGAACGCGAGCCGCTGAGCGGATTTCTGCTGCTCTTCGTGCTCGCCCGGGTTGCCATGGACGGGCCGCTCGGCGGTACGGCGTTCGCCGACCGGGAGCAGGCGCAGCGGATCGTCGCACCGTTACGACCAGTACCACTGCGCCCGCTGCGCTGGCCCTACGAGCGGACACGCATCTTCGCCTGCCCTGGGGTCGTGGTCCAGATCGGCGACGACAACGAGGACTGGTTGGAGGTATACGTCGGCGTGCGCCACCGCGCGCTGCTGCTCCCGCTGCGCGAACAGAGCCTGGACTGGGAGCATTTCACCGGCTAGCTGCCGGCCAGCCCATGCGTCTACGGGTGCCGGATGAACTGCGACGGGTCAGCGAACACGCGCTGTACGTCCGCCGGGATCGTATTGTCCACCTTGGACAGATCCCAGTCGTACCAGAACTCTTCGCTGTCGCCGAACCGCCACCTGCCGTGCAGGGTGAGCGGGCCGTCGCCGCGCACCACGGTGAACTCGATGTCCCCGGCGTCGTTTTTCGGCTGGCGACTCGGCGCCTCGGTCCACCAGCCGACGATGCGGGCGCCCTTCAGCCTGGCCAGGACACGTCCGTCATCGTGGGTGTACACCACCCGGACCTCGTCGGCCTGCACCTGGAAGTAGGCGTCGCCGTACTGCGGGCTGTCCCAGTGCCCGGTCAGCTCGCTTGCGGAGACGAGCCCGGTGACCGGCCCGGGGGCCGGCGCCGACGCCGCCGAGGCGTCGGTGCCGGTTGCGGGCGCTGCCGGGGCGGGGTCGCCGGCCGTGCGTCCAGCCGTGTACCCGCACCCGGCTCCTCCGGTGACCAGAGCGAGTAGGACGGCGCCGGCGAGCAGCATGCGCGGTGATCGGCGTGACACGTTCGGTTCTCCTTCGTTGTGGCGGACGTGGCCCCTGCGGCAGGGCGCATCGAGAGTACGGACGGCGGCGCGACGGCACCACGCGAGTCCGGCAGAAAAGCCGGCAGAAAAGCCGGAGTCGTGACTACGTGTCCCGTTGGGCGCCGACCGCGCGCGCCGTGCGCTCGACCGCCGGGCGGTCCGCCGGCGGTATCGGGGTGCGGTAGGCCCGCCGCACCGCGTTGGCCTGCTCGAGCATGCGCCGCGCCTCGTCCGGCGCGGTCAGGGCTCGCGCCGCCGCGAGGTGTTCGAGGGTCCGGGCGAGGTCCGGCGTGCCGCTGACGAAGTCGAGCGCCTCCTGGAACAGGCTGGCGGCGCGGTCGTCGTCGCCCTCGGCGAGGGCGACGTCGCCCAGGCGGCCCAGGGCGAGGCCGATCGCCGGCCGGTACGCCACCCGCCGGCCGATCTCCAGCGCGTTGGTGGCCGCTGCCGTGGCGGCCTCGTACTCGCCCAGGCCGAGCTCGGACTCGGCGAGCAGTGCCAGCGCGAACGCCAGCAGGTGCTGGTCGCCCCGGATCCGCAGGAGGTCGGTGGCCTGCCGCAGGGCCACGCGGCCGTCGGCGTACCGGCCGAGGTCGTTGTCGAGACTGGCGAGGTTCATGAGTGCCACCGCGATCCCCCGTTCGTCGGCCAGCTCCCGCTTGATGCGCAGGCTGGCGCTGTAGTGCTCGCGGGCAGTCGCGTGGCGGCCGAGATCGTGCGCGAGGGTGCCGAGATTGTTCAGCGCGATCGTGACCCGGCGCGGATCGGCGAGCTCCTCGGCGATGCGCAGTCCGGCCTCGTGCGCGCGGTACGCCTCCTCGTAGCGGCCGAGCGCCTTGTGCGCATTGCCCGCCACCGTCAACGCGGTGCAGCGTCCCAGCCCATCGCCCAGCCGCTCGAACAGCGCAATGGAGCGCTCGGCGCGTACGATCGCGGTCTCGCGGTCGCCGTCCTCGTTGGTCGCTAGGCCCGCACCGTTCAGCGCCCACGCCCGCACGACGTCGTCGGCGACCGCGTCGGCGACCGCCATGAGCGTACGGGCGGCTTCGGCAAAGGAGCTGCGCGAGACGAAATAGCCGGTAAGCGCCCGCACCAGCGCCACATCCAGCAGGGCCGGCTCGTTCGCAATCGACCAGACCAGGCCGGCGCGGACGTTGTCCAGCTCGGTGTCGAGCCGGTCGAAGCCGCCCGGCAGGGCGGCCGCCGTGCGTACCAGATCGAGGAAGACCTCAGCGTGCGCACCGTTCACCAGGTCGCTCAGGCCCGCCGCCGCGAGCAGGTCCACGGCAACCTCGCGGATCGTGTCCAGCATGGTGATCCGGGCGCCGCCGTCGCGGTCGACAACGGCGACCAGGCTGCTGGCCGCAAGCAGCGCTACGGAGGCGTCGAACGCGACCGGGTCAGGCCCGGCACCGGCGAGCCGGTCGGCGGAGAGGACGGCGCGCGCGGCGGCCGGTGTGACACCGCCCGGGAATGCACCGAGGACCGCGAACAGCACCCGGTCCTGGGCGGCGAGGCGTTCGGTGCCCCACTCGACCGTACAGCGCAAGGTCCGGTGCCGTTCCGGGCCGTCGACAGTCACGGCCGGCAGGTCGGCGAAGCGGCGGTCCCACTGCGCCAGCATCGCCGCCGGCTCCTGGGTACGCAGGTGAGCGGCGGCCAGCTCGATCGCGAGCGGCAGCCCGTCCAGGCGCCGGCAAAGCTCCGCGACCGCGACCGCGTTGTGCGCGCCGAGCGCGAACCCGGGTCGAACGGCGCGGACCCGCTCCACCAGCAACGCGACCGCCGGGTTGGCGGCGAGCCGCGCAACGTCGGCGATGTCCGCCGACAGCAGCGGCAACGGCGCCAACGTCCACAGGTGCTCACCCCGCAGTTGCAGCGGTGTCCGGCTGGTCACCAGCACGGCCAGACGCGGGCAACGGGCGAGCAGGTCGGCCAGCCAGCGCGCCGCGGGTACCACCCGCTCGAAACTGTCCAGGACGAGCAGCCACCGGCTGTCGCCGAGCCGGGCGGCGACCGCCTCGGCCGGCGGCAGCCCCGCGGTGTGGCAGCCCAGCCCATGCGCCACGGCGGCCGGCACATCGTCCGCCCGGCCCAGCGGACCGAGATCCACGCCGTCGAGCTGATCGAAGCTGCGACCCATCCGCCAACCCACCTCCGCCGCGAGCCGCGTCTTGCCGACGCCGCCCGGCCCGCAAACGGTGACCAAGCGGATGGCCGGCGTACGCAGCAGCCGGATGACGCCGGCCAGGTCGGCGTCGCGGCCCACGAGCGGGGTAACCGGCGCAGGCAGCCGCGACGATCCGGCGGGGCGACGGCCGGCCGCGGACCGGGGCGCCTGGTTCGCGGCGCGCTCAAACCGGTCCCGCTCCGCCGGCCCCAGCGACAAGCCGCTCGCCAGGGCGCGCAGGGTCTCCCTTTGCGGGCGGCGGGTCGCACCGCGCTCCAGGTCGCTGATCGCGCGGACGCTCACGCCGGCACACGCGGCCAGCGCCTCCTGAGACAAGCCACGATCCAGCCGCAGTTCGACGAGCAGGTCGGCGAAGCTCAGCGCGTCCTCCTCCATGACCGACAAACGGGCGCTGGCCATCAGCTGACGGTAAGGAAATGTATCGGGTCCGCACCGCAGCCGACAGCAGGCTCCAACGCCTTGTCGGGCCGGCCGCTCGGGACGACGGCGGCGGTCCGGGGTTGGACTTTAGGAGTAGCCGTACGGGGCGCGGGGGCGGTAGTGGCTTTCCAGTCCAGCTATCTGCTCGGGGTGAGGGTCAGGTCCAGGGCGGCGATGGCGTCGTCGAGGTGATGGGGCTTGGTCGCTCCGATGATCGGTGCACACACCGCTGGCTTGGTCAGCAGCCAGGCAAGCGGGATCTGGGCAGGTGGTACGGCATGTTCGTCGGCGACCGCGCGTACCGCGTCGAGGATGTCGAGGTCGTTGTCGTTGTCCTGGGACCGTCGGGCGGCATGCTCCTCGATCGCGCGAGGGGTTCGTGGTCGGCCGGGGTCGTGGGTTGAGGATCGAGGTCTGGCTATCCGTTCGCGGGAAGGCAGTGGAGGGCTCGGCAGCGCTGACGGCTTCGGCCTCGGTGTCGACAAACATCAGCACGTACTTCACGTGCGTCACCTCCGCGCGCCGAGGCGAACCCGGTCACGGTCCGCCGGATTGCAATGCTGACTGCGGTGCCGCACCGTCGCCGACGGCGGTTGGCGTCGTCGTGCCGACCGGGGCCGGTCGCCAGATGAGCAGCCCGGCGATCGCGGCGACGGCGCACACCACGCCCAGCGCCACAAAGGCGGGGCGGGCCCCGTCGACGAACTCGCCGGCCGTGCGGTAGCTGCCCGCAGCGGCGAAGACCGCAGCGGCGACCGCCACCCCGAATACGGCCCCGACCTGCCGGAACGTGTTGCTGACGCCGGAGGCGATCGCGGTCTCGGCGGGACGCGCCGACCGCATGACCGCCGACGCGATCGTTGGGAACGCGATCGCGATGCCGGCACCGGCGAGGAACAGCGGGCCGATGGCGGTGCCGTAGCCGCTGGTCCGGGTGACGACGACACCGAGCAGCAACAGGCCGAGCGCGTGCAGGCCAAGGCCGAGGGCCACCAGTGGTTTCTCGCCGATACGGTCGGCGAGCCGCCCGGCGACCGGTGACAGCAGCAGCGCCACACCGGTTGCCGGCAGCAGCCGCAAGCCCACGCCGAGCGGACTGTAGCCCAACGCCAGTTGCAGGTACTGGGCGGTGAGAAAGCCGAACCCGAACACCCCGGCCATCAACCCGAAACCCGTAACACACCCAGCGGTCAGACCACGGTTGGCGAACAGCGCCATCGGCATCATCGGATACTGCGTCCGGCGCTCCCACACCACGAACCCCAGCAGGATCACCACGCCGACCAGCAGCCCACCGACGACCGACGCCGAGGACCAGCCCGCGCCGTCGCCCCGGATGAGCGCCTGCGCAACGGCGAAGACACCGGCCGTGGCCAGCGCCAGCCCCACCAGATCCACCCGGCCGGTGAAGGCCCGCGCACTCTCGCCGATCTTCCACCGGGCCGATCCGGCGATCAGGATACCGACCGGCACGTTCAGCCAGAAGATCCACTGCCAGGCCAGGCCCTCCACGACGGCGCCGCCCACCAGCGGCCCGGCGGCTACGGCGACGCCGGTGACCGCACCCCACACCCCGAGCGCCCGGCCCCGCGCGTGGGGCGGCACCGCGTCGATGATCAACGCAAGGGACAAGGGCACAGCCAACCCACCGCCGACCCCCTGCGCGACCCGCGCCGCCACGAGTGCCTCCACGGTCGGGCTGATCGCGCACAGCACCGACGCGGCGGTGAACACGACCACCCCGACGATGAACATCCGCCGCCGCCCGAACCGGTCGCCTAGCGTCGACCCGGTCAGGATCAATGCGGCGAACGCGAGCTGGTAGGCGTTGACCGTCCAGCCCAGCACCTCCACCCCGCCGCCGTACTCCTGGTGCAGTGTCGGCAGCGCGGTCGCCACGACCAACGCATCCAGGCCCACCAGGAACGACGTGAACGAGCCAAGGGCCAGGGTCCACCGTCGGGTCGACCCGCCCCCGGCCGGCACCTGTGTTGTCGATGCCGTCATGACGATGTCGGCACGTACCTCATGTGCATCACCTCCTGACCCTGAGACGAACGGCAACCGCTCCGATCCGACACCACCGGTCACTCCTCCCGGGGATTTTGCCGTCGGTACCCAACCGGCCCCGGTGGCGCCGCCCAATCGGAGGACGCATGCGCACCGCCCTGGTGCAGGCCGATGCGGTCACCGCCGCCCGGCTGGCGCCCGGGCGAGGCCGGTGGCCTCCACCGGCCGGTGATTGGTGTCGACGCGACGGATTTACCGGAAGCGCGCCGACCAGGTCCGCTACCACCACCGTCCATGCGCTGTGCACCTCACGACTTCAACGTCATAAAGAAAGCGCCAGACCGATGAGAAGAACCAGCCGACAAATTGCTGAGAAGACCCCATGAGGCCCAGGTCAGCGGCGTGGGGGACGACAAGCTCGCTGGGAACCTACATTTTCTGTAGGTTCTCGTTAGATCTTTCGGTTTCTCAGCGATTCTGTCGGTGTACTTGTCGGTTCCGACAGATCGGTGAGACGCCGGTCGTGGTGTGTGGTTGAAAGCCTGCGACATGACTGATTTCACCAGGTGCCCTGTCTCGGGCGACCTGGCGTCCATCTCGCTGTAGCTGGCGACATTCGACGCTGCGTTCATGGAATCTGGTGCCGACGGGGCGTTGGGTGCTCGTCTCATTGGAGTTGGCGCGTCAGGCGTGTCGTCTCACTGACCCGACTCGGCTCAAAGTTCGGTGCGCGATACATGGCGGACCTGCGCCGCGAGGAGTGCAAGGTCCGCATCGCGCTGTGGCGTCCGACGTGGGCCGGCAGCCCAGCCGAGGCGGTGATGGCGGTTAGCCCAGGAGGTGTGCGGTCCAGCCTGATTTCTGCTCCGGCCGCAGTCAGGCGGAGCTTGTGATCGGGGCTTTGCGGCCCCAGACGGACACGATCGGGAAGGCGGCCTGGGGTAAGGATTCGGTGGTGTGGACTGAGATGCGGGGCATGCTTACTCCTGGTGGTCTCAGAATCCGATGGCTTCGCGGAGCAGCAGGACGGTGCCGCGCCCGGGGTGGGGTTCTGCGTTGAGGATGAGAAGGCGGTTGATGGCGCTGGGCCGCCCGTAGGCCACCTGGGCGCGGGCGCTTTCCAGCGGGAGGGCGTGGTCTTCGATGCGGCGCAGCGCGGTGCTCAGGTCGGGTACCACCTTCTGCGCCCCGACAATCCAGATCGCGCGGGGGGCGCCGCCGGCGTAGGCGGGTAGTTGGCTTCCGCTGGCCGAGGCGACGCCGCCGCGCCCTGGCCATCCTCAACCAGCCCAAGCCCAGGTCCGCCCGGCGCATGACCCGCGACGAGATCAGCGACCTCGTCGGTAAGCTGGGCGACATCATCGGCGTGCTGCGCGAGGCGGACCCGGCCGACCGCGCCGAGGTGTACCGGCAACTCGGGCTACGGCTGACCTACCACCCGGCAGAACAGGAAGTCCGCGTCCAGGCACAGCCTGACGCGGACTCATATGGGGAAATGGTTCGTGTCCGAGGGGGACTCGAACACATGTTCCCAGCACACCCGCTGGAAGGAGGTGTGCATGCGCGCAAGTTAGCTGGTCGGGGCTTCATGGTCAAGAGGACCTCGGTTGTGGCTGACTGACCGAATCTGGGCAGGCGTGATGTAGCACGGCAAGGCCAAGCCGACCACCCAGTCGCTTGCATCATCCATAGTGGACAGGGCCGTACCTGGTTCCACCTCGCCCCTCCCCCAGCCGCACTCCCGTCGACACCGCGCTCAATTGCCGAATTGAGTGCACAGGTTCAGTCGTTCGGGCGGCGAGCCTGCTTCAGCTCGCGTGCAACTGCCCACGCGTCCGCCACCGGACCCACGTGCCCGAGCTTGTCGGGGTTAACCACCGAGCGGATCGTTTGGATTCGCCCGCCGAGCACATCGAGCGTCACCGTGCCAGCCACGTTGCCGTCCCGATCGCGAAGAATCGCGCCCGGCTGGCCGTTCACCTCGCGTGGCTCCACTCTCGCGTCGATCCCGGCGAGCACCGGGGGAGATCGAGGCGAGCACGCGGGCCACGTTGTCGGCCGTCAAAGACCAAGGCCGCGTGAGCCTTGCCTTCGCGAACCAGACGCTCCTTCCAGGCGCGGTTACCCTCGAAGCCCTTGCCCTTCTCGGCGCACGCCCGATGGAACCAGGTGCACCAGCAACCGTTCCACACGCCATTGTGCTTCTCCGCCAGTTGAACGAAGGCATCCCATGTCCCGGCGCTCAGTGGCCTGATCGCATACTCGCTCATGGCATCTCCCGTCTAAATGGCTCAGTTGCTGACGGATCAGGGCAGTGTAGGTCCGCTGGAGGTACCCGTTCACACGCGCGCGTGCCGAAGCCGCCTGGCATGCCGTTCAGCCGCACAAGCCAAGCCAGTTACCCTCCAGCCTGAGCTAGCCGGCGACAGGCGGCTAACCCCTCTGGAAACGGGGGAAACCTCAGGCATTGACGCCGCTATGCGCGTTTCACCCAACAGAGGCAGAACGGATGCCCGGCCGGATCCGCATAGACCTGGTAGTTGTCGGGGGATTCGCTGTCAGCTGCCGTCTTCAGAAGCTTCGCACCGAGTGCGGTGACTTCGTCATGAGCCGCTTCGATGTCGTCAACCCACAGGTCGAGGTGGATCTGCTGCTGCGGCGTTCCGTGCGGCCAGTCGGGCGCAACGTGGTCAGGCGCGAGTTGCACGCCCACCTTCGGCTTACCGTCGACAAACACCATGTGCCAGTCATCCTCAGCGTCGACCGTGCCCCCGAGCAGCCCGGCCCAAAAACTGCTCTCCGCGCTCAGGTCTGCCGCGTCGAACACAACGACCCGGTGGTTGATCCTCATCACGTCCTCCTCGCGTCCCGTACCGCCAGCCCCAGACCCGGGTATCGTCGTGTCTCGCTGATCTTGGGACGGTAGCAGAAGCCCTCCTGCTGGCCGGCGCCGCTAACGGATGACCGGCGCCAGCAGGGCACCCGTACGTCTGAATACGCGCTCCTACCGGTCCGAGATCGCACCCGTGAACCTTCCAGAAGAGGGCCGATGTCAGTCATGTCGGCATCCTAGAACCCATTGCGGACGTTCTACTTCCGGAATGGCGCTGCTGACGACTGTCGCGCCGCACCGGTCCATCTGCCGCCCGGCGACACCCGCTCATGGCCGCTGATCGGGCGCTCGCCCGTCAGCTGACGGCGCCACCATAGCCGATGAGCGGACCTTCGCTGCCGGGACCGGTTTCAGCAGCCGGAGATGGTTGCTGTGGCAGGCTTGCGCCGCGAGCGTCTCGCCACCGACGGGCGGCTGGTGTACGCACGAGCCCGGCGAGGCCCCCGGCCGTCTTCGCGGGTTGGCGGCCAGGCTGGTCGGGCTGGTCCGGGCCGGGTTCACCGCGTCCGAGCTGGTCGTCACCGACGACGATGTGCTCATGGTGGCGCTGGCCGGTCGCGAACTGGACGACCGGCCGCGCAGCATCGAGTTCCAGACCTTCAACCCGGCCGCGCAGCACTACGACCCGGACGACGACGAGGGCTACTGCATCGTGAACGAGGATCAGGTCACCGTCTACGGCGGCCTGCAAGCCGTCACGCTTGCCGGCCGGGTCATGGTCGTGAGGTTGACCCCGGACGCCGCCCGCGCCTGGGGGCTGCGCTCCACCGGGCTGACCATCAAGCTGCGCCTGGACGACGCGCAGATCCAGCAGATCCGAACCGGACTGCAACGGATCTTCGCTAGCTCACCAACACCGCCACCCGACCTGGCCATCGAGTGACCCCACCGCTGTACACGGGACATTCGCCGACGCCACAGGCGTGCTCTCCTCACCACGCGACCAACAGACCATCGATCGCACTGTCGCACCATGAAGGCCTGGCGACCTCACGACGCAGGGCGGGGACATCTGGGAGGGCTACGCTGACGACCTGCGCGTAAGCGAACGGTAAACGGCCTGGGCCACAATCAGCTCCCGGCCGGCTCCGACGCGCTGGCTGCTTGCGGGGCGCGTTGCCCGCGTCGGCACGCTTCGGGTGGGCCTCGGTTCAGACGAGTTCGAGCTGCTCGGACGACCGGAAGGGCCTGGTTGTCCGTGCAGCCGCGCATGAATCTGTCTCCCCGGGCGGTGCTGTCGACCGTGCTCAATGCGCACGTGACCCCGCTGCTGCGGCGCCACGGATTCGACAGGAGCGGCCGGACGTACTACCGCGAACGCGCCGGAGGCCAGCAGCTCGTCAGTTTTCAGGCACACAGTGCGAACAGCCGCCAGGGCGGTTCGTTCACCGTCAACCTCGGCCTCTTCTTCCCCGAGCTGTACGACATCGTCCACGGCGGACCCCTTCGCGATCCACCGCAGGGGCACCACTGCCAGGTCAGGTACCGGATAGGTCAGATCGCCGCCGACGGGCGGGTGCGCACCGACCACCCGCGCGACGAATGGTGGCACTTCAACCACGAGACCGACCTGGCCGCCCTCGGCACACCCGCGGCCATCAGCGAGGAAATCGTACGCGGACGCGTTCACATGAACCGGCTGTGGTTCGCCGTGCTCGCGACCCGCGCCGGCAATCACGCCCTGGGCCAGCGGATCGTGGACGAGCACCGGGACAGTCACCCCCGGATCCGGCGTGATGTGGCACGCATCGCCGAGCGGATGGGGCTTTCCTTCCCCGGCCCGGTCGGCGAGGACGAGCTCATCGTGACGTTCCGCCCTCCTCCCGGCCTTCCCTTGCGGGAGAAGGAATCCCTGCTCTGGTCGATCATCAACGAACTCCTTCCGCGGGCTGCCCGCGGAAGGGCCGAACTACTTCGACCGGATGAGATTTCCGGACGGCTCACAGTGGGACGCGCACTACTACGGCCCCGATGTCGCCGGGATCCTGGCCGCGATTCAACCACTGCTGGCGTCTTTGGAGCCGAAGTTCGCGAGCATCACCACCCGGGTCAACCCCGCCAGGTAGCAGTTGCCGGCACGAGATGGGCAGCCACCTCGCCCCGGGCGACGACGGCACGCGACGCGCCGCCTGGGTACGGGCGATGAACAGGTACCTGGTGACGAACCACGCGCTGTGGGTGCTCTGGTTCGACATCGACTGGAGTACCGGCGACTACCGGCTGCGCGATCCGGCCGGCGTCGCCGCCTGGCGTGACTTCTGTTCGTAAGCGGTTCGCGGGCTCCCCGAGCCGGGCGTCGGCCCGCGGTAAGGGAGTCGTAAGGGGTCCGGTGTCACGATCCACTCTGACGCGGCCGACCCGCCGGCCGGGTCGGTGAGACGGGAGGACGCGGCATGCGCACCTGGGGCTCTGCAAGGTGGCGGCGCGGCACGGCCGCCGTTGTCGTGGCTGGGGTGTTGGCTTCGGTCGCGCTGCTGGCCGCCGGCAGCTCGGCGCCGGTCGGTAGCGGAGCCGACGGAGTGGCGATGGCGTCGGTGCCGGGGCGGCCGGTGCCCGCGGCGGTGGATCCGGGGCGCAAGCCCGAGGTCGCGCTTCCGGCGGCGGCGTGGCCGGCTGCGGGTTCGGCCGTCGTAGACCTGCGCGCGGCGAGCGGGGCCGTGCGGGCCGGCGGCCTACCGGTGACGCTCACCCGACCGGGCGGCGGCACCGCGCCGGGGAGCGTCAAGGTGGAGCTGCTCGACCGCCAGGCGGCCGAGCGGCTCGGCGTGGCCGGCGTGGTGCTGCAGCTGACCCGCGAGGACGGCGCATCCGGACCGGGCAACGTCCGGATGGCGGTTGACTACTCCGGCCTCCGCGGGGCCTTCGGCGGCGGCTACGAGCAGCGGTTGCGGCTGCTGCGCTTCCCCGCCTGCGCGGTGACCACGCCGGAGGTCCCCGGCTGTGCGCAGGGGACGGCCGTGTCGGCGGAGAACGCGACGGTCAGCCGCGAGGTGGTCGCGGACGTCGAGGTCGCCGGGGCGGACGCGGCGACGCTGGAGACGGCCGGGTCGGTGTACGCGCTGGCGTCGTCGACGTCGGGCGGGGTCGGTTCGTACGCCGCCACCCCCCGCGGCGGCCTGTGGCACAGCGCCGGGATCGGCATCGGCGCCGGAACCAAGTTCTCGGCCTCCGGCAACAACAGCTACAACGTCTGGTCCATCAACCTCGAGACCGGCGAGACCTCCTAGTCCGTCGAGACCTCCTAGCCGCGACGGACACCAACCAGTCAAGGAGACACACATATGGGAAGGCACGTGACCCGCTCGGAGCACACCCGGCGGCAGTTCCTCCGGGCGGCGGCGGGTGTCGGCATCGCCGGCGGCCTCGCGGTCGCCGGCGGCTCCAGCGTCGGACCGGCCCTGGCCGCGACGGACGTCTACGAGACCTGGCTGACCAACTACGCCAGCAAGGTGGTCAAGTACACCACGCCGTGGGGTCAGGTCGTCGACGACTGGTACCCGGCCTTCGCCGCCGCCCACGCGGACCTGGCGGGCCACGGCGGTGGCCGGCTGTGGGTACCGGGCGGGGACGCGACGACGGAGCGCAAGTACCACATCTCCAAGGTGGCGAACTTCGACCTACCGTCGGTCTCGGTGCACCTGCAGGCCTACTCCTATGTGGAGCGGGTGGGCGCGCCGGACATCTGGCGGGGCGCGCCGCTGAGCTTCCACGGCTACCTCAACCCCGACCCGAGCCTGCGCCGACAGCAGACGTTCGCCGCGCTGAACGGTCCGGGCAAGGTCGGCTACCCCCAGGCGCAGCTCGCCCGATATCCGCACGAGAACGGCTTCGGCGCCAGCTTCTACAAGGTCGTGGTCGTCGACGGTGTGCAGGTGCCCTACGCCCCCGGCAAGGGGCTGACCGCCCAGTTCGGCTGCAACAACGTCGCGTTCCGCAACAACCGGATCGGGCCGACCGCACAGAGCTCCATCGAGCAGAACTGGGCCGGCCAGGCCGCGATCGTGATCCAGGGCGACATGAACCCGCCCTCGTACCCCCTGTTCACCACCGCCGTGGTGACCGACAACGTCGTCAACATCGCCGTGCGGGGCGTCTACATCGACTTCTGCTCCAGTGTGGACATCGGTGGCAACACCTTCGAGCCGGTCGCCCGCGCGGGCATCACCGTGGGCGCCTGCGGGAAGGCCTATATCCACGACAACGTCCTCAAGCAGGTCTCCCGCGGCGCGTTCGGCGTCTACAACGGGTTCGAGTTCGTCGGAATCGACGATCCGGACCTGCTGCGCAACACGCTCCAGAGCACCACACACAAGCACTGCGTCATCTCCCAGGTCCGGGAGGGCCACGGTGGGGTGATCTACGCGAGGAACAACCATCTCACCAAGGGGTTCGGCACCGTCTTCGCCGGCACCCTGTACTGGGACTATGCCTGATCGGAGATGTCCGTGTCGGTAGCCCCGCGCCGCGTCCTCGACAAGCGCCAGGCGTGGGGCGCTGGGCCGGCCGGGCCCGACCGGGTCCGGCGCTGGTGGGGTACCGCCCAGGATCTGGGCGGTGCCGGCAGCGCTCGCTGCCCGGCGTCGGAGACCCGCGCGGGGGAGCTGAGCCGGTACGCGTAGTCGCGGATCGCCTCGAGGAGGCGGTACCGGCGGCCAGGTCCGGTGTCGTAGACCTCAACCAGCGAGCGGTCGATAAGGGAGGCCAGGGCGGGCAGGACCGACTCGGCCGCCCTGGGTTCGTCCGCGCAGACCGCCTCGGCCGCCTCCAGCGTGAAGCCCCCGCGAAAGACCGCCAGGCAGGCCAGCAGGATCCGGCCCGCGTCGTCGAGCAGCCGGTACGAGGTGTCGATCATTCGGGTGAGGCTGGCGTGGCGGTCGTCGGCGTCCGCCGCACCCGTCGACAGCAGCGTGAGACCGCGCTCCAGCCGGTCGGCCAGCTCGGGAAGGTCCAGCGTCCGCAGGCGGGCGGCGGCGAGCTCCAGGGCCAGCGGCAGCCCGTCGAGGCGGCGACAGATCCGCGCCGCGTGGACCAGGTCGTCGGGCGTCGGGGCAAAGGAGGGTACCGCCTCGGCCGCGCGGGCCAGGAACAGGTGCACCGCGTCGGGCTCGGTGAGCGTACCCAGTCTCCAGGTCACCTCGCCCGGCGTCGCGAGCGGCTGTCGTGACGTGGCGAGCACGCGGACCGCGCCGGTCGCTGCGATCAGTCGACGCGCGATCCCGGCGCCGGCGGCGTGGACGTGCTCGCAGTCGTCCAGGACGAGGAGCGTGTCGCGGGCGCCGGCCACCTTCTCCACCTGGCTGAGAACGTCGTCGTCGGTGACGCCGCCCGCTTCGAATGCCTGGCCGACCGCCGCCACCACGTCGTGGAAGCTGCGCGCCGAGGCCAGCGGCACGACCGTGACCTCCGCGCGATCGGCGAGCCGCTCGGCGACCCGCAACGCGAGCGTGGTCTTGCCGACTCCGCCCGGGCCCACGACGGTGACCAGCCGGCGTCGCGCCAGCAACGCCGCGAGCTCATCGGACTCCCCGGTGCGGCCGATGAGCTCACCGGAGGGCCGCGGGCCACGCCACCGCGGCTCGGCTGCGCCGCGCGCCGCGCTGGATTCGACCACGGCCGGGGGCTCGTACTCCTGCCGGAGAATGCGCAGCTGTGCGGCGCGCAGCGCGCTGCCGATGTCGACGCCCAGCTCGTCGGCGAGGCGGCGACGAACGGTCTCGACGACGCGCAGGGCGTCGGCCTGCCGCCCAGCCGCCGCCAGCAGGTCGGCGAGTGCGGCGTGGACGGACTCGTCGTAGGCGAGCTCCGCGGCGGCGACTTCGACATGAGGGAGGGCGTGCTCCGGCCGGCCGGCGTCGAGACAGCAGCGGGCGTACGCCCGGAGGACGGACAGGCGCAGCTCGGCGAGGGACTGGGCGCTCGGATGCTCGCGCAGCGCGTCCGGCAGGTCGGCGAGGACGGGGCCGCGCCACAAGCCCAGCGCCGCAGCGAGCCGGTCGGGGTTCGCAGGCCGGTCGGGTCCGGGCAGGCCCTCGGCGGCCAGGCGTCGAAAGCGCGTCGCGTCGAGGCTGCCGCCCGGAGTGGTGAGCCGGTAGCCGCCCGGCCCGAACTCGATCCGGCCCGCGTCGTTGGCCGCCAACCACGCCCGCAGCCGGTGGACCGCGACCTGGATACCGCCGCGGCTCGACCCGGTGGAGTCAGCCCAGACCAGGTCGTGCAGCTCCCGGACGGGCACGGGCTGCCCCTCCACGAGGAGGAGGAGCGCGAGCACCGCCCGTGGGCGCGGGGCGAGCACGGCGGGGCTCGCGGGCAGCCCCCCGCCGCGGGAGTCTTCGAGAGCGAGCGGTCCCAGAATCCCGTACCGTGCCGTCGATGCGTCATCGGTCATTGCCCATACTCCAACCACGTACCGGCCGGCTCGCCGGATCCCGCCGGGTCGGGCCAACGATGGCAGCCACGGGGCGCGGCCGTCACCCTCGCAGCCGCGAGGGTCCGGGCTCAGTCCCGCGCCCTGGCCGCATCGGGCTGATGTGCGTAGTCCGGCAGCCGCCCGGACTTCGGCTGCAGACGGCGCTCCAGCCCCGCCATCGCTGCGACCAGTGGCAGCCTCGCCATGGCATTGCGCGCCCATATCCCGGCGCGGCTCTTCGGGGCGACGAGCCCGAGGACGAGGTTCGACTGGGCTCGCTCGACCAGGCCCCGGTGGCCCTGCTCGTATCGGCGGAAGTCGACCCGATGATCGCCGGCCGCGGTCGCGAGCTCCCCGGCGAGGCGGTACGCGCCGATGAGACCGAGCATCGCTCCGGCGCCCGAAAGTTCACCTTCGCGCCGGCGTGGTTGCCGGGCCGGTACACCCCGGCCATCCGGCCCGGCGCGTTGTACAGCGTCATCCAGCGATGCTCACCGAGCGCCGGTTCGGCGTTCGCGAACGCGAAGTAGTGCCCGAGGTACCGGACGAACTGGTCCTCCGGCCCGAACGCCAGCCGCCGCACCATGGAGTGTGTCTCCGAGCTGGTCTCCCGGGCGCGCGACGACGGCGGGTCCGTTGACCTCTGGCGCCTGCGGGCCGGCGCGGCCCGAGGTACGCTGCGCAGATTCTCGGTCTGGAGCGCGCTGGGGGTGTGCCGGTGGAGACGATCATCGTTCAGCTGCCGGTGCAGCCGGCGGCCGGTGCGGCCACGCAGGGCGTGCGACGGCTGCGCCCCGGCGACCGGCTGACGTTCGGACGCGGGTCGGCCGACCTGGCCGTCGACATCGTCGTCTCGCCGCCCGAGGTGTCGCGTCTCGCCGGCGAGATAGAGGCGGCTGACGACTTCTGGCTGCTGACCAACTACAGCCACGAGTCCACGTACGTGGTGGAGAACCTGGAGGGCGGCGGCGAGCACGTCAAGGTGCGGCCGCGCCGGGTCCGGGCGCCGGTCCCGTTCGAGATGGCTCGGCTCGTCCTGCCGGTCGCGGAGGATTCGTTCAGTCTCAACGTCTATGCGCCGCAGCACAGCTTCGTACCGGTGGAGCCAGGCCGATCCGGACAGACCACGATGTCCCCCTTCTCGCTCGACGAGTCCGCGAAGTACTTCCAGGTGCTGGTGGCGCTGTGCGAGCCGCGACTGCGTGGGGAGTCCGTGGCGGCGCTACCGACCGTGGGCGAGATCGTCGACCGGCTCGCCGAGCCGCCCCACGCCGGTCCCAGCCGCGCCGCGGTGGGCTACCACATCGGGTACCTGTGCGACGAGAAGCTGCGCATCCGGGAGCGCGCGGGGCTCGTCGACAGCCAACGGATGGAGTGGAAGCGCGAGGCGCTGGTCTCGATGGCGCTGCGGTTCGACCTGGTGCGCGAGGACCATCTGGCTCTGCTGCCGCCACGGCAACGCGGCGCCAACCCCCGTTGAATGGCCGCTGTTTCAGCCCAGCCGGGCCGTCGCGACGGTGCGCAGGAAACGGTCCGGTCCGTGGAGCTCGCCGCCCGCGATGACGTACAGCTCGACACCCCCGGGCGTCGCCTGGCCGAGGACGGCGTCGGCGATGCGGTCGCCGTTCACGTCGGTGGCGACGACCGCCGACGCGGCGTGGATCCTGCTGGCGGCCATGGGCATCCGGATGGTCTCCCACAACCCGGTGGTGTTGCCCTCCGCGACGTACAGCTCGCCCAGACCGGAGGCGTCGCGGGCCCGCATGAGGATGTCGCCGTGGCCGTCGCCGGTCACGTCGGCGGCGGCGATCTCCATCGTGGCGAGCGGGCGTCCCAGGCGGCCCACCTTGACACCGAGTCCGGCGACGGTTCGTCCGCCGGTGATCAGGTGCAGCTCGGTGGCGTCTCCCGCGGCACGGGCCAGCACGATGTCGCCTGTACCGTCGCCGGTCACGTCGGTGACGGCCATCCTCGCCGAAGCCATGAACCCCGAGTTTGTGAAGACCACCAAGGGGTCCCAGAACCCGTCCCGGTTGCCCCGCCACACGGCAACCTCCGCGCTGCCGTTCGTCGCGCGGTGGTACACGACGAGGTCGCCGTGGCCGTCGCCGTTGACGTCACCACCGGCCACCTGTACCCCCCGCAGGGGGTGGTCCAGGCGACGGACCAGGGCGCCCGGCGTGTCCGGCGCGACCGTGCCGTACCACAGGCGGATTTCGGTGCTGTCAGCGGTGACGCGCAGCTGCACCACATCCGGCTTCCCGTCGCCGGTGACGTCGGTGACAGCGACGTGCCGGTCATCGCCGATCGTGCCCCAGCACGCGATCGGGACGGCGGAGTCGACCAGGAGCCGGTCCCTGGGCACCGGCGGTGGGGTGCTCGGCTGGCCCGAGGCCGTGTCGCTTGAGGCCATGCCGCTCGACGTGGGTGGCGTCGTGCGGACACCGCCCGACCAGCCGATGCCAGCCTTGGACGCGACCACGAACGTCACACCGGCCACGGCGACGATCGCCGCAGCGGCGAGGGCCAACTTGGGCCCCCGACGCCGCGCCGGTCCGGTGCTCGCTGTCGGCGCCTCGACGGTCAGCGGCCGTTCGACGGTCGGCGGCCGTTCGACGGTCGGCGGCCACCGGTCGCGGGAAGGCGCCGGCCTCGGCCCCCGCGCGTCGAGGCGTTCTATGCGGACCAGGAGCTCCTGCGCGGTGTGGGCGGCCCGGTCCGCGTGGGTCGGGGCCAGGCAGTCGGCGACCAGGTCCCGCCACGGCGGTGGCAGCTTCCCGAGCCCCGGCAGCGCCTCACCCGCCGTCGCGTAGGCCTGGGCCCGCAGCGCACGGGCCCTGGGCGTCTGTCCCGGGAACGGATACGCGCCACCGGTGGCGAGTTGGAACGCCATCACGCCCAACGCCCACACGTCGCGCGTTATCCGGACGGCGGCTCCGCGCTCGTCGGACGGTTCGTTCCACCACTCCGGGGGCAGGTAGTCGCTGGACCCGAGCTGCGGGAGGTAACCGTGGGTACCGTCGGTCCGGGCGCTCAGGCCGAAGTCGGCGAGCTTGACCCGCCCGTCGACGATCAGAGCGTTGGACGGTTTGAGGTCACCGTGGACGACGCCCCGGGTGTGCAGGTGAACCAGGCCCCGGCACACGTCGGCCACATATCCGGCGGCGCCGGGCACGGGCATCCCGGGCGCGCTGGCTGTGAGGAGGTCCGCGCAGCTGGCCTGCGCGCGCTCCATCACCAGAACCAGCGCCCCGTCCAGGGACGGGTTGTCGGCGTCGGCAACGGTCAGCACCCCGTGGGTGCGTATCAGGGATGGATGATTGGCGGTCAGTCCGAAGCGAATCTCGCGCTCGACCACCTCGGTGTGCAGCGCGGGCGTCACGGAGGCTGGCGGCAGGAACTTGAGCGCGACCGCGGCGGGCGTATTGCGGCGCGGCACTACCGCTCGCGCAGCGTAGACGCTGCCCCAGCCGCCGGTCGCGATGTGCGCCGTGACCTCGAAGCCGCCGACCACGTAGCCGACCGGCACGTCAACCACGCGAACTGCGTACGTCACGGTCAAAACCGGCCGGTCTGGGCTTTCATCTCGACGTGTCCAGAGCGCACGCGCCGACCATTCCCGACTCCACGCGTTCTCCCCTCGGCGCCGCTGCCGCTCACCGATACTGCCGCCCACTGATCGGCGCGTCAATGTTCGTCGAGGGGTACCGGAAAGATCACCGAGTGCTACGAACGTGGCCGGGTTGGGGATGGCTGGTCAGCCACCCCCAACCCGGCTCAACCGTGCGGTGCGCCGGCGTTGCCGTCAGTTGAGTTGGATTGCGGGGACGGGCCGGGCGATGGTGCGTACCTTGGTGCCCAGTCCGGTGGGGCTGGTGCTGCCTTTGATGATGTGTATGTCGGTGGTGGTTGTCGAGGCGGGGCGGGCGAGGATGATTTCGGCGGCGCCGTCGCCATCGATGTCGGTAACGGCGGTTTTCGCGCCGGTCATGAAGGCGGAGTTGGTAAAAACGGTCTTGGCGGTGTCCCAGAAGTTGGTGCCGTTGCCGCCCTGGAGGATGAAGGTCTCGCCGGTGCTGTTGGGTGCGGTGGCGTAGATGGTGAGGTCGCCCTTGCCGTCGCCGGTCACGTCACCACGCGTCGACGACGACCCACCGCCGGATCCGCAGTTCTGACTGGTGTACGTGGCGTAGTTCGGGTAGTAGCGGTAGGTCACCGGTTGGCCGTCCAGCAGGACCGCCTGCGGAATGCCGTTGAGCCGCTGCTCGTAGTGAAGGTGGTACGCGCCGGCCGAGCCGACATCACCGACCTGACCGATCGGGTCGCCGGCGTCGACCCAGGTGCCGACCCGCGCGAGGCTCCCGGTCTGCATGTGCAGGTACCGGCTCTGCCATCCGGAGCCGTGGTCGATGAGCACATACGACACGCCGTCGTTGTAGACGCCCGAGCCGACGACGGTCCCGGACGCCGAGGCGACCACCCTCTTGCCGCTGGACGGCGGCTGACCCCAGTCGAGCTGGGCGAGCGGATAGGCATGCCCGGAGTGCGTGTACGCCCGCCACGTTTGTCCACACGGAAACGGCATCTGGAATACGGGCCGGCCAGCCGCGACGGCAGGCAGCTGGGATATCAGTAACCCGGTGGCCGCAACCGCCACCGCGAAGGCGATCTTCACCTTGCGCCGCACGCTTCGCTCCTCCTGCTCGATGGGGCACCGTCGCTCACCGTCCATCCGTCGATGGCGTGGGACGGAACTGGCACAGTCTGGCGCAGGGCGCTTTCCGGCGGCTTACGTCGGCGCGAGGAAAGCGGTCCGTAAGCGGCGCAGGGGACGATGACTGCGGCTTCCCGTCAGGGCACACGACAGTGTGCGTCCATAGTGGAGGAAAACGTGGAACCTGAACACGCGTCGTCCCGAACAGGTACGGCGGCGGTGCGCCGCCGTCGAAGACTCGCGTCCATTCTTCTCGGCGGCCTGGTCACGGCGGTGGCCGCGGCGGCGGTCGCCGCCGGTGGGGTGAGCCTCGCGGCCACCGCATACCTGGTCGGCCCCGACGTGTCCAGCTTCCAGCACCCGAACGGCGCAGCAATCAACTGGGACACCGTGTTCGGCTCTGGCGGCCAGAGCTTCGCGATCGTCAAGGCGACCGAGGGTACCAACTTCACCAGCCCCACGTTCGCCGGCGACTGGGCCAAGCTTCAGTCCAAGGGCGTCATCCGGGGGACCTACCACTACGCCCGGCCGACCGCTGTGTCGGGCAACGCGGTCGCCGAGGCGCGCCACTATCTCGCGGTGGCCGGCGCGATGAACCAGCCCGGACACCTACCGCCGATCCTGGACCTGGAGGAGACCGGGGGACTGAGCCGGGCCCAGCTCGCCGCGTGGGCCAAGGCCTGGCTCGACGAGGTGGAGCTCCGCACCGGCCGGGTACCGATGATCTACGTGTCCGCCGGCTTCTGGGACAGCTACGTCAACACCACCGCGTTCGGCCGCTACCCGCTCCACGTCGCGCACTACACGACGGCCGCCAGCCCGCGACTACCCGTCGGCTGGTCGCGCTGGACGCTGTGGCAGTACACCGAATCCGCCTCGGTGGCCGGCATCCCCGCGCGCACGGACCACAACCGCTTCAACGGTTCGCTGGACCAGCTCCGCGCGTTGGCCCGCGTCGGAGCCGGGCGCAGTGGCACACCCAAGGATGTCAACGGCGACGGTAGGGGCGATGTCGGGCTGTTCGCGGGCGACGGACCCGCTGTCACCAGTGGCGAGATCCGGGTGTACGCCAACGGCGCCGGCCCGCGTACCGTCCTGTCGGGGGCGACCCAGTTCCGGCCGGACAACGCGAAGGTTGCGCTGACCAACTGGGACGGCGACGGCGACGCCGACATCGTGCTGGCGCGCCGGTCGGATGCCAACATGGTCGATCTGTTCTGGATGCCGGCCGACGCCGGCAAGCCGAACTGGTCGGCCGCCACCTACCCAGTGTCGATCACCGGCACCAACCTGCCGGCCGGTGACCGCGGTGACTACCAGGTCGCGGGCGGAGACGTCAATCGCGACGGAAAGGGCGACATCGTGCTGTTCGCCGACAACGGCGGGGGCGGCGAGATCCGGGTGTACGCCAACGGCGCCGGCCCGCGCACGGTCCTGTCGGGGGCGAGCCATTTCCGGCCGGGCAGCACGAAGCTGGCCGTCACCGACTGGGACGGCGACGGCGACGGCGACATCGTGCTGGCGCGCCGGTCGGATGCCAACATGGTCGATCTGTTCTGGATGCCGGCAGACGCCGCCAGGCCGAACTGGTCGGCCGCCACCTACCCGATAATGATCACCGGTACGAACCTCCCCGCCGGCAACTACCAGGTCGCCGGTGGCGACGTCAACGGCGACGGCAAGGGCGACGCGGTGCTGTTCGCCGGCGGCGGCACCACCGGCTCCGGCGAGATCCGGGTGTACGCCAACGGGTCGGCGCCCCGCACGTTCCTGTCGGCGGCGACCCAGTTCCTGCCTGGCGGCACCATCCTCACCGTCAGCGACTGGGACGGCGACGGCGACGGCGATCTCATGCTGGCCCGCCGGTCCGCCACCAACACTGTCGAGTTGTTCTGGATGGCCGCCGACGCCAGCAGGCCGAACTGGTCGGCGTTCTCCTACCCTGCGGCGATCACCGGTACCACCCTGTCCGCCGCCAACTTCCAGGCCGCCTGACCGGGCGCCCCGAGACCGACAACCGCCGGCCGACCCCCGCGCGTCCGGCGGTTGCGGCACATCAACTCGGACATCTCCTTCTGGGTCACCTGGCCTTCAACGGCAACTACGACGGCTTCCGCATCATCGACAATCGCCGATCCCGATAACCCGCGCGAAATCATCCACCAGGGGTGCAACGGCGACCAGGGCGACATCGTGGTATGGGACAACATCCTGGTCAGGTCGTGGAACTCGAAGAAGGCCACCGCCCGGGACTGCGACGGACACACGGTACCGGCCGGCTGGGAAGGCGTGCATGTCTTCGACATCAGCGATACGACCAATCCCGAGCTGGTCGCCTCGGTCGAGCTGCCCTGCGGCTCACACATGCTCACGGCCGCCCGGGACGGCGACCGGCTGATCGTCTACAGCAACAACTCCAGCAGCTCCGGGTGTGGCGTAGGCCTAGATCTGGCCGGCCAGAACGCCCTGGGCGCATTTGTCGACATCATCACCGTGCCGCTCGCCAACCCCGCGGGCGCACGGCTGCTGCGGCGGGAACCAGTGGCGGGCCCGGCCGACCCGACCGTACGCACCGGTTGCCATGACATGGGAGTCATCCTCGGCTCCGTGAATTTGGCGGTCTGCGCGAGTAACGACTCGGCGAACGTCTTCGACATCGGTGCCAACGCCCACCCGGGCGGCAGCCTTGAGGACCCGGTGCTCCTGTACACCATCCAGGAGCCGGGCGTCGACGGTCACGCCGGGCGCTGGCACTCGGGCGCCTTCACCTGGGACGGAAAGGTGATCATCCTGGGTTGGGAGCCGGGTGGCGGCAGCGCGCCGGAGTGTGAGTCCACCGACCCGGCGGTCAAGAAGAGCGCGTTCTTCTATGACGCGCAGAGCGGCGCCAAGCTGAGCCAGTGGACGCTGCCGCGCGCCCAGGACGGGGTAGGAGAGAACTGCACGATCCACAACTACAACGTGGTACCGCTACGCAACGGCCGCTACGTCCTGGTCAGTGGTAACTACCAGGCCGGTACCTGGGTCACCGAGTTCACCGACCCGGCCCACCCGGTCACGCTCGGCTGGTCCGACCCGCCGGCGATCAGCCCGCCGGACCTCGGCGGTGCCTGGTCGTCGTACTGGTACAACAACTTCATCTACGAGTCGAGCATCACCCAAGGTCTGAACGTGTTCCGGTTCAGCGGGAACGAAACCGGCGGCGCGCTCCGGCTTGATCACCTCAACCCGCAGACGCAGGAGTTCTCCATCGGATAGCTCCTCACTCGGGCTCGCCGCCGCCGCTGTCCACTCAGGACTGTGACGCGGTGGGGTCGCCCAGGTAGAGGCCGCAGGCGCAGTCCAGGGCTTCTTTGGGGGCCGCCGCGACGAGCGGCCGAGCCCGGCCGGCCCGGCCCCGGAACAGGCGCCGAGCCGGGTCTGATCAGTGCGCGTAGGTGTGGTTCGGCACGTCGGTGACGAACATGTGCCCCGGGGCGTGCGAGATGGCGAACTCGGGCAGCGAGGCCATCACCGCGGCCTGAGACGTGACCCCGCAGGCCCAGAAGACCGGTACGTCGCCGTCGGCGACCGTGACCGGGTCACCGAAGTCGGGCCGGGACAGGTCGGCGATGCCCAGGGCGGCCGGGTCGCCGATGTGCACCGGCGCGCCGTGCACCGCCGGGTACCGGGCGGTGACCTGGACGGCCGTCGCGACCAGCGGCGCGGGGACGGGGCGCATGGTGACCACCATCGGTCCGGACAGCGCGCCGGCTGGGCGGCAGGCCACGGTGGTAAGGAACATCGGCACGTTGCAGCACTGGTCGAGGTGGCGCATGGGTACGCCCGCCTCGACGAGCGCCTGCTCGAACGTGAAGCTGCACCCGATCAGCACCGCCACGAGGTCGTCACGCCAGTGGCTGGTTGCGTCGCTGACCTCGGCGACGCACTCGCCGTCGCGCCAGATGTGGTACGCCGGCAGGTCGGTACGGAGATCGGCACCGGGCGCCAGCACGGTCGTCGGGTCGCCCGGCTCGGTCACGTCCAGGACCGGACACGGCTTCGGGTTGCGCTGCGCGAACAGCAGCATGTCGTAGGCGTCCGCGCGAGGCAGCGCGATGAGGTTCGCCTGGGCGTGTCCGGGTGCCCAGCCCGCGGTGGGCACCCGGAGGCCGTCGCGGAAGCGCCTACGCGCCTTGGCCGGTACGAGCTCGGTCATCCGCGGTCACATCCCCAGGTAGGCGCGGCGTACGTCCGCGGACGCGGCCAGCTCGGCGGCCGGACCCTGGGTCACCATCGCCCCGGTCTGCAGCACGTAGGCGCGGTCGGCGAGGTCCAGCGCCGCGTGCAGGTTCTGCTCCACGAGCAGCATGGTGGTGCCGCTGGCGCGGATCTCGCTGAGCACCTTGAAGACCATCGCGGTGTACTTCGGCGAGATCCCGAGGGACGGCTCGTCGAGCATGAGCAGGCGGGGCCGGCTCATCAGCGCCCGCCCGAGCGCGACCATCTGCTGCTCCCCGCCGGAGAGCGTGCCGGCCCGCTGGGCGGCGCGCTCGGCGAGGACGGGGAAGAGCCCGTACACGCGCTGCAGGTCGGCGGCGCGCTCGGCGGTCGGGCGGTGGTACCCGCCCAGCATCAGGTTCTGCAGGACGGTCTGCTGCGCGAACAGCCGCCGCCCCTCCGGCACGAGTACGGCACCCAGGCGGGCGACCTGGTGCGCCGGCAGCCGGCTGATCTCCCGGCCGAGGAGCTCGATGCTGCCCCGCACCGGCCGGTGCAGCCCGGAGACGGCGGCGAGCACCGAGCTCTTGCCGGCGCCGTTCGCGCCGACCAGCGCGACGAGCTCGCCCTCGGCGACGTCGAGGGCCACGCCGCGCAGCGCGATGACGCCGGCGTAGTCCAGATGCAGGTCGCGGATCCGCAGCATCACAGCACACCCCCGAGGTACGCCTCGACAACAGTCGGATCCTTGACGACGTCGGTCGGCGTACCGTCGCTGATCTTCTCGCCGTGGTGCAGCACGACGAGCCGGTCGCACAGCGGCATGATGACCTCCATCACGTGCTCGACCATCAGCACCGTGACGCCGTCGCGGTTGATACTCCGGACGATCTCGACCGCCGCCTTGGCCTCGGTCGGGGTGAGCCCCGAGAGCACCTCGTCGAGCAGCAGCAGGCGCGGCTCCATGGCCAGCGCCCGCCCCATCTCCAACCGCTTGCGCCAGGCCGCGGTCAGCCCGGCCGCCGGGCTGCCGGCCACCGGGCCCAGCCCCACCCGCTCGGCAACCTCCTCGGCGCGGCGGCGGGCCGCGCGGGCGCCGCGGTGGCGCAGGTACGCCGCCGTGGTCAGGTTCTCCAGCACGCTCATCGAGGCGAACACCCGCATGAGCTGGAAGGTACGGCCGACCCCGGACGTGGCCGCGTCGCGCGCCGACCATCCGGTGACGTCGCGGCCGGCGAAGTGCATCCGACCGGAGGTGGGGCGCTGGGCACCGGCGATCGTGGCGAACAGCGTGCTCTTGCCGGCGCCGTTGGGGCCGATGAGCCCGACCACGCCGCCCTCGGACAGGTCGAACGAGACGTCCCGGTTGGCCCACAGGCCGCCGAACCGCTTCGATACGTGCTCAAGGCGAAGCAGGGTCATGAGCGCCTCCCGGACAGCCGGCGGGCGACCGCGCGCCGGACCCGTTCGCCGATGGCGAGGAGGCCGCCGGGCTCGGTGACCGCGACGGCGACGATGAGCGCTCCGTACAGCAGCAGGTCGATCGAGCGGCCGGTGCTGGAGAAGTGCTGGCGGGTCTGGTCCTGGACGACCACCAGCACCCAGGCGCCGAGCAGCGGCCCCCAGAACCGCCCGGCCCCACCGAGCACGGCCATCAGGGTGAACGAGACCGACAGGTCCAGGCCCAGCCCGGAGGGCGGGTCGACGAAGAGCACGAACATGACGTAGAAGCCGCCGGCCACCGCGGTGACCGCCGCGGAGAGGACCGCCGCGAGGAGCTTGTACCGCCGTACCGGGATGCCGACCGCGGCGGCGGCCGCCTCGTCGTCGCGGATCGCGCGCACGTAGCTGCCCGCCCGCCCGCGCAGGAACAGCGCGACCGCCAGGGCCGCCACGGCGAAGAGCCCGAGCGCGAGGTAGTAGTACGGCCGCTTGTCCTGCAAGGAGAACTGCAGGTTGGCCAGGCCGGGTTCGGCGATCGGCAGCTCGAGCCCGTTGGCCTGGCCGAGCGCGGCGTTGTTCGTCACCAGCAGCAGCACGATCTCGGCGACCGCGATCGTGGCGATCGAGTAGTAGTGGCGGCGCAGCCGGAAGGTCGGGTACCCGATGACGACCGACACGGCGGCGGCGATGGGCAGGGACAGCGTGATCGCCAGCCAGGGCGACCAGCCGTGCCGGACGAGCAGCGCGGTCGTGTACGCGCCGGTGCCGAAGTACAGCGCGTGGCCGAAGGAGACCTGGCCGGTGTACCCGCCGAGCAGGTTCCAGCCGGTGGCCGCGATCGCGTAGGTCAGCGCGAGGATGCCGATGTCCTGCGCGTTGGAGCCGGACAGCACGGTGGGGTACCCCAGCAGCGCGGCGAACACCGCGACGCCGGGCCACCACCGGTGCCACGGCAGCCCGCGCGACGGACGGCCGGTGACGTCCAGCACGGTCGCCGGTGCGTCGACGGCGGGCGCGCTCATGCCGGATCCTCGCTTCGCTGCGGTCCGGCATGAGGCACCACGGCACTGAGCCCATGACTCGCTCGCTCACGCTTGCTCATCGGGTCCCCAGGAGTCCGCGCGGCCGTACCAGGACGACCAGCAGGTAGATCGCGAGCGCGGCGGCCAGGGTGTAGCTGGACGCGTAGAGGCCGACGACGCCCTGGACGACACCGACCAGGAGCCCGGCGACCGCCGCCCCCGCGATGCTGCCGAACCCGCCAAGCGCGACGATCACGAACGCCATGAGCACGAACGTCACCCCGGCCGTCGGCGAGGCGGAGTACGCGTTCATCAGCAGTGCCCCGGCAACTCCCGTGGCAGCGCCGGCGACCAGCCAGGCCAGCGCGTACATCCGCCTGGGGTTGATGCCCATGAGTGCCGCGGCGGCCGGGTCCTCGCCGGCGGCGCGGATCGCGCCGCCGGTCTCGGTGCGGTTCATGAACAGCGCCACGGCGAGCGTGCTCACCGCGGCTCCGGCCGCCATGACCAGCTGCGGGCCGCCGACGACCACCCCGCCGAGCCGAAGGCGGAGGTCTTCGGCCCAGACGTGGGGGATGGTGCGGGTGTTCGGGGTCCAGAGAAACTGCGCGAGGCCGCGCAGCATGACCTGCACCCCGAAGGTCGCGATGATCTGGGCCAGCGGCGAGCGTCCCAGCACCGGCCCGATGACGCCGTAGTACATCAGGGCGCCCACGACGGCGATCGAGACCCCGGTGACCGGCAGCGACACCAGCGGGTCGAGGCCGAACAGCGACCAGGCGAAGAACGAGCCGTACATGCCGAGCATGACCATATCGCCGTGCGCGAAGTTGACGATGTCCATCACGCCGTAGATGAGCGTCAACCCGACCGCGACGAGCGCGAACACCGCACCGACCAGGACCCCGTTGACGATGGCCTGGGTGAGGTCGGTCATTGCTTGATGGCCTTGCTCATCGGCCAGACCGCCGTGCTGCCGGCCACGTCCGCCGGGAAGACGACCCGGTACTGGCCGCCGATGAGCTGCACGACCACGCCCTGTGCGCCGGTGTTCTGGCCGGTGTCGTCGAAGCTGATCCCTCGCCACGGCATGATCGTCTGGGTACCGGGGACGTTGAGCTTGGCGAGCGCGTTGCGGATCGCGGTCGGCTTCGTGGACTTGGCGTCGTTGATGGCCTGGGCGAGGGCGAGCACGGCCGTGAACGAGCGGGCCGAGTTCTCCGTCATCGGCGCGTTGTACCGCTGCTGGAAGAGCTGCGCGACGGTCTTGGCCGCCGGCTTCTTCTCGGCGATCTCGGCCGACCACGCGGCCCGGGTGGAGGCGCCGTTGGCCAGCGGGCCCAGGCCGGTGACGAATGCCGGGTCGGAGAAGCCGGCGCCGTAGGCGAGCAGGGCCGGCGGGTAGTAGCCGAGCTGGTTGAACGTCTTCATCAGCTTGATCGCCGCGTCGGTGTACGCGAGGACGAACAGCACGTCGGGGTTCTTCGCCCGGACCTGCGTCACCTGGGAGGACAGGTCGGCGGTGTTCGGGTCGAACGCGACGTCGACGCTCACCGGAAGGCCACGCTGGCCGGCGAGCTTCTTGGTGACCGTGTCGCCGTCGTTGCCGTACTGGTCGTTGGTGTGCAGGATGCCGATGCTGCCCAGCTGCTGGCCCTGCTTCTGCTGGGCGGCGAGGTAGTCGAACATGGTCCCGGCGAAGGTCTCATCGGTCGGCCCGGTGCGGAAGAACCACTTGAGGCCCCGCTGGGTCAGGGCTGTCGAGGACGACTCGCCGTTAACGAACGGTACGCCGAGCCGCTCGGCGCGCTGGCTCGCGGTGAGCGTCACGCCGGACTGGTAGCAGCCGACGACCGCGGCCACCTTCTCCTGGGTCACCAGCCGATCGACCTCGCTCGCGCCCACGTCCGGCTTGCCCTGGGTGTCGCCGGTGACGAGGGTGAGCTTCGCTCCGCCGAGGCCGGACAGGCCGGCGGTACGGGCGAGCGGCAGGTCGAGGTCCGGGTAGGCGTTGTTGACGATGTCGACGGCGAGCTGCGCGCCATGCAGCACGTCGTTGCCCTGGGTGGCGTTGGAGCCGCTCAGCGGCCACAGGCCCGCGATCTTCACTTCGCTGGGCTGGTTCTTCCCGTTGCTCGTACCGCCGCTGTTGCCGCAAGCGCCAAGCGTGGCGGCGAGCGCGACGGCGACAGCGATCCTGGCGAGTCTGCGCATGTGCGTCTCGACTTTCGGGTCGGTGTTCTGGTCCTGGATCGTTTTGGGCGCACGATCGGTGGGTGAAGGGGAGCGTATGCCTCGTTCAACAATCCGTCAATCCTTGCTTGGCCGCCGTTGCCCCCGCTTCCGAAACATCTGCTGGCCAGAGCGCACAGCAGGCCCGACGCGGCCGAACGGCGACCGTCCTTCTGGAGGATTGTCCAACGATCGGTCGGGGTGCTGTAGTACCGGAACTCACCCGAGCCGATCGGAGGCCGGCCGTGACCACTGTCGAGTTCCGCCGCCTTGACCGTCCCGCCCACCGGGCACCCGGATCGGGGCGGGCCGCCTTTGCCGGCCTGGTCGGCACCACGCTGGAATGGTGCGACTTCTTCCTGTACGGCTCGGCCGCCGTACTCGTGTTCCCGCGGCTCTTCTTCCCGGCGTTCCAGCCGTTCACCGCCGCGCTGCTGGCCTTCGCCACCTACTCGGTCGGCTTCGTCGCCCGCCCACTCGGCGGGATCCTCTTCGGCCACTTCGGTGACCGGGTGGGCCGGCGGGACATGCTGGTCTACACCTTGCTACTCATGGGTGCGGCGACCGTCGGCATGGCCCTGCTGCCCACCCACGAGCAGGTCGGCACGCTCGCGCCGGCGCTGCTGGTCACGCTGCGCCTGCTGCAGGGGCTGGGGCTGGGTGGCGAGTGGGCCGGCGCGGTCGTCATGGCCTTCGAGTCCGCGCTGCCAGGGCGGCGCGGGCTGGCCGCCTCCTGGCCGCAGGTCGGCGTACCGGCGGGGAACCTGCTGGCCACGGCCATGCTCTGGTGGATGAGCGGCACCATGTCCGGCGACACGTTCCTGTCCTGGGGCTGGCGGGTGCCGTTCCTGATGTCGGGGTTCCTGCTGGTGGCCGGGCTCTGGGTACGCGTCGCGGTCGCCGAGTCACCGCTGTTCGCCCAGGTGGAGCACCACGGGGCGGCGGCCCGCAGCCCGCTGGTCGAGGTGCTGCGCCGCCATCCGCGGGGCCTGCTCGTGGCGCTCGGCTGCCGGATCGGTCCGGACGTGCTCTTCTACGTCTCGACGCTGTACCTGATCACGTACCTGACGACCACCATGCACCTGCCGCGGGAGGTGGTGCTGTGGGCGGTGCTCGCCGGCTCGGTCGCCGAGATCGTGGTGATTCCCTTGTGCGGCGCGCTGTCCGACCGCCTCGGACGGCGGCCGGTGTACCTGCTCGGCGTCCTGGGCGCACTCGGCTCGACAGCCGTGTTCTTCCGGCTGGTCGACACCGGCGACCCGGTGTTCATCTCCGCCGCCGCGGTGGGTGCCATGGTCAGCCACGGCGCGATGTACGGGCCGCAGGCGGCGCTGATCACCGAGCTGTTCCCGACCCGCGTGCGCTACTCCGGCGCTTCCATGGGGTACCAGCTCGCCGGCGTACTCGGCGGGGCGCTCGCACCGATCGTCGCGGTCACGCTGGTCGGTCGGTTCGGCTCCACCGTCCCGGTCACGCTGTACGTCATCGGCGCGCTCGCGGTCTCGGCCGTCGCGGTGCTGGCCGCCGGGGGCGCGGCGCGAGCGGGCGGCGGCCGGGATTGGCGGGCCGGCGGGCGGCGCGGCGTCGACGTGCGGCGCGGCGCCGACGTGCGACGGCACCGGGTCGGCGCACCTTGACAGCCGGTCGCCCCCACGCATAAATTGTTCAACGATCCCTCAATCTTGAGACCGGAGGACCCCCGTGGGCGACGACGGAGCGCGGCCGCCGCTACGCCGCGTCGGGCGCTCGGCCGTGCTCCTCGAGGTGGACGACTCCCCCGCCGTGTACGCCTGGCACGCGGAGCTGCGCCGCCGCCGGGCGGCCGGCGAGCTGGCCGCGGTCGAGATCGTGCCCGGGGCCCGGACGGTCCTCGTGGACGGGGTACCGGACGCCGCGGCCCTGATCCGCGCGCTACGCACCTGGCCGGCTCCGGCGCCGCCAGTGCTGAACGACGAAGCGATGGTCACCGTACCGACCCGCTACGACGGGCCGGACCTCGCCGACGTCGCGCGGCGCTGGGGCGTGACCACCGGCGAAGCGGTCGACCTGCACTCCGCGATCGAGTTCCGGGTGGCGTTCTGCGGGTTCGCGCCCGGCTTCGCGTACCTGACCGGGCTTCCGGCGCACCTCCAGGTCCCCCGCCTCGACGCGCCCCGGGTCCAGGTACCGGCCGGCTCGGTGGCCGTCGCCGGCCCGTACTGCGCGGTGTACCCGAACGCCTCGCCGGGCGGGTGGCGGCTGATCGGCCGTACCGACCTGGTGCTGCTCGACCTCGCCGCCGCGCCCGCCGCCCGGCTGTCCCCCGGGACCCGGGTGATGTTTACACCGGTGGATGGGTGAGCGAGGTGTGGCGCGTGGGGCGCTGCGCGGAGCGAACAGGGACGACTCCGTGAGTGTCGAGGTGCTGCGCGCAGGTGCGCTGACCACCGTCCAGGACCTCGGCAGGGCGGGGTACGCGCACCTGGGGGTACCGCGGGCCGGCGCCGTGGACCTGCCGGCGCTGCTGCTCGCGAACCGGCTCGTCGGCAACCCGCCCACGGCGGCCGGCCTGGAGATCACGATGACCGGCTGCACGCTGCGCTTCGACGCCGCCACCGTGATCGCGGTTACCGGCGCCGAGGTCACCCGGCTGCGCATCGGCACCCGCCCGGCCGACCTCGGCGTGCCCGTACCGGTGCGGGCCGGCGCGGTGGTCGAGATCGGGCCGGCCCGTACCGGCCTGCGCAGCTACCTGGCGATCGCCGGCGGCATCGCGGTGGAGCCGGTGCTGGGCAGCCGCGCCACCGACACCCTCTCCGGCCTCGGGCCGCCCGTCCTGCGCAACGGCGACGCGCTGCCCCTCGGCCCGCCGGGCGGCGCGCCGGCCCCGGTTCTGGTTCAGCCCCCGCCCCGCCGTCGCGGCCGGGCCGGTGCGCCTGGGGGTACGGCTCGGCCCGCGCCACGACCGGTTCACCCGGTCCGCGTTGACGACGTTCACCACCGCCACGTACGCCGTCTCGCCGCTGTCCGACCGGATCGGCGCGCGGCTGACCGGGCCGCCGCTCGCCCGCACCTCAACCGGCGAGCTGCCCAGCGAGGGGATCGTGCTCGGTGCGGTCCAGGTACCCCCGGACGGGCAGCCGCTGGTCCTCCTCGCCAACCATCCCACCACCGGCGGGTACCCGGTGATCGCCGTGGTCGACGAGGCGGACCTGCCGCTGCTCGCCCAGGCCCGCCCCGGCACCACGGTCACGTTCAGCCGACAGGAGTAACTGATGGATCTCAACGCCGATCTGGGCGAGAGCTTCGGCGCGTGGCGCATCGGCGCCGACGACGCGCTGCTCAAGCTCGTCACGAGCGCGAACGTGGCGTGCGGGTTCCACGCCGGGGACCCGAGCACGATGCGGGCGGTGTGCGCGAGCGCCGCCGCCCGCGGGGTGGCCGTCGGCGCCCACGTCGGGTACCGCGACCTGGCCGGGTTCGGCCGCCGGCACATCGCGTACCAGGCCCGGGAGCTGTCCGACGAGGTTCTTTACCAGATCACCGCGCTCGACGGGATGGCCCGGACCTCGGGTACCGCCGTCAGCTACGTCAAGCCGCACGGCGCGCTCTACAACACCGCGCTCGACGACCCGGGCCAGGCCGGCGCGGTCGTCGCCGCGGTCCGCGCGTACAACCCCGACCTCGCGATCCTGTGCCTGCCGGACTCGGTGCTGCAACGCACCGCGACGGATGCCGGGCTGCGCGCCGTCCGCGAGTGCTTCCTCGACCGCGCGTACACGCCCGCCGGCCGGCTCATCCCGAGGGGCACCCCCGGCGCGGTGATCACCGACGCCGAGGCGGTCGTGGCGCGCGCCGTCCTGATGGCGACCGAAGGCGTCGTGGCAGCCGCCGACGGTACCTGCGTCGCGGTGGCGCCCGAGTCGATGTGCGTACACGGCGACACCCCCGACGCGGTGCACCTGGCGAGCCGGGTACACGCCGCCCTGCACGCCGCCGGGGTGCCGCTCGCCCCGTTCGTCGCACCCGCCGCCCCCGCCGCGCGGCGGTGACCGACCATGGAGACCGCGGTGGTCACCGGATGGTTCTGGGTGCTGTACGCCGACACGTCGACCGGCTGCGACGTCATCGCTCGCGGTGTCCGGGCGTACCCGAACCCGCCCGCCGCCCGAGCAGCGGCCCGCGCCCTGGCCGGTACCGGACCGGCCCAGGTCCTGTCCGTCCAGGACGCGGACGGCTGCTGGCGGTGGTGCCTGTACGGCGACGACGGAGCCGAGGCCGCCGTCTCCGCCGGCCGCTTCGCGCAAGCCCACGCCAGCTACGTGGACATCAACCGCCTTCTGCGGGTGCTGCGCCGGCTTCCGCTGCGGGTCGGGCTCCGGGAGGCAGGGCGCGCGCCGGCGCCCCGGGATGGGGAGTGATCAGGCCGGGACCCGGCGGGCCGGTGCCGGCTCCGCCTGACGGCTGACGTAGGCGTCGACCAGCTGCCGCTCGGCCGCGTCGAGGTAGCTGGCCAGGGCCGCCGCGGCGGCGAGGGTCTGACCGACGGCGAGGAGCTGGTAGATCTCGCGGTTGTTCCGCAGGTACGGCTCGTGGAACTCGCGGGGTGCCTGCATGACGTGGAAGACCAGGCGCAGCTCGGCGAGCACCCGCCGCATGGTCTCGTCGACCCGGGGGCTGCCCGCCAGCGCGGCCACGGCCTGGTGGAAGCGCATGTTCTCGGTTCCGACCCGGACCCAGTCGCCGGCCGCGGCCGCCGCCTCCGCCGACTCCACGGCCTCCCGGATCCGGTCCATCTTCGCCGGCGCGGCGCCCGCCGCGCTCTGCACCGCCGCGAACTCCAAGATCCGCCGGATGCGGTACAGGTCCCGCACGTCGTCCACGTTGAGCAGCCGGACGAACACGCCGCGGTTCAGCTCGTGCACCAGTAGACCCTCGTGCCCCAGCAGGCGGAAGGACTCCCGCAAGGTGTTGCGCGAGACGCCCAGGGCGGCGGTCAGTGCCTCCTCCGACAACCGGGTACCGGGCGCGAGCACGCCTTCGGTGATGCGGGTACGCAGCACCTCCGCCACGCGCTCGGCCGTCGAGCCGCGGTCGAGCGCCGCTCGGTCGACGGCGAGCCGGTCCGCCCACTGATCTGCCGGGACAGCCACCTGCTGAGTATAGCTTGCTGGATAGTTCAACAATCCGGCCGCCGCGACAGCCATCTGCGTGTCTGCGCTGGCGCTAACCAGCTCGGCGGTCAAGACATGTGGCGCAGATCATTATCCCCCAGCTGTTGACTCGGGCCTGAAGTCGAGAGGTCCGAGAACCCGCCGGACGATCACCAACGCCAACGTCCGAGCCACCATGACCGCCAGCCTGCCCGACACCATCCGCCCTGGTCACCGCTCTGTCGCCGAAGTGGCACCCTTCACCCTGTGGCAGCTGGAATGGCTGCGACTCATCCGTACCCGCCGGATCGCAGCCCTGCTCGGCGTGTACGGCTTCTTCGGCCTCGGCGGCTCGCTCACCGCCCGCCGACGGCATCGCGCAGTCACGGCAACGCGGCTCAGATCGGGCCGCTACGCACCGGCAAGCTCATCTGCTCCGCACCACCCACGCATCGACCGACAACGCCGGATGCTCAACCGGTCATCGGCGCCAGCCGTGCTTGGCCGTCCCTGAGGATGAGCCTGCCGCGGCTCGCCGCGTCGAAGGCACGATGCCCGACCCTGATGCCGCCTTCCGGGACTCCGTTGTCCCAGACCAACGTGTTGACAATCATGCAGGCGGTCATCATCGCCGCTCGCCGTATCGGGTCGAACCGTGCCACCCGGGCCACCATCCAGCCGCCGAGGTATCCGAAGACGATGACGGCGGCCGCGGCGGCCGGAAAGATGGCGAACTCACCGCTGAGCGTCACGCCCGACAGCGAGGTGAACATGAGTGCGGGTACGCGCGGGAGCCGACGGCCTTCTGGAACGACGGTGGTCACACGAGGAGGCAACCGGCCCGAAGATCGGCCCTGGTACGAGCCGAACTCACCCAGTGGAATGGTCAATCCGTTACACGGCGCGGCATCCGCGGGACTCCGCCTCAGATCCCAGCCCGCTCGTGCGAGCGTTCACTTCTGCGCCGGACGTGATCGGCGACAACCTCGGCTCCCCGGTCAGCGAGCAGGATCGAATAGTGGTTGGTGTCTGGCACGAGCCGGGTGCGGACGTGCAGCCCCGCCACGCGCGCACTGTCGTACAGCGCCGGCGGCTCATCGAGCAGCCCGCGCTCGGCGTACAGGAGCACGCCGGGCACCGGCAGCGCGTGGATGGCGGCCTGCACCATCGCATCGGTCAGGACCTGCGCGCCGTCGATCCGTACCACTGCTGCTACGCACGACGAGCGAAACGGCCCGGAGCCCACGAGATCATGCTGGATATAGTCCTCGATCCACGGTGTCCACTCGCCCTTGAAGGCCGGATGGGCCTGCCAGAACTCGCGATAGGAGTCGCGGCTGGGGAAGGTCATCTCTAACCGAGCCAGCGCCGGCCCGAGAAAGGCTTGCAGTGCGGCATCGGGTTCGAGGTCGGCCCGTGCCGGGAACGCCAGCCCGCCGTCGACGAGGACGACCCCGGTCGTACGGCTCGGGTGGCGCACGGCGGACACGGCCGCGACGAAGCCGCCCATCGAGTGACCGACGAACACCGCCTCGGAAACGGCCAGGTGGTCAAGGACGGCGACGAGGTCGTCGGCGTGCCGGCCGATGCCGTACGGGCCCGGAGCGTCGCGGCTTCCCGCCCTGCCGCGCAGGTCCGGGGCCACCAGTGTCACCTCGCCGTCGAGCAGTTCGGCGGTCCGTGCCCACGACAGTCCGTTGGCGGTGATACCGTGAGCCGCGATCGCCACCGGCGCCTCGGCCCGTGTCCCGGGCCACACGTGGACTTCCAGGTCCCCGGCGTGGATCGTGTCCATGCCACCTCCCGGTTACTCGGTTACTGGCCGCCGTTCAGCGTGCGCTCCGGCCACCTTTCCATCACGCCTCCCGGCGCAGGACCGCCGCCAGTGTCGCGGCCGCCTCGAAAACACTGTGCCGGGGCAAGCAGATCCGGACGTGTGCGCGGCGATAGGAGGCGGCCCGGACCAGGAACAGGTCCTGCACCTGCCAGACCGCCCGCCCGCGGACCAGCGGCCGGTCCTGGGCCAGCTCGGCCAGGCGGTTGCTGATCACGGGCCATGGCGTGTAGAGGTGGACCACCAGCGCCTTCGCCAGTAGGAGTTCGGTCGCACCCGGCTGGCTGAACGCGCCGCCGCCCAGGGCGATGACGCAGGCCGGCATGGCGAGCGCGCTCCACCGCCTCCCGCTCCAGCTTGCGGAAGACGTCTTCGCCCTCCTCGAAGAGCTCCGGGATCGACTTGCCTGAGCGCTGTTCCACCATGGTGTCGGTGTCCACAAAGGACCTGCTGAACAGGCGTGCCAACATCGCGTCGTCCGGGCGGTGCGGCGTGGTCGACGTCATCGGCCGGCGAACCGGATCCGGTCGGCATTGACGTTGTCGCAGGCCGTATCCAGCACCAGATACGTCTGTGCCCGGATGAAGCCCGGAACCAACGACAGGTGCTGGGTGACGAGAGACTGGACATCGGCCAGCGAAGTCGCGCGTACCTTGAGCAGCCAGTCGAAGTCGCCGCTGAGCGCATGCGCCTCCTCGACCGCCTCCAGGTCGCCGAGCATCTGGCGGACGACGTGATAGTTCTCCGCGTTCTGGGCCACGCGGACCATGAGGAACGCGATGACTCCGGCACCGACTGCTGCCGGATCGAGCCGTGCGACGCATTCGCGGATGACACCGCGCTCGCGCAGCCGCTGGAAACGGCGGTCCGCATCGTCCGGCGTGGTGTTGATGTCCGCCGCGATCCCGGTCAGATCAGGGAGCAACTCCTCCGCCAAGCGGTGCAGAAGCCGGCGATCGACATCGTCCAGCTCCTCCCGGACGTCCTCCACGTCTGATCTCCATTCCCTCGGTACGGCAGCCGCGCCGGCCCACGGCCCGGCTACCACCAGCCCTGCCGCTTCGCCCACCGCAGCAGCGTGGCGGACATCGCGGCCATGACCAGCAGTACGACCGCCACGTGCGGGAAGTCGGTGCGGTTGTTGACGATGACGTTCATACCGTAGACCGACGCGAGAGCCGTAATCGGGAGGGTCACCACGGCCAGCACGGCGAGACGTTCCATGGCGTAGTTCATCTTCGTCTCGGTGCGCGACTGGTAGATGTCAAGGGCGCCATGCAGGAACTCCTCCTCGCCGTCGCACAGGCCCCGGACCCGCTCGAACTGGTCGACCAGGTCCTCGACGAGCGGTCCCCCGCCGGACGGGAGCAGGTGGGTGAGCTTCGCCATCCGAGCGTAGGCCTCCCGACCCTGTGCCGCCATGGTCCGGACCGTCAGCAGCCGGTGCCGCAGCGAGAACAGCTCCTCCAGCAAGGCCTCCGGTTTGCGGCCCGGATCCTTCATCACGCGCATCTCCAGCGCCGACACCTCGATCGCGAGCTCGGACACCAGCGCCTCCTGGCGCGTCGCCGCGGCGGAGGTGATCCGGTACGACAGGTCGAACGGTGTGTCCGGCCGGAAGCGGCCCGTCTCGATCCGCGCGGCGACGTGGAGGACCTCCCGCCGGACCATTTCCGGCGGTACTGCCGGGTCGGTGGGACCATGCACGGTCACCAGGTACCTCGAGCCGACGAACTGGTCGAGCTCGAGAAAGTGGATCTGTCCGGCCTGACCGCGCTCCGGGGCGTGCAGGATCAGGAAGGCGTGGTCGGGATACACCCGGGTCTTGGAGATCTGGTTGCGCTGGCGGCAGTCACGCACGGCCATCGGGTGGAACCGGAAGACCTTCTCCAGTACCTCGGCCGCTGGGTCGTCGCACTCCGGGATATCGAGCCAGACGAAGCCGTCTTCGCGTTCCAGCAGCGCCGGCAGGTCGTCGACCTCGCACCGTTGGGTCAGCCCCGAGGTCACAAACCAGAGATCCATCCGGCCGCCCTTCGCTCACGGCTCGCGGCGCACCATGACGGTGCGCTGGAAGAGGCCATAGAGGAAGACCAGCGACGGTACGAGGATCACGCTGCCCGCGATGAGGCTGACGAGCATGGCCAGCTGCGTGCTCCGCGGGGCGGCCGCCTCCGCGATGGCGACCTGGGGCGGCAGGATGTACGGGTACTGCGCGGCCGCCCAGCCCCACACGACCGCGGTGACCGCGAGCCCAGCCGCGAGGCGCGCGGGCGTGAACCGGCGCCGGAGCAGCAGTACCAACGACGCCAGGCCGGCGGCCGCGGACAGTACGACGAGTGGCAGTCCCCGGTGGGTCAGGCCGGCAAAGAGTTGTGGGGCATCGCTGCGCAGGACCGCGATGCCGCCCAGCGCCAGCACTCCGACGAAAGCCGCGGTGACGAGTGCCCGGAGCCGGAGCTCGTCGACCAGGAAGGGGTCTCCTTCCCGGTCGGCATCGGCGCACAGGAAGACGGCGGCGAGGTACGCGCAGGTGCCTAAAGAGCAGTTGGCGCGCACGCTCGGTCTGAGCCGGGTCACCGTCAACCGCGCTCTTGCCCGCCTCAGCGGTGCCGGCGCGATACGACTGACGGCCCGCGGAATCGTCGTGGCTGATCGTCAGCGTCTCGATGCCTTCTCAAACGACTCCTGACAACATCATGCGTCACGCCATATTGGTGCTAGCCAAGTAAGGCCCACACGCCGAGCCCCAGGAGCGCCAGCGCGAGGAGCGCGATGACGCCAAGCGCCTTGGCGTACGTGGCCGCGTTGCGCCGCCACATGTCGCGATGGAACGCCGCGCTCTCGTTGCGGTTCGGGAATGGCGTCGACGGTACCGGCACGCCAAGAAATCGGCACAGCGGTTCCCAGCCCTCATCGACGCGAAACATGAGCAGACGATCGGTGCCGACTGTCGCGGTCACCTGCGCGGCGTGGCGCTTGTACACCTCCACGAAGTGGTCGCGGTCCAGCCGGCCCTACATGAAGGCAGCACGGTCCACGTCGAGCATCTGCATCGTCATCCGTTCCATGAGCCGGGTCAGCGGACGCAGCGCTGGGACGAGGAAGAGCACCGGTCGCGAGGTCATCACCCGCATCGACCGGCCGCCCTTGGCCATGTGCAGGATGCTGGCGAACCACCGGTCGGGGTCGCGGAGGGTGAGTACCACCTTCGCCTCGGGATACGCGGCCACCAGTTCCCGCCAGAAGTACGCCCCTGGGAAGTCCACAGTGGACTGATACCCAGCCAGCACGGCCGCCCAGTCCACCGGGTGCCCTTCGGCCTGCCGGCCGCGAACGATCTGAACAGCTACGCGGTCGCCGGCGGCTACGGTCCAACGTTCAGCTCAGGCTGGGCCGGTACGCCGATGTGTGCGCTGGATCCGCTGTTGGTGGACGAGATCTGGCCGGCGGCCCTGGTGCGGGAGTTCCGCTGGTTTCGCTGCTTCGCCGGCCGGCCGATGCCGGCGACCACCATCCTAGGCGGTCAGTAAGGGCGGCTGGGACCGAAGGCGTACCGGTGATCCGGGCCGGCCGTGGTGACCTTCGGCGCCCCCGATACGTAACTGTCTACAGTGCGCGGTCATCGCGATGCCGGCTGAGCATCCGCCCGTACCGCCGGGAGATCTCCGGCATGATGGTCTCCCCGTCGGCCGGCCGGTCCAGCCCGAAGACGTACCCGGGGAAGTCCAGTTCACGCTGCACCGCCCAGATCTCGTCGTGCGCCTCGGGCGGCAGGATCCGGGCTGGGTCACCGACGGCCACCCAGCCGATCGGTACCGTCGCGTCCGGCGGTACCACCGTCCGCAGATGTACCACCCCGTTGATTCGCACCTCGGCCCGGGTACCGATGCGGGCTCCGTTGAACACGCGGCTCCCGGTGGCGAGGAACACATCGTCCTCGACGGTGGCCCCGGTCAGGTAGGCCCCTGGGCCGACCAGCACGTGCCGGCCGAGCCGCAGCGGATCGCGTCGCGTACCCCGTAATACCGCGTTCTCCATCACGACGCAGCCCTCGGCCAGCTCGACCGGCCCGCCCTCAGCGGTCAGCACCGCGCCGAACAGCACCCGGCAGCCCGGCCCGACCCGCACGTCCCCGCACAGCGTGGCGGTGGGCGCGACATACGCCTCCGGGTCGACCACCGGTGCGCGCCCCTGATGCTCCAGCAACATGCCTCGATCATCCGGGGTGACCGTGGCCGCCGGCAGCCGCATACGCCATCAGTCGGCCCTTGCGAAGAATCAGTGGTAAGTTTAGCCTTACCGTTCGTGGACGCTTACCGAGATGCCGGATTGGGTCTGCAACGGTACCCGACCCGGCGCGCGATCTCCGAGCTGCTGGCTCGGCGTCCAAGCTCGGTCGGTGAGCTGGCCCAGCAACTGCCGATCAGCCGACCGGCGGTGTCCCAACACCTTCGCGTGCTCAAGGTCTACCGGCTCAACCTGGATGGAGTGGCCGCCCTCCGGGCGTGGCTGGACCGGGTCTGGGACGAGGCACTCACCGCTTTTCAGAAGGCCCGGTCGGCGACACCCCTTGAGGTGGGGCGTTGGAACCGGCCTGAACCTGCCACGCTCAGGTGTAGGTCAATCTCACCAGGACAGGCCCGGCAGAAAGGTTGGCAAGGAGGGCCGGGACGGCGATTCCCGCCGGTCGTCCGTCATGACCCTGGCTGTGAGTTGCCCAGCCCGAGCACCCCCGCGCCCGCCCGAGCGGCCAGTAGCTCGTCGTGGGGTGCCTGTCCGGCGAGCGCGATCACCGCGCCTTCGACCGCCCCGAGGAAGGCCCGCGCAACCGCTTTGGCCGGCGGCCCGGGCGGAATGGACCCGTTCCTGCGCCCCGCCTCGATCAGGCTGGCGCAGCGGTTGACCAACGTCCTTGAGATCCGATTGATCTCGCGCCCGACCGGATGATCCTGACCGCTGAACTCCACCCTGAGCGCCATCATCACGCGGGCAACGTCTCGGCGGCAGAAGACGATGTAGCCGCGCGCCAGTGCGATCAGCGCCGCCACTGGATCGGGGTGACGCTCTGCCAGCTCACCCACCTCGTGCCACCACGTCTTGTCGACCCAGTCGACCACTGCAAGGGCCAAATCCTCCTTGTCCTTGAACTGGTGATACAGGGCGCCGCGCGTGTAGCCCGCCTCGCGCGCCACCTCTTCGAGCACCAGGTTGCCGTAGCCGTAACGGGAGAGACCCTTCGCGGCCGCCTCCAGCAACGCGCTGCGGGTGCGCGCGCTCCGCTCGACCTGCGTAGAACGCCCGCGACGAGCCTGCGCTATCGTGCCGGTCACAGGCTCACGTACATGCATGTACGTATGTTATCATCGCCCGGTCAGAGAGGACCTGACTCGAGGAGGTCCCGATGCATCCCTTCCGCGCCGCGGTCGAGGCGCACGACGCCGAAGCGGCGGCCGCAGTGCTCGCCGACGACGTCGTCTTCCACAGTCCGATCGTCTTCAAGCCGTTCACCGGAAGGTCCGCAGCCGGTGCGGTGCTCGCGGCGGCGTTGCGGGTCTTCGACGACTTCGTCTACGAGGGCGAGTTGACGTCAGAGGACGGTCGTGACCACGCGCTCATGTTTCGCGCTCGTGTCGACGGCAAGGACATCCAGGGTTGTGACTTCTTGCGCCACGACCAGGACGGGCGGGTCGTCCGACTCACAGTGATGGTCAGGCCGCTTTCGGCCGCGGTGGCTCTGCGCGACCGTATGGCTGCTGAGTTGGCGCGGACATGAGGCTGCCGAACACGGCGCACACCGCCCAGCCGTGGCGGATCCACGAGCTGACGCCGGACTTCCGCCTGGAGGATGTGTGGGCGCTGCAGACCCCGGGCGGCCCCGACGACTTTCATCGGCTGGTGGAGGCAATCGCCGCCGGCGACCCGTCGAAAGGATCCTCCCGCACCGCGCGAGCGCTTTGGACGATCCGCTGGAAGCTCGGCGAGCTACTCGGCTGGGACGACCCGGACACCGGCCTCGGCTCCAGGGTGCCCACGCTGCGCGACCGGTTGCCGACGGATCTACGCAATGCCCCAGGCCCGCACTTCGAGGCGCTCCCCTTCACCCCGCTGTACCTGATCGACGACGAGTTCGCGGCGGAGATCGCCAACCGAACCATGCACGGTGTGCTCCACCTCGGGTGGGTCCCAGACGGGACCGGTGGCTGCCACGGCCAGATGGCGGTGTTGGTACAGCCGAATGGTTTGCTCGGGAGGACCTACATGGCCGCGATCCGGCCGTTTCGCCATCTGATCGTCTACCCGGCAGCCATGCGAGAGATCGAGCGGCGGTGGCGGGCTCGGGCGACCTGGCCGGCGAGTTTGGCCACGATCGCCATGGTCAGGCAGCGGGCGCTCCCTGCGACCGCTACGCCGGCCGCCCCTCACCGCACCACACACCCGATGAGGGTCACGGCGAAGCCGAGCCTGCCGCCGGCAAAAATGGTCACGCAGCTGACCCGATAACCGTCCCGGGCCCGACCCGCCCGGACAAGTCGGCAACTGCCGATCAGCACGCTACTCGAGCCGGCGTGCTGCCTCATGCAGCGCTCAAGGTCGGCCACCAACGCATCGCCGTGCTCATGCATCAGGTCTTCCAGTGGTCCAGCCGGGGATGAGCACGCTGAGGCAGGTCACGCAGCCCTCAAGGCGTTCAAACTCGGTGATGTCGACCACCACCGGTGTATAGCCGAGCCCGGCGATCAAGCCCGCGGTACGCGGCGCGGAAGCCGCGATGAGCACGTCGCCGCCGCCGAGCGGCACCACATGGGCGCCGGGCTCCTCGGCCACCATCCGCACCGCGGGGAACGGGTCGGTCTCGACCAGATCACCCCAGGCGAGGAGCGTGCCGTCGGGGAGGGCCGTGATCGCGGACTTCAAATGCAGAACCCTGCCCAGTGGTACGGCGACGACGCGGCGACCCATACCGGACAGCAGGTGCCGCAGCTGGCGCAGGCCCTCGGCGGTCGTCCGGCCGCCCAACCCAACGTAGACCGTCGATCCGACCTGCAGCACGTCACCGCCGTCGAGCATGCCAGGCGCCTCGATGCGGGCCACGGTCAGCCCGAGATCTCGTACCGTCGCTTCCACGGCGTCGATCTCGGGCCGCCGCTGTGCCGCTGCCGGTCTGGTGATGACCGCCAGGTCTTCGCGCACCACGACGGTGTCCTCGATGAACACCGAGTCCGGGCAGTCGTCGGCCGCCGCCACCGCCCAGGTCTGCCAACCATGGCTCCGCAGCGCAGCGACGTAGGCCTCGTGCTGGCGTCGGGCGAGATCGACATCCACCGGCGTGCGCTCGATGTGCGTGACCATGCCCTCAGCCAGACGCGAGCTAACCGGCCGTACCAAAGCCACGCCCCGAGCCTGGACGCCATCGGCAGTCACGGCCTGGACCCTACCGACACGCACGCCCGGCGACGAATACGGCGCAGCCCATCGCTGCGGTCAACCACCGCTCCGTCGGGGGCAACACAGCCCGTTGCCCCCGGACGACGGATACGAGCACGATGCGGCTCAAAGCGTTCGTACATCGGTCGAACGGAGGAGCCATGATCCGTAGAGACCTGCTCCCGGATTACCTGCGCGGCTCGTTGTGGGTACTGCCCACGCTATCGGTACTGGGTGCCCTGGCGACCGGTGCCCTGCTCTCCCAGGTCGACCTCGGTGCCGCATCTCCGTTGGCGTTCCAGGGCACCCCGGATGACGCCCGGGCACTGTTGATCGGCGTCAGCGGCACGATGGTGACGGTCATCGCGCTGCTGCTGGGCCTGACCGTGGTGGCGCTGCAACTGTCCTCGACCCAGTTCTCGCCGCGGCTGCTGCGCAACTTCCTGCGCGACCGGCCCAACCAGGTGGTCCTGAGCGTGTTCGTGGCCACGTTCGCCTACAGCGCGGCGGGCCTGTACACGGTGGGCGTGTCCGGCGGCAACCGGACCAGCGACTACCCCCGACTGGCCGTCACCGGCGCGCTCGTGCTGCTGTTCGTCAGCCTCGGACTGCTGGTCTACTTCGCCGACCATCTCGCCCACTCGATCCAGATCGAAGGGATCATGAGCGTGGTCGAACGTAACGCCCTGACGGTGATCAGCGGTGGGCTGCTGGAAGGCGGCCCGACCCCGCCACGGGTACCGGAGGACGCGGTACCGGTACCCGCCCAGCGGTCCGGGTACGTGCAGGCCGTCCAGGTCGAGCGACTGGTCGCCCTCGCCCACCGGCACCAGATCCAGATCCGGCTACGGCCCCGCGTGGGCGAACACGTGGTCGCCGGTACCACCCTGGTCTGGTGCTGGCCGGCGCGGCCTGGACTACCGGCCCCCGACCCGGCGGCCCTCCACCCGGCTCTGGCTCAGGCCGTGCGTATCGGTCGGGAGCGTACCTTCGAACAGGACGCCGCGTTCGGCATCCGGCAGCTGGTCGACATCGCGTGCAAGGCAATGTCGCCGGCAGTCAACGATCCGTACACCGCCGTGCAGGCCGTCGACCGGCTCTCCGTCCTGTTCTGCGCCCTCGTAACGCATCCGCTCGGGTACCACGTGGCCGGGGATCCGACCGGGGTCTGCGTGGTCGTCCCGGGCCGCGCGTTCGGCGACTATCTGGCGACCATGTGCGGGTTGATCCGCCGGTACGGCGCGGGTGAGCCGATCGTCGCCGTCGCGCTGCTGCGGCTCCTGGCGAACTGTGCCGCGGTCACCGGATCCGACGCGCAACGATTGGCCGCGATCGACGAACAAGCCGGCATCATCATGGAAGACGCGGAACGTACGGTGGAGCAGCCCGCGGATGTCGTCGGCGTACGGGCCGAGGCAGATCTCGTCCACGCGGCGGTAGCCGGCCGGTTGCAACCCAGGACTTGAAGCTCGACGAGGGGACTACCCGAGGTACGGGCAGCGTCCGCCTGATGACCTCGGTACGCACCCGTTTGCTCGGTTACGCCGACGAGCTCAAGAGGTTCGCCGGACACAACAGCTGACAACCGATGCCGCGTGGTGACTTGTTCTCGGCGGTGGGACCGTGCGAGGTGAGTACGACCGGTACGTCCAACTGTTTCTCGACTGCCTCGGCCCAGCCGGCGGGTCCGCCGAGCCAGGGTTGGTGATAGTGCGGCCTGGTGGCCATCAGCCGCCAGGTCAGGGCGTCCTGCCGGTCGAGGTCGCCGGGTGGGCCTGGTTCCAACCGAGCAGGACACCCTGTGCGCCCTCGAATACGACATCGCCGGCACGCAACAGCTGCGCCACCATTGTGCTGTCTACAATGGACACGCGGGCCGCGAACCCGGCGTAGGCGGACAGGCAGTCGTCGACCGGCGGCGCGTCAAGCCGCCCGAGCTCGGCGGCGAGCCGGTCGCGCAGCGCGATCAGCTTGTGCCGCAACACCAGCGGCGCGGTGCAGTCGGCCACGCGCGGCGCTTCATCTGGATGGGCGAGGTGGTACGCCATCGTCTCGCCCACGCCCAGTCCGGCAGGGGTCGCCTGTACCTTGCCGTCGTCGGTCCCGACGAGCATTCCAGCCGACTGCAGCCAGCCGCGTCGATTGACGATCTGGGTCTGCGTATCCCAGCCCATGTCGTACCGCTCGTTGGCAACGAACAAGAGCTGGTCGGTACTGCTCGGTTCCGGGCGGCGTCGAGCAACTCACCGACGAACTGACATCTGCTGTGCACCAGGCCAACCAGAATCCGGTCGTCGCCGCCGGTACATCGTCGACACCGATGCCAGGTAGGTGCCCTCGTCGAGCAACTCGTGGTACACGGTGGCCGGCGCCTTGTCGACGAAGTCCTCGCTGTTGAGCACCGAGCGCACGCTGGCCCGCTCCGCCGGGCTGAGCGCCCGCGGCTGCGGCCTGCGCTGGCGTGCCGGCCTGGGCCGCGGCGGTGACTGGCGGTGCCGCCGGTAGTGGCTGGCCTGCGGCCGGCCGACCGCGGCACAGGCGGCCCGCGTCGACCCCAGGACCCGAGCCAGCTCCGCGATCGCGTCATCGGTCATGGCGTGGGCTCGCTCCCGCTGTTCGGGCTGTCGGTCGCGAGCTGCCCCAACAGCGCGGAGAGCTTTCCCTGCACGTCGATGACCTTCCGAGCCTTGTCCAGCTCGGCGGCCAGCCGCTCGTTGTCTCGACGCAGCCGAGCCAACTCCCGATCCCGCGCGTCCGCCGGCGGACGACCAGCCGGCCGGGCCAACGCCGCCGCCGCGCCCTGGTCCCGCTGGATACGCCACGCCGAGATCAATGACGTGTACAAGCCCTCGCGACGCAGCAAGGCACCCTTGCCCGCCTTGTCCAGCGACTCATACTCCTCCAAGATCCTCGCCTTGTACGCCGCCGAATACATCCGTGACCGCGCCCTCGCCGGCACCTCCGGATCGGGCACCTGGTTGCTCGAACTCACTAGCGATGGACTCCTCGCTCGCCCTCTCAGGACAAGGTTTCTGGCTCAGATCCTGCCTCACCAAATCTTGACAGAGAGGGCGGCGTCTCTGGGCCAGGCCGCCGGCCAGGTGCGGTGCCAAGGGGTTGAGTGCAAAGGGGGTGTGCCGCGAGGCGTCGCATGCCTCCGTTGCGGGCACACCCGTTGGGCGTCGCCGAGCGTCCACGGTGGGCATTCACGGGGTCCGTTGCGTTGAGCGTCAGCATGATCAGGTCAGACTCGGTCCGTGAAGATGTCGAGCCGTCAACGTCCGTCGTTGCCTGCGAAGGCTGCCTTTGCCGGGTTCCGGTTCCCGCCAGAGGTGATTGTCGTCGCGATTCGCTGGTACCTGCGGTGCAACCTGTCCTACCGGGACGTGGAGGAACTGCCGGTCGAACGCGGCGTCGAGGTCGACCACGTCACCGGGTACCGGTGGGTGCAGCGGTTCACGCCGCTGCTGGCCGACGCCGCCCGCTTCGCCCGTCACTCGCCGGGCGAGCGCTGGTACGTCGACGAGACCTACGTCAAGGCGCGCGGTCGACCAGCACGGGCAGGTCATCGACGTGCTGGTGTCGATCCGCCGAGACGCCGCTGCGCCCCGACGGTTCTTCCGGCGGGCGATCGCCGTGCTCAAGGTCAAGCCAACCGAGGTGATCACCGACGCCGCCGACGCAGCCACTACCAGATCAGCCACGACGCACCGGCTGTCTCCCAGGTCACCGCGGCGTTCGCCCAACTCGCTCAAGCAATCTGACCGCACGTCCACAGACCGGCTCACCGCGTCGGTCACCCCGACAACGCAACGGCGCCTCCCGATCCGATAATGCAACGCCGCCCGCCGGGTGCTCGGCCGGATGCTCCGCCTAGTGCCAGCCGCCAATCATCGACAGTGGACCGTCCGTTCTAGACAGCCTCGCCTCCGAGCCACCTCGTGCCTGCCAAGAGGGTCGCCAGCAGGCTCGGCATCCGCGAAGGCACCACCTGCAAAACACATAGATAAGGTTCGAGCCGGCTCGGGGCGCCAGACGTCTTGGCAGCAGGAGAACTGTGCTGAGGGGCATCGAACTATCCGCTCCGCGCGTACCCTGAGGCGATGCGCGGACGTGTCAGCCTCGCGGTGGCCTTCGTCTTAACGCTGGCGGGGGTGTTCGGTGTGTCGGCGCCCGCGCGCGCCGACACCACCGTTTACGCATCGGACACCGCCTACATCCAGATCGCCAACGGTTGGGGGCCGGTGGAGAGGGACCGCTCGAACGGTGGGCAGGCGGCCGGCGACGGCAACCCGATCCGCATCGCCGGCGTCCAGTACGCCAAGGGTCTCGGGGTGCACGCCAACTCGACGGTGCGGGTACCGGTGCCGGCTGGGGCGACGACGTTCCGGGCGGTCGCCGGTATCGACGACGAGGTCGGCGGCTCGGGCATCGGCTGGGCCAGCGTGTACATGCGGGTGTACGACCCATCGGGCGGCACGATGTACGACTCGGGCCCGCTCTACAACGGTGACCCACGCACGGTGAGCCTCACCGTGACGGGCCTGTCCTACCTCACGCTCGATGTCTGGGACCACGGCGATGGAAACTCCGGCGATCACGCTGACTGGGCCGATGCCCGGTTCACCATCCCGGGCGGTGATCCGCTGATCTCGGTCGGGAAGACCGCGACCGCCTCGTCGCAGGAGTCCACAAGCTATACGCCTGTGAAGGCGGTCGACGGGTCCGTGAGCACCCGCTGGTCCAGCCAGTTCTCCGACCCGCAGTGGATCCGCATCGACCTCGGCGCGACCGCCAACGTCAGCCGGGTGGTCCTACGCTGGGAGACCGCCTACGGCCGGTCATACCGCATCGAAACCTCCCCCGACGGATCGACCTGGACGCCGATCTTCTCCACCACCACCGGAGACGGCGGCGTCGACGACCTGGCCGTCACAGGCTCCGGCCGCTACATCCGGATGTACGGCACGGCGCGGGGCACCCAGTGGGGTTACTCGCTATGGGAGCTCGAGGTGTACGGCACGTTCCCCAGCCCGCCTCCGGGCGGTGGTCCACCGCCGGCTGGCGGCTACTTCCCGACCCTGCCATCGCGCGCCCCGTTGCCAGATGAGGCGACCTGCGCCGGTCAGGTGCATCGGTCCAGCTGGGAGCCGCGTACGCAGAACACCGAGGAGAACACGACGGTTCCGCCGGCTGGCGCCAACCAGAACATTCCACGCGGCAACTGGGGCGGTGTGCCCGAGGGTGAGGCGTTGAAGGACCGGATCACCGGCGATTTCGCCGGCACCACGGACGAGATCATCCAGTGGGCCGCATGCAAGTGGGGGTTCAACGACGACACGGTCCGCGCGCAGGCGGTGATCGAGTCCTGGTGGCACATGGACACCGGACGTGACCAGGGGTTCGGCGACTTCACCACCGACTCCAGCGCGTGTCAGCCCCGCTATCCGATCGGCTCGTTCGGCGGCACCGACTGCCCGACCTCGTTCGGAATCCTGCAGATCAAGGACGAGGGCGGCACGGCCGGCCCCCACGAGGGCACGTTCCCGTGGTCGATCGACTCGACGGCCTGGAACCTGGACTACACGCTGGCCATGCGGCGCGCCTGCTACGAGGGCTGGCTATGGATCGGCCCGCAAACGCGAGACCAGCTCCGTGATTGCATCGGCCTGTGGTTCTCCGGGTCCTGGCAGCAGGGCGACGCCGACTACAAGAACTCGTACGACAACGCGCTGTCCACGAAACCCTGGCTGAGCTGGTAGGCGAGCGGCTTCCTGACGGCAACGCCGCATGTGTACTCGGCGGCGGCACCCGACCTGACCAGTGCGAGGGGCGATCGTCGCCCGGTCTCCTGACCGTCGACCCGGACTGTCGCAGGCGCTGTCGCAGCGCGCCAAGGCCCTAGCCGCCCGGATCGCCCTCGGCGGGTTCCTCGCTTATCGCCGCACCCACCGGGCGATCGTCGCTCGTCCGGCGTGCTCTGGTCCATCGCGGCGTTGCCTGGCAGAGTGACCATCTGATGTACCCGACAGGAGCCGGGTTGGAACTGTGTGCATCGGCCATCGCGATGCCGCTGGAGAAATGCATTGCGTGGAAGTACCGAGGGGAGGCCATTGTGAAGAAGTCGTTGCTCGGGGTCGCCGGCACGGTGGCCCTCGCGGCGTTGATCCGTCGAAATGCTCGCTCAAACGAACTCTTCCTGGACTACCTACTTAACACCGTTGTCAACAAGGTTCCATTTCCCGCCATGCGTCTGGCGCTATACCGGGCGGCCGGAATGCGGATCGGTCACAACAGCAACATCATGATGCACGTACGCGTTATGGCGCCTCACGGAATCGAGATCGGCGACAACTGCATCGTCGGAGAATTCGCCTGGCTCGACGGACGCGCCGTGCGAGTCGGGGAAGGACCGGGTCTCAAGATTGGCAACAATGTCAACGTTGGCGCCAGGACCGTCTTCATCCCGGGCGGTCATCTCCCCGACTCACCCGATTTCTTCGGCTTGCCGGAGAAGACGTTCGTCGAGGACAACGTTTGGATTGCCATGAACTGCACGATCCTTTACGGCTTGACGGTCGGCGAGGGCGCAGTGGTCTCGGCGGCCTCGCTGGTCAACAAGGACGTCCCGCCATACACGATGGTGGGTGGGGTACCAGCCCGATACCTGAAGGACCGAACACGCGATCTTGATTACAAGCTGTACAACAGGGCGCGCTGGATCTAGCAGGGTGATCTTGGGAGGCACGACATGCGGGTCTGCGTTGTCCTGAACCACATGCCGGCGCCGGGCGCCGGCGGCCTCGAGGGACAGGTGCACGACGTCTGCACCGGTCTGCTCGATCGCGGCGTCGAGGTGCAGGTCGCGTGCCGGCCCAGCCTCTACATGCCGGCGGGAAACGTCCCATTGCTGGAGCACGTCCATACGGTCACCGCCGACCTGACGCCCGCAGAGATCGACAACCGGTTTCTGGGCATGTGGCGTACCTCTCAGGACCTCGCCAAGGCCGAGAACTGGGCCAGGTACGACGTCGTGCATGTGCAGTCGCACCATGGCTATCACACGGCGCTGCGCCTGGCTCGGATGTCCGGGTCACGCCCGGCCCTGGTCACCACGTTCCACCTGACGGCGATCGGCGGGATCGTCCGTCTGCAGGAGCTAGGGTTCCCGCAGGAGCCCGACCTGCTCCAGACCCAACCGGCCGCCGTCATGGAAGCGACGCTCGCCCGGTTGTCGGATCGTTCGATCGCGGTGTCGCAGCAGGTCCACGACGACCTCACGCGATGCTACGGCGTTGCGCCGGAGGAGATCAGCGTCGTATACAACGCCATTGACACGCAGCTGTTCGCACCGATACCGCGCGCCGAGGCGCGCGCGCAACTCGGGATCCATCCCGACCTTCGGTATGTGTTGTACGTGGGGCCGTTCTTCGGCTTCCGCTGCAACATGCTGCTGGACAGCCTGACGTACCTGGATCCGGATGTCCGCGTGCTGGCTATCTGGCCGTCGACCGAGCCGTGCCGGCCCGAGCACCCCCATGATCGCTTGGTCCAAATCGGACACGTACCACGCGAGCGGATGCCGCTGTACTACGCGGCGGCCGACCTGCTGGCCTATCCGCTGGTCTACACCGGCTTCGGCCTTGCGCTGCTGGAGGCATCGGCGTGTGGCTGCGTACCGGTGGCGTTCAACGTCCCGCCCGCCAGCGAGGTGGTGCCCCAGACGGCGTGGCTGGTCAACGAGATAAGTCCGCAGGCATTCGCCCGCGCGATCAACGCGGCGTTGCATGACCCCGAGACGCCGCGCAAAGCCGAAGCCGGCAAACGGGCCGCCGCCGCCCATCGCTTCAGCCTCGACCGCATGGTCGACGAGACATTAGCCGTGTACGAGACGGCGCTCAGGGACAAGCCGCCCCGAGAAGACCTCGCCCAGCGCCCCATCTACCACCCGCCCCGGAGCGACATCGTGGCGCGAAAGAGCTCGTCGCGCCGGTCAGCCACCAGCCGCAGCGCGACCAGGTAGTCAGCGACCCGCACCTCGTTCAGATTCGGCGTGCGCAGCGCAAGCACTACCACCGAAAACCGCCGGGCAGCTGCCGGCGCGCGTCGGGCCGATCGTCGATCCGACCGCGTCATCTATCGATCAACCACACGCCCCAGACCACCGCGTGCGGACCGGGACCCGTCGGGCAGCCCGCAGCCGCCACCGGGTCATGCCCGATCATCCCCCGCCGGACCTCGTCAGCGCGCTGCGCAGCACCGCCCGGATCCAGTGCACCGTCCCGCCGAGATCAACCGCCCCTTCCGAGCAGGTCGGCCTCGTCCAGATACGGGGTGCGTACGTAAATCTTCGTACGGTCAATGACGCGCCCGAGCCCACGACAATGCCGCCATCCCGCGTCCACCATGGTGGACGAAGCGACCGTCGAAGGAGGGTCATGGGCATCGAACGAGCGGCGAATAAAACAGACGGCGCCGGAGCGAGCCTGGCGCGGTATGCCGATCCTCTGCTCAACGTGCTGTTGGCAGTTGACTTGCTCCTCTTTGCGGGCGGAGCGGTGGCGCACTCGGGCATTGCCGTTCCACTTGGCTTCGGCACGTGGGAAGAACCGCTGGTGGTCCCGGCCGCGATCATCGAGGGCCTCGGCGCCGCCGGCCTGCTGGTGACACTGGCCGCGGTCGCTGCTCGGGCGAGCTGGGCGTACCGGATGTGCTGGTGGGCCCTGTGGTACTGCTTCGCCGGGGTGCTCTGGGGAATGGCACGGCTGGCGATCGGCTCGATTCCCGAGGCGCACACGATGAGCAACGACTTCCTGCACATCGGCATGATCCTGGTGACCACCGTCGCGTTGGTGCGACGAGCCGGGCTGCGTTCTCGGGTCGTGGCTCAGCCGCGGTCGAGGTAGCCGAAGACGGCGAGCACCCGGTCGGTGGTCGGTGTCGGACGCCGGTAGGCCCAGCTTGGAGAGGATGTTGGCAACATGCTTTTCTCGACCGCGTTCGGTGACAGGCCGGGCACCGTCGTGCGGCGCCCGGCACCTGGCGGGGCAATCCTGAGCATCGACATCGTGCGCAAGCTCGCCGGCCAGGTCGGCTTCACCGTCCTGCCCCGCCGTTGGGTCGTGGAGAGGACACTGGCCTGGATCAGCCGGTGCCGGCGAACTGTCCGCGACTACGAGCGTCTGCCCGCCCACCACGCCACCTTCGTCCAATGGTCAATGATCATCGTCATGAGCCGGCGACTGGCCCGCCACACCCCGACCTGAACTGAGTTCCGGACAGGCTCTAAAGCGTTACGCCATAACGCCCGCGATGCCTACCCGACCCCTCGCGATCCTCGGCCTCAGCACGTTATGAACCCGACATACCGACACCTTGCCGAGGCCCTGGCCATCACCCACACGCATCAGCGGGCAGCAGGCCGCAGTAAGGAAGGTACGACGATGACGAACGTTTCTACCCTGCGGGGACGACCGAGGAAGGGCGGTCGGGTCTGGACCGTTGAGGCGATCCGAAGCCTCGGCGCGACGATGGACATCGAGACGGCTGGAGCGATCCTGGGAGTCGGACGCACGAAGGCGTACGAGCTGGCCAAGGGAGGCGAGTTCCCGGTACGCGTGCTGCGTGTCGGCCGCCGGTATCTCGTGTCCGTCCCGGCCATTCTCCAAGTCCTCGGTGTCGAATGATCACTCATTTGCACACTGCAGCGCGCCCCACCAACACAGCGACGCACCAGAGGCGGCAACCTGCGAGGTGCAGGGCCTCCTCGCCGCCGGGCACGTCTGCACGGTGATGGGCTGGACCGAGTACGAGCCGCTCGCCGCGAAGTACCGGGTGCCGATCGTGGTCACCGGCTTCGAGCCGCTGGACCTGCTGGAGGGCATCCTCATGGCGGTGCGCCAGCTTGAGGAGGGCAGGTTCGAGGTCGAGAACCAGTACGCACGGGCGGTCCGCCGCACCGGCAACGCGCCGGCTCAGGAGGCGGTGCGCCGGTTGTTCCGGGTCTCGACCGGCCCTGGCGGGGCATCGGCACCATCCCGTCGAGTGGGCTGGAGCTGGCCGAGGAGTACGCCGCGTTCGACGCGGCCCGCCGTTTCGACGTGGGCCGGCTGTCCACAGTGGAGCATCCGGAGTGCATCGCCGGCGAGATCCTCACCGGTGCGAAGGTGCCGACCGACTGCGTGGCGTACGGCACGAGTGCACGCCCGGATTCCCGCTGAGCGCCCTGATGGTCACCAGCGAGGGCACCTGCGCGGCCTTATACAGCGCGGGCCGGCGCCGGCCGGAACCGTGGGAGGCTCGTGCTGGACGGAGACGCCCAGGTGACCACAGTGGACCCTGCGGCCGCTTCCGGGTGCCTGATCGCGTTCGTCGTACCGGAGCGGGCCTGGGCAGCGCTCGCCGCGGTGTGGCTGGCCTGGGACCGCCGACCGGATCACCGCGTGGGTCACCCGTCGCGCCCACACCGGCCCAAGCTTCTGTGCCGACTTCCTCGCCGCCCTGATCGGCTCGCCCACTCCTGTCTGCGTACGGGCGAGCACGCGCGCGCTGGATGCCGGCCGCGCGGCGCCCGTGCTGGCCGCCCTCGATCCAGTCAAGATCAACCGATCACTGGCGGGTGCTTCATACTCGCCCGTCGTTGCTCGTACCCGCGGTGCTCGGCGTCGCCGTACTTCGTACAGCCCTCGATCGGAGCAACGCTTCGCGGCGACCTGCAGATGACCGGTGTCCGGGATGAGTCTCGGCGGCCATCCGCAGATATTAGGTGTTGGTGGGTGTCTTCCCGGTGGCGCGGGTGGTTGGCGGGATCTGCACGGCGATCTCCTTGCCGAGCCGGGACCCCGCGGGCAGGTTGAGGTTATCACCGCTCCAGAAGCGGCCGGCGTCGTACCAGTTCGGCCCGCGCCCACCGGACAGCAACCCCATGGCCTCGTAGGTGACGGCGACGACTTCGGCGCAGTAGGCGGTCTCAAGGTTCGCGTCTGCCGCGCTCCGCTTCAGCTTCGGTACCCGCCCGCGCAGCCACCGCCAGGCGAGCCGGGACGTCGAGGGAAACGGCGTGCCGTCCAGGCGCGCGATGGTACGCAGGACGGCGTCTTCCGTCTCCCGGGTGAGCGGGTGTTCGAGCTGGCGCAGCCACGCCCTTTGGCCGTACCTCGTGGCCCAGACGATGACGGCCTCGCGCAGGTCGTGCAGCTGGGCTCCCCGCTGGTGGGTGCCCGACCACAGGTCGGGCAGGGACCGGCCGAGCTCAGCGTGCCACATCAGCGGCGGCAGGTCTTCGATGACCACGGACATGCCAACGTGGTTGACCGGGCTGTTCGTGCTCACCTGGATGGCACGGTCGGCCATCTTGTGCCCGCGAAAGAGCCACACGTCACCGGTACGCGTCAGGTCGAGGGCCTCGTCGAGGCCGAACGGGATACCGGACACGGCTGTAGCCTAGACAGATGCGCTGGTGGAAGGTACTGGGCGTGGCGGCCTTCGTTGGGGTGGCCGCAACCGGCGTGGCGATCGCCCGGGAGGAGCGGCGCCGCCGCGCGTACACCCCGGAGGAAGTCCGGGCCCGGCTACATGCCCGCCTCGCCGAGGCGTCCGATGCTGGGCCGGCCCCGCGCGACTGACCCCGGGGGCGTCGATGATCGGTCCTCTCCCGGTCAAGAACGGCCGGGTGGTATCCACACGATGTACCGCGCCCTACATGGGAACACGTCGATCGGTTCCGGTGTCGGACGGCGCCGCACGGTCGGACAGCGAACCGTACGCGGCGCATTCGCGGCGGTGGACGCGCTGCGGGCCGCGTACGCCGACGTACCGGCTGGTGCGCCGGTGCGTCTGGCCAAGCGGACGTCGAACCTGTTCCGCTTCCGAGCGCCGGGCCGCGGGCCCGGACTGGACGTGAGTCGGACGACCAGGTGCTCGCGGTCGATCCGCAGACTCGCACCGCCGACGTGCAGGGCATGGCGACCTACGAGCGGCTCGTCGACGCCACCCTGCCCCACGGCTCATGCCGCTGGTGGTCCCGCAGCTCAAGACCATCACACTGGGCGGCGCGGTCGCCGGACTGGGCATCGAGTCGTCGTCGTTCCGCAACGGGTTGCCGCACGAGTCGGTGCGCGAGCTTGAGGTGCTCACCGGGGACGGCCGGGTGGTCGTAGCCCGGCACGACAACGAACATGCCGGGTCGGCCAACCTCGACGCGCACTGGGATGAGGCGGTGGCCGAGGTCGGCGCGGGCACCCGTCAGCGTCTGGCGGCTGTACCTGGCCGGCGTGCGGCTCGCTTTCGAGCAGAACCAGATCCAGCTCCACCAGGTGCTGTGCGTCAAGCCGCACGCCGACGGCCGGTTCGCGCTGCCGCTGCGTCCCGACTGGGAACCACCGCCCGCATGACCCGCGACGGTGGCGGCCGACGGCGACGAGAACCTCGCGGTCGTACCTTTCCCCCGGACCAAGACCAGGCTGCGCCGCTGGTCCAGAGCACGAGCGATCGCCTCGAGCGCCTCCGCTTCGCCGCCGAAGTCGGCGCTTGTCAGGGAGACGTCCTCACCCCCACTGGGTGGAGTCGCATCATCAGTTCAACGTTGTCGGCTACGGTCGCCTACCCATCTTTGCGGTTGTCTCGACGGTCTGTCGGCGTGGGGCCGCCGGCTTGGCGACACCACACCCGCTCGCATGAACGGCCTGGTCTCAAACCAGCTGACCGGTTCGTCGGCATGAGCCCATCGTTGAGCTCAACCTACGCCGCAGCCACACGGTCGCATGTCGAGAGTTTGGGGAGCGCCGCGATGTTCATCGCTGAGCTGGTCAAAGAGGTTCTGATCCGTCGACGACGGCGCGGGCGAGGTCCGACAGGCGGCGGCGGTTGGTGGTGCGGGCGATGCCGCGTAACAGGGTGAACGACTGGTCCATGTCGAGGTGGCGGCGGATGGCGCACACCCGCAGCAGGCCGATGGTGGCGACATCAGCGAGGGCCTGTCCCAGTCGGATGATGTCCTCGTCGACGGCGCCGGACGCAGTGCCGAACAGGTTCCACCAGCGGTTGGACTTCGCCAGCCCACAGGGTTACCTGTTACCACGCGGTCAGTGTCCACAAGCGACCCCAGGACCGGGAGACGCGCGACCCAGGCAACCGCGCGGGCTGGGCCGAATCGCCCGGCACGTCGCGGCAAGCCAGGCGGCGAAGATGACGCTGCTAAGCACGTCGGTGGGGCCGATGTAGGGCCAGTGTGCACGCGAGACAGCGCCCAGGCGCCGGCATCCCGATAGCCGGCACCGGCGTGGACCAACGCCACGTACGCCAGCCCCATGGCGATGCCGCCCACCGGTGAGCTGGACAGCGCCGAACTGGCGTCCATGTACGCGGCGTTGGTCGGATACGGCTCGCGTACCGCGGTGGTCAGGTAGCCGAACGCGTCCAACCTGATGTGCCGGTGCTCCCAAACGCTCGGCGTGCAGGACGCGCGGCACACCCGCAATGCCATGCTCGGCGAGCAGCCGGTAGACGTGAACCTCCTTGTCGAGCTTCCACAGCGCGGGGTACGCCTTGACGATCACAGCCGGGTCACCGACCTCGCCACGCACCTCCAACACCGTGCTCACCTGGCCACCGACGCGCCGAATGACCTCGGTAACCCGCAGGTCATCCCTGAAGGAGCGGGCCGTGTCAACCCTCGGGTTATGACCCGGTTTTACCCCATTCCCGGCTCGGTGCAGACAAGCGCCGGGGAGGGGTCGGGGTCCAGGCTCGACCGAAGGTCGACCCGCGCAGCGG
>WNGB01000098.1_pt1 | contig 167334 bp, 191 predicted proteins | sample 5400681 | NCBI WGS metagenome assembly WNGB01 (sample SAMN13153367, study PRJNA577476) | soil metagenome | isolation source: 115 cm soil or saprolite under grassland replicate 2 | place: USA:California | collected 2016-06-15 | reverse complement strand
GCACGTCCTCGGCCCAGTCGAGGATCCGCCGGCCCGGCTGTGCCGTCGAGCGACCGTAGCCGGGGCGGTCGAAGGTGAACAACCGTACACCCAGCCCTCGGGAGATCGACTCGTCGGGATGCCGAGTGAGCCGTGAGCCGGGCAGGCCGTGGAAGAAGAGCACCGGTGCGCCCGCGGGGTCGCCGTGCTCGGCGTAGGCGAGGGTGCGACCGTCGGCGAGGCGAAGCGAGGAGTCGTGCATGGGCGATCGTGGATTCGAACCACGGACCTCCGCCTTATCAGAGCGGCGCTCTAACCAACTGAGCTAATCGCCCGAGGGCGCTCAGTTTAGCCGTCCTTCGCCCATCAGCACGTGCCGCGCTCAGGGGCGTCTAGTGGAGCCGGTGCGTTTTCGCGCAGTAGTCCTCGACGGCCAGCAGGAAGCCGACGTCCTGGGCGAGCTCGGTGAGCGTGCCCTTCGTGTCCTCGTCCACCTCCGGGTCGTCCGCCAGTTCGACGAGGAAATGCGCCATCCGCCCTGCGCGCTGCATCTCGGCCATGCGCAGAAAGATGCGCCGCGCGCTTTCGTTCTGCGAGATCTCCTCGAGCGACTCGAGGTCTTGAAGCCACAAACCCAGCATCGTCATCTCCCCTGTGGTGCAAACGACCCCGGTTGGAAATCGGATACGGGCTCGTTCGAGGGACGCTGAGCTCAGGGATGCGGCTCTTACCGTTTTGGGTCGATCTCCTAACCCGGGAGGGTGCTGCGGCACCAGCCTTACTGCGGATGGAAATCGGAGACGCCGTCATCTATCGCGGGCGCCGGTGCGTCCTGCGCGGGCTCGACCCAATGAGCGTGGACGAGCGGCGCGCGCAACTCGACGACGCGGAGACCGGCGAGCGTTTCTGGGTAGCGCTGAACGAGGTGGAGAACGGCGATCCGCCCGAGCTGGAGCCTGTGGCATGACGTTTGCACCCCACCCCCGGAGCTAGACTGCGGAGATGAATCGGGGGGCGTGCTGATGCAGGAGATGCACGTCTACGGGGTCAGCTTCGACCTCGTCGGCAAGCAACCGATCGTGCTGCTGAAGACGGTCGACGGCAACAAATTCCTCCCGATCTGGATCGGGCATCCCGAGGCGGCGGCGATCCTGATGAGGCTGCAGAACGCCTCCACCCCGCGGCCGATGACGCACGATCTCGTGACGGAGATCCTCGGCGAGCTGAACGCCCAGGTGATCCGGGTCGCGGTGACCGAACTGCGCGAGAACACGTTCTACGCCCAGGTGACGATCCAGCAGGACGGCTCCGAGATCGAGATCGACTCGCGCCCGTCCGATGCGATCGCGCTCGCCGTGCGTGCGTCCGCGCCGATCTTCGTCGCCGACGAAGTGATCGAGGAGTCCGCGATCGAGTTCGAAGGTGACGGCGAGCCGCCCAACGAGGAGATCGAGGCGAAGGTCACCGAGTTCCGGGAGCAGCTCGACACGCTGACGGCGGACGACTTCGCCACCGGTCCCGAGGAAGACGACAACTAGCCGTTGCTGGCCCCTCGCTTCGCTTCGCTCGCGCTCGGGGCGCGCCTACGGCGCGCGATTGAATGGTGTTCGGAACGAGTTCGGAGCTTGTGGGACGCTTGTTGGCGGCACGGGTTTCGCCGCGCCGCTCTTGACGGGCTGCGGGAGGCCGCAGCCTCGGCGACCTGAACATCAGCCTCTTAACTACGACACTTCCTTCTTCGTCAGCTCCAGGAGGCCGGCGAAGAAGGCGTGCAGTCCCGCGGACGACAGCGGACCGCGGTTGGCGCGTTCCAGATCGGCGAACATCTGCCGTTCGCGATCCGGATCGAGGAAGTCGATCCCGTGCGATTCCTTGTGGGCCTTGACGCGCCGCACGAGTTCGAGCCGCGTGTTCAGCCCGTCGACGAGGCGGCGATCGTTCTCCGAGATCTGCTGCCGGAGCTCATCGAGGATCGGATCCGGCTTGCTCACGGTCGGCCCAGCCAACGGACGTAGACGGGTTTGTGGGTGCGCTGGAACACGAGCAGACGATACGGGTACGAGAGGCGCGCCCGCCCCGGATCGCGCAGCGTCGGCGCGTCCTCGCGGAGCGTGAAGACGATTCGACCACGCTCCTCGACGGCAGCCGCGACCCGAAGAACGTAGCCGGTGCTCGAGCGCGGTCCGGCTGAGACCAGCAGCGCCTCGTCCCGGCTGAAGTCGATTCGCGGCTGCGGCGCACCGGCGACGGCGTTCCTGCGCAGGTAGTCCGCGAGCTGTTCGCTGCGGCGGAGGCGCCGCGCGAAGCTGACGGTCGGCTCGACGTGCAGTTGCGCGGTGAGGTCGCGGTAGCGAAGCGGCCGCTTGTCAGTGTCGCGCCACAGGTTCACGTACGCGAGCCAGCCGACGGCGAACGTGGTCACGGCCGCGACCGCCGCGAGCTTCAGCCCGAGCGTCCCGGGACGCAAGTCAGTAGATGTAGATCGGGAAGCCGGACGGATGCATTGCGAACAACCGCGTCGCGACCCACATCGGAACGCGCACGCAGCCGTGGGACGCGGGGTAAACGGGAACATCCGGGTAGCCGTGAATCGCGAAGCCGCGCAGGAAGTACGTCGGGTACCAGAGGACCCAGCTCCACCCGGCGACGCGCGAGTACACGTGCCACAGCCCGAGCGGGGTGTTACCCGTCGCACCGGTCGAGACGGGCACGACGAGCGACACCCTCCCCTGCCGGACCTCGAACAGCACCTGCCGCGACTTGTCGACCTCGACGTGGCTGCCGCCGTAGCGGGCGTGCGGAACGGATGCGCGCTGCAACCGCCGCCAGAGCGCGGGATCGACCTCACCCGAGCGCGGGAGGCCGTTCACCTTCTGGAATGCGACCACCGCGTCGTAGGTGTCCTGTCCGTAGGCCCCGTCGACGCGGAGCAGCGCGTAGCGAAGGTCCCACAGACGCCGCTCCAGCACGCGGACGCTCGGCCCGAGCGAACCCCGCCGCAGCTGCGGCAATGCGACGGTCGTCGCGAGGTTCTTCGTTCGTCCCGCGAAGCCGGATGCCGGCACCGATGTAACACGGATGCGGTAGCGGGTTGCCGCACGCGTGTTCAGCCCAATGCGCCCCGAATGCGCATCGACGACGAGCCGGGGCCCCCGCCAGACCTGGATCCGCACGCTGCCCCCTGCGGCGGGCACGACGTGCGCGACGACCGCCAGCGGTTGTCCGACCGTCCCCGCGCCGACGATCCGCGCGACGATCCGCGGTCGCACCCTCGTCGCAACCGCCGTCGACTCCGCATCGATCCAGCGAGCGGTGTACGGGCCGGGGAGCCGAATCCTGCGCGTCAGCCTGAAACTGCCGTCGGCGCGGGTGTGTACCGAGGAGAGGAGTCGGCCGGCAGCGAGCACCAGCACCTGCTCGTTCGCCGTCGGCGGGACCACGGCACCGCGGAACGTCAGGCGATGCTTGTAGCCGACGAGCGGCGGCATCCGAAGGTCGACGCCGCGCGCGGTGATCACTCCGATCTTCTCCGCGCCTGCGTACACCGTCCAGGCACCGGCGGCGTAGGTGTGCTGCACCGCCTCCCCGTCCGCGGACTGGCCGTCGCCGAAGTCCCAGTGCGCTGCGCCGCACGTAGACGTGAAGGTCACAGTCAAGGGGGCGGCGCCTTGCGCGACCGATGCGGAGCCGCAGAGGTTCTTCCCGTGCGCCTGCGCCGGTAACAGGATGGGGACGGCGAGGGCGAGGGCACAGGCCGCGCGACGCACGCGCTGAGCATAGATCGCGCTCAGGTCGAAACCGAAAGTGCGAGCGCGATCGCGTTGAACGTCCCGTGCAGCACGATGCCCGGCAGCACGCTCTCTTGGCGCATCCGGATCCACGCGAGCCCGATTCCGAACGCGACGAGGATCGGAAACGCTTCGACGAGGCCGTGCGCGAGTCCGAAGGCGATCGCCGTGAGGACGACTGCTCTCCGGTCGCCGAATCGGCGCAGCAGCGTGAAGCCCAGGCCGCGGAACGTCAGCTCCTCGGTCACCGGGGCGATGAGACAGACGACGACGGCGTTGGCGAGAAAGGGTGCCGCGCGGGAGGAGTCCCAGCGGTCCGGCGTGAGGCCCTGCTCGCGGCCCGGATGAAGGAAGGGCTCGAGGACGCCGGTCAGCGCGTAGATCCCGACCAGCACCACGACCATCTGGCGCAGTGCGCCCTTCCAGCTCGCCGGCCGGCGAAGCGCGAGCAGGTCGCGACTCGCGTTCGCGAGGACGAAGACGATGCCGAGGATGACCGCGAACAGTACGGCGGAGCCGATCGCCGTCGACCACTGGTAGAGGACGTCCTTCGGGGGCTTCCCGCTTGCGAAGCGGTCCGCGTAGTTCAGGGTCGCGAGCGCACCGACGAGCACGCCCCACCCGGCCGCCGTGCGCCCGCTCACGCGAGCGCGTTCGCGAGCGGTGCGAAGGCGAACTGCATCCCGGCGACCCGTGCGCCCTCTTCGTCCGACTCGGCATGGTCGCCCACGTGCAGCGCGCGCTCCGGCGCAACGCGGAGACGCGCGAGTGCCTCGAGGAAGATGCGCGCGTCGGGTTTCGCGACTCCCGTTTCCGCAGACGTCACGACGGCATCGAACAGGTGCGCGATCCCGATCCGGCCCAGGTGTGCGTGCAGGCCGAAGTCCCAGTTCGAGACGACGGCGAGCGCGAGTCCGTGCGCGCGGAGCGAGTGCAGCGCCTCGACGACGCCCGGAATCAGCTCGAAGCGGAGTGCGTGCTGGAACGCGTCGACGAACGTCGCCGGATCCCGTGTGTCGTCCGCCGCTTCGAGAAAGACGCGCGTACAGCGGAGGCGAAGCTCGGCAAGCGATGCCTCGTCGCGCCCTTCCAGCGAGTGCGCCCGGTAGTAGGCGCCCTCGACTTCCCAGGCGGCGGCTGCGTCCTTCCCGAGCGCCTCGCTCAGGCGCCCGACGGGATCGTCGAGCTCGACCAGCGTCCCGTAGCCGTCGATCGTGACGGCGTCTATGCCACCCAGTCCCAGAGCGCCCACTGCGTCAGGAATACCCCGAGCAGCACCGCGCTCGCCGAGAGAACCAGCGCGTGCACGCGCGGGCCACGTGCGAGCCAGGCGAGCGCGAGGAAGAGTGGAAAGACGACGAGGCCGAAACGAGGCAGAGAGAGCAGCGGCCAGCGGGAGCTGGGGACGCTCAGCGGAATCGCCAGCGACAGCGCGGCGAACAAGCCATAGGGAGCGCCGAACCGCCGCCAGGCGACGACGGCGAGCACGCAGAAGAGTGTCAGGAACGCGAGCAGTTCGAGGTTCAGCACCGCGGTGCGCAGCGGCGCCGAGTCGGCCGGGGACACCGCGGTCCAGTAGACGTGTGCGTCCGACCCCGACGCGAGCTGGCGCACACCGGCCCAACCGGCCCGGAGTCCGTCCCAGACGCCGCCGAGTGGGCCGGCCGGCGACAGATGGCGGTGCCAGACGCCCTGCGCATGTGCGAACGCCCAGGCGTCGTCGACCTTCCACCACAGGTACAGCGGGTACAGCGCCGCGATCGGAACCGCGAGGAGCAATCTCCAGGCATCGCGGCGGGCGAGCAGCGCCAGCGCCGGCAGCAACGCCGCGCCGTTCGGCCGCGCCAGGATCGCGAGTCCGCACGCCGCGCCCGCGGTCCAGAGCCGTCCTCGCTCCGCGAGCACGAATGCACCGACGCAGCAAAAGAGGAACAGCGACTCGGAATACACCGCCTGGAGAAAGAGCGCCGTCGGGAACAGTCCGAGATAGAGCAGCGTGCGGCGTGCTCCGGAGGCGCCGAGCCGGGCTTCGGCGACGCGCTCGAGCAGGACGAACGCGGCGAGGCAGCACGCGAGCGAGACGAGCACGCCGGCGAGCACGTAATGCCCGAAGAGCGCACGCCCGGTGACTGCGACGAGCGCCGGATACAGCGGCGCGAACGCCGCCTCGGTCGACGTGTACCCGTGCTCGGCGATGCGCAGGAAGTGCACGGAGTCCCAACGCGCCCACACGTCCGTGACCGCGCCGAGGTCGTGCGTCAACGACGGGTCGTCCCAGCGGCCGGCGCGCGCATTGCGCATCGGCTGGAGCGTGAACAGCGCCAGCAGGGCTCCGACCCAGAGGAGCGCCCGCGACCAGACGAAGATCTCGACGGCCGAGCGCCTCGCTGCACGCGGCGGCTCGAGCTGCGCCGCCGGCGTCTCGCGTTGACCGACCGCCACGACGCCACGGATCATAGGGCCATGCCTACGCGGCGCTTCACCCCGGAGGAGGCGAACGAGGCGCTGGCGCAGGTGCGCCCGCTCGCGGAGGAGCTCGTGGAGCATCGCCGGGCACGCGCTCGGGCGCAGCGAGCACACGCGCAGCTCACGCTTCGCATCGCGGGAAACGGCGGCGGGATCGACGCGCAGCGGCTGGCGGACCTCGAGGACGCAGCGGAGCGCGCGCGTGTCGGAATCGCGCGTTGCGTAAATCGCATCCACGGGCTCGGCGGGATCGTCAAGGACCTCGACGAGGGGCTGGTCGACTTTCCGGCGTCCCACGAGGGCGAAGAGGTGCTTCTGTGCTGGAAGCTGGGCGAGGACGAGGTCGCTTTCTGGCACGGGCTCGAGGAAGGCTTCGCAGGACGGAAGCCGCTTCCCTTCGAATAGAGAGCCATGCCGTTCTGGGAACGCGCCGTGATCGCCGGGGCAGTGTTCGCGATGGCCGCGATCGCCGCGATGGTCGTCGATCGCCGGCTGGCTCGCAGGCAGCTGACCCCGGAGACGGCGACTCGCTACCGGGTTCTGCGCCGGACGCTGATGTCGTCGATCGCCGCGGTCGGCCTCCTTTCGGCGCTGCTCGTCATCCCGCAGGTACGTGCAGTGGCAGGCGGCCTTCTTGCCTCGTCTGCCGTCATCGGTCTGGTCGTGGGCCTCGCGTCCCAGCGGACGCTGGGGAACTTCGTCGCGGGGATCCTGATCGCGTTCAGCCAGCCGCTCCGGCTCGGTGACCGGGTCGAGGTCGACAACGTGACCGGGACCGTGGAGGAGATCGGCCTGACCTACACGTTCATCCGGGCCCTCGACGGCGCCCGGCTCGTGATCCCGAACGAGAAGCTGGCCTCGGATACGATCCTCAACTTCACCATTCGGAGCCCGGAGAAGGTCGCGGAAGTGACGGTGCAAGTTCCGCTCGGTCAGGACCTCGACGCACTGGTCGAGCAGCTCGCCGCCGAGACGCAAGCCGAGGTCTACGTCAGTTCCCTGGAGGGGAACGCGACGCTGACGCTGCGTTCCCCGGCGCGCTCCGAGGATGACGCGCTGCGGCTCGAGCACGAGCTGCGGCTGAGTGCGTATCGCCGGCTGCGTGCGGCCGGTGTCTACGGATGAGCTCCAGGCGCCGCCGCGACGAGTTCGAGCTGCTGGCCGCCCGCCGCCGGCGCTCGCGCCGGAAGGCGCGCATCACGCGGCGCCGCCGCGTCGGCCTGATCGCGGCGGTCGCCCTCGGTGCGATGGCGGTCGTCCTCGCAAGCGTCGGCTTCGGCGGCGCCGTCGCCTTTGCGAACGGGTGCAATCTCACCTCGCTGCAGCCGGTGTCGATCGGCTCGAACACGTTCATCTACGCGGCCGACGGGACGCTGCTCGGCGTGATCCCGGCGGAACGCAATCGCACGCCGGTCCGCTGGGACCAGATCAGCAGCTGGATGCCGAAGGCGACGGTGGCGATCGAGGACAAGCGTTTCTGGCAGCACGGCGGTGTGGATCCGGAGGGGATCGCGCGCGCGATCGTCGAGGACGTCAAGGCCGGCCGCGTCGTGCAGGGCGGGTCGACGATCACGCAACAGCTCGTGCGCAACCTCTACATCTCGCGCGAGAAGACGGTGAAGCGCAAGCTGAAGGAAGCCTGTCTCGCCGTGAAGCTTTCCCAGAAGCACTCCAAGCAGTGGATCCTCACGCAGTACATGAACGCGGTGTATTACGGCGCGCAGGCGTATGGAGTGGAGGCCGCCGCACAGACGTTCTTTTCCAAGCGTGCGAGTCGCCTGACGCTGTCGGAGACCGCACTGCTGGCGGGTCTGCCGCAAGCGCCGTCGGACTACGACCCGTTTCGCAATCCGGAGCGTGCGCTCGCACGGCGCAACGAGGTGCTGCGCGCGATGCTGGCGACGGGGACGATCACGCGCGATCAGTATTACGCCGCGGTCGGCGATCCCGATCTGGGCTTGAAGCCGGGCCGGCTGTACAAGGAGATCCGGCAGCCGTACTTCTTCTCCTATGTCCGCGACGAGTTGGCGCGCGTCTACGGCCCGGCGCGTATTCGCTCCGGCGGCCTCCGGGTCTATACGACGATCGATCCGCGGCTGCAGGTCGCTGCGCGCAAGGCGATCAAGGACACGCTGTACTACTCGTCCGACCCGGCGGCTGCGGTTGTCTCGATCAACCCGGCCAACGGCGCGATCCGGGCGATGGAGGCGGTGTATCCGGGGCGCAACAAAAATCAGTTCAACTTGATCGCGCAGGCGCATCGCCAGGCCGGCTCGACGTTCAAGGTGTTCGTGCTCACCGCGGCGATCGAGCAGGGGATGAATCCGGAGACGACGACGTACCTGTCGGCGCCGCTGCACTACCAACCCGACCCGACCTGTGATTCGAGCGATCCGAACTGCGCGTGGAATCCGCAGACGTACGACCACACCTACGTGGGCTCGACGACGGTCTTCTCCGCGACGCTGCGTTCCGACAACACGGTTTACGCTCGGCTGACGCTCGACGTCGGACCGGAGAACGTCGCGAGGATGGCGCGCCGCCTGGGTGTGCGCACCGACCTGAGCGTCGAGGGCGGGTACGTCCCCTCGATCGGGCTCGGCTCGATCGCGGTAACGCCGCTCGACATGGCGTCCGCCTATTCGACGATCGCGGCCGGCGGGGTCTACTCCCGCCCGATGGCGATCCGGAAGGTCGTGCTCCCGAACGGCAAGGTCGACGGGGAAGCGGGCTGGGGCAAGCCCGATCGCAAGCGCGTGATCTCGGACGGGATCGCGTACGAGGTCACGAAGATCCTCGAGCAGAACGTCCTCGCCGGCACCGGGGTCGGCGCGCAGCTGTACGACCGGCCGGTCGCCGGCAAGACCGGGACGACGGAGAACCACGCCGACGCGTGGTTCTGCGGCTTCACGCCCCAGCTCGAGACGACTGTCTGGGTCGGCTATCCCCGCGCTGAGATCCCGATGGAGAGCGTCCACGGGATCTCCGTCGCCGGCGGCACGTTCCCCGCGACCATCTGGCAGCGGTTCATGAGCAAGGCGCTGGCGAACGCGAAGGTTCTCGAGTGGGCCGAACCGAAGCATTGGCCGGTGTACAAGACCTGGGACGGGCAGTGGCAATACTCCGGTGCCGGGTACGACTCGAGCTCCTCGTCCGGCTCCTACTCGCCGCCTGCGGCCACCACGACGACGGCGAAGCCGAGTGCGCCGCCGCCGGCGCACACGTCGGCGCCCCCACCGGCGCAGCACACGGTTTCGGAGCCGCCGCCGCCGCCCGCGGCCGAGCCGCCGCCGGCCGAGCCGCCTCTTCCTCCTGAGATCCCGTAGCGCGGGCCTGATCGCAGGGGGCTGCGTGGCCGTGCTCGTCGCGAGCGCGTGCCTGCTCGCGTGGCCGCGCGCTTCTCCGCTCGAGCCGCGCAACGCGGGACATCCGAGCGGCGACCGCGTCTGGGCCTGGTGGTTTCTCGTGCTCCTGGTCGCCGCGTTCGCGGCGTACGCCGCCGGGATCGTGCTCGTGCGCGCCCGGCCGCCCCGGCGCGCGGTTGTTGCCGCGCTTGCGTGCGTGGTGCAACTGTCGCCGCTTGCGGCGCCTCTCCTGCTTTCGACAGACGCCTGGGCGTACTGGGATTACGGCCGGCTGGCCGCCGTCCACGACCTGAACCCGTACGAGCATGCGCCCGACTCGGCGCCCGACGATCCCGCCTTCCCCTGGGTCGGCTCGGCGTGGCGTGACTCGATCTCCGTCTACGGTCCGGCCTTCACGCTCGTGTCGGAGCCCGTCGCGCTCGCCGCCGGTTCGTCCGCGGATGCGGTCGCCTGGATCTACAAGACGCTGGCCGCTGTGGCGGTGCTGGCAGCCGCGTTCCTCGCCTCGCGGCTCTCTCCGCGACCGGTGCTCGCGCTCGCGTTCGTCGGCTGGAACCCACTCCTGGCGGTCCACTTCGGGGGCGGCGGTCACAACGACGCGTGGCTTGCTGCGCTGGTGGTGGCGGCCCTCGCGTGCGGTGCGGCGCGCAGGCCGCGGCTCGCCGGTGCCTGCTGGGCGCTCGCGATCGGCGTCAAGTGGATCCCGCTCGCGCTGCTGCCGTTGCGGGCCCTGCACGCGCGCTCGACCGGCCGGCGCATCGACCACCTCGGGCTCTTCGCGACCGCCGCTGCCGTCGGCGCGCTGGCAACCTGGCGTTACGGGCTCGCGTGGACGCACGTCTTCGCGCGGCTGTTCCACAACGCGGGCGTCGAGACGAAGTTCGCGCTGCCGCACCGCCTCACCCAGCTCGGTGTTCCGCACGGCGTTTCAGTCGTCGCGTTCGCGCTTGCGTTCCTCGCGCTCTACGTCGTCTTGCTGCGCCGTGCGGCGCGAGGCGCGAACGTGCTCGCGCTCGCGACGTGCGGCTTGCTGCTCGTCACGCCGTACCTGACCGTCTGGTACGTCGTCTGGGCGCTTCCGCTCGCCGCTGCCGAGGACGACGAGTGGGCCGGCCTCCTGACGCTCGCGCTCGGTGCCTACCTCCTGCGGCAGACGGTTCCACTCTGACTACGGCGGCAGCACGCGCCGGAACACCAGCACCCCGTCCTGCTCGAACACGAGCCGCCAGGCGGGGTTGCGCCGCAGCCAGACGAGCTGAGCGGCCGTCGGCAGGGGCGCGATGCGATCCGAGTACCCGGGCTGCGTCTCGTCGGCTGCGACCCACGTCGCGTCTTGCAGGAACGGGAAGCTGAGGATGCGGCGGCGCGCCGACAGGTGTGCCCCGAGCGAGTTCGTCGCGCTGACGACGGCGTGCTCCGGGATCAAGCGCAGCGCGCGGGCGGCGATTCGATCGTGGCGCGTGACGTCCTGCGCGTTCGCCTGCAACGTCTCGCCGCCCGGAAGCGCACGCCACACCGGCATCGCGCCGAGTACGTAGTTGCCGGCGAGCGCTGCGAGCAGCGCAGCGGTGGCGGCCGGGCGGCGCGCAAGCCGCTTCGCACCGAAGATCGCGGCGGCGACGAGCGGCGGAATCTCGCCGGCGACGTAGTGGAAGTGGATCGAGGTCTGCGGCGGCGCCGACGAGAGCAGATTCAGCACCAGCTCCGGCAGTGCGACGAGCGCTAGCGGTGAGAGCAGGCAGAGGCCCGCCAGCGGGAGGACGAGGTCGAGCAGGTAGTGGATTCCCGCGTGATCGAACGCGACGCTCAACAGGCGGCCCGGATCGTGCAGCGCGGTGTGCACCACGCCGCTCGGTGAGCCGCCGATCTCGCTGTAGCGCCCGTAGAAGGCAGGGCCCTGTTCGTTGAAATGCGGGATTACGACGGCGAGCGCGACCGTGCTCCACGCGAGACCCGCGGCAGCAATCGCCGCTCCGGCGCCGCGACGCCCGCGCGCGAGCACGTACCAGATTCCCAGGGCGGAGACGACCAGCGGGATCTCCTCCTTCGTCGTCGCCGCGAGGAGGGCGAACACCGCGAAGGACCAGAGCCGATCCTCGTCGAGTGCCCAGATCGCCGCGAGCAGCAGTGGCGTCGCGAGCGCGACGGGATGGAACTCGTTCAGCGCCGTCCACGTCGTCGCCGGATAGAGGAGGTAGGCGAGCGCGAAGGCGACGCCGGCACGGCCCGAGCGGAGATGCTTGCGCGCGAGCAGGAACACCGGCCAGGCGCCGAGCGCGAGCGCGACGTCCTGCGCGACGAGCAGCAGGTTCGGGCTGGGCCAGATCCACCACAGCGGCGCGAACAACGCGAGCACCGGGTCGACGTGCGCACCGAGCCGCAGGACCTGGGCGCCGCGCAGGTCGGTGACGCGCAGCGGATGGCCGTGCGCCGTCGACCAGACCGCCTGAACCATGTTCCCGAGGTCGAAGCGTCCGGTCGCGAACGCGTCGTGCCGCAGCACCGACAGGGCGGAGAACCCGGCGGCGAAGGACGCGATCGCCGCCCAGAGCGCCGCTACCGGAGTGACTCGAGCAAGCCGCGCCATCGCCCCCCGAGTATCTCCTCGCTCGCCAGCCGCTCGTAGGCGGCGCGGCCGCCGGAGGCGACGCTCCGCGCCAGGGCCGGATCCTCAGCCAGCCGCTCGACGGCATCGGCGAGCGCCTCTGCGTCGCCGGGCCGAACCAGGAGCGCGCTCTCGCCGTCCGTGAGCAGCTCCCGCGCAGCCGGAGTGTCGGCGGTGACGACGGGTGCGCCGCAGGCGAGTGCCTGGAAGACCTTGTTCGGGATCACGCGCCGCGCCTTGGCCGCGGTTCCGAAGATCCCGAGCGCGCAGCCGCAGGAATGCAGCTCCGAGGGCAGCTGCTCATAGTCGACCCATGGGATGCGCTCGACGTTCAACGGAACGTCGCGCACTTGGTGCTCGAGCTGGCCGCTGCCGACGATCCGGAACGGAACGTCCGGTGCGAGCTCGGCGGCGGCGACGATCGTCTCCAGGCCGTGCAGCGGGATCAGCTTGCCGAAGAAGAGCGCGCTGAAGGCCGCGCGCGCCTCCCAGCCGGGCCGAAAGATGCGCTCCTCCGCCCCGACGAAGCAGGTCTCGACACGCCGCGCACCGAGCGCGCGGAAGAGCTGCGCGTGCTGTTCCGTGTCTGCCACCACGAGGTCCGCGGCACGAAAGGCGGTACGGTCGATCGCGCGCAACACGCGCGCGGCGAGCGAGCCTTCGCGGAAGCGCGCGCGGTCGGAGACGAGCGTGTCGGCGAGGGAGACGAGGGGGTTGAGCACGACCGGCCGCCCTCTTGCGGCTCGTCGTGCCGCGGGGAGGTCGAGATGTCCGGGATATCCGACCACGAGCACGTCGAACTCTGCGCGCGGCCGGCGCAGCAGCAGCTCGAGCTCCGCGCGAGCGAGCCGGAGCGCAGTCCCGGGGCCTGCGTCGAACTTGTGCTCCCGCCCCTCCCAGACCGGGACGTGCTGCTCGAGCACCTCGACGCCTGCCCGCCGCAGGCACGAGATCACCTGCGCGTTGCGCGGATAGGCACGCTCGTAGGTCCCGAAATACAGGACCCGCACTACGTCAGGACTTCTTCGACCCGCGCGTCCTGCAGCTCCCGCTCGAGTGCGCGCTCCTCGTGGTGGCTCGTGACGAGCTCGCCGAGCAGTCCCAGCGAGAAGAACTGCAGCCCGACCACGACGAGCAGCACGCCCAGGGTGAGCAGCGGCCGCTCGCCGATCGCATGGCCGGCGAGCTTGACGACCGTGAGGTAGACCAGGACGACGAAGCCGACGAGCGCCAGCGCGAGGCCGAGGCCGCCGAACAGGTGCAGCGGCCGTTGCCGGTAGCGCCCGATGAACGTGACCGTCAACAGGTCGAGGAAGCCGCGAAGGTAGCGCTCGAGCCCGTAGCGCGAGCGGCCGTGCTCGCGCGCGCGGTGGTTCACCGGCAGCTCGCCGACGCGGTAGCCGCGCTCGTGGGCCAGCACGGGAATGAAACGGTGCAGCTCGCCGTAGAGTGTCAGGCTCCGCACGACCTCCGCGCGGTAGGCCTTCAGGCCGCAGTTCATGTCGTGCAAGCGCACTCCGGCGATCCGGCCCGCGGTCCAGTTGAAGATGCGCGACGGGACTCGACGCGTGATCGGATCCCGCCGGCGCGTCTTCCAGCCGGACACCAGGTCGAATCCCTCCTGGAGCTTGGCGAGCAGCCGTGGGATCTCCGCCGGGTCATCTTGGAGATCGCCGTCGATGGTCACGATCGTGTCCCCGGTCGCGTGCGCGAAGCCTGCCGCGAGCGCGGCCGCCTTCCCGAAGTTCCGGCGCAGTCGCACGACGCGCAGGTTGTCGGCGCGCGCGTGCAGCCGCGTCAGCGCGCCGAACGTGTCGTCAGTCGAGCCGTCGTCGACGTACACCGTCTCCCAGGCCTCGCCGAGCGGATCGAGGGCGGCCTGAAGCTCCTCGTACAGCAGCGCGACGCTCCGCTCCTCGTTGTAGACGGGAACGACGACCGAGATCACGCCTGCGAGACTAGCCGCCGGGGGTCGGCGAAGGTGGGGGCGGCGTGACCGTGGTCGTGGCGGTCACCGCCGTCGTAGCGGTCACCGCCGTCGTTGTTGGAAGCGTCACCGGCTCGGTCTCGACGGGCTCGGTCGTGGTTGCCGGTGCCGGCGTCGTCGGAGGCGTAGCTGCGGTCGTCGTCTTCCGTCGCTTGACGGTCGGCACCGTCGTCGTGGCGGGCGTCAACGGGGCTTGCTGCGTTCGCGCCGTGCGTGTTCTCGGCGCGTGCGTCCGGACCGCGTTCGACGTGGAGGATGCCGGGGACCCTTCGTGCGTTGCCACGAGGGCGAGCGCGGCACCGCCGGCGGCGAGCACGGCCAGGACTCCTGCGGCGAGCGGCAGCGGCACTCGCCGCCGTGGGGAGGCGGTCGGCTGCGCGGGGAGCGCTGCCGTTTGCTCGCCTGCGGGCTGAGCCCCCAGCTCGGCGAGCAGCGCGGCGCCGTCGCGCGGCCGGTCGGCCGGATCCTTGGCAAGCGTGGCGGCGACCAGGCTCTCGATACGCGCCGGCAGATCGGGGCGAAGATCGGACACGTTCGGAGGCGCCTCCCGCTGGTGCATGCGCACGAACTCGGCCGGCTGCTCTGCGACGAACGGAAGCCGCCCCGTGAGCATCCGGAACAGGATCACTCCGAACGAGTAGACGTCGCTGGCGGGGGTCGCTTGCGCTCCCGCCGCCTGCTCCGGGGAGATGTACGCCGCGGTTCCGAGCACCGTCCCGGCCTCGGTGATCGTTCCCGCGCCGCCGAGGCGCGCGATCCCGAAGTCGGAAATCTTCGCGCGGCCCTCGTCGTCGAAGAGCACGTTCGCCGGTTTCAGATCGCGATGCACGAGCCCGCGCGCATGCGCGTGCGCCAGACCGGCGGCAATCTGCCGGGCGACGCGGAGCGTCTCGTCGTCGCGCAGAGGCCCGTCCGCCAGCCGCTCCTCGAGCGTACCGCCGGCGAGGTGCTCGAGCACCATGAACGGACGACCCTCTTCCGTCTCGCCGTACGCGTAGATCAGCACGATGTTCTCGTGGCTCAGCGCTGCGGCCGCGCGAGCCTCACGGTCGAACCGCACCCGCTCCGCGTCGGGGCCGAGCAACTTCACGACGACCGGCCTGCCCAGCTCGAGGTCCTCCGCGAGGTAGACCTCGGCCATCGTCCCGCCGAGCGGCGTTCGAAGGCGATAGCGGCCGCCGATTACGCTTTCGCCCATCGTGAAGGGTTATGCATCACACGCGGCTCGGTTAGTCACGGTGGACGAGGCGCTTGCCGCCGTGCTCGAGCGTGTGCGGCCACTCGGTGCCGAGACCGTTGCGCTTCGCGGCGCGCCGGGACGTGTCCTCGCGGACGACGCGGTCGCGGTGACCGACCTACCTCCGTTCCCGAGCTCGGCGATGGACGGCTACGCGGTCCGCGCCGCAGATACGCCCGCGAGGCTGCCGGTACGGGAGACAGTTGCCGCAGGACGGCCTGCGGGCAGGCCGCTCGCCGCTCGAGAGGCTTTCGCGATCGCGACCGGAGGCGTCGTACCCGAAGGCGCCGACGCCGTCGTCCCGGTCGAGGACGTTGTCCATTATGACAACGACGTGGAGATCCCATCGCAGGTGGAGCGCGGAGCGAATGTGCGTCCGCGCGGAGGCGACGTTGGGGCGGGCGACGTCGTCGTTGCGCGCGGCGCGCGGCTCGGGCCTGCGCAGATCGGCGCCCTCGCCGCCGCGGGCGTCGCCGAGGTCCGTTGCGCACGCCGCCCGCACGCGGCGGTGGTTGCAACAGGAAGCGAGCTCAAGCCTGCCGGCGAACGGCTCGCCCCAGGCGAGATCTACGAGGCGAACGGCGTCATGCTGGCGGCCGCGCTTGCGGGTGCGGGCGCCGAAGTCGGTACGCCCGCCTCCGTCGCGGACGACGAGAGCGCGCACCGGTCGGCGCTCGAGCGCGGCCTGGAGTCGGATCTGCTCGTGACCTCGGGAGGAGTGTCGGTTGGACAACTCGACCTCGTCCGCGAGCTCGAGCGAGAGCTCGGCGTCGAGGAGATCTTCTGGCGCGTCGCGGTCAAGCCCGGGAAGCCGATCTCGTTCGGCGTGCGCGGCTCGACGCTGGTCTTCGGACTGCCCGGCAATCCGGTTTCGTCGCTCGTGGGATTCGAGCTCTTCGTGCGTCCCGCGGTGCTCGCGCTGCAAGGACATTCTCAGCCGCTTCCGGCGTATGCCGTCGGCGAGCTCGCGACCGGCGTCAGGAGGAACGCGGAACGCGACGAGTTCCTGCGCGCACGGACGCGCCTGGACGGTGACCGCGTCCTGCTCGAGCCCGTGACCGGGCAGGAGTCGCACATGATTGCCCGCGCCGCGGGTGCGGACGCTCTTGTCCACATTCCCCGCGGCGCCGGCGAGCTCGCTGCCGGCGTCGCGGCCCGGTACCTGTCGCTCGCCTAGGAAGCCGCTGCGGCGAGAGCGGCAGGCGAGACGGCGGTCGAGACGTCGCGCAGGCGTACCGTGACGAGCCTGCCGAAGGCCAGGTAGCGCTGGGAGGCGAAGAAGCGCGGGTGACAGGCCTGGAGCGTCAGCAGCTCGTGTCCGTGGCTCCTCAAGACCGACAGGTCGTCGGCCTCGACGATCCGGTGCCCGCCGATCGCGTACGTGAACGTCGCATAGGGCATCTCGATCCTCACCGAGTCGCCCGGACGAAGGGAGTCGATGTGGGAGAAGGGCGCGAGGTAGGTGGTTCGGTGTCCAGCGACGTAGACGAGCTGACCTTCGCCGGGCATGAAGCTGCGCAGGTCGCGACCAGGCCCCTTCTCGAGCGAGTCGTGGTCGGTTCCGTTCACGAGCACCATGTCGATTCCCAGCCGGCGGATCGCGATCCGCCCGATCGGATCGCCGCGCTGGGAGTGGAGGCGGAACGCCCGCGCCTCCGCCCTGAGTGCGGTCGTGGCGGCTGCCGGCGACGCGCCGCGGCGAATACGCGGCTGGTAGTCGGCAAGCATCGCGTCATACCGCTGGCTGAGGCGCTGCTGTTGCCAGCGGGTGTAGAGGCTCGTGAACGGGTCCTGCCAGGTCCAGACGACGAGCGCCCAGGCGAGCAACCCGACTCCGGCGACGATCAGAAACGTTCCCAAGGTGCGAGAGAGGCGCCGCATCACCCTTCCAACGCCGCCGGCGGTTCGGCGGATGCGGCCCGACGGTCGCGACGCCGCGTCCGTGAAGCCAGCACGATCCGGCGGACGACCCTTCGGGCAGGTCCGAGCGGTGGTCGCTCGTGCCGGTTCGGGTAGGGCGCGTACCGTCCAGCGCTCAGCGCCGCGAGCTGCGCCGAGGCGGCTGCGAACACGACCGTGATCACAAGCGGTGCGAATTGGACGTAGCCGAGGGCTCCGAGCTCGGCGAGGTACCACGGAGCATCGAGGCCCAGATCGAAGCGAACCGCGAACGAACCCAAGAGGAGCGCCGGCCCGGAGAAGCCGACGACGAGCGTTGCCAGCCGCGCCAACAATCCGCCGCGTCGCAGCTGCGGAAGCCAGAGCCACGCGTGGAGCGCCGGCAGAAGGAAGACGAGCGTGAACGTGTTCAGGGCAGCGGTGAGCAGCGCGACGACCGCGAGGACGAGGAGCGAGCACGTATGTCCGGCGAGCTCCTCCTCGCTGGTGATCCGGCGGTGCGGCAGCAACCGTTCCCGGGAGACCAGCCAGCCCGCGAACGAGACAATGCAGAGCGCGATCACGCCGATGACCGGCCAATCCGTGCCGGCGCTCTCGGTGGGGGCGGGCGGGAGCGCCACGCCTGTGGGCCAGACGCCGAGCAGGCCGAGGAGCTCGAACCAGAGGAGGACCCACACCCAGAACCCGAACCGGCTCCGCAGGCTGCGGAAGGCGGGCGCGAGCGGGATCCGCCGCCGCCGGCAGAGTGCGAACAGGTCGACGGCGCCGGCCAGGAACGGCACCAGCGCCGAGATCAGCACCAGCTGGATCGCCCAGCCGCGGACGGCGCGCGACCCGAGGTAGATGTAGGTGCTCGTGCCCTGGGTCGGCTCGAGGCCGTCGTCGAGCGAGGCGAGCAGTTGTTGCGCCGAACGGCCGATCTGGCCCATGCGCCCCGTGTGCAGAGCACTCGGGAGGTCTCCGAAGGCCGGCGGTGGCCGGTCGCCCGCCGAGGTCAACGTGAGCGCGGAAACGCCGCGCCCCAGGAAGGGCGCCTGCTCGTAGAAGCTGAAGGGAAACGCGAGGTCGACCAATTGGCGCAACGCGCTCGGCCGCGCCGCCGCCGCGCCCGTCTGCTCGAGGACGCGGGCGGCGGCCGTCGCCACCAGCGTCATGCTCGGCGAGCGGGGACGATCGCCCGCCAGCTCGAGGCGTGGCCGGCCCGCGCCCGCGATCGCGTCGAGATTGATGACGGCGACGACGTTTCGCGCGGTCCGCGGCTCGTCGGCGAACTGGCGTGCGCCGACCCCGCCGAGGGAGCCGCCGTCGGTGGAGAGGAAGACGATCGTGTGCGCGGGATTGACGCGGCGTGACGACGACGGTGTTCCGGAAGAGCCGGCGGGATTCGCGTACGAGCGCGCGAGCTCGATCAGGGCCGCTGTTCCGGACGCGTTGTCGTTCGCACCCGCGCTCGCGCCGGAGTTGTCCCGATGGGCGAGGACGACGATCGTCGAGTTGCTGCGCCCAGGCGCGGTGACGATCAGGTTCGCGAAGGGCAGCCTGCCCCGTCCGGGCACCGTCGCCTCGAAGCGGTCGATCCGGGGCTCGAACCCGTAGGGCCGCAGCTGGTCGGCGACCCAGTGGAGCGCGCCCGCCGCCCCGGCCGTGCCGGGCGCGCGGTCCGGGTACTGCTTGGCGAGCTCGTCCACGAGGACCTCGGCGCTTCGCGGATCAAATGCGGCCGGCAGCTCGGGTGCGGGAAGCGGCGCCGGCCGGGCGACGGAGAATGCCGTGATCAAGAGCGGCAGGGCAACCAGCAGCCAGGTGCCGCGATAGGCGCGCGCACTGATTGGCCGCTCGAGCGACCCTCTCCGCGGGCGGCGCCGCAGGGGCCCAAGCGGGGCGGCCGACATGCAGGGCTATAGTACGAGCCGATCAGGCCACCGTCGTCCGGCAGGCAAACGGGACATGCCCGACTCTCCGACCATCCTGCTCGTCGACGACGAGGACGCCGTCCAGAAGCTTCTCACCTATCCGCTCGAGCGCGAGGGCTACCGCGTCGTCTCGGCGCTCGACGGCCAGCAGGCGCTGGAGCGATTCGACGCCGAGCAACCCGACCTGGTCGTGCTCGACATCATGCTGCCGAAGGTCGACGGGTTGGAGGTCTGCAAGCGTCTGCGTGCCCGGAGCACGGTGCCGATCATCATGCTCACGGCGCGCGACGACGAGCTGGACAAGGTGGTCGGGCTCGAGCTCGGCGCGGACGACTACATCACGAAGCCCTTCTCGATCCGCGAGTTCCGAAGCCGCGTGCGCGCACTCCTGCGGCGCGCGAAGCTTCCGCCCTACGGCGGGGAGGACGCCGATGACGAGGTGCTCGCCTCCGATGGACTGCGCATCGACATCGCGCGGCGCAGTGTCGAGGTCGACGGCAACCCCGTGCAGCTCACATATGTGGAGTTCGAGCTGCTCCGGACGCTCGCGACGCGCCCGGGGAAGGTGTTCTCCAGGAAATCCCTGCTCGAGGAGCTGTGGGGCGGATCGGACTATCGCGAGCCGCGGACGATCGACGTCCATGTCCGGCACCTGCGCGAGAAACTCGAGCGTGACCCGAGCGAGCCGGAGTTCATCCACACGGTCCGCGGAGTCGGTTACCGGTTTCGCGAACGATGAACCCCTTCCGGAGCGTCGGTGCGAAGCTGAGCCTGGCGTTGGTGGTGCTCGTCGCCGGCGCGCTCGCGCTCGTCTACGCGGTCGTCGTCCCGTCGCTGGAACGAAACCTGATCGACGCGCGTGTCAATCAGCTCGCGAAGGCCGCGCCGGAGGTCGGCCGGGACGTGCCCGATCCATACAGTGGTTTCGAGGACTGGCCGACGTTCCTCGAGTCTGCGGCGTCGTCGACGAACGCCCGCGTCGTCGTCTATCAGCCGCTCACGCCGTTCGGTTTCCAGCCCGCCTTGATCAGCAGCTTTCGCGACTCGCACGGCGGTGATTCGGCGGACATCGAGAACGATCCGATCGCGCACGAGGCCGCGGATTCGTTCGACGTCGCGCGCGGAACCGTCACGCGGAAGGGCGAGCGGTTCGCCGAGGTCGCGATTCCGGTCGCGCCTCGGGGCTGGGTGCTGCTCTTGTCCTCGTCGCTCGAGGACTCCCTGGACAACGTGGCGCTCGTCAAACGGCGGGTGCTCGAGGCCGGGGCGGCCGCCTTGCTCGCCTCGTTGTTGATCGGCTACGGCTTCGCCTACCTGTTTGCCCGCCGGATCCGCCGGCTCGAGTCGGCGGCGGAGCGGATCGCCGCCGGCACGTTCGACCAGCCGGTGGTGGACGCAAGCGCGGACGAGCTGGGCCAGCTCGCGCGAGCCTTCGACAACATGCGCCTCCGTCTCTCTCAGCTGGAGCGAGCCCGGCGGGAGTTCATCGGCAACGCCTCGCACGAGCTGCGCACGCCTCTGTTCTCTCTGCGTGGCTTTCTCGAGCTCTTGACGGACGAGGAGCTCGACGAGCACACGCGGCGCGAGTTCCTCGAGACGATGCGCGAGCAGGTGGACCGGCTCCAGCGGCTGGCCGAAGACCTGCTCGATCTGACGCGTCTCGACGCCGGGCGGCTCCGCGTCGATCACGTGCAGGTCGACCTGGCCGAGGTGGCGAGCAACTTGCGCGACGAGTTCCGCGCCGTCGCCCAGGCGAGCGGCCATTCGCTCGAGGCCCTGGCGAGCGATGCGCGGGCGCTCGGCGACGAGGAGCGGATCCTGCGCATCGGGCGGGCGCTGGTCGAGAACGCGCTCCGGCACACGCCGCCGGGGACGCCCGTACGCGTGCGCTCGGCGGCCGCGGCGTTCGGCACGGTGACACTGACGGTCGAGGACGAAGGGCCCGGGATTCCGGACGAGCACGCGCGGCACGTCTTCGACCGCTTCTATCGCGTCGACGGCGCGCACGCCTCCGGCAGCGGCCTCGGCCTGGCGATCGCCCGCGAGCTCGCGGAGGCGATGGGAGGCTCACTCGAGTTCCACTCGGGACCCGGCAGGACGGCGTTCACCCTGCGCCTTCCGGCGGCCGCCGAGCCGGCGGAGGAGACCCGCGAGCCGATCATGGCCTGACGAGGTCGAACTCCGGTTCGACCGCGGTGGTATTCGAGATCTTCATGTCGAAAAGATCGTGGCCGTCGGCCATGGGTTTTCCCATGGAATGTCTACGGCCAAATGTCCACTTCGCTCGCACGCGTCAGCCGCCTCGGGCTCAGCCATGGCGCAAGCATCTCGACCGTCACGCCCGATGCGGCCCGGTCATTGCAGACCCAGACAAAGAACGGCTTTCTGACGAAGTGGTCGTTGCTGCGATTCTCGTACGGACCGTAGACGACCCCTCGGCCGACGATCTCGGCGAATCGGCGCACAACCCACTCGTCGGTGTTGCTCAAGCGCAGGACCGCATGGCCGCTAGTCATCGTGATACAGCCCTCACCTTCGAACAGCCCGGCTGCCCAGGCAATCTCCTCAGGCGTCGCCATACGAACAAGTGTGCTGGTGCCGAACCTGCGTGTCTAGACGGCTACTCTGGCCACGTCTTGCGCACGCGCTTGCTGCCACTTATAGCGGCCGCCTCCGCGCTCCTGGGCGCCGTCGGCGCGCTCGGAATCGCGCGTGCCGCCGGCTGGATCGGGGAGAACCGCACGGAGACGCTCGTCGTGCCGGCGCCGCGGGCCCAGAGTCCCGCGCCGCAGGCGGCCGGGCGTCCGCTGCACGTCAAGCCCGTGGTCGGGAACGGTTTCGATCCTGCCCGGATCTACGTCGCCCGCTCGCCCGGCGTCGTGACGCTGTTCGCACAGTTCGGGGGCGACCAGGAGACCCAAGGCTCCGGCTTCGTCGTCTCGGAGGACGGTCTCGTCCTCACGAACTCGCACGTGATCTCGAGCTCGGACAATCCGCGACTCACGGCCCCGAAGGCCGCCGAGCGGGTGTTCGTGGAGTTCGCCGATCGGGAGCGGGTTCCGGCCCAGATCATCGGCTGGGACGTGTTCGACGACGTGGGCGTCGTGCGCGTCGACCCCGCCGCGCACGCTCTCGATCCCGTCCCGCTCGGCGACTCTTCATCGGTCCGGGTCGGCGATCCGGTCGCCGTGATCGGCAGCCCGTTCGGCAACGAGAACTCGCTCGCGGTCGGAGTAGTGTCGGCCACGAAGCGCTCGATCGAATCCCTTACGTCGTCCTACGACCTGCTGGACGCGATCCAGACGGACGCCCCGATCAACCACGGCAACTCGGGCGGTCCGATGTTCGACGCCCGCGGGCGAGTCGTCGGCATCTCGGCGCAGATCCGCTCCGCGAGCGGCAACGCCGAAGGCGTCGGCTTCGCCGTTCCGATCGATTCGGCGCGCCGCTCGCTGCGGCAGCTCCTGCACGACGGGAAGGTCCACTACGCCTACGTCGGGATCCAGACCCAGACGCTCACGCCCGCGATTGCCCGACGCTTCGGCTTCGGCACGAAACGGGGCGCAATCGTGACCGGCGTCACGCCGACGAGCCCCGCCGATGCGGCCGAAATCCAGCCGTCGACCGGGGACGAGGAGTTCACCGGCGTCCGGACTCCCCGTGACGGCGACGTGATCGTCGCGATCGACGGCGTCCCCGTCTCGAGTGCGGACGATCTCGTGCGAATCGTCACGAACCGGCTGGTGCCGGGGAGGGTAGCCAGCTTCAGCGTCGTCCGGGGCCGCGAGCGGCTCACCATTGCCCTGCGGCTCGCCGAACGCCCACCGCGACTGCTTCCGCGCTGAGCCAGGTTAGGTTCGCGCCGCACGCGGGGATAAGCCCGCCCGAGGAGGGGAACTCCTCCTGCAGAAAAGGTGAGGTTTATCCGCTCGAATCTGTGGATATCACGCGTAGAATGTCGACACTGCCGGATCGCACCCTGAGCCGCGCAGCGAGAGTCGCCGACGATGGGCACATCGTGCGGCTGACGATTCCGGCCAAGGCCGAGTACATCACCCTCTGCCGCCTAGCGCTGACCGGGCTCGCGCGGGTGACGACGCTGGGCGAGGAGCTGCTCGCCGATCTCAAGCTCGCGCTGACCGAGGCAGCGTCGAACTCGGTGCGGCATGCCTATCCCGGCGGCGCGGGCGTGGTCGAGATCGCGTATGAGCTCCACAGCGATCGCCTCGCGATCGAGGTCTCGGACGAGGGCGAGGGCTTCGTGCACGACCAGGGATCGGGGGACGAGTTCGAGGACTTGACCGAGGGCGGACTGGGGATCGCGATCATCCGCGCGATCGCCGACGAGTTCGAGATCAGCCCGGGCGCCGCGGGACGCGGTTCCCGCCTGCGTTTCGTCAAGGTTCTGACCTAGGCTCGTATCCTCGCGGCGTGCTGCAGCTCGTCAACGTTGGGCATAAGGCGCTGGCGGACTACGCCACGATCGCGGCGCGCGGCTTGATGGACGAGATCCGCAGCCTCGCCGAGCCGCTGGCCGGCAAGAAGGTGGTGCATCTCTCGGCGACCGCATTTGGCGGCGGGGTGGCGGAGATCAACTACACGCTGATCCCGCTGATGCAGGACGCGGGCCTGGAGGTGGAGTGGCGGATCATCCGCGGCGCCGACGACTTCTTCACCGTCACCAAGACGATCCACAACGCGCTGCAGGGTGACCTGGACGCGCTCGGCGACGCGCAACAGGAGATCTTCGAGCGCTACCAGGAGCTGAACGCACGCGAGTTCGCTGCGGACGACTACGACTTCGTGATCGTCCACGACCCGCAGCCGGTCGGGATGATCGACCACTACGAAGGGTCGAGCGCGAAGTGGATCTGGCGCGGGCACATCGACTTCTCGACGCCGAACCCGCAGGTGCTCGAGTTCCTGCTCCCGTCGATCAAACGCTACGACGCGGCGATCTTCCACCTCGCCGAGTACGTGCCGAAGGCGCCGGGCCTGCCCGAGTGCTACATCTGGCCGCCAGCGATCGATCCCCTTGCGCCGAAGAACATGGCGCTTTCGCCGGAGGACGCGTCCTACATCGTCGACCAGTTCGGAATCGACGTCGAGCGCCCGCTGCTGACGCAGGTGTCGCGCTTCGACCCGTGGAAGGACCCGCTCGGCGTGATCGACGCCTATCGCCTCGTCAAGGAGCGCTTCCCCGAGGTCCAGCTCGCGCTCGTCGGCTCCATGGCGCACGACGATCCGGAGGGCTGGGATTACTGGAACAAGACCGTTGCCTACGCAGACAGCGATCCGGACATCTTCATCCTCTCGAACCTGAACAACGTCGGCTCCGTCGAGGTGAACGCGTTCCAGGTCTGTTCGGCTGCCGTGATCCAGAAGTCCGTTCGCGAGGGCTTCGGCCTGACGGTCAGCGAGGCGCTCTGGAAAGGGCGCCCGACGGTCGCCGGCAAGGTCGGCGGCATCCGCGTGCAGATCTCGGACGGCGAGACGGGCTGGTTGGTCGAATCGCCGGAGCAGTGCGCCGATGCGTGCATCGAGGTCCTCCGGGACCCGGCGGAAGCGCGGGTGCGCGCGCTGAAGGGAAAGGAATTCGTCCGCCGGCATTTCCTCACCCCGCGGTTGCTCCGCGACTGGCTGGTGCTCTTCAACCGGCAGCTGGGCCTGGACACGCGCGGCGCCGAAGTCGTGACGGTCGCCGCGGGCTCAGCCGAGCTCGGCGAGGAGCCGCTCCCCGCTCACGCCGAGACTTCGCAGGATGGTGACGCCGACTGAGTCGGGGACGCGCACCAGACCACGGAGCACGTCTTCCCGTGTGATCGTGGCGCCACGGTCCGCGGCTAACTCGGCCGCTTGCTCGAAGACGCGCTTGAGTCGGCGCATTACCGGTCGACACTCGCGTTTGCGGAGCGCACCGGGGCCGAATGCGGCGTCGACGCTGCGTTCCACGGCTTCGAGATCGATGCCGATCGTCGCCAATGCCTCGGCGTCGAACGCAGGCGGGACAAGGCGCTGCAGCTCGGCGCGGACGGCTTCCGCGTCGACGCCCAGCCGTCGCAGCGTCCGACCTGCCCGCCCCGCGTCATTCGCGAGCACGATCAGCAGATGCTCGGTCCCGATCCAGGGGTGACCGAGGAGCGCGCCCTCGGCGGCGGCCGCGGCAATCAGCTCGCGCGCGACCGGATCGGTGTTCAACGACCGGTGGTCGCGTCTCCTGCGGAGCAGAAGCCTCATCGGCGCCTGCGAAGCAGCTTCCGCCCGCGGCTGTGCTTCTGATGGACGGCTTGGCGGGTCACACCGAGAGCGTCGGCGATCTGCTGCCAGGACCAGCCCAGCGCGCGCGCGTTCTGCACTTGGAGCTCCTCGAGGGAGTCGTGGAGGACGCGGAGGGCGGCGACGGCGCGAAGCCCGATCGACGGGTCGCGGCTGTCGGTCGCGTCCGTGAGTGTCTGAAGCTCGGGCATCCAATGTCAAGTTTTCTTGACGAGCACGGCACTGTCAAGGTTTCTTGACGCCGGCCCGACCGTGCCTGTGGTCGCCCGCGTAACCTCCGAGCTTCGTGGGAAGAACGCTCCGACGGTGGAGGGCACCCGAGTGAAGCTGATCGTCGTTTCGAACCGTGGTCCCGTCTCGTACGCGCTCGACGCGGAGGGACAGCGGATCGCACGCCGGGGCGGGGGCGGCCTGGTGACGGCGCTGCGCTCCCTCGTCGTCCACCACGACGTGACGTGGATCGCGAGCGCCATGTCGTCAGAGGACCGCGTCATCTGCGACGAGGTCGCGGGCGCGTTCGACGAGATCGTTCGCGACGGCTCCCAGTACAAGCTGCGTCTGGTCGCGCACGATCCTCAGGCGTACGACTGGTTCTACAACGTCGTCGCGAACCCAATGCTGTGGTTCCTGCAGCACTACCTGTGGGATCTCGCGGAGAACCCAAATGTCGACCACGGACTGCGCCACGCGTGGGAGGAGGGCTACGCGGTCGTCAACCGCACGTTCGCAGACGCGGTCGTGGAGGAACTCGACCGCGAGCCGGATGCGACGGTGTTCTTCCACGATTATCACCTCTACCTCGCGCCTCGCTACGTGCGCGACATGCGCCCCGACGCGCGGCTCGCGCACTTTGTCCACATTCCGTGGCCCGAGGCGGACTACTGGCACGTGCTCCCGCTCGACATCCGTCGCGCGATCCACGACGGATTGCTGGCGAACGACTCGATCGGGTTCCATACGCGACGCTGGCGGCGCAACTTCATGCGCAGCGCCGAGGACGTCGTCGGCGGGAGCGGCGACTGGGCGCGCGATCTGGTCGGCTACGAGGGCCGGCGCATCTCCGTCACCGCCACGCCGATCTCGGTCGATCCGTCGGAGTTCGACGACCTCGCGCAGTCCCCGCTCGTGCTCGCCGCCGGCCGGGAGCTGGGGCGAAACCGCCCGGAGAAGGTGATCCTGCGCGTCGATCGCACCGATCCCTCGAAGAACATCGTCCGCGGCTTCCGTGCCTTCGAGCTGTATCTGGAGGCGCATCCGGAGATGCACCGCCGTGTCGTCCTGCGGACGCTGCTCGATCCTTCGCGTCAGGAGATCCCCGAGTACGCGGAGTACATCGGCGCGATTCAGCGCGAAGCGCGACGGGTCAACGTTCGCTTCCAGCAGCCCGGCTGGCAGCCCGTCGATCTGCGGATCGACGACGACTTCCCGCAGGCGGTGGCCGCGTACAAGGACTTCGACGTCCTGTTCGTGAACGCGATCTTCGACGGATTGAACCTCGTCGCCAAGGAGGCACCGCTCGTCAACAAGCGCGGCGGCGTGGTCATCCTCTCCGAGAACGCCGGGTCGCACGAGGAGCTGGGTGACTGGACGCTGACCGTCAACCCGTTCGACGTCGCGGGGCAGGCTGACGCGCTGCACCGCGCGCTGGCGATGCCGGAGAACGAGCGTCGCGAGCGGCTCGACGCGATCCGTGCCTGGGTTCGCGAGCACGACCTCGCGGCGTGGATCGCAGTCCAGCTCGCGGCGCTCGAGCGCGAGCCGGCGCCGGTGCAGGGCTAAGCTCCAGCCATGACTCATGCGGCTCAGACGGCCGCGCGGCTCGCGAGCGGCGAGCTCCAGTCGGTGAGCCCGGCGACGCTCGAGGTCGTCGGCTCCGTTCCGGTGACGCCGCTCGAGGAGATCGCCGCGACCGTGGAGCGCGCGGCGGCGGCGCAGGCGTTGTGGGCCGCAGAGCCGTTCGCGCGACGCCGCCGGCTGCTCGCGGGCGTCGCCTCCACGCTGCTCGACAACCTCGACGAGCTCGCCTCGCTTCTCGTCGCGGAGACGGGACGGCCGCGCACCGAGGCGTACACGATCGATCTGATGCTCGCGGCCGAGCAGCTCGTCTGGCTCGCCCGCGAGTCGGAGCGCGTGCTCGCACCGGAGCGGCTCCGGCTCGGCATCCCGTACCTGGCGCACAAGCGCGCGCGCACCGTCTACGAACCCCTGGGAGTGATCGGCGTGATCGCTCCGTGGAACCTGCCGCTCGCGATCCCGCTCTCCCAGGCTGCGACGGCAATCGCGGCGGGCAACGCGGTCGTCGTCAAGCCGTCCGAGCTCACACCGCTGACGGGTGCATGGGTCGCGCGCTTGTTCGCCGAAGCGGGTGCGCCCGACGGACTCGTGAGCATCGTGCAGGGCGCAGGCGACGTCGGCGAGGCGCTGGTCCGCGCGCCGGGTGTCGCCAAGGTCGTGTTCACCGGCTCCGGCGCCGTCGGACGAAAGGTGGCTTCGGCAGCAGGCGAGCTGCTGCGGCCCGTGACGCTGGAGCTCGGCGGCAAGGATGCGATGCTCGTGTTCGCGGACGCTGACGTCGATCGGGCCGTCCGGGGCGCCGCGTTCGGCGCGTTCGCGAATTGCGGCCAGCTCTGCGTCGGCGTCGAGCGGATCTTCGTACAACGTCCGCTCTACGAGCGGTTCGTGGACGGGTTTGCGCACCGCGCGCAGTCGCTGCGCATCGGCGAGGACATCGGTCCGCTCATCTCCGAGCGGCAGCGCGCGATGGTCGAGGATCTGGTTGCGGAGGCGCTCGAGCGAGGCGCCCGTGCGCGCGTGGGCGGACGCCGACCGCAGCGGGACGGCTGGTTCTACGAGCCGACGATTCTGGCTGACGTCCCACGTGGAGCGCGCATCACCGACGAGGAGGCGTTCGGCCCCGTTGCAGCCGTTGCGTCGTTCGACGACGAGGAAGACGCAGTACGGCTCGCGAACGCGACGGATTTCGGTCTCGGCGCAAGCATCTGGACGCGTGACGCAGAACGGGCGGAGCGCGTCGCGTCGCGGCTCGACGCCGGAATGGTGTGGATGAACGACATCGGCTGGTCGTACGGCGCAGGGCCGGCGCCGTGGGGCGGGAGCAAGACATCCGGCTTCGGCCGCACGCACGGCAAGCACGGCTTGTACGAGTTGTCCAACGTCAAGCTCGTCGATGCCGACAGCGGCCGCATCCCCGCGCCTTGGTGGTTCCCCTACGACGAGCGCGTCGTCGACGGCTTCAAGGGCACGATCCAGGTGTTGCACGGGAAGGCCAGGCTGCGCGCGCTCTGGCGCCACCGCCGCGGCCTCACGCTTTTGGCGAAGCGCTATCTCTCGTGAGCGATCTCTCGCACGTCTCCGAGGGCGGAGATGTCCGCATGGTCGACGTCGGTGCGAAGCCCGTGTCCGCGCGGCGCGCCGTCGCGCGCGCGCGGGTGCGCATGGCAGCAGAGACGGCGCAACGTCTGCGCGAGCTCCCCAAGGGCGACGCGCTCGTCACCGCCCAACTCGCGGGCATCATGGCTGCGAAGCGCACCGCCGACTTGATCCCGCTCTGCCATCCGCTCCCACTCACACATGTCGATGTCTCGCTCGAGGTCGGGGAGGACGCAGTCGTGATCACCGCGTCCGCCGGAACCGCCGCGCAGACGGGCGTCGAGATGGAGGCGCTCGTCGCGGCGTCGGTCGCGGCGCTCACGGTCTATGACATGGCCAAGGCGATCGACAAGGGCATGGTCGTCGAAGAGGTGCGTCTGGTTGAGAAGGCGAAGTCGTGAACGCCGCGGTGCTCACGATCTCCGACGGAGTCGCGGCGGGGGAGCGGGAGGACGAGAGCGGCGACGCGCTCGAGGAACTGCTTCGCGCCGAAGGCTTCGCCGTCCAGCGCGAAGTCGTCCCCGATGATCGGCCCGCGATCTCCCGTGCGCTGAAGACGCTCGCCCAGCGCGCCCCGCTCGTGCTCACCACGGGCGGTACCGGCGTTGCGCCGCGCGACGTCACGCCGGAGGTCACGGCTTCCGTGATCGACCGCGTCGTGCCCGGAATCGCCGAGGCGATTCGCGCGGACTCGATTCCGAAGACGCCGCACGCGCTGCTCTCGCGCGGTATCGCGGGCACGCTCGGCTCGGCGCTGATCGTCAATCTTCCCGGCTCGCCCGGCGGTTGTCGCGACGGATTCGCGGTGCTGCAGCCTGCCCTCGACCATGCGCTGAAGCTGCTCGCCGGCGAGCAGACGGCGCATCGCCAGACATGACAGCGGTCGCCGAATACCCGCGCCGCTTCGCCTCCCTGGTCAAGATCGAGCACACGATCTTCGCCCTGCCGTTCGCCTACGTCGGCGCGTTGCTGGCCGTCGACGAGGTTCCGTCGGCGCACGACCTGCTCTGGATCACGCTCGCGATGGTCGGCGCCAGGTCGCTCGCGATGGGGCTGAATCGCCTGATCGACGCGCAGATCGACGCGCGCAACCCCCGTACCTCCTCGCGTGAGCTGCCGAGCGGCGTGCTCGCGGCGTGGCACGTCGTTCTCTTTTGCGCGTTCGCGCTCGCAGTGTTTCTCGTGTCCGTCTATCGGCTGAGCTACATCGTGCGCTGGCTCTGGCCGATTCCGGTCGCCGCATTCCTGATCTACCCGTACCTGAAGCGCTGGACGTGGCTCTGCCACGTCTGGCTCGGTGCCGTCGACGGCCTCGCCCCGGTGGGAGCGTGGGTGGCGATCACGGGCCAGTTGCCGTGGGAGGCGTGGGCGCTGGGCGGCGCGGTCGCGTTCTGGGTCGGCGGCTTCGATCTGTTCTACGCGCTCTTCGATCGCGAAGTCGATCTCCAGCAGGGACTGCATTCTGCGGCGACGCGCTTCGGCGTACGCGGCGTTTTCTGGGGCGCGCGCTTCGCGCACGTGTCGACCGTCGTGCTGCTGGCGGCCGCGGGCTGGGGGCTCTCACTCGGCCTCGCGTACTGGCTCGGCGTCGCGGCGGTTGCGGCGCTGTTGCTGTGGGAGCACCTGCTGGTCCGGCCCGGCGACCTGCGCCGGCTCGACGCAGCGTTCTTCACCGTGAACGGCGTGATCTCCATCGTCTTCTTCGCCTTCGTACTCCTCGAGGTGGCGTTCTAACGCGCGGTGATGGAGATTCGCCAAGAACGGGAACCGGTCATCCAGGCGCGCGCGCTCGCGAAGCGCTACGGCGACAAACGCGTCCTGCGCGGCATCGATCTCGACGTCGCGCGCGGGGAGTTCGTGCTCGTCACGGGACCGAACGGCTCGGGAAAGACGACGCTGCTGCGGCTGCTCGCCGGCCTTGCGGCTCCGAGCGGCGGCGAGCTGCACGTGGCGGGTGGGCGAGCGCAGCTCGGGTTCCTCGCGCACGAGCCGCTCGTCTACCGCGAGCTGACCGCACTCGAGAACCTGCGGATGTACGCCCGCCTGTATCGCGTCCGCGATCCGGAGCGCGTCGGGATGCTGCTCGAGCGTTTCGGTCTTTGGGACGCGCGCGACGATCGCGTCGGGTCGTTCTCGCGCGGCATGCAGCAGCGGCTCGCTCTGTGCCGCGCGCTGTTGCATCAGCCGGCGCTGCTGCTGCTGGACGAGCCGTTCAACGCGCTCGATGCAGACGGCACGGCCCTCCTCGATCGCGAGCTCGCTGCCTACGACGGGACGTTCGTCGTCGCGACACACGATCCGGAGCGCCTCGCGCCGCGAGCGACCGGAACACTGGCGCTCGCATGAGCTACCTCGACGACGTCGTGACGCTGACGCGCAAGGACCTGTTGCTGGAGCTGCGTGCGCGGGACACGCTGCCGGCGATGCTCCTCTTCGTCATCGCTGCGCTCGTCGTGTTCCACTTCGCGCTGCCCTCGGACGCCGGTGACCTCGCCGGCCTCGGGATGCTGTGGGTGGCGATCGTGTTCACGGCGCTGCTGGGACTCTCCCGCGCGTGGACGCCGGAGCGCGAGCAGGGTGTCATCGACGGCCTGGTGCTCGCCCCTGCTGACCGGAGCGCGATCTGGCTCGGCAAGGCGCTTGCATCGCTGGCCTTTCTCGCCCTTGCCGAGGTCGTCGCGCTTCCCGCGTTCGCGCTCTTCTTCTCCGGTCTCGACATCGCAACGGTCGGCGGGGTCGCGCTCGCCAACGTCGGCATCTGCGCCGTGGGCGCCTTCCTCGCGGCGATGTCCGTCGCCACTCGGGCCCGCGAGCTGCTGCTGCCCGTGCTCTTTCTACCGCTTGTGATCCCGCTCGTCGTCGGCGGCGTCGGTGCGAGCGTCGCCGCCTCCCCAGGACGCTACCTCGCGTTCCTCGCGTTGTACGACGCGCTCTTTGCGACACTGTGCTGGGCTTCCTTTGAGTACGTGGTCACGGAATAACGCTGTCGGGGCGGCGGCGCTTGCGGGCGGGTTGCTGACCGCCGCGGTCGCGTTGATCGCCTACTTCGCACCGGTCGACGCCGACCAGGGCCTGTCGCAGAAGATCTTCTACTTCCACGTTCCGATTGCGCTCACCGCGTATGCCGGCTTCGGCTGGGGCGCGTGGAAGGCGCTGCTCGTCCTCTGGAAGCGCGACGAGCGCGCGGATCTCGAGTCGTACGTCGCGATTCACCAGGGTACGATCTTCGGTGCGCTCACGCTCGTCACCGGCTCGATCTGGGCCCGGGCGTCCTGGGGCATCTGGTGGGCGTGGAGCTCGCGCCAGCTGGTGCTGTTCCTCGTGCTCTTCCTCTTCTATTGCGCGTACTTCATGCTGCGCTTCTCGGTAGAGCCCGGCCCGCGGCGCGCCAATCTCTCTGCGGTCTACGCGCTGTTCGGGGTGGTCTTGATTCCGGTGTCCTTCCTCGCGATCAGGCTCGCCGAGGACTTCATCCACCCGACGGTGTTCACCTCGCAGGGGCCGCAGATGTCCGGCTCGATGTTCTTCACGTTCTGCGTCGCGTGGGCGGCGATGCTCGCGACGGCCTTCGCGCTGTACTCGATCGAGCTGGCGGGCAAGAGGCTCGACATGAAGCTTCGGGAACTCCGGGAGCTCTTAACATGACATCGGCCGAGAAGTACGTCGCGGCCGCATACCTTGTTGTGATGGTGACGCTGTTCGTGTACGTCGTGATCATCGCGTCGAAGCTGGCGCGATTGGAGGAGACCGTGACGGAGCTCGTCGAGCGGGTGAGAGCCCGTGGCTGAGCTGCTGTTCTGGCCGGCGCTCTTCGCGTACGGGGAGGCGGCCGTGGCCTACCTCGGCGAGGCGCGGCGTCCCGGTCTGCCCGGTCGCCTCGCGACGTGGGGAGTCCGGATCGGCTGGCTGGCGCAGACGGCGCTCCTCGTCGCCCAGGCGGCGCGGGCGGACGGCTTCCCGTGGGCGTCGTGGGCGGGATCGCTCAACCTCTTCGTCTGGCTCGTCGTCTCCGTGTATCTCGTCTGGGGCTGCCGCGCGCGCTACCGGCTGCTCGGGTTGGCCGTCACGCCGCTCGCCGCGGCCCTGTTCGTCGTCGCACGTGTCGGCGGCGGTACAGATCTCGGCGAGCGCAGCCACTACTCGAACCTCTTCCTCGTCCTCCACGTCGGGCTCGTCCTAGCCGCCTTCGCAGGCTTCACGCTCGCAGCAGCGCTCGCCGCCCTGTACCTGTTCCAGGAACGGCGGCTGAAACGGCACGATGCGAAGATTCTTCGCCTGCCGGCGCCCTCGCTCGAGACCCTCGACGGACTACAGGCGCGGACGATTCTCTACTCCCTGCCGGTGCTGACCCTCGGGATAGTGGCGGGAGCCGTTCGTCTGGAGGAGGACGGGGGCCGGATCGACGCGTTGATGGCCGTCACAGCCGCGACCTGGCTGGCGTACGGCGGTTACCTCGGGCTGCGCTTCCGAGGCGGCTGGCGCGGGCGCCGCGCCGCCTACCTCGCACTGGCGGGCTTCGTGCTCGTGATCGTCGTCCGGCTCGCGCTCACGGGAAGGCACTTCGGGTGAAGCTCTCCCTCGTCGGGATCTCGCATCATCACGCGCCTGTCGAGGTGCGCGAGCGCGTGGCGCTCTCGTCGAGCGAGGCGGCGGCGCTCGCGCGCGAACTCGGCGAATCGGTCGTGCTTTCGACCTGCAACCGGACCGAGGTGTACGCGGTCGGCGAGGACGCCGAAGCACGCGCGCTCGCGGCGTTGCGCGTCCGCGGAGGCAACGAGGTCGCGGCTCGGACCTACCGCCTCTCGGACCACGCCGCTGCGCTGCATCTCTTTCGCGTCGCCGCGGGGCTCGACTCGCTCGTTCCCGGCGAGGGCGAGATCCTCGGCCAGGTGCGCGCCGCCTACGAAGCCGGTGTGCCGGACGCGCTGCTGAATCGGCTCTTCCACGACGCGTTGCACGCAGGCAAGAAGGCGCGCACGCAGACGACGATCGCGGAGAGCCCGGCATCGGTTCCCGCGGCGGGGGCGGCGCTCGCGCAGCAGGTGTTCGGCGAGCTACGGGGACGCCCGGTCCTGGTCGTCGGAGCGGGCCGCGTCGGCGAGCTCGCTGCGCGCTCGCTCGCGTCCCGCGGCGCTCGCATCGTCGCGGTGGCGAACCGCTCCGTCGAGCACGGTCGGGGGATCGCGCGCCGGTTCGGTGCGAAGGCCGTTGGACTCGACACGATCGGCGTGCAGCTGGAGGCGGTTGACGTGGTCATTGCGTGCACCTCCGCGCCGGGGTTCGTCATCGGCCGCGGCGACCTACGGGAGCGGCGTGGCCGCCCGTTGTTCCTGATCGATCTCGCCGTGCCGCGCGATGTCGATCCCGGGGTAAACGACGTCGACGACTGCTACGTGTACGACATCGACGATCTCGAGGCCGTCGTCGAGGCGTCGCTCGCCGGCCGGCGGCGGGAGGCCGAGCGCGCGGAGGCGATCGTCGCAGCAGAGGCCGAGCGGTTCCGCGCGTGGCAGGCGACCCTCGACGTCGTGCCGACGATCGCGTCTCTGCGCGCCCGCGCCGAGGCGATCCGCACAGCCGAGCTTTCGAAGGCGAAGCTGAGCGCGGCAGAACGCGCAGCCGTCGAGTCGATCACCTCGCAGATTCTCAACAAGCTGCTGCACCTGCCGACAATTCGCATGAAAGAGGCAGCCGCCGCGGCCGACGGAGTGCTCTATGCTGACGCCGTGAGGCACCTGTTCGGCTTGGAGGACGAGCGCTGACGAAGGCCCGCGCGTTGACCGGACGGCCGCTTCCCGTGCAGGCGCCGAGTGCATTCGTACGCGTCAGGCCGCGGGGCAAAGCGTGCGGGCAGTCGCGGGCGGGTAGCCTGGGCTGCCGTGCTCGTCCGCATCGGGTCTCGCGGCAGTAGGCTCGCCCTCACGCAGGCCGAGCTCGCCGCGCAGAGGTTGCGCGGGCTGGGCGTGGAGCTTGCGCTGATTCCGATCACGACCGCAGGAGACCGCGACCGCTCGAAGCCGTTCGGCGAGATCGGCGCACGTGGCGTCTTCGTCAAGGAGCTCGAGGAGGCGCTGCTCGCGGGCCGCATCGACGTCGCGGTGCACTCCGCGAAGGACATGACCTCTGTCGACACCGATGGACTCGCCGTCGGCGCGTATCTCGAACGCGAAGATCCGCGCGACGCGCTCTGCGGGGCGACCGAGCTGCGGCCCGGTATGCGCATCGGTACCGCCTCGGTGCGACGGCGCGCGCAGCTCCTTGCGCTTGAGCCCGGGCTTTCGATCGAGCCGCTGCGCGGGAACATCGACACGCGCCTCCGCAAGCGCGGCGAGCGCGGCCTCCACGCCATCGTCCTCGCCGCCTGCGGCCTCGACCGTCTCGGGCTCGAAGGGGAGATCGGAATGCGCTTCGATCCAGAGCAGCTCCTGCCCGAGGCCGGGCAGGGGGCGCTCGCGTTGCAGGTACGCAGCGGCGAGGAGCCGCTCGTCGCGAAGGCCGACGACCCGGAGACACGCCGTCGCGTCGAGGCCGAGCGCCGGTGCGTCTCGACCGTGGGCGGCGGCTGCCTCGCGCCCGTCGCCGCCCATCACGACGGCGCGCAGCTCGTCGGCCTCGTCGCCGCGGAGGACGGAACGTGGCTCGAGCGTCGCGCCGGCGGCGATCCTGAGGCGCTCGGTCGAGAGCTCGCAGCGCTGGCAAACGAGCGCACAGATTCGGCGCGAACGTGACACAGACACGCGCGAAGATGCTCGATAGCGTTTCGGTAGGGGCGCTCGCGCACCCCCCACCGGCAAGGGGCGCGGAGCGGGATCGCCCGTGCGCGTGATCGTCACCAGGCCGCGCGATCAGGCGGGCCCGCTCGTCGCGCGGATCGAGGCGCTCGGACACGAGGTCGTCGAATGCCCATTGATCGAGATCGAGCGCACGTCCGACGCGCCCATCGACACGGACGGCTACGACTGGGTGATCGTCACGAGCCCGAACGGCGCCGACGAGCTCGCGCGCCGCGCGCCCCGCTTGCCGCGTGTCGCCGCGGTCGGGCCGGGAACGGCCGAGCGGCTCCGCGAGCGCGGGATCGAGCCCGCGTTCGTGCCTGCGGTCTCGTCGCAGGACGGGCTGCTGGCGGAATTCCCGCAGCCCGCGGGCCGGGTCCTCTTCGCGGCTGCGGAAGGCTCGCGGCGTCGCCCGATCGAGCAGCTCGGCGCGGACTTCGTCCCGCTCTACCGAACGCGCTTGCTGACACCCGAGCCCCCGGACGGCGACGTCGTCGTGCTGGCGTCCGGCTCGGCCGCGCGCGCGTACGCCGCGATCGGCGGCGCGGCGCCGGCGGTTACGATCGGACCGCAGACGTCCGTGGTCGCACGCTCGGTCGGCCTCAGCGTCGCCGCCGAGGCGCCGACGCACGATCTCGACGGGCTCGTGCGCGCCGTTGAAGCGGTAGCGTCGAGAGCATGACGCATCGCTTCGTCACGTTCCTGACCGACTTCGGGCTCGTCGACGATTTCGTCGGCACGTGTCATGGTGTGCTGAAGCGCATTGCGCCGGACGTCCAGATCATCGACATCACTCACGGCATCAAGCCGCAGGCGATCCTGCAAGGCGCGCTCGTCCTGCGCAACACGACTCCCTACATGCCCGTCGGCGTGAATCTCGCGGTCGTCGACCCGGGCGTCGGCAGCGCGCGCAGGCCGATCGTGCTGCGCGACCGCGAGGGCCGCCTCTACGTCGGCCCGGACAACGGCCTGCTCGTTCCCGCGGCCGAGCGGGCCGGGATCGACGTCGCGCACGAGCTCGCGAACCCGCGGTATGCACTCGAGTCGGTCTCGCGCACGTTCCACGGCCGCGACCTGTTCGCGCCGGCCGCGGCACACCTTGCGCTCGGGGTGCCGCCCGAGGATCTCGGGCCGCCCCTCGCGCCGGACGCGCTCGTCCGGCTCGATTTGCCGCAGGCGGAGTTCGGGAACGGCGTCGTCAGTGCGACGGTCCTCTACGTCGACCGATTCGGGAACATGCAGCTCAACTTGACCCGTGAGGATCTCGACCGCGTGAACGTCGTCCCCGGCACTCGGCTCGAGCTCGCGCTCGCGGGCGAGCGGTACTACGCGACTGCGGCGCGCACGTTCGGTGACGCGCGCCCCGGTGAGATCGTCCTCTACGAAGACTCGTACCGGAATGTCGCGATCGCGATCAACCGCGGCAACGCCGCGGAGATGTTCGCCGCCCGACCCGGACTTCCCGTCGAGCTGCACCTGCAGCGACCGTGAACGCCGGCCAGCGATTCGCGCGCTTCGTCACGGATGTCGTCGTCCGGCGCCCCGCCCTCTGGCGGCTCTTCCGTGGCCTCATGCGCCGGCAGTTCGACAAGCTCGCCCCGGTCTGGGACGCGATGCGCTCGCCCGACGCTTTCGCACCTGTCGAGGTGGCGCTCGCTGCCCTCCCCGACACCCCGAAGACGATCCTCGACCTCGGGACGGGGACCGGCTCGGTCGCGCAGCTCGTCGCCGCGCGCTTTCCGGGAGCCGACGTCACCGGTGTGGACGTCTCGCCGAAAATGGTCGCGATCGCGCGGGAGAAGGTCCCCGGTGTTCGCTTCGAGGTCGGCGATGCCGGGCGCCTGCCCTACGGGGACGGAGCCTTCGAGCTCGTCACCCTTGGGAACATGATCCCCTTCTTCGGCGAGCTGGCCCGCATCACGGCGCCCGGCGGGCACGTGCTCTTCTCGTTCTCGGCCGGAGACGAGACACCGATCTACGTGCCCGCGGAAACACTGCGCCGCGAGTTGGCCGAGCGCGGATTCGCGGATTTTGCGGACTTCTCGGCGGGTCGCGGGACGGCATTTTTGGCCCGCAGGCGTTAGGGTTCTCCGCAACACGGGACAGTTCGCGGCACGGTCACACCGGCCCGGACGCTCCGAGTTGGCGAGGCGGAGTGCACGCTCCGTCTCGCTTTTTGTTTGGCTCTCGCCGTGAAGCGACCGGCCCGGCTCGACCGGCTTCCCGAGCAGTACTTCATGCAGCTCCTCTCGACCGTAGCCGCGGCGGCAGCTGCGGAAGGAGAGCCGCTGGTCGATCTCGGGCGCGGCAACCCGGACGTGCCGCCGCCGCCGCACGTGATCGAGGCGCTGGTCCAGTCCGCCCACGAGCGGCACGCAGGCGTTCACGGCTACGCACCGTTCGCGGGTCTGCCCGACCTACGCGCGGCGATTGCCAACCGCTACGAGCGCGTCTACGGGGTGCAGCTCGACCCGGATCGCGAGGTCGCCGTGGTCCCCGGAACGAAGGGCGCGCTCGTCGAGCTGGTTCTCCTGCTCGCGGAGAGCGGCGACACCGTGCTGCTTCCGGACCCCTTCTATCCGGACTACCCGTCAGGGATCGCGCTCGCGGGTGCACGACTGGGATACGTGCGGCTCGATCGGGACCACGGGTACGGGCCGCGCTTCGACGAGGCGCCGCACGAGCGCGTCGCCGCAGTGTTCCTCAATTACCCGTCGAATCCCACAGCCGCGGTGGCGCCCGAGGGGAGCTTCCGCGCGGCCGTCGCGTTCGCCCGGGAGACCGGCGCGGCGATCATCCACGACTTCGCCTACGGCGACCTTGTCTTCGACGGGCGAACACCGACGAGCTTTCTCGCCGAGCAGGGCGCGCGCGAGGTCGGCGTGGAGCTCTACTCGATGTCGAAGAGCTACGGGATGGCCGGCTGGCGTCTCGGCTTCGTGGTCGGCAACGCCGAGCTCGTGGGCCGCATGCGCGAGCTGCAGGACCACATCCGTGCCGGCATCTTCGTCCCCGTTCAGCGTGCCGGGATCGTGGCCCTGAGTGGTCCGCAGGACACCGTCGACGAGCGACGCGAGCTGTACCAGCGGCGGCGGGATCGCGTGCTGGCGCGGCTCCGCGAGCACGCAGCGCCATGCGAAGGAACCTTCTACGTTTGGCTGCGGCTGCCGCCGGACGCGACGGCGCCGCGCCTGCTCACGCAGCACCGGGTCGCGGTCGCGCCGGGGGAGGGCTTCGGCCCGTCGGGGGCGGGTTGGGCACGTATCTCCCTCGCCACCCCCGACGAGCAGCTCGATCTGGGCGTCGAGCGCCTCGCCCGCGCGCTCTCCTAGCGAGATACAGCTCGTTGTAGTCGTGAGAGTTGCAGTCGTGCTCTCCGCCCTCCTTGGCCATGCGGAAATAACCGGCTGACGGGATCTGACACCAACCCGGCCCGTCGCCGGTCCGAGCGCATACTCTCTGGTGTGACTCACGGTCATGGATACCTCCTCTCGATTTCCGGCGTGACTCGGGGTCCCGCAGGTCGCTGAGTTGTCGCGGCGGTCACCGACTCGATGATTTGCAGGCGTCTGCGGAATTCTCAAACCCTCGCCGGCGTCGTCTTGAATGGATCGGACTGAATGCGCGCTTGGTTAGCCAAGCCGCTTGGTCGGCCACTCGACGGGGATGGCCCCAGCCGGGGTCCGTGACGGTTTATGGCGAGGGCCGGAATCGAACCGGCGACACCACGGTTTTCAGCCGTGTGCTCTACCAACTGAGCTACCTCGCCAGGTGCCGAAGTCTAGCCGCGGTCAGTGCGGGGCCCGGACGACCGCGAGCCGGTCGAGGAGCGTCTCGACCAGCTCTTCCTTGAGCAGCACTGCGTCCGCGCCCGCGTCGCGCGCGGCTTGCAGGAGCTCCGGATCGTGGTCGCCTGTGATCGCGATCAGGCAGATCGCGGGGTGGTCGCGCCGGAGCCTGGCAATCGCGGTGACGCCGTCGACCAGCGGCATGTGGATGTCGATCACGGCCGCATCAGGCAGGAGCTGGTCGGCGAGCTCGATCGCCCGCAGACCGTTCGGCGCCTCCCCGACCACGTGCAGCTCCGGCTGGCTCTCCACCAGCTCCCGCAGCGAATCGAGGTACCGCTCGTCGTCGTCCGCCAGCAGCACCGTGATCGGCGCTGACACCACAGTTGGGAGGAGGCTAGCGCTCCGGCGTTAGCCTTGCGTCCGGTGCAGACCGTTGCGGTCATTGGAGCGGGGCTCGACCTCGGGCAGGGGCGTCGCGGCGTCGACATGGGGCCGTCGGCGATCCGGTACGCCGGGCTGGAGTCTCGCCTTCGGGGTCTCGGCTTCGAGGTCGAGGATCACGGCAATGTCTTCGCCGCCGTCCCGGAGGCGACCCACCACGGCGACGAGCGGGCGCGCTTCCTTCCGGAGATCAAGGAGACCTGCGACCGCATTTCCGCCCTCGTTCGCGGCGCCCGTGAGCGCGATGCGCTGCCGCTGGTCCTGGGCGGCGACCACTCGGTAGCCCTCGGCTCGCTCGCGGGCATGGCGGCGGCCGGCGGACCGGGCGGCGTGCTGTGGATCGACGCGCACGGAGACCTGAACAGGCCCGAGACGACGCCGAGCGGAAACGTGCACGGGATGGTGCTCGCCGCGCTGCTTGGTCTGGCCGGGCCCGCATTCGCGGACGGTTGGCCCGTACCCCTGGTCGACCGCACACGTGTCGGCATCGTCGGTGCGCGTGCGCTCGATCCCGGCGAGCGTGTCCTCGTCCGCGAGCACGGGATCCGGGTCTGGACGATGAGCCACATCGACAGGCTCGGGATCGAACGCGTCATGCGCGAAGCGCTGGAGCACGTCGCGGGTGAGCGGTTCACGCACGTCAGCCTCGACATGGACGCGCTCGACCCGGATGTCGCGCCCGGCGTCGGCACGCCCGTCCGTGGCGGACTCGGTTACCGGGAGGCGCACCTGGCGCTCGAGTTGGTTGCCGAGACGGGGACGCTCTCGTCCCTTGACGTCGTCGAGGTGAATCCGATCCTCGACCAGGCGAACGAGACGGGCCAGCTCGCGGTCGAGCTGGTCGCGTCGGCGCTTGGCGCGCGGATTCTCTAGGCCAGCAGCGCCGGTACGAGCTGCCCCGGGTCACCGTCGAGCACGACGTCCGCGCGGTCGTTCATTCCGGCGCCGCCGGTGATGCTCACGACCACGCGCGCCTTCACGAAGCCACTGATCTCCTCCGGCGTGCCGGGGACGCCGACAGCGACCAGGAGGCGCGGCGCGATCTGACGACCGAGCAGCCCGACCTGGCGCCGACGCGGCGCATCGCCGCGCTCGACGACTGCTGCAGTAACGCCGACCACGGCGTGGTCCATGTCGGGCGCGCCTTCGCCGAGCAGGAGGACCGTGTCCGCCTCGTCGAGCTGCGCGCCCGCTGCGTCGTGCACGCGCCGCTCGAGGAGCCTCAGGCGGGGACGTGCGAGCTCGACTCGCTCGGTCTCCTCGACGGCGTGCTCCTCGCGGGCCCCGAGCGGTTCGTACATTCGCGAGCGGACGGTCGCAAGCTGCGGCGTCGTCGCACCCATGATGATCGAGACGATGTTCCCGCCGAAAGCGGGCTTCTGCTGCAAGAGGCGCCCCGCCTTCGCGATGTCGACGCCGACGCAGTCGGCTGTCATGCCGAATTGCAGCGCGCCGGCGGCCCGCGGGCCGAAGTCACGCCCTGTCGCGGACGCCGGCAGCAGCAAGACGTGTGGTCGCCGGCGCTGGAGCACCGCTCGGAGCGCCGCCGCCCACGACTCGGGGTGATAGCCGTCGAGGCCGTCGGCCTCGACGCGGACGACGCGCTCGGCTCCGTGTCGGCCGAGCTGCTCGCCGGCGGCGAAGGTGAGCGCGACGTTCTCACCGCCGAGCTTGCCTGCGAGAACGCGACCACGCGCGAGCAGCTCGAGCGACGTGCGAGTCGGTGCGCGGCCGCGCGTCTCGACGAACGTCCAGCAGTCGTAATGGGCCGCCGGTCGCTCGGCGGCGTGTGGAGGCTTGTCCCACGACGGCTCGGGCGGCGCTCGCTCGGCGAGCAGTTGCGCGATCTTCGTGCGCGCCTGTTCGGCAGATGAGGCCTCGAAGCGTGCGCGCTCGGGCGTTACGTCGTGGACCGCGAGCACGCGCGTAGGCGAGCCGTTCTGGCCGAAGCGCTTGTCGTACTCGTTCACCTCGTCCACGAGGTCGAGTGCGTTCCACGTGTCGATCCGCTCGCCGCCTTGCGGCGCGGCGTGTGAGCTCGGAGCCGCCGTCACCACGAGTACTGCCGGGGTAGGAACTTCCCACACTTCTTCTGCATCGTCGGCCTCGCGCGTCGCGCGCAGAGTTCCGCCGTCGCGTTCCAACGCGACGACGTTCGTCAGATGCGGGACGTCGAGGAACGCGGCGACCTCGGGCGGCACCTGCGCCGTCTCCGCATCGATCGCCTTTCGTCCGCAGAGCACGAGATCGAACCCCTCCTTCTCCAGTGCAAGCGCGAGCGTGCGGGAGGTGGCCAGCGTGTCGGCCCCCCCGAACACGCGGTCCGAGAGAAGGATCGCCCGGTCGGCGCCGAGGCCGAGGCATTCGCGCAGCGCCTCCTGCGCCTGGGGCGGCCCCATCGTCAGCGCGACGATCTCCCCACCGCCGCCTGCGCGCAGCGCAACTGCATGGCGCATCGCATGAGCGTCAAAAGGGTTGAGGACGAGCGGGACGCCTTCGCGCCGCAGGGTTTGCGTTTCCGAGTCGAACTCGATCGCGCCGGGTGCGGGGACTTGCTTGACCAGGCAAACGATCTTCACGTGTGAGAGCCTAACGGCGCGTGCTCGGCGTCCTGTACGACATCCACGCGAACCTGCCGGCGCTCGAGGCTGTGCTCGCGGAAGCGCGTGACCGCGGTGCCGATCGCTTCTTTCTCGGCGGTGATCTCGCCGCGTTCGGCCCTTATGCGACCGAGACGCTGGAGCTGCTCGACGCTTTGCCCGAGACGACGGTCTGGATCCGCGGCAACGGTGAGCGCTGGATGCGGGAGCCGCCGCTCGACCGCCCCGAGGTGATGCAGATGCGCGCCGAGATGGATGATCCGCTCGACGAGAAGACGGTCGAGCGCCTGTACCGGCTCCCCGTTCGTGCGGAAATCGACGGCGTCGTCTACGTCCACGGTTGCGTCCCGAGCGATGTCGACAGCTTTGCGACCGAGCCCCAGGACGCGGACGTGCTCCGCTGCGGAGGCCTGACTGGACGCATGCTCGTCTTCGGCCATTCTCATCTGCAGTTTCGGCGTGCAGGACCGAACGGGAACACGCTTGTGAACCCAGGGTCGGTGGGCATGCCGCTCGACGGCGATACTCGGGCGGCCTGGGCCGCTTGGGACGGGTCCGACTTCGTCTTCCACCGAACGGAGTACGACATCGAACGGGCGGTGGATGCCGCGACGGGACTCGGCGATTTCGGTCAGATGATGATCAAGCGGTACACAACTGCGTCTGATTAGACACAGTTGCTCTAGTCAGACCAGCTCGACGGGTCTGACTTAGTCAACCTCTTCCCCCGCCCCTTTTGGACGGTAGTACTCGCGCCCTGCGAGTTCGTCGGGCAAATAGTCCACGTCGAATCCAGCCGGGTCTTCATGGGGATAGACGTACCCCTCGCCGTGTCCGAACTTGCGGGCTCCCGGATAGTGCGTGTCCCGAAGCGCCTTGGGCGGTCGCAGGTTGCCGTGCTCGCGCACATCCGCCGTCGCCTCCTTGATCGCCACGTAGGAGGCATTCGACTTCGGCGCGCGGGCGAGGTAGATCGCCGCCTGAGCGAGGTTCAGCCGCACCTCAGGGAGTCCGACGTGCTCGACCGCCCCCGCCGCAGCCACGGCGACGAGCAGCGCGCGCGGGTCGGCGTTGCCGATGTCCTCGGACGCGAGCACGATCATCCGTCGCGCGATGTAGCGTGGGTCCTCGCCGCCTTCGAGCATCGCCGCCAGGTAGTAGACCGCAGCGTCGGGGTCCGAGCCGCGCATCGACTTGATGAACGCAGAGATGAAGTCGTAGTGCTGGTCGCCGCCCTTGTCGTACAACAGTGGGCGCTTCGTCGACGCGTCCTCGACGTGCCGCACGTCGAGCGCGCCGCCTTCGGCGCGGGCCGTCTGCCACGCCAGCTCGAGAATGTTGAGCGCGTTGCGCGCGTCGCCGCCCGCGAGACGCGCGATCGCATCGGCGACGTCGTCTGCCACATCCGCGTCGAGCTCGCGCGCCCCGCGTTCGACGACCTGTCTCAGCTCGTCGACCGTGAGCGGCTCGAGCGTGTAGATCTGGCCGCGTGACAGCAGCGCCGAGTTGACCTCGAAGTAGGGGTTCTCCGTGGTCGCCCCGATCAGCGTCAGGAGGCCTTGCTCCACCGCCGGCAGCAGCGCATCCTGCTGGGCCTTGTTGAAGCGATGGATCTCGTCGAGGAAGAGAATCGTCCGCTGTGCATTCGCACCCAGGCGTTCGCGCGCGCGGACGATCACCTCGCGGACGTCCTTGACGGACGCGGATACGGCCGAAAGCTCCTCGAACGCTGCGCCGGTCGTCGCCGCGATGATCCGTGCGAGTGTCGTCTTTCCGGACCCGGGCGGGCCGTACAGGATCATCGAGCCCACGCGATCCTCGGCAATCGCCAGCCGCAGCGCCGACCCTTCGCCGAGAACGTGCTCCTGTCCCACGAACTCGTCCAGCCTGACGGGGCGGACGCGCAGTGCGAGGGGCGCCACGGTCGAGACACGCTCCCGGGCGGCGTCGGAGAACAGGTCGCTCATCTCGCGAAGTATGCTCGGAGGCGCACATGGGCCTCGTCACGCAGATCGACAACGTGCACCTCTACGTGCGGGACATGGAGCGCTCTGCGCGCTTCTACCGCGGGCTTCTTGGCATTCCGCTCGAAGGTGACGATCACTGGCAGGAAGCGGATCTCAGCGGCGTGCGGTTCGCGCTCCACGAGGCGCCCGAGGGGATCGAGCCTGCGCCCGGCACCGTGAAGGTGAACTTCCGTGTCGCCGATGCGGACGGTGCCGCGGAGCGCTTGCGCGCGGAGGGCGTCGACGTGGAGGAGCAGATGCGCGAGGAGTATGGCCTGTCCTATCGCGTGACCGATCCCGACGGCTACCGGGTCTACCTTTTCCAGCCACCGAGCTGATGGCGACGGACATCGAGGACTTCTCCCAGCCGGTACTTCCGGGGAAGGCACCCTCCGACTACGAGCGGTATCTGCGGACGGACGAGCTGCTCGCGCTGCAGAAGACGCCGGAGGAGCAGGTGCATCGCGACGAGCTGCTGTTCCAGACCGTGCACCAGTCTTCGGAGCTGTGGCTGAAGCTGGCCTGCTTCGAGGTCGAAGGCGCCACGGAGCATCTGCGCACCGCTGACACCGCGGCGGCGATTCGGCTCCTGCGCCGCTCGGCGGAGGGCATGAAGATCGCGACACTGCTGCTCGACCAGCTCGAGCAGATGTCGCCGTGGGAATACCAGTCGATCCGACGCGTGCTCGGGCACGGGAGCGGCTTCGACTCGCCGGGATTCCGCTATGTGCGTCGCGTCTCGCCGTCGCTGGGAGATGCGTTCCATGCGCTGCGCCGTGACGCGGGGCTCTCGATCGTCGACGTCTACGTGCGCGGGCGCGAGCACGAGGATCTGTACCAGCTCGCCGAGTTGCTGATCGAGTGGGACGAGCGCGTATCGCTCTGGCGCTTCCGCCACTACAAGGTCGTCGCGCGCGTGATCGGCGACGAGGTGGTCGGGACACAGGGAACGCCCGTCGAGCTGCTGAGCGGCTTGATCAAGAACAAGCTCTATCCGGAGCTGTGGCACGCGCGGAACGAGCTCACCTCGCTCGCCAAGGAAGAGGACTGACGGCTCGGACGCGATCGCAGCGCAGATGACGCTTCGCGACGAAGCCGTCGAGCTGCTGCAGCACCTGATCCGCGTCGACACGACGAACCCGCCGGGGAACGAGACCGCCGCCGCAACGCTGCTGCAGCAGTACCTCGAGGCGCACGGTGTCACCTGCGAGACCTACGCGAAGGAACCCGGTCGCGCGAATCTCGTTGCGCGGCTACGCGGCGGCGACGGACCGACCCTCGCGCTGCTCTCGCACACCGACGTCGTCCTCGCCGATCCGGCCGAGTGGCAGCGCGATCCCTTCGACGGCGAGCTGGTCGACGGGCAGATCTGGGGCCGAGGCGCGCTCGACATGAAGGGCGAGGTCGCTGCGTCCGCGGTCGCGATCGCATCGCTTGCGCGCGAAGGATGGAAGCCGCAGGGCGAGCTCATCTTCGTCGCGGCGGCCGACGAGGAGTTCGGCGTGGGTGTCGGCCTGCAATGGCTTGTCGAGGCGCACCCGCAAGCGGTGCGCGCCGACTACTCGCTGAACGAGGGCGGCGGCGACAGACTCGAGGTCGGCGGACGCGCGTTCTATCTGTGTGCCACCGCGGAGAAGATGAGCGCGCCGTTCACGCTGCGCGTTCACGGCCGCAGCGGTCACGCCTCAATGCCCGTGATCGCGGACAACGCGCTGCTGAAGGCTGCGGACTTGATTCAGCGGCTCGGTTCCTACTCACCCGAGCCGCGAATCGAGCCCGAGCTCGCAGGACTGCTCCAGGCGATCGGCGGCCGCGTGCCCGAACGGGCCGAGGAGGTGCTGGCGTTCGCTCGCTCGCTCGACCCGCTCGTCGGCGAGCTCGTGCAACCACTGGTCGGGCCAACCTTCGCGCCGACGATGATCACAGCGTCGCAAAAGCGCAACGTGATTCCGGCCCTCTGCGAGGTCACGGTGGATTCGCGCCTGCTTCCTGGATTCCCGCCCGCGGAGCAGCTCGAGCTCGTTCGCGTGGTGCTCGGTCAGGGCGACTACGAGCTGGAGCCGATCGAGGCGCAGGGTGGAACGCGGTCACCGATCGGGGGGCCGCTCTGGGACGCAGTCGCATCCTTCGTCGCCGAGGAGGAACCCGGCGCCCGAGTCGCGCCCCTCTGCGTCTCCGGGTTCACCGACTCACACTGGATGCGCGAGGCGTTCGGCACGGTGGCGTACGGCTTCTTTCCCGCGCGCGCGATGCATCCGGCGGAGGCGGCGCTGCTGATCCACTCGGCAGATGAGCGGATCCCGGTCGACGATTTGGAGCTCGGCGTCCGCTTCCTCCGCCACGCGGCGCAAACGCTGATCTCTTAAGGAGTCACCAATGATGACCGCACCGCGCCGGGACGCCCTCGCTGACGGCTACCCTGGGTCGCGTGGAGGAGAAGATCCGGCTCGGCGGCATGGCGCTGCGCAATGGCGTGCTGGTGCACGGCCCGACGTCCTGGGGATGTGCCGTGCGGCTTGCCGACGGAACGCTGAAGGTCGCGTCGGCGCGCAAGCGCACGCTGCCCGTGAACGTCCCGCTGCTGCGCGGCCCGGCGCGGTTGCTCGAGTCGGTAGCCGTCCTGCCGGATGTGAAACGCAAATTGCCGGAGGCGAAGTTCGCCTTCGAGCGCCCCGGGATCCTCGTCGCGATGGGGGCCAGCGCCACCGCCGCGCGCGTCGTTCGCGGGTCGCGTTTGACTCCCGCCGCACAGGAGCTCGCGGCGGGCTTGCTCGCACTCGCACCCGCGATCCTCTCGCTGCGTAGCCCCGATCTCGCCGCCTACCACGGCGCGGAGCACATCTCGATCGGTACCTACGAGCACGGCGAGCCGCGCGCGAAGGAGCATGAGCGCTGCGGCTCGCACCTGATCGGCCCGGTGATCGCGACTCAGGCCGTCGCGCAGACGCTGGCCTCGAAGGCGCCTGAGCGCCATCGCAATACCGTGCGCGCGCTTGCGTCGCTCGTGGCGCTCGGCGCCTCGACCGAGCTCTTCGCCTGGATGGTGCGCAATCCGAAGCGGCGCCTCGCGCGCGCGCTTGCGAAGCCGGGACACGAGCTGCAGCACCGCCTCGCCACCGAAGAGCCGACCTCCGAGCAGGTCGAGGTCGCGGAGGCCGCGCTGCGCGCCTGCCTCGCGCTCGAAGCAGCTGCGTGAGCGGCTAGCTCCTCTGGGACGTCGACCCCCGGCGAGGTGATCGTTTTCGGCGTCGCCACGGATGTCTGCGACGCGGCCGTCCGGGGTCTCCGGGCTTGCGGCCGCCGGGTCACGTTCGTCGAGGATGCCGCTCGGGGCCTGGACGAGGCCAGAATCGCTCGAAGCCTCGCGGACTGGCGGGAACAGGGCGTACGCTTCGCCACGGTTGACGAAGTCCTCGCTTCCCTTTAGGAAAGGGTATGCGAATGCCGATGGGAGACGTGATGGGAGCCGTGGCTCATTTCCTGGACCGCCTGCCCGGCCTCGCTCTGACGTGGTTGCCGCTGGTCTTCTTCGGGTTCATCGTCTACCTGCTCTGGCGCACGCTGCAGCTGATGCCGCGCGTGAAGCCGCAGACGATCACGCCGCATTCGAAGACGTCCGTCACGTGGAGTGACGTCGCCGGACTCGAGGAGGTCAAAGAGGAGCTGCAGGAGGTCGTCGACTTCCTGCGCGAGCCAAAGCGTTTCGAGCGACTCGGTGCCCGCGTGCCGAAAGGCCTCCTCTTCTACGGTCCGCCCGGTACCGGCAAGACGCTGATGGCGAAGGCAGTTGCGAACGAATCCGGTGCGCAGTTCTACTCGCAGAGCGCGTCGGCGTTCGTCGAGATGTTCGCCGGCCTCGGCGCTTCGCGCATCCGCAAGCTCTTCAACGAGGCGCGCAAGAACGCGCCCTCGATCATCTTCATCGACGAGCTCGACGCCGTCGGCGCGGCGCGCACCGGTCACGGCTTCAACCGCGAGCAGGACCAGACGCTGAACCAGTTGCTGGTCGAGCTCGACGGCTTCGACCAGGGCGACCAGGTCGTGGTCATGGGAGCCTCGAACCGGTTGCAGGACCTCGATCCGGCCCTACTGCGTCCGGGTCGCTTCGACCGTCAGGTGCTCGTCTCGCCGCCCGATCTGAGGGGCCGCGAGGCGATCCTGCGCGTCCACACCCGCGGCAAGCCCCTCGCAGCCGACGTCGACCTGTCGCAGCTGGCGAAGCAGACCGCAGGTCTCACCGGCGCCGATCTCGCGAACCTCTGCAACGAGGCGGCGATCTTCGCCGGGCGCAAGGACCTCCAGTACATCCGGCAGGAGGAGTTCGACGGCGCGATGGAGCGCGTGATCGCCGGGCTGCAGCAGCGCCGTGTCGTCTCCGAGAAGGAGAAGCGGATCATCGCCTATCACGAAGGGGGGCACGCGCTGATGTCGCATCTGATGGGCGAGGTGATGCCCGTGATGAAGGCGACGATCGTCGCGCGCGGGGACGCTCTGGGCTACACGCTCAACCTGCCCGAAGAGGACCGCTACCTGGACACGAAGGAAGAGCTCGTCGACATCATGAAGATCGTGCTCGCCGGCCGGGCCGCCGAACAGGTCGTGTTCGGGCGCGTCACGAACGGCGCCGCAGCCGACCTCGAGCGTGCGACCCAGATCGCGCGGTCGATGGTCTTCGAGTACGGCATGTCCGACGTCGTGTCCTCGCGAACGTTGCGCGCGGACAACTACGCCCTTTCCGAGGAGACGAAACGGCTTCGGGACCAGGAGCAGGCTCGCCTCACGGACAACTCGTATTCGGAAGCGGTGCGCCTCGTGCAGAAGCATCGAGCGGCCCTCGATCGCATCGCGCACGCGCTGCTCGAGAAGGAGACGCTGAACCGCGAGGAGATCCAGGTGCTGTTCACCGACGTGCCGGTTGAGTCGCGGTCGACTCTCGATGTCGGAGTCGTGTTCGTCTCCGAGGGCGCGCGGATCGTTCCCCTTTCAGGCGACTGACCGCGGCTTAACGGCGTCGTAACAGCGCCGCAGTACGCTCGGAGACGTGCGTCGACTCGGGGTCGCCGGCTTCGTGCTCGGGCTCCTCGCCGCATCGGCAGGAGCTGCGCCGCCGCCCGGCGGGGGCGGACGGATCGTGTTCGCCAGCGATCGGGCTGTCGACCTGCACCGGACCCGGTTCGCGGCGGTCACGCCGAGCGGTGGACGAACGCTCGAAGTCGGAATCGCGCCGGAGGGTGCGGCGCTCGCGCCGGACCGGCGGCGATATGCGTACGTCGAGCGCACGCCGCCGTCGACGTTCCGGTTGCTGGTCGGAAGCTTTGCAGGCGACACCCCGGTCGTCGTTGCAACGCTCTCCTACGCAATCCGGAATCCGGTCTGGTCCCCAGTAGGGGACAGGCTCGCGTACACGGCGATCAATCCCGCCTCGTGCGGCTCCGAGCCCCACCTGTGCGCGACGTTCGAGCTCTGGGTCGCGAGCGCGTCCGGCGGTGACGCACAGAAGGTCGCCGACCGCGCCGCGGATCCGGTGTGGTCGCCGAACGGGACACGCGTGGCGTTCGCCGGTGAGTACATCACGTACGACGCGAACGACGGCTGGAAGGGAAGGCCGTACGTCGCAGACCGGGCGGGCGGCAACGTGCACCGGCTGGCGAACATCCACGGTGTCGACGCGCTCTCCTGGGCTCCGCGCTCGGACCGCGTCGTCGTCAGCGCGCACGCCGGCTTCGTCGCGATCGTGCCCGTTCGCGGCGGCGGTGCGCGCAAGCTCGGGCCGGCGAAGCTCGCCGTCTGGTCGCCCCGGGGGCGATGCGATCGCCGTCGCCCGTCCGGACGGAACGATTGCACTGCTGCGCCCCGACGGCCACGTCCTGCGACGCATCAGGACGGCAGGCAGGGTCGAGCGGGTCGTCTGGTCGCCGCGCGCGGACCAGCTCGCCTACCTCGCCCGCGCAAAGCGGACCGCGGCGTACGGTCCGCAACCGCCGCACGTCCTGGCAACCGTCTCCAGCACGGGTCGCAACACGCGAACGATCTCGCGCTTCGATCGTTTCGAGCAGGCGCGAGTGCACGGATGGCTGCGGGAGGGGTACGTCCTCTACTCGACGACCCGCGAGCAGAACGACTGGGAGCTCTACTCGATGCGCAGCGACGGGAGCGATGTCCGCCAACTGACGGACGACGACCGCTACGAATCCGATCCGGCCTGGTCGCCGGACGCGCGGCGGATTGCGTTCACGCGTCCGAGCGACGAATCGATCCCGAGGAACGAGATCTGGACGATCGCTGCGGACGGGACGGACGTGCGACGCGTGACGGTGCCACCTCCCGGCACGGAGGACCGCGACCCGACGTGGTCACCCGACGGCCGCCAACTCGCGTTCGCCCGCTCCCACGCTCCGGAGGGCGGCTCGAACAACGTCGACGTCTGGATCGCGGCGGCGGACGGCTCGGCGCTGCACCAACTGACGCACGGCGGAGGCTTATCCCCGAGCTGGTCGCCGGACGGCCGCCGCATCGTGTTCGCGCGGCCGGAGGGCTTCTCGTACTTCCTCCACAGCGTCAACATCGACGGCAGCGGAGAAGAGCGGCTCTCCATGCCGGTCGGCGCGCTCTGGCCCGCGTGGTCCCCAGACGGCCGGCGGATCGCGTACGTCGCGCCGCGCGGCGTGAACGTGATCGGGTTGTGGGTCGCGAACGTCGACGGATCGAGCGCGAGGTTGCTCACCGAGGACCCCTTCGGCAGCCCCAGCTGGTCGCCCGACGGTACGGCGCTCGTCTTCTACAGGATGATCTCCGATCCGGCGACGGGCTTGCACGGACAGCTGTACACGGTCAGCGTGGACGGCGGACGCGTCGGCGCGCTGTCGTCTCAGGGCACGAGCGAGCAAGATCCCGACTGGTCGCGCGCACTGCCGTAAGCTCCTTCTTCGCCGTGGCCTGACCCGGCGCGGTTAGCATCGTTCTCGAGTGGACGCCCGCGGTATCCATCATCTGGGCGTGGCCGTGGAGAGCCTCGACGAGGCGCTCGACACGTACACGCGTCTGTTCGGCGCCGAGGTCGAGCACCGGGCGCGCATCGGGGAGCAGGGCGTCGAAGCCGCGGCCGTGCTGGTCGGCGGAGGACGCGTCGAGCTGCTGGCGCCGACGGGCGAAGACACGCCCGTCGGCAAGTTCATCGCCAAGCGCGGGCCCGGAATGCACCACGTTGCGTACGAAGTCGCTGACATCCGCGCGGCGCTCTCGTCGCTCGAGGCTGCCGGCGCGGAGCTCATAGACCTCGAGCCGCGGCCCGGGCTGTTCGGGCTCGAGGTCGCGTTCATCCATCCAGATTCCGTCCATGGTGTTCTCGCGGAGGTGGTGTCGCGTGCAGAATGAGCGCGTTCGGATCGAGATCGGCTTCGACGGCGGCCAGGCGCTGAGCCTCGTCGTCGACGGTGGAGCGGCTGAAGCCTTCGAACAGGCTGTGGCAGGGGCAGAAGCGCGGTCAGGTGCCGGCGAAGGCGCGGTCAGGCTGGACGCCGACGACGGCGTGTACACGATTGCACTCCGCCAGGTGACCTATGTTCGGCGATTCCTGCGCGAGGCGCGCGTGGGGTTCGGGGCCTGAGGAGTGGGAAAGCCACTCGGGTGACGGAACAGTCGACGAAGGCGGAGCGGCAGGACGCACCCGAGCACGTGCGCCGGCTCGTCGAGCGTGGCCAGCAGGGTGACCGCGACGCGCTCGAGGAGCTGTACCTGCTCCACTTCGACCGGATCTACAGCTACCTGCACATGAGCGTCGGCAACCGGCACGACGCCGAAGACCTGACGACGCAGACGTTCCTGCGCATGCTCGAGTCGATCAGGCGGTTCAAGTTCGGCACGGCGCCGTTTTCCGCCTGGCTCTTCCGGATCGCACACAACCTTGCGATGGATCACTTCCGCGCGAACCGTCGCTGGCAGCCCGAGGAGGACGTCCCGGAGCCCCGGGGCGCCGAGGAGCCCTCGGCCGAGCTCGGCGCGCTGGAGCGAATCGGAGAGCAGTCGATGCTCGAGATGATCAACGCGCTCTCTCCCGAGCAGCAGCAGGTCCTGACCCTGAAGTTCGTGTTCAACTTCGGCAACGGCGAGGTGGCGACGATCCTCGGGAAGACCGAGGGAGCGGTGAAGTCGCTGCAGCACCGCGCGTTGGCCTCACTGCAGAAGCAGCTCGAGCAGAAGAGCTAGAGCTCGCGCCGGTCGTCGGCGCGGAGGCGTCGGATCTCCAGCACGCGACTAGTCTGCCCCCCGCATGGCGCTGCAAGTCGGAATCGTCGGTCTGCCCAACTCGGGGAAGACGACCTTGTTCACCGCCCTCACGCGTACGGGTGGGGGCGGCGTCGGCAGGGAGAACGTCGGCATGGCGGCTGTCGCGGACGATCGACTCCAGCAGGTCGCTGACGTGGTGCACGCAAAGAAGGTGACGCCCGCGGCGGTTCGCGTCGTCGACGTGCCGGGAACCGGGGCCGAGCTGCTCGGCAACCTCCGGCAGGTCGACGCGCTGCTCGCGGTGCTCGACGGGTGGTCGGGGACGCGTGTGCCCGCTGACGATCTCGAGACGCTCAGGCTCGAGTTGCTCGTCGCAGATCGCGACCACGTCGAGCGGCGACTGGAGCGCGTCCAGAAGCAGGCGAAGTCCGGCGACCCGCAGCTGCGCGCCGAGGTGCGGGAGCTCGAAGCGCTGCTGGCGCACCTCGACTCGGGCAAAACGCTTGACGCGTGGACGCGGGAGATTCCTCCGGAGCTCGAGACGCTGACCACGAAGCCGCTGCTCGCCGTCGAGAACGGCCCGAACGGCATCGACGCCAAGCTCGAGGCGGAGCTCGCGGAGATGTCCGAGGAGGAGGCGGCGGAGTTCCGCGAGGGCGAGTCCGCGCTCGGTCGAGTCGCACAACAGCTGTTCGAGGCGCTCGACCTGATCACGTTCTTCACCGCGGGCGAGAAGGAGACGCGTGCGTGGACACTGCGTCGCGGCTCCAGTGCCCTCGACGCAGCCGAGACGATTCACACCGACATCGCGCGCGGATTCATCCGCTGCGAGGTGATTCGCTGGGACGACCTCGTCGCCGCCGGCGGCCACACGGAGGCGGCCCGCGCCGGCAAGCAGCGCCTCGAGGGCAGGACTTACATCGTCGAAGACGGCGACGTGTTGAACGTCCGGTTCAACGTTTAGTCGTGCAGCACCAGGACGAGCTCGTCCCGGCCGATCTCAACGGTGAACGCCGCCCCGCAGCACTGTGCCTCGAGAGCCGCGATCTCGGCCGCCTCGGCGGCGAGCGCCGGATCGGGAGGGAAGCGAAGCTCCAAGCCTCTCGGAGCTTGCTCCTGCCTCGTCGCTCGGGCTGCGAGGGCCGAGAGCCGGCCTTCGCGGGCGGTGCGTCCATTCGCGTCGAGCGAGCACTCGAGCCCGGCCAGGCGACTCAGGATGTCCGTCACGCGGCACCCTTTCGCCCCTGAACGATCGCTGCGTGGATTCCGTCGGCAACCTCATGCGTGAATGTCACCGAGACCGCTTCGAACCCGGCTTCGGCGAGTCCTCGCTCGTACTCGCCCTTGGACAGCGCTCCCGCGACGCAGCCCACGTAGCTTCCGCGCTCCGCGCGCTCCTCTGGAGCGAGCCGGTCCTCGGCCACCACGTCGCTGATGCCGACCCGTCCGCCGGGTCTTAGGACGCGGAAAGTCTCTCTGAGCACCTGCGGCTTATCGGTGGAAAGGTTCACGACGCAGTTCGAGATCACGACGTCCACCGAGGCAGTCGGCAGCGGAATCGCCTCGATCTCGCCCTTCAGGAAGCGGGCGTTCGCCACTCCGGCCTCGGCGGCATTGCGGCGGGCGAGCTCGAGCATCTCGTCCGTCATGTCGATGCCGTAGGCCAGGCCGGACGGGCCGACGCGGCGCGCCGAGAGGAGGACGTCGATCCCGCCGCCGGAGCCGAGGTCGAGGACGACCTCTCCTTCACGGAGCGCAGCGACTGCGGTCGGGTTGCCGCAGCCGAGACTCGCGAGTACGGCAGCGTCCGGCAGGTCGCCTCTCGCCTCGGCGTCGTAGAGAGCGGCGCCGAATGCCTCCGCCGTTGTTCCTCCGCAGCAGCCCCCTCCGTCGCCGTCACCGCAACAGGAGTCGCCGCACCCCGAGCCGGCCGAGCGCGCCGCCTTGGCGTAGCGCGTCCGGATCGCTGCTTTCAGGTCTGTGGCCATCTCGCTCCTTTCATCGAAGGATTTCAATACAGTATCTGGTACATTGATAGATGTCAATGAAAGCTCTTCGCGTCCTTCCCTCGATCTGCTGTGGACCGGAGACGCAGCCGCTCTCCGAATCGGAGCGCGAGGCCCTCGCGACCCGGTTCAAGGCGCTGGCGGATTCGACGCGGGTTGCGATTGTCAACCGGCTCTCTGCTGCTCCAGAGGTCTGCGTCTGTGACCTGAACGCAGCCTTCCAGCTCTCCCAGCCGACGATCTCGCATCACCTGCGAATCCTGCGAGAGGCAGGGCTCGTCGAGTCGTCGCGCCGTGGAACCTGGGCTTACTACCGGCTCGTGCCGGAGGCGATCGAGTCGCTGCGCGGCGCGCTCGGGTCGTGAACGTCCTTTTCGTCTGCGTCCAGAACGCGGGCCGGTCGCAGATCGCGCAGTTGCTCTACGAGCGGCGCGGCGGCGTCGCGAGGTCGGCCGGTTCGGCGCCTGCGAATCACGTGCATCAGAATGTCGCGGCCGTCTTCCCGGAGCTCGCCCCCCGCATCCCGCGCGCGCTCTCGCGCGGCGATGTCGAGTGGGCCGACCTCGTCGTGACGATGGGCTGCGGCGATGCGTGCCCATACATCCCCGGCAAGGAGTACGTCGACTGGGATCTCGCGGACCCGGCCGGCGGAACCGAAGACGACGTGCGAGCCCTGGCCAGGGACATTGAGCGGAGACTCGACGCACTTCCCAACTGACCAAATGCCCGCCGTAGCGCCGCGCTCGATTCTGATTCCGGCGCGCCCTCAGAGCCTGTCTCTCGAAGACCCTTACGCCGACGAAATCAGTCCAACCCCGGCGAGGGTGCCGACAACGCCGAGCCGCTGAGTGCGGTCGATCCGCTCGTGCAGCACGAAGCGCGCCAGCACCACCGTGACGATCGGGTACAGCGAGGCGAGCACGCTCGTGACGCTGATCAGCCCGTGGCCTGAGGCTGCGGCGAAGAGCACGTTGCCGAGCGTGTCGCCGACTCCGACGAAGGCAACGACGGCGAGATCACGACGCGGGACGCCGACGGGCGTTCCGGTGGCGACTACGGCGGTCGCGATGATTGCGAGAGACGTGAACCGAAAGAGCAGCGAGGCCCACCAGAAGTCGGATTCGCCCGCGGCATGCATGAACGGGAAGTAGCCGCCGAAGCCGACGGCCGCGAGCAGCGCCAAGGCGATTCCCGCTGCGAAGCGACGTCCCTCGCCTTCCTGGTGCTCGCGGGCCGCGAACAGCACGCCGACCAGCGCGAGGGCCATTCCGGCATCGTGGAGCGGCGACGGCCGGTCGCCGCTCGCGAAGCCGACGATCACCGGGACGACGGCGGAGACCCCGGCGACAGGAGCGACGACGCTCATCGCTCCTACCGCCATGCCGCGATAAAAGGCGTACAGGCCCAACGTGCCGGAGAACGAGGCGGGAATCGCGAGCAGGACGGCGACGTCCGCGGGACCTTCCCCACGGATTGCGACGGCCAGTGCGATCGAGGCGAAGCCGACGACCTGCGCGACGATGAGCACACGCAGCGCGCCGAGTGTTCTCCCCTTCAGCGGGCCGAAGAAGTCCGCGAGCCCCCAGGAGAGGCTCGCGGCGAGCGCGAGCGCCGGCCCCAAGACAGCCTACGGTGATCGGCGACTCGGAAAATTACCGACGCGGTGTCGCGTTCGGCCGTGCTCCCGACTCGCCCTCAGAGCCATTCCTACGAAGACCCATCCGCCGACAAGACCGGCTTGATTGCAGCGACCGCGTCGAGCTGGTTCGCGTGGAAAAGCACGGCGGCCTCCGCAGTGCGCGCGGCGCGCACGTCGTGATGGGCAGCCACTGCGTGCAAGAGCTCGGCGGGCGCATTCGCAGCCTCGAGCCGGCGCAGCCCGAGATGCACGTGACCGAGCAGCTTTCCTTCCTCCGTGGGGCGGAATGCCGGCGGGGGGCCGAGCTCGCGGGTTCGTCCGACGTCGTGCACGAGCGCAGCGGCGAGCAAGAGATCAGCGCGTAAGCGTGGATGGAGCTGGGCGACCTCACGGGACAGCGTCGCCACGCCGACGGTGTGCTCGAGCAACCCGCCCGCGTACGAGTGGTGGCCGTCGAGCGTCGCCGGATACGTACGCAGCGGCGCGTCCGCGAGCACCTCCTTCACGAGTGCTCGGAGATCCTTGTGGGCGATCTCGGAGACGAGGAACTCGAGAAATCCCTGCAGCTCGTCGGCATCGCGCCGCAACGCCGGAGCCAGCGTCGTTGCGTCCACCTCCGAGGGCTCCAGCGTGCGCACCTCGAGTTGCAGGCGGTCGCGGAACTTCTCCACGCGGCCGAGCACGCGGACGGCGTCGCCCTCGCCGAACCGGCCGTCGAGCAGCTCGACGTCGTTCCATACGCGCGCGTCGATCCTGCCGGAGGTGTCGACGAGCTGGAGCGCGAGATACGGCGCGCCGGCCCGCGTGCGCAGCTTCTCTTTCTTCGCGACCGCGAAGACGCCGTCCACGACGCGGTCCTCGGCCAGCTCGGCGATCGTCGTCACGCGCGGGAGTCTAGGGACAGGTCCCCGACCACCCGGACGAGAGCGCCGTTCGCGAGCGCGAGCACGCCGAAGGCCACTCCGAGCGCCACCGCACCGGCGTCGATCAGGGCGATCGCGGCGGCTCCGAACACGAGCAGCTCGACGGCCCAGCGCAGAGCCTCACCGCGCCGGATAGGCCGGCGCGGGGCGACGAACAGCCCCCAGAGGACGATCGCCAGCATCGGCGCACCGAGGCCGAGCAGAGCCGCGGCGAAACCGCCGTGCTCGTGGAAGCCCCAGTAGCCGAGGGCTGCGAAGGCTGCGAGCTCGAGCAAGAAGCGCAACACGAGACTCGCCGCCTTCATCGAGCCGACGCTAGCACCGAGGCCAGTCGCTATCGTCGGCCCGTGGCCCAGGTGCGTCCCTTCCGTGCAGAGCGGTACGACGAGGACGCCGCCGGTCCTCTCCGCGACCTGGTCGCGCCGCCGTACGACGTGATCTCGGACGAGCAGCGACGCGAATACCTCGCCCGCAGTCCCTACAACGTGGTGCATCTGACGCTCCCGGAATCGGAGCAGCAGGCTGCCCGCGACCTCGAGAGCTGGCGCGGGTCGGGCGTGCTGGTGCGCGACCAGCCCTCGGCGTGGGCGCTCTCGCAGACCTACGTGGGCCCGGACGGCGTCGAGCGCACGCGGAACGGCCTGGCGGTCTCGCTGCGGGTCGAGCCGTACGAGCACGGCGTCGTCCTCCCGCACGAGCGCACGCACGCAGGACCGAAGGAGGGACGCCTGCGGCTTCTTCGCGCGACGCGAACGCAGCTCGAGCCGATCTTTCTGCTGCACGACGGGCCGCGGATCGAGCTCCCGTCGCGCGAGCCCGATCTGGCGATCGAGGGAGACCGCCTGTGGCGCGTCGACGACCTGCCGGACTTCTCGGAGCTCCAGCTGCTGATCGCCGACGGTCACCACCGCTACGAGACCGCCGTTGCATTCCACGCCGAGGACGGAACCGAGGCGAGCGCCTGGATGATGGTCGTGCTCGTGTCCACCCGCGAGCGCGGGCTGACGATCTTCCCGACGCACCGCGTCGCGCAATCGGTGAACGGTGTCCGCGGCGAGCCGATCGAAGAGCCGGGCGACGATTTGCCCGGCGTCGTTCTCTACCGAAGCGGACGCTACGAGCTGCTCGACGGCGACGGGCTCGACGTCGACGTCGTGGACGCGCTCCAGCCGCAGGGCGTGACGTACACCGCCCAGCGCGCGGAAGCGGTCGCGGCAGTCGATCGCGGCGACGCCGAGGCTGCGTTCCTGCTTCGACCGACGCCGCTCGACGCGGTCTTCGAGCGCGCGCGCCGCGGCGAGGTCATGCCGCAGAAGACGACCTACTTCTTCCCGAAGCTGACGTCGGGGCTCCTCTTCCATCCGCTTGACTGACTGGCTCGCGCTTTGCCGCGCGGCGGTGGGCGACGTGCGCGTCGTGCTCGACGACCTCCCCACGCGTGCCGAGCGAGAGCCCGTTGTCTCCGCAGGCAAGGGTGGGGACGACACGACAGCGATCGACGCCGAGGCGGAGCGCGTCATTCTCGAGCGCTTCTCGGGGCTGGATGCGACGGTGATCTCGGAGGAGGTCGGCACGCGCGGTGACGGCCGCTGGCGTGTCGTGGTCGACCCGATCGACGGCTCGCTGAACGCGAAGCGCGGGATTCCGTTCTTTTCGCTGTCGATCGCGGTCGCCGACGGCGACTCGATGGGCGACGTCGAGTTCGCCTTCGTTCATGATTTCGGCTCGGGTGAGGAGTGGACGGCTCGGCGCGGCGAGGGCGCACTCCTGAACGGCAAGCCGCTCGGTCCGCAGCGTCCGAAGGATCGGATCGAGATCCTCAGCTTCGAGGCGACGCTCACCGCCGAGGTGGCGGACAAGGCGGCGGCGTTCACCGGTGTCGCCTACCGGCTGCGGATCATGGGCTCGCTCGCGCTGTCGCTCTGCCATCTCGCCGCCGGACGTGTGGATGCGGTCTGCTCGCTGAAGCCGTACCGCTCGGTCGACGTCGCCGCTGCTCAGCTGCTGGTCCGCGAGCAGGGGCTCGTCGTCGAGAACGCCGACGGCGGCGCGTTCCTGGAGGCGCCGCTCGACCTCGTAGCGCGTTCACGCATCGTGGCCGCGGGAACCGATGAGCTGTGTCAGCTCGTCATCCGCGGACTGTCCGCATAGGCTGCAGCGGCTGGAACTACGCGAGCTGGAAGGACGAGTTCTACGGCGGCCTGCCGGCGCGGCTGTGGCTGGAGCACTATGCCCGGCACTTCGACACCGTCGAGGTGAACAGCACCTTCTACCGCCTTCCGAACAAGGACGCCGTGGCGCGGTGGGCGGAGCAGACGCCGCCGGAGTTCGTGTTCGCGGTCAAGGCCTCGCGCTATCTCACCCACGTCAAACGGCTCACCGACCTCGACCAGGGCGTGGCGCGCTTCTACGAACGGATCGTGCCGCTGGTCGACTCCGGGAAGCTCGGCCCCGTGCTCTGGCAGCTTCCGCCGACGTTCAAGCGCGACGACGAGCGCCTTGCCGACGCGCTGGCGCGCTTCCCGCGCGGATGGCAGTGCGTCGAGTTCCGCCATGCGTCGTGGTTCACGGATGAGGTGTATGCCCTGCTGCGCGAGCACGGCGTGGCGCTCGTGATCGCCGACCGGCCGGAGGTCCATGCGTTTCAGGCGCACGTGTTCACCGCGGACTGGACGTTCGTCCGCTTCCACTACGGTTCACGCGGCCGCCGCGGCAACTACTCCGAGCGCGAGCTCGAGGAGTGGGCGGGGCGCTTCGAGGAGTGGCGCCGCGAGGTCGAGATCTGGGCCTACTTCAACAACGACTGGGAAGGGTTCGCGATTCGGAATGCGCTGCGTCTGAAGGAACTGGTCGGCTAGTCGTTGTCACACGCGACGTTGGCGTACCCGGAGCGGAACGGACTCGTTGCGCCGGATTCCGGGTCGTACGTATGCCGCCAGACGCAACCCGTGTCGTTCGTCAACAGGTGAATCGAGACCGACGACTCGGGAGAGGTGGTTCGCACGCAGTGGATGTCATCGCTCGGCGGGATCAGGACGTAGAAGTCGCCCGCCTCGAGGGGACGCTGATCGACGAGCTCCAGCGCGCCGTTGCGGCGGGCGTAGACCTCCTCGTCCTGCGTTCCGCGGTACAGACCGACGAGGCCCCACGCGAGGTGGTCGTGAATCGGCGTCTCGGAACCGGAAGGAACGACGAGCGCGAACAGCGAGAGCGATCCGTCTTCCGCGCGGTACATGAGCCACTGGGCGATGCCGCCGCCCATCGCACTCTCGGGTGCGGCCGCTTGGTACTCGAGTGGTAGCCAGTCGTCGTCCGCGAGCAGCTCGGCGAACCGCGGTCTGATCGACTCGCAGGCCTGTTTGGCTGAGCCCGCGCTCGCGATCGCCTGCTCGACGTCCGCGACGAAGGCTCGCACGGCCTGCGTGTCCAGGACGAACTCGCCGCCCATTTCGTCAGAGCATCTCCGCGATGTGCGCCGCTGCGCGTGCGGCGCCGTCGGTCTCCACCGCCCGGTACTCGACGGGCCTCCCGATCTCCGCCGCGATCGCATCTGCGATCACCTCCGGCGTCGACTCGTCGAAGTCCATGCAACGCCCCGCTCCGTAGCGTGCGAGCCGATGGCGCACGTGGAAGTTCTGCTCGAAGTGATGACGCAGCGGGAAGTAGAGGAACGGCCGCCGGTTCGCCGCCAGCTCCATGGTCGTCGTCAGCCCGCCCTGCACGACTGCGAGGTCGCAGGCGGCGAGGTGGCGATACAGGTCATGGACGTAGGCGCGCGCCTCGAGTCCGGGGTACGACGGTAGAGAGGCCGGATCGATTCGGGGGCCGGCGACGACGACCATCCGCAGTGCGGGAACGCGCTGCTTTGCCCCGGGAAAGGCTTCGATCACACGCCGCAGGAGATGGCTGCCGACGCCGGAGCCGCCGACGGTGACGATGCAGACCTGCTCGTCCGGCTGATAGCCGAGCTCGGCGCGCAGCGACTCGCGGTCGGCGAGCTCAGCTGGGTCGAACCCGGTGACGTAGCCGGCGAAGTCGTAGTGCTGCTCCGTCCAGTCGCGGATAAGCGGAAGGTCGGGACCGAACGCGTCCGGAACGATGTCGTCCGTGTTGCCGACGAAGATGGCGCGATCGCGCAAGCGCGGGAAGCGCGCGATGTGCTCGATCATCTCCGCGTTGTAGTCGGCGGTGAGGTACGCCTCCCGCTCTTCGCCGTCCGGCATCGGCAGCCAGCCGACGAAGTCTGTCAGCCACACGTATGCGGCGCGCTTCTGCTCCGGGTTCTCGTGTAGGTAGTAGTCGAGCTCCCACGCCTCGTCCCCGATCCAGAGGTCGTACTGGTCGTCGCGCACGAGATCGTGAAAGACCATGAAGTTCGCCAGCAGGATCTCGTCCATCCGCCGGATCGCCTGGAAGCAGTGCAGGTCGTGCTCGGCGGACTCGCTCTCGATGTGAGTCGACTCGTTGGCAAGCAGCGCGCTCGCGGGATGCACGCGCTCGCCGCGCGCATCGAGTACCGCGGTCACAGGATGCTGCGCAAGCCAGTCGATCTCGAGATCCGGATGGAGCTTGCGCAGCTCGTCGGCGATCGCGACGTCGCGCTGCGCGTGGCCGAGTCCGATCGGCGACGAGATGTAGAGGGCACGCTTGCGCCTGGACTTTCCGCGCACCCATCGGGACGCCGGCGGCGGCGGCGCGACGACGTCGCGAAGGAGCAGGTTCACCTTCACCGGGTCGCGTACGTGGGGAGCGTGGCCGGATCCCTCTAGCACCACCAGACGACCGTGTGTGTGCTCGGCCAGGTCGATGCCGCGGGTGACGGATGTGATCCCATCGCGGTCCCCATGGATGACCAGCACGGGACAGCGAACGCGCTGCGCGACCGCCCGTGCCTCCTCCGGATCGAGGCCCGGGCCTTCCTGCGTGAGAACGAGCGTCTCCCCGCTCGTCTCGAGGCCCCAGCCGACGGCGTCCTCGATCGCCTTGGTCGAATGCGGCTCCGTGAACATGCGCGACATGAAGAACTCGACGAAGTCGCGGTAGTTCCGCAACCAGTGATGCTTGTTGTACTTCGCCCAGCCCTCGTCGGTATCGAGCTCGTCCTCCCAGGAGTGCCCCAAGCGCTCCGTGAGGGGTGCACCGCCTCCCGGGTATGCGGGCCCGATGAAGACCGCCGCCTCGACTCGTTCGGGGTGGCCGGCGGCAAGCAGCAGCCCGCGTTGAGCGCCGAGCGAGAAGCCGACGATGACGGCGCGATCGGTTGAGGTCGCGTCCATCACCGCCAGCGCATCGGCGGCGAACTCGGATTCCGCGTACGCCTCCGCCCAGTCGGGCCGGTCTGAGCGACCGTTGCCGCGGCCGTCGAACGCCACGACGCGGCAGTGCCGCGCGAGGTACGGGATCTGCATCTTCCAGTGCCGGGAGTGGACGAGCGACCAAGTCGGAAGGAGCAAGACCGTCGGCTCGCCCTCGCCGTAGACCTCGTAGAAGACGCGCACGCCGTCACGCTCGACGTAGCCCGTCTCGTCCGGGTAGCGCGCCCGCGACTGCTCGCGCACCTGCGCTTCGGCTTCGATCGTCATCGAGCGGGCTCCCACGTCGTCATCGTGTCGCCTCCAGCCACTCGTCGATCCAGCCGAGCAGCTCGCGGTGCCCGGCTTCGATGCCTGAGAGCCGCTCGACCATGATCCCGAGGTTGAATGTCATCACGAGCGAGACGAGCGCGTCCAGCGGCATTCCGATCTTGTGCTCGCGCTGTGCCTGCTCGAACGCCTCGAGCAGCACCGCGCGCCACTCCGCGTCGACCCGGTCGACTCGCTCGCGCAGCTCGGGATGGTTCCAGGCGAGTGCATGCAGCTCGAGCCACACCTTCTCGTAGGGGACATCCTCCTGGAGCAGGTAGCGCATCGCCTGCCGCCACTTCTCGATGAACGGCAAGTCCTGCGCGTACATCTCCCGCTGGCGTCGGATCAGCCGCTCCGTGAACCGCTCGAGCGTCCGCACGAGCAGCTGCTCCATCGAGCCGAAGTAGTAGTGGACGAGCCCATGGTTCGCTCCGGCTTCCTCCGCCAGCCGCCGTGTCGTGATTCCGGCGTAGCCGACCTCGACGAGCAGGCGCTCGGCCGCGTCGAGGAAGGCATCCTCAGCGGCTTCACGCGGCGTCGGCTTCGCCTCGGTCAACGGCGTCTCCGCCGGCGCATGAAGTCCGCGAGACGTTCGCGTACGAGCAGGAGCCCGACCGATAGCCCGCCGACGCCGCCGCCGAGCGCGTTCACGAGCGTCGGCAGCTCGCCCCCGTGGTGGGCGACGATCACTGGAAGATCTCGGTCGTGCAGTCGCCGCCCTGGAGGCGCACCTCGTGCGCCCGCGCCGGGCCTCCCGGCCGCTCGTGGAAGTCGACGAAGAAGTTCTCGTCGATCGTCATGCCGCCGGCGGGGTCGCAGTCGATCTTGAGCAGCCATGAGCGCAGCTCAGGATAGAACTGGTTATCCCAGGTCGAGTAGAGCGAGTTGGTCACGTACAGGCGCCGCCCGTCCAGCGAGAGCTGGAGCATCTGCGGCCCGCCGTTCAGTTCGCGCGCCGAGTCGCTCTCGTGGCCTAGCACGCCGCCGAGCCAGAGCTGCCCGGTCAGCCGCGGGTTCGCCGGATCCGAAACGTCGTACTGACGCAGATCCCCATGCAGCCAGTTGGAGAGGTAGAGGAAGCGGTCGTCCATCGAGAGCACGATGTCCGTGATCAGTCCGGGTACCGGAAACGGCCAGCCTTCGAGCTCGACGCTGTCGACCGCGATCACCGGGTCGGCTTTCCAGCCGCCGTTGCGGTGCCAGAACCAGACCGTGCTCGAGAGCGCGGCGGCGACGAAGCCGGAGCCGGCGGCGGGGTCGTGCAGGCCGCGGATCTCCAGCGGCACGAGCCCCTGCTCGCCGAGGTCGATCGTCTGCTCGAGCGTCCGCTGGGCGAGGTTCCAGAAGTGGAGTCGGCTGCCGTAACGGCCGGCGCCGACGTCGTCGAGGTCGAAGCCCGGCTCGTAGGCGTTCGGCTCGCCGAACTCGGACGAGACCAGGACGTTGTGGCGCGGCAGGTACCAGAAGTCGTAGTTGAACGGTGGCGTCTCGCCGCCGTTCTCCCAGCGGCCCTTGACCTCGAACGTCTTCGCGTCGAGGACGGCGAAGCCGCCCGCGCCGCCGCCGTCCGCGTCGCCGAGCGCGGAGACGACGACGTTGTCGCCGGGCATGCAGTGCACGGTATGCGGCCGCGTGTAGCCTGTCTTGGCAACGAGCTCGGCGGGCTCGATCACCTTCTCGATCCGCGGCCGGCGAGGGTCGCTCGCCACATCGAGGACGTGGATGCGCGACGAGCGGAAGCCGGGGATCACCAGGTGCGAGCGGTCCGGCCCATGGCAGGCAGAGCTGCAGCGGTTCCAGCCGAAGTGGTGCAGTTCGTCGCCCACGTTCGGCATCGGCGTCTCGTGCACAACCTGCGCGTAGCCCGCCGAGTCCGGGTCGGTGTCGACCACGGCGAGGAAGTCGGGCGCATCGACGCCGGTTCCCTCGTGCAGGCAGGCGAGATAGAGGAACTCCTCGCGCGATGCCTGCATCGCGTCTGCCGGCGAGGCGTACAAGGAGTTGACCGATCCATTACCGTCCATGCGCTCCTCCCTTACGAGCGACTAAGTCAAGTGACTAAGTCATCTGACCAGATTGCGGGCTGCTTGTCAAGGGGTAGCGTCCGCGGCGTGACGGAAACGAAGACTGTCGAGCTCTCGAGCGCAGACCGCGTCCTGTTCCCGGACGGCGGCATCACGAAGGGCGACCTCTTCGAGTACTACCGCGCCGTGTCGGGGTGGATCATCCCTCACCTCGAGAACCGTCCGTTCACGATGAAGCGCTACCGCGAGGGGATCAACGGGCCCGGGTTCTTCCAGAAGCAGGCGCCGAAGGGCATGCCGCGTTGGATCAAGACGCGCCAGTTCCGCACGTTTCCGCGCGAGGGCGGCTCGCGGCTCGTCGACTTCCCGCTCGTGAACGACGAGCCGACACTGCTCTACATGGTGCAGATGCACTGCATCGACATGAACGCGTGGTACTCGCGGGTCGACAAGCCGGAACGTCCGGACTTCGTGCTCTTCGACCTCGATCCGCCCGACGAAACGGACGGGTTCGCACACGCGATCGAAGTCGCGCACCTGATCCGCGAGCTGCTCGACAGGATCGGGCTTCCCGGGTACGTGAAGACGAGCGGCGCCGACGGGATCCACGTCGTCGCTCCGATCACGCGCCGCTCGAGCTTCGAGCAGACGTACGACTTTGCCGAGCGTGCATCGCGGTTCCTGGAGAGTCGCCACGACGGGCTCGTGACGACGGAGTGGCTGAAGAAGAAGCGTCGCGGCGTCCTTGTCGACCACCGGCAGAACGGGCACGGGAAGACGATTGCGTCCGTCTACTCCGTGCGGCCCAAGCCGGGTGCGCCCGTGTCGACGCCGCTCCACTGGGACGAGCTGAAGCCGGAGGTGCGTCCCCGCGACTTCACGATGGAGGTTGCGCTCGAGCGGGTGCGCGAACATGGGGACCTGTTCTCGCCGGTGCTCGAAGATCCGCGCCCGCTTGCGCCGGCCGCGCGTAAGCTGGCCGAGCTAGGCTGAGCTCGTGCCGACGCAGGAAGCGATTCTCGACGCGCTCAGCCGCGTCATCGATCCGGAGCTTCGCCGCCCGGTCACTGAGCTCGGGATGGTCCGCGCCGTCGACATCGACGGCGGCCGCGTGGCCGTGACGATCACGCTCACCGTGGCCGGCTGTCCGCTGCGCTCGAGCTTCCAGGAGCAGGTGGCGCGCGAGGTCGGCGCCGCCGACGGCGTCGAGTCGGTCGAGCTCTCCTTCGACGTGATGACCCCCGAGCAGCGCGAGGCGCTGGTCACGCAGCTGCGCGGCGGCGTCGAGCGCCGCGGGCTTTCGCTCTCCGAGCGCACGCGGGTGGTCGCAGTCTGCTCGGGCAAGGGCGGCGTCGGCAAGTCGACGCTCACGGCGAATCTCGCCGCGTCGTTCGCGCGCGCCGGACTCGAGACGGGCGTGCTGGACGCGGACATCTACGGATTCTCGATCCCGCATCTGCTCGGCATCCAGCAGCGCCCGATCGTCGTCGACAAGATGATCGTGCCGCCGGTCAAGGACGAGTTGAAGCTGATGTCGATCGGGTTCTTCCTCGACGACAACTCCCCGGTGATGTGGCGCGGTCCGATGCTGCATCGCGCGCTCGAGCAGTTCCTGCAGGACGTGCACTGGGGCGAGCTCGACGTGCTCGTGGTCGACATGCCGCCGGGCACGGGCGACGTTGCGATCTCGCTCGGGCAGCTCTTGCCGCGCGCGGAGGTGCTCGTCGTGACGACGCCGCAGCCCGCGGCGCTGGAGGTCGCGGCCCGGGCGGCGACGATGGCGCAGAAGACGGGCATGCGTCTCGTGGGAACCGTCGAGAACATGCAGGGTGAGGTGTTCGGCAGCGGCGGGGGCGACCGGCTGGCGCATGAGCTCGGTGTCCCGTTCCTCGGCTCGGTGCCGCTCGATCCGCGTCTGCGGGAATCCGGCGACGAGGGTGAGCCGCTCGTCTGGTCTGATCCCGATTCGGAGACGGCGCTTGCGATCGCCGCGATCGCGAATCGTGTTGCCGCGCTTCGCCCGCCGCAGATCGTCAAGCAGCTGAGCGTCGTCTCCTAAGAGCGGGATGGCCCGTGCGGGCGCCTTCTTCGACCTCGACCGGACGCTGCTCCGCCGGTCGAGCGCGCTCGCGCTGGCGGGGCCGTTCCGGCGGCACGGGCTCATCTCTCGACGGCAGCTGGTCAAGGCCGCGCTCTGGCAGATCCTGTTCGCCGCGCGCGGCGCTTCGCACGAGACGGTACGCAAAGCTGCCGAGGACGGGCTGTTGATCCTGCGTGGGATGACGCCGCAGCAGATGCGCGACCTCGTCTCCGGGGCGCTCGAGGACGTGCTCCGGCCGCTGGTGTACGGGGACGCGCTGCGCGTCGTCCGCGGTCATCACGAACGCGGCGAGCCGACGTACGTCGTCTCCGCCACGCTGCAGGAAGTCGTCGAGACGATTGCGGCCGACCTGGGCTTCGACGGAGCGCTCGGCACCTTGTGCGAGGTCGGGCCGGATGGCACGTACACCGGGCGGGCTGTGCGCGCGTTGCACGCGGAGGCGAAAGCGGATGCGCTTCGCGAGCTTGCCGGGCAAGAGGGCTTCGAGCTCTCGCGCTGCTGGGCGTATTCCGACAGCCACACCGACCTGCCGTTCCTCGAGGTCGTCGGCCACCCGGTTGCCGTCAACCCCGATCGGCGTCTACGGCAGATCGCCGCGCGGCGCGGCTGGTTGATCCTCCACTTTCGCGAACGCCACGACGTTGCGGCCTGAGGACGTGTTGCCGCGCCTGCGTGCGCTCGGCTTCGACGAGTCTGACGCGCAGACACTGGCGGATCACTTTCTCGCCGCGGAGGCGAAGGGCAAGGCCGGCCACGGGCTGTCGCGCGTAGCCTGGCTGGAGACGCTCGAGCTCGATCCCGCGGCGAAGCCGGTGCGCGAGCTGGACGAGCCCGGCTTTCAACGCTGGGATGGGAACGGCGCACTCGGCTACCTGACGCTCGCGGCGATCGTCCAGGCACAGCTCGCGGATCCGCCCGCGCACGCGCGTGTCGTCGCGGCGCGGCGAACCTTTCCCACGGGGATGCTCGGTTACTGGGTGCGCAGGCTCACCGAGGGCGGCCTCGTCGCGGCGCTCACCGCGACCTCGCCGCGCCGGCTCGCCCATCCGGACGGCGGCCCGAAGCTCGCCGGCACGAATCCGCTGGCGATCGGCGTCCCTTCCTCGGACGGGCGACCGATCGTGTCCGACGTGTCGATGGGCCAGGTGACGTACGGCGACGTCCTCGCGGGGCATGCCGATGAGTCGGAACTCGTGCCCTTCGGCGGTAAGCAAGCCCACAAGGCATTCGCGCTCGCGGTCGGGCTTCAGCTCGTCGTGGAAGCGCTCGCCGGCCCCGAGCACGGCGCGGTGCTCGTCGTGGCGCGGCCGGAGCACGATCCGGTGCCGGCGCTCCGAAAGCTCGCCGGAGGCGTCCGGCTCCCCGGCGACTCTTGAGCCGCGCGCGGCTGTCGAAGCCGCGGCACGAACGCATTGCAAACCCTCGACCACCCTCAACCGTGCCTGGCACGGGGACCTGGCTGGAGCGGTCTACCGCGCCGCAGGTAACAGAAACCGCAGCATTTCCGGCAACCGTCGAGCCCACGCCGTTTCGTGATGCCGCGCGCCGGGCTCGAGGAGCGTGCGCAACTGAGCCTCGCCGTAGCCGCGGTCGCGGAGAGTCGCCGACATCCGCTCGAAGCCATCCACGTACTTCTTGCTGAGCTCCGTGTTCTCCGGGTGCTCATCGTCGCCGACGTCCATCCAGATCCTGCCGTCGCGTCGCGGCGCTGCCGCGACGAGGTCGAACAGTGACTCGTCCCACCAGAAGGCGGGGCTCATGACGCCCGCGAAGGAGAAGACGTCGTTGCGTTCGACAAAGCCGTAGAGCGAGATGATTCCGCCGAGCGACGAGCCGGCAAGACCGGTGCCCGAGCGTCCGGACAGCGGATGCAGCGTGTCGTCGACGAGCGGCTTCACCTCGTCGGCGAGAAACGCGATGTACTCCGGGCCGTGTTGCGCCGGAACGTACTCGCCGGCTCGGTCGGGGCCGTGCGGCACGCCGACCACGATCGCCTCGATTCCTTCTGTGGCGAGCGCTTCCATCGTCTCGTCGACACGCCACTCCCCCGCGTAGCTCGTGTCCTCGTCGAAGAGGTTCAGCCCGTCCTGCATGTACAGCACGGGATAGCGCCGCGTGCCGGGCGCGTAGGACGGCGGCAGGTATGCGTACAGGTCGCGGTCGACTGCGCCGCGTAGGACGCGCACGTCGCCGACGATGCTTCCGCCGCGGAACGGCTCCCAGGTCAGGTCGGGAATGCGGGCTCGTCCCTGATCGGATCCAGGTCGGAATCCGTCTTGGCGAACTCGGCGAAGCTGGAGTCAGCCGCTGTTGCGACCCGCAGGTGCTCGAGGGCCTCTTCCTTCGCGCCGGCGAGCGCTGCGAAGCAGGCGAGGTTGTAGTGCATCCCTGGGTTGTCGGCGCCCGCCGCGATCCCCTCGCGCAGAACGGCCGCCGCCTCCGCATACTGCTTCTGCTCATAGAGCGGGAAGGCCCTCGAGTTCCATTCCCAGTTTCGCTCCCACGTCGAGACCGTGAAGGCCTCGCCGGGCTTGCCGCCTGCGGTGAGGATGAGCGTGTCGTCGTCGACAGGGGTCGCTCCGCGCGTGACGCCGGGGTCGCTGACGAAGACGATCGTCCCGGCCGGAGCGTCGATCTCGTCTTCGCCGACCGTGAACTTCGCGTGTCCCCGGAAGACGTAATAGAGCTCTTCGTGTCCCACGCTCTGCTCGTTGTGCGGGGCGATCAGCCCTCCGTCCGAATCGCGTTTCGTCCACGCGTTGACGCCGAACGCCTGGATGCCGAGGTGGTCGCGCACCGGGATCCAGCCGTTGTTCCGCTTCGGGATCTCGTCGAGGCGAGCACTTCGCCAGCCGCTCATGCCAATACTCCTTCCAGGTCCTCGTCCGCCTGCGCGCGCTCGCGCCATTTGGGATCGAGCTCGATCGCGCGCTCGAGGTGACCGCGCGCGTCGTCCTTCTTCCCGAGCCTTCCTTCCATGCACGCGAGGTGGTAGAGCAGCGCTGCATGCTCGCCGTGCTCGGCGAGGCCGGACTCGAGGATGGCCGCACCCTCCTCGGGCGTGCGCGCGTACGCCTCGAAGAACCACTCCCACACGGACGGTGTGTAGGGCGTGCCTGGAGGCGCGCCGAGCGCCAAGACCGTCGTCCCTTCTTCCACCGCGACCGCGACGCGCTTCACCTTCGGGTCTTCGATGAATACCAGCGTCCCGGCCGGAGCGTCGAGCTCTTCGCCGTCGAGCGTGAAGCGGGCGTGGCCGCGTATGACGGTGTACAGCTCCTGGTGCCGGAGGTTCTCCTCGGTGTGCTCCTCGACGATCCAGTCGCCGGGCTTCTCGGCCGTGTACGCGTTGACCCCGAAGGACCGCACGTCGAACCGGCGGCGGATCGGACGCCACTCGAGTCCGTGGGAAACGGGAATCCGATCGAGCTCGTCGATGGAGGCGACGGCGTAGGGCAACGTCAAGACATCCTCCTCAGCGCCTCGAGCACGACCGGATCGACCCGATCGATGCCGTCGACGCGCAGCTCGTAGTTCTCGGTTCCGGCCCAAGCGTTGAACGCCTCGGCCAGGCCGCCGTCGTAGCCCAGCTGCGCCAGCCGCCGCGTGAGCTCGTCGCGCAACGCGGCGTCGACCTGCAGCCACTGCCCGCACGGAGTCCGACCAAAGAGCTCGTCGTGCAGGCGGAAGAGACGGCGGAGCTCTTCGATCGGCTGCGCGTGGTCGTCGACGCGCAGGTCGACGAGGACGTCGCTGAGCTTCGCGTACCCACCCTCCTTCTCTACGACGAGCAGTGCGGCGGACTGTTGGCCGCGCCGGTCGCCGCCCGCCCGCTGGGCTGCTGCGAGACACCCGATCAGCCGCTCGGCCAGCGGCTCTCCGCGCGAGGACTCGAACGTCTCGGCGAGCGCGTCGACGGTGGCGGCCGAGACGAGAATGTTGCCCTGGGCGGCGTACCCGTCCCCGGTGCGTCCGCCCGCCCAGTCGTGGCACTCCTCGCCGGTGAACGTCGCCGCCCCGCCGCGCGTGTCGACGACCCCGACCTGACGGGTCTCGCGCCCGTCGTCCGGCTCCGTCAACCGGCGGACGACCTCCTCCGCGCCGAGCCCTTCACGGAGCAGCTTCAGACCGTCGGGCCCGTATTGCGGATTCGCAGCGGCCTGCGTCGCGACGGCCCCGGTGCCGGCCTCGGCCCACGGGACGATCGAGCCCACGCCGAGGAACTTCGACTGCGTCGCGACGCCCCATTGCCGCGCGTCCGGATCGAACGCCGCGATCGAGTACGTCGCGACTGGCTCAGCCATACGTGAGCTTGACGAGATCCAGCTTCAGCAGCTCGGGATCGGTGACGAGGACGCAGGCCACCTCGGGCCGGGCGAGCGCCTCCTTGATCTCCTCCGGCGTGTTCGCTCGAATCACGACCGGTTGCCCCCGTTCGTGCGCGGCGTGCAGCTCCTCGGCGTGGTCCTTCCAGGCGTCGAGGATCAGCGCGTCCGAGACGTCGATCGAGCCCTCGAGCGCGATGGCCGGAACGCGCCGTCCCGTTGCGCCGTACCAACGCTCCATCAGGATATGTCCCGGTACCCGGTACATGCCAGATACCGGGACCTGTCTGCGCGGCGCGAATGCCGCTTGCACAAGCGCATCGGCGATGCCGGTGTACCCGGTACGTGCCAGGTATGTGCCACGTACGACGGCATCGCCGCAGAGCTCACAGCTCGATCGAGTCGCCGGGGTCGATCTCGACGACGTCCGCCGAGGGTGCGAGCTCCTTCAGCTTCTGCGGCGTCCCGGTCAGGATCGGGAACGTCCCCCAGTGGCACGGCACACAGCGCGGATTGCCGAGGAGCTCGAGCGCCACCGCGGCCTCGCGCGGGCCCATCGTGTAGTAGTCGCCGATCGGGAGCACTGCGACGTCGGGCCCGTAGATGCGCGCGATCAGCTGCATGTCGCCGAACACACATGTGTCACCGGCGAAGTAGACGGTCGTGCCGTCCTCGAGCTCGAGCACAAGCCCTGCGGCTTCGCCCAGATACTTGAACTCGCCGGCCTTGAAGGCGCTGCTGGAGTGATGGGCGTCCGTCAGCGAGATCTTGACCCCCAGCTTCTCGACCGTGCCGCCCTTGTTCGGCGCCTCCGTCATGTCCTCCGAAAGTCCCTGCGTCGACAGCCAGCCGCGAAGCTCGACTTGGGCGATGACCGGGCAGTCGAAGCGCTGCGCGAGCTCGATCGTGCTCCCCACGTGGTCCTCGTGCCCGTGGGTCAGCGCGATCAGGTCGACGCGCTCGGGCCGCTTCTCGCCTTCTGGGCACTTCGGATTGTCGAGAAACGGATCGACGTAGATGCGCTTCCCGCCCGGAGACTCGACGCGAAACGCCGCGTGTCCGAGCCATGTGAGCGTGCCGGCCATCACCCCTCCTCCCTCGTCGACTTCGGCCGAGCCTAACGAAAGAGGAACGTCCGACGGGGCGGCGAAGCTCAGGTCGTGCGCCGGTCGGTTCTCCCCGCTGGCTTGCTCGTCGGCACGCTCGTCGCCGATACGCGCGGCTCCCATTCGGTGTCCTTCTACCTGGTGCTCCTCGCCGTGCCCGCCCTCGCGTTCGCGGCGCTCTCCTTCTTCGGCGAGCTGGTGGACGGGACGGCGGACGAGGCGGCCGGCGCCCTGTACGTTGGCCTGTCGGCGCTGTCGCTGCTCCTCGTCCTCGTCGCGGCGGCTGCACGAGCGAATGCAGACGCGAGCGTTCCTGCGATCGGCAGCTCGGCGGTCGTGGGCGCGTTCGGCTTGCTCGCGATCCAGTCTGCAGTCTGGTGCTCGGGCCGATTGAGCCGCGCGGCGATTGTCTCGATCCTGCGAAGCCTGACCTAGAACGGCAGCGCCGCCGCTGCGTGCCGCGCGACGTCGATCAGCGGCTGCACCGCGAAGAAGGAGCCGACCGTCACGGCGACCGCGAGGAACACGCCTCCCTGGAGAAGACGCTCCGGCGGCGGAGATCCTCCGGTGGGCGCGAGCGAGAGCTCGAGCGGTGACCGCATGTACAGCGCGCGCACGACGCCGAGGTAGTAGTAGAGCGAGACGAGCGTCGCGAGCGCGCCGATAATCACGAGCCACGTCCAGCCGCGGTCGTACGCGGCGCTGAAGGCGTAGAACTTTCCCATGAAGCCGCCGGTGAGCGGGAAGCCGGCGAAGCCGAGCATGAACACCCACATCGCTGCGCCGAGGAACGGACGCTCCCAGCCGAAGCCGGCGAGGTTGTCCAGCGTCACCGCCGTGCGCAACTCGCGCTCGCGCGCCGCGACGACGGCGAACGCGCCGACGGACATCGCGCAGTAGGGGATCAGGTAGTAGAAGAGTCCGCGCGCGCCGAGGGCGTTGTTCGCGGCAATCGGGATCAGCATGAAGCCTGCGTGCGAGATCGACGAGTACGCGAGCATCCGCTTCAGCCTGCGCTGAACGAGCGCGCCGAGGTTGCCGATCACGAGCGACGCGATCGCGATCACCGCCAACGCGACCGTCCAGAGGTGCGCCTCCTGCGGGAACGCGACACGCAGCACGCGCAGCATCAGCAGCAGCGCCACCGCCTTCGTTGCCGCGGACATGAAGGCCGTGACCGGCGTCGGCGCGCCCTCGTAGACATCCGGCGTCCACTGGTGGAACGGCGCGGCGCTCGCCTTGTAGGCGAAGCCTACGAGCATCATCGCGAGCCCCATCAGGAACAGGACGTCGTCCGGGTTGGCCGCCTGCGCGATGCGCGTGAACTCGAGCTCGCCGGTCGAGCCGTAGACGAGCGCCGAGCCGAAGAGCAGCACGGCGGAACCGAGGCCGCCGATGATCAGGTACTTGAGCCCGGCCTCCAGTCCGCCGACGAGCTCGCGATCGATTGCGCAGAGCACGTACAACGAGATCGAGAACCACTCGAGGCCGAGGAAGAGCGTCATCAGGTTGTGCGCCTGGAGCAGGAACTCCATTCCGCCGACCGCGGTCGCGAGCAGCGCGTAGTACTCGGCGATGTGCTCGTCGCTCATGCGCTCCGAGTAGGAGACGAACACCGCCAGCACGCCGACGCCACAGACGATCAGCTGCCCGAGCGCGGCGTACCGGTCGCGCACGATCGCGTTGCCGATCTCGAGCGCGGAGGTCGCCGAGCGGTCGTAGACGAAGCCCGCGAGCACCCCGCCGGTGATGAAGCCGCCGAAGGCGAGGAATGCCCCGAGCGGCCGCCGCCACCTGCGCGGCGTCAGGACGGCGATCATCAGCGCGAGCGCGGCGGCGCCGAGGGGTGCGAGCACCGGCGAGAGCGCGAACCAGTCGACGTGCGGCGTGGCGATGGCAGCGATCACGGCGCCGCCTCCCGGAAGTTCTTCCCAACCGTCGTCTTCGCGTCATTCCTCGGGAACGCGTGCTCGGAGATCGCCGCCGGCCAGACGCTGAGCGCGAGCAAGAGCCCGACCAGCGGGGCGAGGAAGCCGAGCTCCGCCGGTCGCAGGTCGAGCGCTGCATCGGACACCGCTGCGCCGCGCTCTTGGTGCAGCACGCCCGAGACCAACCGCAGGACATACATCGCGGCCAGCACGATTCCGGCGGCCCCGACGGCCGCGTACAGCCAGTGCTGCTGGAAGACGCCGGCGAGGATCAGGAACTCTCCGGCGAACGCGGTCGAGCCCGGAACGGCGAGCGCGATGATCCCGCTCGTCATCAGCATCGTCGCGAGCACGGGCCGCCCCTTGGCCATTCCGCCGAGGAGCAGGAACTCGCCCGTCGCCGTCCGCCGCTCGATCCCGCCCACGAGCAGGAACAGCGTCGCGGAGATCAGCCCGTGGTTGATCATCTGGAGGACGGCCCCGTCCAGCCCGAGGTCGTTCGACGCGAACAAGCCGAGCGTGATCAGCCCCATCTGCGCGAGGGAGGAGTACGCAACGACACCGCGCAGGTCTGCAGAACGAAATGCGAGGAACGATCCGTAGACCAGTCCTACGGCCGCCAACACAAGAATCACCACGCGAAAGTCATCCGTAGGACCGGGGAACTTCGCGATCGCGATCCGCAGGAAGCCGTACGCGGCCGCCTTCGACACGACACCGCTCAACACGGCGCTCACCTCCGGCGACGCTTCGCGGTACGCGTCGGGCAGCCAGCCGTGCAGCGGAAAGAGCGGCGCCTTGATCGCGAACGCGAACGCGAAGCCGAGGAAGATCCACGAGCTCGAGCTCGTTCCGCCGTCGATCAAGTCGAACGTCCCCTGCGACAGTCCGAGCACGATGATCGCGACCAGCATCAGCAGCGAGCCGGCCATCGTGTAGGCAACGAACATGAACGTCGCCCGCAGCCGTCCGGCTCCGCCCCAGACGCCGACGAGCACGTAGAGCGGGATCAGCATCGCTTCGAAGAAGACGTAGAACAGGAGCAGGTCCTGCGCCGCGAAGACGCCGACGAGCGCGCCGAGCAGGAGCAGCATCAGCCCGTAGTAAGCGCGCGGCTTGTCGCGTCCGGCCCAGAAGGCGTACGCGATCGCGGCCGTCAGCACGACTGCGCTCAGGCCGACGAGCCAGAGCGAGAACGGGAACAGTCCGACGTGGTAGGAGACGTGCAGGTCGCTGAACCACGTCGCGCGCTGGTCGAACTGCAGTCCCTCGCCGAAGTCGAAGCGTACGAGCGTCTCGATCCAGACGCCGATCTCCGCCAGCGCGACGAGCAGCGCGAACGATCCGATCGCGTACTCGCCGAGCGGCAGCAGGAAGCAAAGCGCCGCGCCGGCCACCGGCAGGAAAATCAGGATCGTGGTCAGCCAGTTGTTCACTTCACCGAGATGAAGACGACGACGAGGACGGCGAGCCCCGAGGCGAGCGCGAGCGCATACGCGCGCAGATAGCCGGTCTGCGTCTCGCTGACGAGCTCTCCACTCTCGCGCGCGCCGAGTGCGAGGCCGGTTGCGGAGCCGCCGATGACCGGCTGCTCGAACCAGCGCAGCAACGACACGGCGATGAAGGCAGCGGGCCGGTAGAAGACCCAGTCGTACAGCTCGTCCCAGTAGAACTTCCGCTCGAACAGCCGCTGCAGGAGGGCGACCCGCGGCACCGCCGCCCGGCGCGCGCCGTAGAACCACCACGCGACGCCGATCCCGAGCAGGCCGACCGCCGGTGCGAGCACGCTCGAGAGCAGCTCCTGCCACCCGTGCGCCTCGACGAGTGGTTCGGCGACCGGGCCGAGGAAATCCGAGACGGGCGTCCAGAACGGCGCGAACTGGATCCAGCCGCCGAGCAGCGACAGCAGCGCCAGGACGGCGACGGGCCAAACCATCGTTGCCGCTCCTTCCCTGCCGTGGTGCGAGTGGTGGTGCTCGCGCGCGTACGCGCTCAACTCCCCGTGAAAGACGAGGAAGAGCATCCGGTACGTGTAGAGGCCGGTGAGAAACGTGCCCAGAATTCCGGCCGACCAGAGCAGCCAGCCCAGCCAGCCGTGCTCGAGCGCGGCGGCGAGCAGCGAGTCCTTCGAGAAGAAGCCGGCGAACGGCGGCAGCCCGACCAGCGCGAGCGCGCCGATCGCGAAGCACCAGTACGTCAGCGGCATCAGCCGCTTGAGCCCGCCCATCTTGCGCATGTCCTGCTCACCGGCGACCGCGTGGATCACGATGCCGGCTGCGAGGAAGAGCAGCGCCTTGAAGAACGCGTGCGTCATCAGGTGGAACATTCCGTTCGCGTACGCACCGAGACCCGCGCCGAGGAACATGTAGCCGATCTGCGACATCGTCGAGTAGGCGATCACGCGCTTGATGTCGGTCTGCGCGAGCGCGATCAGCCCGGCCATCAACAGCGTCGCCGCCCCGAGGATCGCGGCGAGGTCCTGGATCTTGGGCGCGAGCTCGAAGACCGCGTGACAGCGGACGATCAAGTACACGCCTGCGGTGACCATCGTCGCCGCGTGGATCAGCGCGCTGACCGGCGTGGGCCCTTCCATGGCATCCGGCAACCACGTGTGCAGCGGAATCTGCGCCGACTTGGCGACGGCTCCGCCGAGCAGCCCGAGTGCAACGAGATTCGCCGTGGTCCCGTGCACGCCGTCGAGCGCCCCGAAGGAGATCGACCTCGCGTGCACGATCAGCAGGAACAAGGCCAGCGCGAAGGTCGCGTCCCCGAAGGCGTTCATGATGAACGCCTTCTTCGCCGCCGCGATCGCACTCGGCCGTTCGTGGTGGAAGCCGATCAGCAGGTACGAGCTCAGTCCGACGAGGCCCCAGCCGGCGAGCAGCAGCAGCAGGTTGCCGCCTTCGACGAGCAGCAGCATCGAGAAGACGAACAGCGCCATGTAGGCGAAGTAGCGGCGCTCTTCGTCCTCGCCGTCCATGTAGCCGATCGAGTAGCCGACGATCAGCGAACCGACGCCGGAGACGACGAGCATCATGAAGACGGACAGCGGGTCGACGAGGATCGACAGCCCGAAGTGGAGCCGGCCGGCGCCGAGCCACGTCCACGACGTCTCGAGCTGAGAGCGCTGTGCCCCGTCCTTCGAGGTCAGGTCGACGAACGCCCACAGCGCGCCGCAGAAGGCGACGGTCGTGGACAGGGTGGCGAGCACTCCCGCGGTCCGGCGCGAGATCGCGTTCCCGGCGAGCGTGATCAGCAGAGCCGCGGCGAGCGGCGAGAGCAGGCAGATCCAGGAGCCCCAGGTCAACCGGTCACCCGCGCAGGCTGGTCAGTCGGTCGACGTCAAGCGGCAGCTTGCGGCGCGACATCGCGACGATCAGGCCGAGGCCGACGACCACCTCGGACGCTGCGACCGCCATCACCGCGATCGCGAACACCTGGCCGGATGCTTCGCCGTTCTGCCGCGCGAACGCGATCAGCGCGAGGTTGGCGCCGTTGAGCATGATCTCCAGCGACAGCAGCACGATCAGCGGCGAGCGCCGCAGCAGCACGCCGAGCGCACCGATCGAGAAGAGGATCGCGCTGACCGCGAGGTACCAGGTGACGTCAGGACCGAGCATCGAGCTCCCGTGAGTGATGTCCCAGGATCACGCCGCCGACGGCCGCGGCGAGCAGGACGATCGACGTCACCTCGAACGCGAGCAGGTGGTCGGTCAGGAACAGGCGTCCGATCTGCGCCGGAGAGCCGAACGCGCTCGTGATCTTCTCCTCGTGGTCGAGCTGCCCGCCGCCGGCCTGACCGATCGCGACGACGATCTCCGTCAGGATCGCGGCGGCCGCTCCCACGGCGGCGAGGACCTGCCACGAGGGACCGCCGGCCCACGGCGCATCCGCCTCGCCGCCGAGGTAGGCGATCACGAACAAGAACATCACCATCACCGCGCCGGCGTAGACGAGCACCTGCGCCGCGGCGACGAACTCCGCGCTCAAGAGGAGATAGAGCACCGCCAGCGAGCCGAGATTCCCGATCAGCGCCAGCGCGCTGTAGAAGGGGTTCTGGAACGAGACGACCGCGAGACCCGAGACGAGGCAGCCGAACGCGGCGGCGAACCAGACGATCCAGACGAGCACGTTCCCCATCAGGAATGTGTCTTGTAGTAGGGGATCGGCTTGTCGTAGAGCGCGAGATCCGCGACCGGCACGCGCTTCGCCGGCGGCGCGAGCAGCATGTCCTTCGTGTAGATCAGATCCTCGCGGTTGTACTCGGAGATCTCGAATTCGTTGCCGAGCGTGATCGCGTCGAACGGGCACGCGAGCTCGCAGTAGCCGCAGAAGATGCAGCGGCTCAGGTTGATCTCGTAGATGCGCGCGTAGCGCTCGCCGGCGGAGACGCGGTGCGTGGGCGTGTTCTCGGCGGCGACGACGCGGATGCAGTCCGCAGGACAGGCGGCGGCACACAGCGAGCAGCCGATGCACTTCTCGAGCCCGTTCTGATGCCGGTGCAGGCGGTGTCGCCCGCGGAAGCGCGGATAGACCGGTCGCTTGTACTCCGGGTACTGCTGCGTGATCGGCTTCTTGAACATCTGCCGGAAGGTGAGCGCGAATCCCTTGAGCGTGTCGACGGGCTGTGGCACCGCTAGATCCAGACGATCAGGAGAGCCGTGACAAGGGCGTTGATCGTCGCGGCGGGAAGCAGCACCTTCCAGCCGAAGCGCATCAGCTGGTCGTAGCGCAGCCGCGGCAGCGAAGCGCGGATCCAGATGAAGATGCTGACGAAGATCACGACCTTGAGGAAGAACCAGAGAGGCCCGAGCGGCGCCCAGGGGCCGTGCCAGCCGCCGAAGAACAACGTGACGCACAGCGCCGAGAGCACGATCAGGTTGACGTACTCGGCCATCTGGAAGAGACCCCAACGCATCCCCGAGTACTCGGTGTGGTAGCCGGCGACGAGCTCGGTGTCCGCCTCGGGAAGGTCGAACGGCGCGCGCGAGGTCTCGGCGACTCCGCCGATGAAGAACACGAGGAAGCCGACGAACTGCGGGACGATGTACCAGATCGTGTCGCCCTGCTTGTCGACGATCGCGGAGAGGTTCAGGGACTGTGCCATCAGCACGACGCCGAGCACGCTGAGCGCGAGCGAGACCTCGTAGGACACGAGCTGTGCGCAGGTGCGCATCGAGCCGAGCAGCGAGTATTTCGACTCGGAGGCCCAGCCGCCGACGACGAAGCCGTAGATCCCGATCGAGCCGAGCGCGAAGATCACGATCAGCCCGATCGGCACGTTCGCGACGACGCCGTTGACGTGCCAGTGGTAGATCGTCCACCCCGCGCCGAAAGGGATCACCGCAAACGCTGCGAGCGCGGTCGTCGCCGAGAGCGCCGGGGCGAGGATGTAGGGAACGTTGCTCGCAGCGGCCGGGAAGAACGCCTCCTTGCGGATCATCTTGATCAGGTCGGCGAACGGCTGCAGCAGGCCGAAGGGGCCGGCGCGGTTCGGGCCGTAGCGGTTCTGCATCCGTCCGAGCAGCTTGCGCTCGAGCCAGGTCGTGTACGAGAGCGCGAGCAAGAGGAGGTTGACGATCAGCAACGACTTGATGAGGCTGATCCACCACGGCTCGCTCACGCCCCTGACCCCCTTCGGCTCCCGCCCGGCGGAGCCGGGCTCACGCGGCCGCTTCGCGGCCACGTCGCGCCGCTGACCGCGCTCCACCCGACGGGCCGGATTTCAATACTGTCCCGCCGGGCTACGCGCGCCCAGCGACGCGTCAGGAACGTGAGCAAGCTCACGCGCGCGTCACCTCCACCGACTCGTGCATGTCGGCGACGTGCTCTTGCGGGGCGCGAACGACGCCCGGGCGCACGGTTCGCGACAGCCGCGCGCGCAGCTCCACCGAGGTGCCGTTCGAGCGGACCGTGACCGCGTCGCCGTCGCGGATGCCCAGCCGCCGCGCGTCGTCCCGCGCGAGCTCGAGCTCGGCCTGAGGGCGCTGGAACTGCAGCTCGGGCACGCGTTCGACGGCGGGGCCCGAGAAGAGGGGGCGGTAGGCGACGAGGCGCATGCCCTCGGCCCGCGACGGCTCCGGCGCGGCGGCGGGGAGCGGCTCGGGTTGCGGCTGGCGCGGGTGCAGCTGCGCGGTCTCACCGACCTCGCCGAACGGCATCCCGTTGAAGAGCAGCGGGGAGAGCTCCGCGAACACGGTCGACGGATGCGGGGAAACCTGAGCGCCGAACCGCTCGGCGAGCCTCGAGATCCACGCGAGCTCGTCGGGCCCAGGCGGGACGACGGCGCGCCGCAGTCGCTGAACGCGTCCTTCGAGGTTCACGTACGTGCCGTCGCGCTCCAGGTAGCTCGTTCCCGGCAGGATCAGGTCGGCGAGGCCTCGCGCAGGTGCCGTGAACATCGAGATCGCGACCACGTTCTCGGCCTGCTCGGCGAGTGCACGCACGGCCGGGTTGACGAGGGCCTCGTCGCCGGAGATCACGAGCAGCTTGACCGGCTCGGGATCCTCGACCTCCTCGACGTCCGATGCCGCCGCCCACGCTTCGCCGACGCCGCGCGCATTCGGCGTCCGCGGCAGGTAGAACGCCTTCTCCACGCCGAGCCGCTGTGCCGCTGCCGCGCAGCGCTCTTCGCCGTCCGGGCCCGACCAGATCAGCACTGCGTTCTCGGCGTTGCGCACGGTGTCGTCGTCCAACTCGTAGAGGATGCGCGCCCCGCGGCGCGCCGCGAGCCGAAGCCAGAGCCCGACGACCGGCGCACGCTCGTCCACGGGGTCGTCGCCGAGCACGACGACGACGTCCGCAGCGGCGATCGAAGACAAGGGCGCGCGGAAGGCGTCGAGGCAGCGTGCGTTCTCGGCCTCGGGCACGAGCGCCGAGTGTGCGCCGAGCGCGCCGCGCAGGAGCTTCGCGAGCGCGAAGGCCTGCTCCACCGTCTCCGACCCGGACAGCGCCGTGACGATGTGCGTGCCGGCGTCACGCAGGAGGCGTTCCGTACGATCGAGCGCGTCGTCCCAGGAGATGGGCTGGAAGCGGCGGCCGCCGGCGCGCGCGAGCGGCTCGCGGACGCGGTCTCCGGCGTAGAGGTGCGAGAACGCGAAGCGCCCCTTGTCGCACAACCAGCCCGCATCGACGTCGGGATGGTTCCGCGACAGGATGCGCTTCACCTTTCCCTCGCGCGTCGTCACGTTGATGTTGCAGCCGACGGGGCACATGCCGCAAATGCTCGGCGCGTTCTGGATCTCCCACGGTCGTCCCTCGAACCGGTACTGGGTCGACGTGAGCGCGCCGACCGGGCAAAGCTCGATGACGTTGCCGCTGAAGGCACCGCTGTACGGCTCGTCGGCGAAGGTCGCGATCATCGTCTGCGCGCCGCGGTTGACCGCCACGAGCTGGCCGTCCTCGGCGACGTTCTCGCTGAAGCGCGTGCAGCGGTAGCACAGGATGCAGCGCTCCCGGTCGAGCGCGATCGTCGGTGACACGGGGATCGGCTTCTCGAACGTGCGCTTGGGGAAGAACATCCGCGTCTGCCCCGGGCCGTAGCGGAAGGTGAGGTCCTGCAGCGGGCACTCGCCGCCCTTGTCGCAGACGGGGCAGTCGAGCGGGTGGTTGACGAGGATGAACTCGAGCGTGGCGTTCTGCGCCTCCGCCGCCTTCTCCGAGGTGAGCGCGGTCCGGACGACCATGCCGTCCTGCGCGGTGAGCGTGCAGGCGGCCTGCGCCTTCGGCATCCCTTCGATCTCGCAGAGGCACATCCGGCAGGCGCCGACGGGCGGCCCGAGCCGCGGCTCGTAGCAGAAGACGGGGATCTCGATCCCGGCGGCGACCGCAGACTCGACGAGCCCCGTTCCTTTCGGAACGGAGACCTCGACCCCGTCGACCGTCAGCGTCACGGTCGGTGCGGGCTGGCTCATCGGGACGGCTCCGTTTCGCAGACGTCCCGGGCCAGACCCGAGCGGCCATGGCTCATGAGGGCACCGTCGCGGTCGGATGGCCCGCGTGCTGGTCGACCGGCGCCAGGATCCCCTCGATCGACGACTCGCCGCCGAAGGGACAACCGCCCTGCTCGACGTGTGCCGCGAACTCGTCGTAGTACTTGTTCAGGTAGCTCGACGCCGGATAGACCGCGAAGTCGCCGAGCGCGCAGAGCGACTTGCCGAGAATCCGGTCGCAGACGTTCAGCAGGAGGTCGAGATCCGCGAGCTCGCCGCGACCCTCCTCGATCTTCGTCAGCAGCTGCACCAGCCACCGCGTGCCCTCGCGGCAGGGCGTGCACTTCCCGCACGACTCGTGCATGTAGAACTTCGCCGCACGCAGCGCCAGCTGCACCATGCAGCAACGATCGTCGATCACCATCACGGCGGCGCTGCCGAAGAAGGAGCCCGCGTCCTGGATCGAGTTGTAGTCGAGCGGCGTGTCGATCTGATCCGGCGTCAGGATCGGCACCGAAGAGCCGCCGGGGATGATCCCTTTCAGCTCACGACCGTTCGCGACGCCCCCGCCCCAGTCGTAGACCAACTCCCGCAGCGGCGTACCGAGCGCCAACTCGTAGTTGCCGGGCTTGACAACATTCCCGCTCAGCGAGAAGATCGCGGTACCCGGGGAAGTGTCGACGCCGACCGACTTGAAGTCGTCGACACCGAGCTCGAGGATCTTCGGTACGGTCGCGATCGTGCCGACGTTGTTGATCTGCGTCGGCGCGCCGTAGAGGCCCTGGATCGGCGGAAACGGCGGCCGCGGGCGGGGTTGGCCGCGCTTGCCCTCGAGCGAATCGAGCAGCGCAGTCTCCTCGCCGCAGATGTATGCCCCTGCACCGCGGTGGACGACGATCGAGACGTCACCGAGGAGTCCGTCGGCAGCCGCGTCGTCGACCGCCCGCTGCAGGATCTCGTACTCCGCGAGGTACTCCCCTCTGATGTAGATGTACACCTGGGTCGACTCGATCGCGTGTGCCGTGATCAAGCAGCCCTCGAGCAGCCGGTGCGGAACCTGCCCCATGATCTGCCGGTCCTTGAACGCGCCCGGCTCGGACTCGTCCGCATTGACGACGAGGTACTTCGGCTTCGGCGACCGGCGGTCGATCAGCGACGCCTTGCGCCCCATCGGGAAGCCCGCACCACCTCGACCGCGGAGGTTCGCATCGTTCAGCAGCTCGATCAGGTCGTCGGGCGTCATCCCGCGTGCCTGCTCGATCGCCGTGTAGCCGTTCGCCGCGCGGTAGCCGTCGAGCGTCGTCAGGTCGTAGCGGTCGGTGCCCGCGAGCAGGAGGTCAGCTTTGGGCACCGCGCACCTCGGTCACGATCCGTGGGACGTCGTCTGCGTTCACGAACTCCCGGTAGCGGTGGTCGACGGCAACCACGGTCGCGTAGCCGCAGCCGCCGAGGCATTCGACCGTACGGAAGGTGATTCCGCCGTCCTCCGTCGTCTCCCCAGCGTGGACGCCGAGCTCGAACTCGAAGGCCTCGACGACTCTCTGCGCGCCGACGAGCGCGCACGCGAGATTCGTGCACACCTCGACGAGGTGCCGGCCGACAGGCTCGAGATGGAGCATGTCGTAGAAGCTGGCGATCGCCTTCGCGTACGCCGGCGTCACCTCGAGCGTCTCTGCGACCTCACGCAGTGCTTCGTCCGGCAGCCAGCCGTCGTGCCGCTCCTGCGCGAGCCTGAGCGCCTCGAGCACCGCCGAGCGGCGGTCCGGATAGCGCGCTGCAGAGGCTTGCACCTGCGCGAAGTAGTCGCTCACCTGTCGACCTCGCCCATCACGGTGTCGAGCGAGCCGACGATCGCGATCAGGTCCGCGATCAACGCATCGTGCGTGCACGTCGCCGTCGCTTCCAACGCGACGAACGACGGCGCCCGGAACTTCACTCGCCAGGGACGCGGACCGCCGTCGGACACGACGTAGCAGCCGCACTCGCCGCGGGGCGACTCGATCGTCACGTACACCTCGCCCTCGGGCACGCGGTATCCCTCGGTGACGAGCTTGAAGTGATGGATGAGGCTCTCCATCGAGGTGTGAAGCTCTTCGCGCGGCGGCAGAACGATCTTCCGATCGTCGGCGATCCACGGCTCGCCTTCCATCAGCTCCAGCCGGTCGAGGCACTGCTCGACGATCCGGACCGACTCGCGCATCTCGTCCATGTGAATCCGGTAGCGGTCGTAGACGTCGCCGTTCGACCGAACCGGGACGCGGAAGTCGACCTGGTCGTAGGCGAGGTACGGCTGGTCGCGGCGCAGGTCCCAGTCGACGCCGGAGCCACGGAGGACCGGGCCGGACTGGCCGAGCGCGAGCGCGTCCGCCGCCGAAAGCTGTCCGATTCCGACCGTGCGCTCGAGCCAGATCTGATTGCGGTTGACGAGCTGCTCGTACTCGTCGACGGCGTGCGGCATCCGTTCCACGAACTTGCGCGCCTCGGGGAAGAAGCCCGGCGGAATGTCGTCGGCGAGCCCGCCGACCTGGAAGTAGCGCGTGTGCATCCGCTGGCCGGTGACGAGCTCGAAGAGGTCGAGGATCAGCTCGCGCTCGCGAAAGCAGTACCAGAACATCGAGATCGCCCCCAGTTCGAGCCCGGACGTCCCGAGCCAGACGAGGTGCGATTGGATCCGGTTCAGCTCCGCGAGACACATGCGCATCCACGTCGCCTTTCGCGGCATCTCGGTCGCGAGCAGCTTCTCGGCCGCGAGCACGAACACGAGCTCGTTGTTCTGGTAGGCGACGTAGTCGACTCGAGGCGCGTACGTCACCGCCTTCCACCACGTCTTCTGCTCCATGTTCTTCTCGAAGCCGGTATGCAGGTAGCCGACGACGGCCTTCAGCCCGACGACCGTCTCACCGTCGAGGTCGACGATCAGTCGCAGCACGCCGTGCGTCGACGGATGGTTCGGCCCGAAGTTGACGGTCAGAATGTCGTCGGACGCGCGGACGGACTCTGGGACCACGAGTGCCGTCGGGATCGGCGAGGGGATCCGCGAGCCCTCGTAGATGCGCGGCCGTTCCGGTGCGAGCGTCATCACTCTTCTCCCGAGAAGCGGACCGGCTCGCCGCCGATCGGATAGTCCTTGCGGAGGGGGTGGCCCTCCCAGTCCTCGGGCATGAGGATGCGCTCGAGGTTCGGGTGGCCGTCGATCTCGATCCCCATCAGGTCCCAGGCCTCGCGTTCGTGCCAGTCGGCCGTCGGCCACACGCGGATCACGCTCGGCACGCTCTCGCCGTCGTCGAGCCAGACCTGTACGCGCACGCGCGGGGCGTCCGGACGCACGGCGAGCAGGTGGTAGTTGATCGCGAAGCGCTTCGCCTTCGGCGCCGGCAGCTTCTGGAAGCCCTGTGTCATCGGCGCGTTCAGGTCGCGGCCCGACGGCGTGCCGATGTAACCGGAGACGCCCTTACCGGCCCAGCCGAGGTAGTCCACCGCGGAGATATCCGACAGGAAATCGAAGCCGAGCTCGTCGCGGAGGTACGTGCACGTGTCGATCAAGGAGTCACGTTCGACGACGAACGTCGTCTCGCCGTGCGCATCCTTGCGCTCGACGATCCCGGGGATGTCGTCGTAGGTCAGGACGCGACTCCGCGGATCTCGTACGCCGGCGGCACGCCTGCCTGCACCGCCTCGTGCAGGCGAATGATCCCTTCGATCAACGCCTCCGGCCGCGGTGGGCAGCCCGGGACGTACACGTCGACGGCTACGACCTTGTCGACCCCCTGGAGAATCGTGTAGTTGTTGAACATCCCGCCCGAGCTCGCGCAGGCGCCCATCGCGATGACCCACTTCGGCTCGAGCATCTGGTCGTAGATCTGTCGCAGCGGCGCAGCCATCTTGTGCGCGACCCGTCCGGAGACGATCAGCAGGTCGGCCTGGCGCGGCGAGGCCCGGAACGCCTCCATCCCGAAGCGCGCGATGTCGTAACGCGCGGAGACGATCGACATCATCTCGATCGCGCAGCAGGCGAGCCCGAACGTGTCCGGCCACATCGAGTACTTCTGCGCCCAGTGCACGGCCTTGTCGAGCGTCGTCAGCATCAGCCGCTGCTCGAGATCGCCCAGCTCATTCTCGATCGCGCTCGGGTCGTCGCGGATCAACAGCCGTTCGGACTTCAAGCCGTACTCGCGAAGCCGCTTCACTGCCACTCGAGCGCGCCCTTTCGCCAGATGTACACGTACGCGACCGCCAGGATCGCGATGAAGAACAGGAATTCCACGAAGCCGAACCAGGCCAGCGAGTGGAGGATCACCGCGAGCGGGTACAAGAAAACGATCTCGATGTCGAAGAGGATGAACAGCATCGCCGTGAGGTAGAAGCTGATCGTGAAGCGCTGCGTCTTCAGCGGGCCCGTCGAGACGCCGGATTCGAACGGAATCACGCGGGCGCGAGTGCGGTGAGTGGGCCGCTTCGAGAACGCGAACGACATCACCACCATCGAGGCGGGGATCAGGAGTGCGAAGGCCCCGTAGATCAGAAACGGAAGCCAGTTGTCGAGCACGTTTCTCCCTCCGCCGAAGCGCCCGGAACCTACCAGGTCCCAATGGAGCACGAGCGCAGTCGAAAACCGCTCAGCGAAGCGTGATACGGGTGTTACAAAGTCGCCCCGAAGAAACTGCCGACCACGTTGCTACGATGAGCGAGATGGAAGTCGCGGAACCGCGCATCGAGACGACCCCGGTCCTGTCGGTGACCGAGGCTGCTGCCTCGAAGATCAAGCAGTTGCTCGCCGACGAGGACGACGTGAGCGTCCTGCGCGTCGCGATTCAGGGCGGCGGCTGCTCCGGCTTCCAGTACGGCCTCGGGTTCGACCGCGGGGCGGCCGACGGCGACCTCGAGTTCGAGCAACACGGCGTCACCGTCGTCGTCGACCCGTTCAGCGCTCCGTATCTTCAGGGCGCACAGGTCGACTACGTCGACTCGATCCAGCAGTCCGGCTTCGCGATCGACAATCCGAACGCGGTCGCCTCGTGCGGCTGCGGCCACTCGTTCCAGGTCGCCGAGGGCGAGACCACCGAAGCAGACGCTGCGGGCGGCTGCGGCTCCGGCTGCGCGCACTAGTCCGTCGACAACCATCCAGATGTGCGCGGGCTAGCATCGGGCGCATGAGCGCGAACCCGTTGCGTGTCGCCGTCGTCGGCTCGGGCCCCGCCGGCTTCTACGCCGCCGGCGCGCTGCTCGACGCCGAGGTACCTGTCGAGGTCGACATGATCGAGCGCCTGCCGACGCCGTGGGGGCTCGTCCGCCTCGGCGTCGCACCCGACCATCCGAAGCTGAAGAGCGTCTCCCGCGCCTTCGAGCGGATCGCCGACAAGCCGGGGTTTCGCTTCCTGGGCAACGTCGAGCTCGGACGCGACCTGCAGCACGGCGACCTCGCGCAGCTCTACGACGCGGTCGTCTATGCGGTCGGCGCGCAGAGCGATCGCAGGCTCGGGATCCCCGGCGAGGACCTTCCTGGTTCGTGGTCTGCGACCGAGTTCGTCGCCTGGTACAACGGCCATCCCGACTTCCAGGACCTCTCGTTCGACCTGAACGTCGAGCGCGCGGTCGTGATCGGGAACGGGAATGTTGCGCTGGATGTCGCGCGGATGCTTGCGCTCACCCCGGAGGAGCTCGCGCCGACCGATACGACGGAGCAGGCGATCGCGGCGATCGGCTGCTCAACGCTGCGCGAGATCGTCGTGCTCGGCCGTCGCGGCCCGGCGCAGGCGTCGTTCACGACCCCAGAGCTGCAGGAGCTGGGCGAGCTCGCGGGTGCAGACGTCGCAGTCGACGCGGCCGACCTCGAGCTCGACGCGGCGAGCGAGGCCTTGCTCGAGCACGACACCAACGCGCGGCGCAACCTCGAGGTCCTGCGGGGGTTCTCGGAGCGCAAGCCGAGCGGCAAGCCGAAGACGCTCCGCCTCCGCTTCCTTGTCTCGCCCGTCGCGATTCACGGCGACGAGCGCGTCGAGTCCGTCGAAGTGGTGCAGAACCGCCTCGAGGAGCGCGACGGTCGCCAGGTTGCGGTGCCGACCGACGAGCACGAGGCGCTCGAGTGCGGCCTCGTCTTCCGCAGTGTCGGCTACCGCGGGGTCGCGGTGCCCGACGTTCCGTTCGACGAGCGGCGCGGGACGATTCGCAACGACGGCGGGCGCGTGCTCGACGAAGGTGGCGAGGCGCTCCCGGCTGTCTACTGCGCCGGCTGGATCAAGCGCGGGCCGACCGGGATCATCGGTACGAACAAGAAGGATGCGAACGAGACGGTCGCGCTGCTGCTCGAGGACGCCGCCGCAGGCCGCCTGCGCCACAGCCCGGACGCGACTGCTGAGGCCGTCGACGCTCTGCTGGGCGAGAGGAACGTGGACGCCGTCCTGTACGCCGGCTGGGCATCGATCGACGACGTCGAGCGCGCCGCCGGCGAAAAGCTCGGTCGGCCGAGGGTCAAGCTCGTGACCTGGGATCAGCTGCTCGAAGCTTCCCGGCAGCTGGCAGCCGAAGCGGGTTGACGCACCCTCGAACGAGGGAGCGCCCGTTTCCCCGCACTTTCCGATCTTGTGCCCGTGGAGAAGCGCCACGTCGAGTGCTTGAGCTGCGGCGCGACACGGGCCATGCCGGTCCACTCGCGGCCCGGCGACTCGAACGAATGCACGCGCTGCGGCTATCTGGGCTGGGCCGAGGCAGAGTCGCTGAACGAGACGCTCCGCCGCCTGATCCGTCAGCATCCGCTCGCTCGCAGGCGCCTCCACGCCCTGTAGTTACAGTTTCTCGCGTGAGCGAGACCGAGACCCGCGGTGAGCTCTGGGGCGGCGAGACGAGGAAGGCGATCGGGAACTTCCCGGTCTCCGGCGAGCCGATCCCGACGCCTGTTGCCCGCTGGCTCGGACGCCTGAAGGCGGCTGCCGCCGAGGTCAATGCCGAGCTCGGCTTGCTCGACGCGGACAAGGCCGAGCGGATCGCCGCGGCAGGGCGGCGGATCGCGAATGGCGAGCTCGACGATCAGTTTCCGATCGACGTCTTCCAGACCGGCTCGGGAACCTCGTCGAACATGAACGCGAACGAGGTGATCGCCTCGCTCGCAGGCGAGGACGTGCACGCCAACGACGACGTCAACCTGGGCCAGTCGTCGAACGACGTCTTCCCTTCCGCCGTCCATCTGGCGGCGCTCGGCGAGCTCGCGAACGACCTGCTGCCGGCGCTCGAGCAACTCGCCGCGTCGCTCGAGGCCAAGGCCGGCGAGTTCGACGACGTCGTCAAATCCGGGCGCACCCACCTGATGGACGCGGTTCCGGTCACGCTCGGCCAGGAGTTCTCGGGCTACACGGCGCAGGTTCGGCAGGGCGTCGCGCGGGTGCGCGACGCGATGCCCCGGCTCGGCCAGATCCCACTCGGCGGCACCGCGGTCGGAACAGGGTTGAACACGCATCCGGAATTCGCCGCGCGCGTACGGGCAAGGCTGAGCGGCGAGACCGGTCTGGAGATCAACCCGCCCGCCGATCCGTTCGAGGCCCAGGCTGCGCGGGACGGATTGGTCGAGGCCTCGGGCGCACTGAAGGTCGTCGCGGTATCCCTGACGAAGATCGCCAACGACCTCCGCCTCATGGGCTCAGGGCCGCGCGCCGGACTCGCCGAGCTACGGCTGCCGGAGCTGCAAAAAGGCTCCTCGATCATGCCCGGCAAGGTCAACCCGGTCATTCCGGAGGTCGTGACGCAGGTGGCGGCGCAGGTGATCGGCAACGATGCGGCGATCACCGCCGGAGGAATGCAAGGTCACTTCGAGCTGAACGTCTTCATTCCGATGATGGCGCGCAACCTCCTCGACTCGATCAAGCTGCTGGCCAGTGCGTCGCGGCTGCTCGCCGACAAGTGCGTCGACGGTCTCGAAGCCGATCGAGAGCAGTGCGGGCGCTACGCCGAGCTCACACTGTCCGCCGCGACGGGGCTCAATCCGTACATCGGCTACGACCTCGCGTCGGAGATCGTGAAGGATGCGGCATCGTCCGGACGCTCGCTGCGCGACGTCGCGCGCGACAAGGGAGTCGACGAGGCTGTGCTCGACAAGGCGCTCGACTATCGGGCGATGGCGAAACCCGACGCTACGGAGCCGCGCACTCCCTGACCGGGATCCTCGCGCGCTACACTGCTGAGCGCGTCGCGCCCCGTCGACGTGGACGTCGACCCTGCCCGCGCCGGAATAGTTCGGGCCGGACGGGTGTTCGACGAGCGGGCCCCCCTTGCGGCCGTTTAGTAGACGTTCCTCGATTATCGAGCTACAGTCCGCTTCCTCACCCGGGTCGGTCAGGGCCGAGCTCCGCTTGGAGCTGGGTCAGGGGAATGTCGAAGGGAGAAATGCACATGCGGAAAGCTCTATCCGGAGCGCTCGCGCTCGTGGGTCTCACCGTCATGCTCGTCCTGCCCGGCGCGGGGTTTGCAGGCAAGCAGACGGCGCGGCCGGCCACTGCGGTCAACGACGTACAGCACCCGAGCACGGCGATTCGGGACGGAATCCTGCCGCTCGACGTGAGCAACACGAGCGCGCTGAAGCAGAGCAAGGTCTTCAGCAAGCTCCGCCGGATGGCAGCCGACCCTGCGGTCGGGACCCAAAAGACGTGGCTGATCCTGGACGACTTCTTCGGTCGCTACCGGCTTGCCACCTTCACGCTCCGCGCTGTCGGCGGCCACGGCGAGGTCTGGGTGCAGAACGCCCTCACGTTCCCGACCGGCGACTGCCGGAACGCGGCGCCCGACAGGATCGCCGTCACCGATGCACAGGTGAACTACCTGCTCGGCCAGTTCAACGACAACATTTGGCCGAAGGAAGCCGATGCCTTCGCGATCGCGCCGCCCCACGACGGAACGAACGCGATCCTGCCGGGCCTGCTCGGCCTGCCGCAGAACACCTACGAAGGCGACGGCAACAAAACGGTCATCCTGATCTCCAACGTTCGGGACGACAACTACTACGACACCAACAACACGCACGGCTTCTCGTACATCGCCGGCTTCTTCTCGGGGCAGTTGAACGACTTCTTCGATCGCAACGTGATGACGATCGATTCGTACGACTGGCTCCATCGCACGACGGCGACGCCGCCGGACGACACGGCAACGCACACGCTCTGCACGCCGGGTCGCCCGCGTCCGTATCTGTACGAAGGGACGTTCGCGCACGAGTACCAGCACCTCCTCGAGCACTACTCGGATCCCGACGAGGTGAACTGGGTCAACGAGGGGCTGTCCGACTGGGCGATGTCGCTCACCGGTTATGCGCACCCGGAGATCCAGGCTCCGACGGTCGGCTTCGACTCGCACATCCAGACGTTCCAGGGCGCGTTCCCACCGGACGCGTTCGGACGCCACGGCGGGCCGGAGAACTCTCTTACGCGCTGGCAGGACCAGGGCGGAGCGGAGATCCTCGCCGACTACGGCGCGGCGTTCTCGTTCATGACGTACCTCGACGACCACTACGGCGAGGCGTTCATGTCCGCGTTGCACAAGGGCCAGGGCAACGGCCTGGTCGGTCTCGACGACACGCTCGCGGCGTTCAATGCGACGAAGACGTCGGCGATCGACACGGTCAACACCTGGGCGGTGATGGAGGCGACCGACGGTCTGATCGACGCCGGCGCCCGCATTCTCGGCTCCTACAACGAGTCGACGTACAGCGCCAGGCACCTGAGCTCGACGATCAACTGGTCGAACCCAGATGCGTACGACTCGCCGGGCGCCCCGTCGAACGGGTCGGACTACGTCCGCCTTCGCGCGCCCGACGGATCCTTCCTCGGTGGGCGTGACATCGACTCGTTGTCGTTCGCCGGCTCGACGACGCTGCCGCCCAAGCCCGTTGCGTGGACGAGTGTGACCGACGCTCCGTCGCACGCGGGCAACCCGGCCCTCTACTCGGGCTTCGGGGACCGGCGGGACGAGGCGATCGTCAGGCCGGTGACGGTGAACGGCGGCACGTTGACGTTCGACGCCCTCTGGAACGAGGAGCTCGGTTGGGACTTCGGCTTCGTGCAGATCTCGACCGACGGCGGCGTTACGTACACGAGTGTGGCCTGCACCGACACCACCACTGAGACGAACCCGGACGCGTTGCCGACGGCGAAGAACAACGTCCCCGGCTTCACGGGCTACTCCGGCGGGTGGAAGGCGGAGTCGTGCAGCCTCGCCGGCTACAGCGGCTCGGTGCTGCTCGCCTTCCGGGCGTTCAACGACCCCGCGACGTTGGGTGAAAGCGCGGCGATCCCGCCGGGCTTCTGGGTCGACAACGTCACGATCGACTCGACGGTCGTCTCCGACGGATCGGACATCGCGTCGTGGAAGTCCCCGACGCAGGTGCATCCGGGCTCGGTTGCGAACTTCGTCGTGACGATCATGAGCGTGAACGGCAACAAGATCACGCTCACGCAGCTCCCGCTCAACGGCGACTTCGCTGTGAAGAACAAGGCGGACCTGCAGAAGTACATCGACAAGAACGCGGACCTCGTGGCAGCGATCGTCACCTACGACGACCCGCCCGAGACGTCCGAACAGTACGCGCCGTACCAGCTGACGGTCAACGGCGTCGTACAGCCGGGCGGGGCCTAGAAACCCGCGCGATGCAAGCACGGGAGGGCCGCCGCAAGGCGGTCCTCCACGTTTGGGGCGGCCACGTTCGGGGGCACGAACGCCTCGTGAGCGAAAGCTCGATTTTTCTGGCCTTGAGCGCCGATGTCGGCGGCACCGCTCTGGCGAATGCTCCGGTTCAGCGTTGACAAATCGCACCTTCGTAGGCAATAGATGTTTGAGTATCACCACGCCGGTGGTGGGCACTGGCGTTCCAATCTTCAGGGTAGAGAGGAGATAACGTGAGCTCGAAACGGTTGCGGCTGGTGGTCGCGGGGGCTTTCGTGCTCGCTGCGGCTGCCATGGCCGCCGGGGGCGCGCTCATGAGGGCCCCGAGCGGTTCGTCGAGCGCTCCGCAGTACGGCGGGGAGGAACTCTCGCCGGTGATGGCCAAGAAGCTTGCGCTCGCGGCGAAGTTCACGCCCGCCGGCTCGCTCTCGCATGTCGAGGGTGACCGTGGAAGTGAGGTAGACGACGGGTGGATCCAGCACTCGACGCCGGGCCTGGACATCCCGAGCGCCGGGCTCGACGCCGCCCGGAGCGACTGGCAAAAGGCCAAGGGGCGCGGTGCCCAGGGCGGCGGCGCCTGGAAGCCGTTAGGCCCGGTCGATCCGCTCGGTCAGGCCAACCCCTACCGCGACCGCTCGGTCTACAACGCCGGGACGCCCGACTTCAGCGGGCGCATCGCGCACGCGGCGATCGACCCGAACTGCGGTCGGCAGGGGAACGGCAACGGCTCCGGGAACTGTCGGCTCTGGATCGCGAACGCGAACGGCGGCGTCTGGATGACGGACGACGTCCTCGCTGAGCACCCGAACTGGCAGTACGTCTCGGAGAGCTTCGCGCACAACAACACGGCGTCGATCGGGCTCGATCCGAACGACTCCAAGTCGGACACGCTTTGGGTTGGAACTGGTGAGCCAAACGCGTGCGGCAGCGGCTGCGAGGCTGGGGTCGGGCTGTACAAGTCCACGAACGGCGGCCGGAACTGGACTGGTCCGTACGGCAGCGATGTGTTCAACAACCGCGCGGTCGGGTCGATCGTCGTCGAGCCAGGTGAATCGAACACGATCTTCGCGGCCTCGGGCCGCGCGATTCGCGGCCTGTCGAATAGCTGCTGCGGCGGCGCGGACGCGTTGATTCCGGGCGCGCCGCACTTCGGCCTGTACCGGTCCAAGGACGGTGGCAGCACGTGGAAGCTGGTCAACCAGGGCGCCGCCACGCTATGCACCGACGTGCCGCCGGACGCCTATTCGCTCGGCGCCCTGCCGTGCTCGCCGCGCGGCGCCCGCCGGGTGAAGTTCGACCCGGTCGACACGAACACGATCTATGCCTCCTTCTTCGCGCGCGGGATCTGGCGCTCGAACGACGGCGGCGACACATGGGCGCAGATCATGACTCCGCTCGGCGGCGGCAACAACGAGCGGGCCGAGTTCGACGTCGTGAAGCTGCCGAACGGGAACACGCGCATGTACGTGGGCGTGGGTGGAGGCGCCGGACAGTTCGCGAAGTTCCGGCGCAACGACGACGTCCGGAACACTCCCGCTGCGACAGTGCAGGGGACGTGGATCGACCTGACCAACGCGGTCCCCGACACCCCCGGGTACTCGAGCTTCGGTTACTGCGATCCGCAGTGCTCGTACGACAACTACGTCTACGTACCGCCGGGAGCGAGCGCAGACACCGTGTATCTCTCCGGTGACAACGAGTACGACGAGAACAACTTCGGGCCGGGCCCACCCGGGCGTTCCAACGGCCGGGCTGTCCTGCTCTCGACGGACGCAGGCGCGACGTTCACCGACATGACAGACGACGCCAGCGATCAGCTCTACCCCAATGAGCTGCACCCGGACCACCACGCGCTGGTCACCAACCCGAACAACTGGAAGCAGTTCATCGACGTCGGCGACGGCGGCATCCAGCGCTCGAACGGCAACTTCGTGAACGACTCGGGCGACTGCGTCGATCCAAAGCACTACGTCGGAGCGCAGCTCGCGTTCTGCCAGATGGTGCTGTCACGGATCCCGGAGAAGCTGACGGCGCTGAACCTCGGGCTTCGGACGCTGCACTTCTACGACCTGAACTACAACCCGCACGATCCGGACATGATCTCCGGTGGTACGCAGGACAACGGGACATGGGAGACGACCGGCAGCCACACGACCTGGGTGAACACGAACATCGCCGACGGCGGTCAGACGAATTTCGACATCGCCGACCGGAACTTCAGCCAGACCTCGTGGCAGTCCGGTCAGCTCATGGTCAGCTACGAGGTGCAGAACCAGGTCGACCAGAACTGGATCGCGGACACGCTGTTCGTGTTCTACGTCGGCGAGGCTGTGCCCTTCATCGCGCCGGTGATCAACGACCCTGCGCAGGCGGGATGGCTGTTCACGTCCCGTCAGCACGTGTTCCGGTCCACGAACTACGGGCGCAATCCGGTCATGACGAAGGCTCAGCATCGCAAGCACTGCAACGTCTGGTACGGCGACGGTGACGTCGACGAGAACGGTGTCTACGAGCCGCCGAAGGACATCTGCGACGACTGGAAGCCGCTCGGCGACCCGGGCCCGGGTGGTCAGCTGACCGCAGCGGGGTACGGCACCCGCGCAGGCGGCACGGTGTCGTACGTCGCCCGCACGCGAAGCGACACCTCCACGTTGTGGGCGTCGACGAGCACCGGTCGCGTCTTCGTGGCCAAGAACGCCGACGCGGCGGATCCTGCGACGGTGCTGTTCCGGCGGATCGACGACAAGGCGGCGAACTCGCCGCCCCGTTATCCGACGGCGATCGTCATCGATCCCGAAAACTCGAACCATGCGTGGATCACCTACAGCGGCTTCAACGCGAAGACGCCGACGACGCCGGGGCATGTCTTCGACGTGCTGTTCGATCCGGCGACGGGTGGTGCGACCTTCACCGCGCTCGACGGGACCGGTGACCTCTCCTTGGGAGACATCCCCGCGACGTCGCTGGCCGTGAGCGCCCGCCACGTCATCTACGTTGGCACCGACTACGGCGTGCTGGCGAGCACGCGCGCCGGCCAGTGGCGGCCCGCCGGCACGAACCTGCCTGCGGTGGCAGTCGCCGACCTCGTCCTGGTGCCGGAGCGCGGTCTGCTCTATGCCGCGACGCACGGTCAGGGCGCGTGGGAGCTGAGGGTCGACTCGGCCGGGAACGGCTAGTCCGGCCGACACGTGGAATCGATGGGGCCGCCTTCGGGCGGCCCCATCGCAGCTAAGGGCTCAGGGCGCGACCGGCGGCGGCGCGATGTCGGCCGTGCACGCGCGCGGCGGACTGAGTGTCGCCGTCGCGCCGCGGGAGCCGACCGCGCCTGCATAGAGCCCGCAGGACGTTGCGGAGACGTCCACGAACTTGGCGCGGAAGGTGCCGGTGGCGCTGGCGATCACGCGGCGGGCGTGCTGGACGCCGCCGACGTTGATCGTCACCTTGACGCGCTCGTGCGACCTGAAGTGCGTTCCGGCGATCGTGACGGGATCGCGATCCACGAGACGAATCGTCGCAGGTGGCCGCGGAGCTGCGGTCGCCTGCGAGGCGGCCACCGCAGCAAACGCTCCGAGCACCAGGAGCCTGCGCACGGCCGCAGTATGCCGCAGGTGTTGCTAGTACGCCACGGCTCCGCGGCCCGTGGCCGCGGCGTGCCGCTGCTCGTCGGCGCGGTAGCTCGACCGCACCAGGGGGCCCGCGAAGACCGAGCCGAAGCCGAGTGCCTCGCCCTGCTCGCGGAGCCAGCGGAACTCGTCCGGATGCACCCAACGGTCGATCTGCGCGTGCTTGGACGACGGCTGCAGGTACTGGCCGATTGTCACGACGTCGACGCCGTGGGAGCGCAGGTCGCGCATCGTGTCCACGACCTCGTCGTTCGTCTCGCCCAGGCCGACGATGATCCCGCTCTTCGTGAGCACGGGGTAGTCGGCGAGCTCCTTGGCACGCCGAAGCAGCCAAAGCGCTTTGTCATAGCTTGCCTTCGCGCCGCGCATCCGCCGATGCAGCCGCCGCACCGTTTCGATGTTGTGGTTGAAGACGTCGGGTCGCTCGGCGAGAACGGTGCGCAGTGCGTCCTCCTCCACGCCGAGGAAGTCCGGCGTGAGCACCTCGACCGAAGCGTTCGGAAGCTTGCGCTTCAGAGCCCGGATCGTCGCTGCGTAGTGGCCGGCGCCTCGGTCCGGGACATCGTCGCGGTCGACGGAGGTGACGACGACGTGCTTCAGCTGCATCTGCGCGGCGACCTGCGCGAGCCGCAGCGGCTCGAGCGGGTCGGGCGGCGCCTCGGGCTTCCCCGAGTGCACGTAGCAGTAGCGGCAGGCGCGGGTGCACGTGTCACCGAGGATCTGGAACGTGGCGGTCCCGCGTCCCCAGCATTCGGCGATGTTCGGGCAGCGTGCTTCCTCGCAGATCGTGTTCAGGCTCGCCCCGTGGATCAGCTTCTTGACGTCGAAGTAGCGTGAGTCCGCGCTCGGCGCGCGGACCTTCATCCACTCCGGGCGGCGCGGGCGCTCGGCGACCGGAAGCGAGGGCTGCATGTCTGTCAGTCTACGGATGGTGGTTGCCGAGGCGCCGCTGCGGACGACGAAGTACGGCCTCGTGCCCGAGGGCGAGGGGTGGTTCGTGGTCAACGCACGCGACATCCGCTGGCGCGACACCGGGCCGCTCGGATTCTTCTGCGACTTCGAGGGCAAGCGTCGCTTTCCCGGGCTCGGGGTCAACCTCAACGTGCTCCGGCCGGGGGACCGCATGGCGATGTACCACCGCGAGAACGCTCAGGAGGCGTTTCTCGTGCTGGCCGGGACCTGCTTGTTGATCGTCGAGGGCGAGGAGCGGCAGCTTCGGACATGGGACTTCTTCCACTGCCCACCGCAAACCGAGCACGTGATTCTGGGAGCTGGAGAGGGACCGGCGATCGTCCTCGCGGCGGGCGCACGCGGGCGGCGGCGGAAGGGTCTCGTCTATCCCGTCTCGCCGGCCGCGCTAAAGCATCGCGCCTGCGTAGAACAGGAGACCACGAACCCGGGAGAGGCATACGCGGGCCTTCCAAAGTGGATCCGGTGCTCGTACCGGGAGGGCTGGCTGCCCGATCGCTAAGGCTCGCGAGCTTCGTCCGGGAGGAAGGATCTCTCGCTGTGCGTGCGGGCTTGATCATCGAGGCGCTGCTCGGCGTTCAGCAGATGGCCTCGCGCCGCCCAGGCGTGAGCAGCTCCGCGTGGAATCTCGCCGTCGCGGAAGTGTTGTGCGGCGACGATGCAATGCCTCGCGGCACGGTCGAGCTCGTGCGCGGCGTCGTCGTAGAGTCGCGCAGCCTCCTCGAGCCGGGACTGCTGTTGGTCAGGCACGTGCGACCTGGCCGCGGATCGGCTGCGGCCAGAGATCGGCTTCGACTCCGGCGGGGAGCTGCTCGAGCTCGAGGTCGAAGACCTCGGCCAGCGCTTGCGCGGCGAGCGGTCGAACCTCGTCGACGGTCACGGGACGGTCGAGCTCGCGCACAATCGTCGTGAACATCGCGTCCTCGAGGCCGCAGGCCGTGATCCACTCCGTGAACGGCGCAGGGTCGAGATCGACGTTGAGGGCGTAGCCGTGCGTCGTGATCCATTTCGAGATGTGCACGCCGATCGACGCGATCTTCCGCGGCGGTCGCTCCAGCCAGATGCCCGTCAATCCGTCGATGCGCGTCGCGTTCACGCCGAGCGGTTGCATCGTGCGGATCAGGGCCTCCTCGAGGTCGCGGCAATACTTCTTGACGTCCTCCCCGTGCCGCGACAGGTCGAGGATCGGGTAGCAGACGAGTTGTCCCGGTGCGTGATAGGTCGACTTGCCACCGCGGTCCGTCTCGACGATCTCGACGACTGCGCCCTCGGGTATGTGCAGCTCACCCGGCTCGGCACGCCGGCCGAGCGTGATCACCGGCGGGTGCTCGAGGAACAGCACGGTGTCCGGGATCGTTCCTCGCGACACCGCGCGAGCGAGCGCGCGCTGGAGCTCCAGCGCCTCCCGATAGGGCACGACGCCGAGCTGCATGACGTGGGCGCCGCGGCTCATCGTGTCAGCCTACCCGGCGCCATGGCTGCTCCAGCCCCGTCCTGGTGCCAGGCACGGTTGAGGGTACTCGAGGGTTGTGGCGGGACTGTGTCGTCCGCGCGACAAGCCCTTACGGCGTGACCCGCGTCTCGTAATGCTCCGAGCGCTGGTCGAACCGCTCTAGGAGCTGCCTCGCTTCGGGCGGCACGACGGCGAGGGTCGGATCGTCGCCGGCGAATGCGCGCACGGCGTCCCACGAGTCGAACAACGTCATCGTCACGAACGCGATCTCGTCGCCGGCATCACGTCGAAGGACGTACGCGCCGTGATAGCCCTCGATGCGGCCGATCCCGGGCAGCACGTGCTCCCGCAGCAGCTGCTCGTACGCGTCTGCGTTCTCGGGAATTGTCCAGCCGTGCCAGAGACGGGCGATCACTGACAGCTAATAACTGCTCTCGTCCCAGCTCTCGAGCTTCTCGCGCACCGCGCGGAGGAAGCGTCCCGCGAGCGCGCCGTCGACGAGGCGGTGGTCGTACGTCAGCGTCAGATTCATGATCGGGCGGATCGCGATCACGTCTTGACCCAATTCGTCCTGCACGACCCACGGGCGCTTGACGACCGCGTACGTCCCGAGGATTCCTGCCTGTGGCTGGCTGATGATCGGAGTCCCGTGGAACGTCCCGTAACCGCCGGGGTTCGTGATCGTGAACGTCCCGCCTTGAACCTCGTCCGGCAGCAGCTTCTTGTCGCGTGCGCGCTGCGCGATGTCGGTCACGCCCTTCGCGATCCCGAGCAGGTTCAGCGTCTCCGCGTTCTTCAGCACCGGGACGATCAGCCCCTTGCCGTCGGCGAGCTCGACGGCAAAGCCCAGGTTGACGAAGTTGCGCGTGACGATCTGATCGCCGCGCAGCTCGCCGTTGATCCACGGGTACTCGCGGAGCGTCTCGACGGTCGCGCGAGCGACGAACGCGAGGTAGGTCGGGTTGACGCCGTACGACGCCTGGTACTCCTTCTTCAGCTTTTCGCGGATCGCGACGACCTTCGACATGTCGACCTCGATCGCGCTCGTGACGTGCGCTGCGGTGTCGAGCGAACGGCGCATGTGGTCTGCGATCCCGCGACGCATGGCGTTAACAGGCTCGAATTGTTCGCCTGGTTGTACTGCCGCAGGCTGTGCCTGCGGCATAGGCTCGCGCGCGGGCGGGCTCGGAGGCGTTGGGGATGGAGCTGGTGCGCGGGCGGGCTCCGGCGGTAGAGGCGTGGGTGCGGCGGGAGCTTGAGCAGGCGCCGACTCCACCACGGGAGGAGCCTGCTCGGGCGCGAGCCCAGCCTTTGTCGAGGCCGCTCCGGACTCGACAAAGGCAAGGATGTCCTTCTTCGTGACCCGGCCTCCATGGCCCGTCCCCTCGACCTGCGAGGGATCGATTCCGTGCTCGGAGGCGATCCGCGCCACGACCGGCGACACGAACGCGCGGCCGTCTCCGCCGCCGTTGCCGGCGGAGACCGGTGTTGCGGCCGGTGCCGGTTGCGGGGCAGGTGCGGGAGTCTCCGCGGGCGACGAGGCGTCGGCCTCGGCCGCGGCCTCGGCGGTCGCCGGTTCCGGAGGTGCCTCCTCTGCCGCCGGAGCAGCCGCTCCTTCGGGCGCGATGGTTGCGAGCTTGGTGCCGACCTCGACCGTCTCGCCTTCCTGGACGAGGATCTCCTGCAGGATGCCGTTGCCGGGCGAGGGCACCTCGGTGTCGACCTTGTCGGTCGAGATCTCGAGCAGCGACTCGTCCGCCTCGACGGTCTCGCCGGGCTGCTTGAGCCACTTCGTGATCGTCCCCTCGGAAACGGAGACGCCCATCTGCGGCATGACGATGTCGACGACGGAAGTGGTTGCCATGTCTCTCCTTAGTACTCCGCGAGCTCCCTGAGTCCCGCGGCCACGTCCTCGACCTGCGGGATGAACGCCTTCTCCAGCGGCGGCGAGAACGGCACGGGCGTGTCGGGCGCCGCCATGCGCTTCACCGGCGCGTCGAGGTCTTCGAACGCCTCCTCCGCGATCGTCGCCGCAATCTCCGCGCCGAAGCCGCCCGTGCGCGTGTCCTCGTGCAGGACGAGCACCTTCGACGTCTTGCGAACCGACTCGAGCACCGCCAGCTTGTCCCACGGCAGCACGGTGCGAAGATCGAGGATCTCCACGGAGACGTCGTCCTCCTCGAGCTGCTGCGCGGCCTCGTCGGCGGTGTAGACCATCGCGCCCCACGTGACGACCGTGACGTCCCCGCCCTCGCGGTGGGTGCGCGCCTTGCCGAGCGGCGTCGTGTACCGGTCCTCAGGCACCTCGCCCTTGATGCGCCGGTAGAGGTGCTTGTGCTCGAAGAACATCACCGGGTTCGGGTCCTCGATCGCGCTGATCAGCAGGCCTTTCGCGTCCTCCGGGGTGGCGGGGCAGACGCACTTGAGGCCCGGGATGTGCGCGAACGACGACTCGGGGTTCTGTGAATGGAACGGCCCGCCGCTGAAGCCGCCGCCGGACGGGCAGCGGATCACGATCGGCACCGCGGTGCCGGCGCGCCAGCGCTGCTTGGCGGCGATCGTGACGAGCTGATCCCACGCACAGGAGATGAAGTCCGCGAACTGCATCTCCGCCACCGGCCGCATGCCCATGATCGCGGCGCCGGTGCAGCCGCCGACGATCGCCGTCTCCGCGAGCGGCGCGTCGATCACCCTCCACGGGCCGAATTCCTCCTGGAAGCCGAGCGACACCTTGAACGCGCCGCCGTAGACCCCGACGTCCTCGCCGATCAGGAAGACGCGCTTGTCACGGCGCATCTCGGTGCGGAGCGCGTCGCTGATCGCCTGCAGGTATGTCAGTTCGGCCATTTACTTGTGGTGCGGCGTGTCGAGGTCCTCCGGCGTGGCGTACACGCCCTCCAGCAAGTCCTTCGGATCCGGCAGCGGCGATTCTTCCGCGCGCTGGAGCGCGTCGTTGAGGAGCTTCTTCACGCCCGAGGCGATCTCATCCTCTTCCCCGTCTGTGAGCTCCGCGTTCTGGCGCAGCCATGAGCGAAAGCGTTCGATCGGATCCGCGGCCGCCCAGCGCTCGAGCATCTCCTTCGGCACGTAGAACGCGTCGTCGTGCACCGCGTGCCCCTCCATCCGCAGCGTCAGGCACTCGAGCAGCGTCGGCCCGTCTCCGTTGCGCGCCCTGTCGATCGCACGCTTCGCCTCGCGGTAGACGGCGAGCACGTCGGTGCCGTCCACCACCACACCTTCGAATCCATACGCCTGCGCGCGGTCGGCGACATGCTCGGTTGCGTATTCGAGGTGCGTCGGTGTCGAATACGCGAACTGGTTGTTGTCGCAGACGAACACGACCGGGAGCCTGCGCGTGCCGGCGAGCGTCATCGACTCGTGTGCGTCGCCGCGCGCAGACGAGCCCTCGCCGAACCAGCCGACCGAGACGCGCTTCTCCTCGCGGATCCTGAATGCGAGTGCGCAACCGACGGCGACCGGAAGCATCGCGGGCAGGTGGCTGACCATCGCGATCAGGCCCAGGCGGGACTCGGCCATGTGCACGTTGCCGTCTCTGCCTTTCGTGGGCCCGTCGGCGCGCCCCATGTACTGCGCGAAGATCCGCCACGTCTCGACGCCGCGGACGACGTGGACGCCCATGTCGCGATGGAGCGGCGTGCCGACGTCGTCCGGGCCCATGGCGGTGGCGACGCCGACCGACGCGGCCTCGTTGCCGCGTCCCGTGTAGAACGAGCCCGGAATCTTGCCCTGGCGGTAGAGGATGTGGCCGCGCTCCTCGATCCCGCGCGTGATCAGCATGCTCCGGTAGATGCCCAGGAGGTCGTCGCGGTCGAGCCCTGCTTCCCTGACCTCCTGTAGCGAGCCGACCGGTTCGGCTCTCGTAGCTATCGCCAACGCAGTACCCCCATCGTGGGAACCGAGTGGAAACTCTAACGACTGGGTCACTCGGTCCCGACGCCGGTACGGAGTATCGTTGACGAGAATGGAGAAAGGTTGGAACCGTGCCTCGTTCGATTTCAGAGTACGGCCCGACAAAGTGACCCGAGACATCGGGCAGGCCGACCTGATGGTCCCGACCGTCGCCGGCGGTGGCCGGCTGCGGTTGGCGCTGGTTTGCCTGGCCTGCGGCGTGATGCTCTCGCTGCTCTGGGTCTGGACGATCCTGATGCTGCTGGCGGTCGCCGGTACCGGGCCCGGCCGCTGGCTGTACCCGATCGTCGGCGGGGCGGCTCTGCTTTTCAGCGCAGCGCTCTACGTGTTCTCGGTCTGGGATTTCGAACGAGCGCGCCAATGGGCGCGCGATGCCTGATTGGGCAAGGCTTCCGACTGGCTCCGCGAAGAGCGCCGCAAGGTGCTCGGCGACTGGGCCTCGTTCTGCCGCTCCTGCGGGTTCGTCCTGCGCTGGTTCGAGGAGTTCGAAGCTGAGCTTCCCGCAGCGTGTCCACAGTGCGGCGGCGAGCTCCTGCACAGGTGCCCGTCCTGCAGTGCGCCGTTCTCGTCCGCCGTCGCTGTCGCGTGCGAAGAGTGCGGCGCCGCGCTCCGCGAGAACGCCCTCTTCGGCTCGCCGATCCGGCGCGAGCGCTAGCGGACCCGGAAGGTACGCGCGGGCAGCTTGAACGTCGTGCCTGCGAACGTCGCCGAGACGTTCACGCGGAGAAGCTTGCGCTTCGCGCTCTTCGGCAGCCGCCACGAGCAGGCGCTGGCCGGAGCCAGCTTCTTGCCGCTCAGCGTCGCCGTGCAAGCCGCTTGCGCCGCGAACGGGCCGCCCGAAGAGAGGACGAGCGAGACGCGCTGCACCTTGAATGCCTTCCCCGCCTGCGGCACGGCGGGCGCGTAGGTGACCGTGGCCCGGGAGAGGGTCGGCGTCGCGAGCGTAAAGGTGTAGGCGCCGCTGTCCGGCGCGTTGTCCGTGTCGGGTTCCTTCGGGGGCGGCGGCGGGAAGTTCGGGTCCGCCGGGGGCGGCAGCGGTGCGGCGTAGGCGCTGACGGTCACCTTGACCGAGTGGCCGACTAGGGACAGCGGCACGGAGAGCTTCGCCCCCTCGTCGCCGAAGGAAATCGTCGAGACCGTGATGTCGACGTAGTCGTCGATGCTCTTGTCGTATTTCAGGACTTCGCTGTCGACGAAGGGCCGCTCGTTGGCGTCCTCCGTGCCTTCGAGGACGCCGTACAGATCGATTCCGCCGTCGCCCGTCTGCTCGTTCGCGTCGGTGTCGACGTCGACCTCGACGATCTCGCCCTTCTCGAGCTCGGGGTGGTTAAGAAAGGCGATCTGCACTTCGAGAAACCCAGGCCGCTCGGAGATGCTGACCTTGTTGATGTCGGGGCCGTAGGTGTCGCCGACCGGATCCGCGAAATCCGCGGCGCCGCCCACACCGGTGAGGAAGAGGGCTGTCCCAACAATCGCGAGCCCGGCGGAAATCCGCATGGGACTGTTGTATCCGCGATCCCTTGAGGTCGCAAGCTAGGAGTTCTTGATGGCGCTGAAGCGGATCACGGTCACGGCGTGCCCGGGGCCGACGTCTCGGTTGTAGAGCTGCGCCAGGAAGTCCGCCATCTCCTCGGGGCGGCGGATCTCGGGGTTGTCGTGCTCGATCTCGCGGGGGCTCAGGTCGTCGAGGGCCTTCACCTCGACCTTGTCGATGACCGCGTCGAACACCTTCTCCCGCGGCCCGTAGCGAGCGCCCACCAGCACCGCGACCACCATGCCCTTCTTGTACTTCGCGGTCTTGTCGCCGAGCCGGATCGTCGCCGTCTTCCGGCCGGATTTCAGCTGCTCCGCGACCATCGGGTTGTAGAAGTTCAGCGCGTACAAGGGCTCGAGGATCATACGGCCTCATCTTGTAGCGCCGACAACGCCTTGTCAGCCATTTCGCGCTCGCCTTTGTAGGCGAGCAGGCGAGGCGCGTCCTCCAGGGGCAGCCACTTCGCCTCTTCCACCTCGTCCCCGTGCTGGGGGTCGAGGGCGCCCTTCGTCCAGCGGACGAGGAAGAACGAGACGACCTTGAAGACGCGCTCACCCCGGCCCGGCCCTTCCCACGACTGCGTGTAGACGTAGCGAATGTCGCCGAGCTTGCGGAGCGGGCGGCCTTCGGCCCCCGTCTCCTCGCGTACCTCGCGCAGCGCTGCGGCCTCGGCGCTCTCGTCCCCGTCGATCAACCCTTTGGGCAGCGCCCAGACGCCCTCGGGCTTGCCGCGCGGCCGGATCGCCGCCACGTACCAGCGGCCTCGGAGCCGCCGGACGAGCAGCCCGCCTGCGGAGAACTCCCGCCTCATGCCTTCCTTGTAACACGAGGCCACGAGGTTCGGCCAGTGCTTGCACGAGCTGGCTCAAAACCTCTAGTATGGCGTCGGCACTCTCAGGGTGGGAGTGCCAGACACTGTCACAAGGGAATCCAGGGAGGCCAGACAATGAACTTGCAACCGCTGGGTGACCGCCTGATCGTCGAGGTGCTCGAGGAAGAGGAGATGACCGTCAGCGGCATCGTCCTTCCCGACACCGCGAAGGAGAAGCCGCAGCGGGGCCGCGTCCTCGCCGTCGGGCCGGGCAGCCTGAACGACAAGGGCGAGCGCGTCCCGATGGAAGTCGCCGAAGGCGACGAGGTGATCTTTTCCAAGTACGGCGGCACCGAGGTCAAGCTCGGCACCGATGAGGTGCTGATCCTTCGCGAGTCGGACGTGCTCGCGAAGGCAGTTGGTACCCGCGAGACGGCCGGCGTGGCCTAGTCAAGGAGGGACGAAAGCGATGGCTCACAAGGAGCTGAAGTTCAATGAGGATGCACGCCGCGCGCTCGAGCGCGGGGTCAACATCCTCGCCGATGCGGTCAAGGTGACCCTCGGCCCGAAGGGTCGGTACGTCGTGCTGGACAAGAAGTTCGGCGCGCCGACGATTACGAACGACGGCGTCACGATCGCGCGCGAGATCGAGGTCGAGGACGTCTTCGAGAACCAAGGCGCACAACTCGTGCGCGAGGTCGCCACGGCGACCAACGACGTTGCCGGCGACGGCACGACGACCGCGACCGTCCTCGCGCAGGCGATCGTCCGCGAGGGTCTGAAGAACGTCGCGGCCGGCGCCAACCCGATGGCGCTCAAGCGCGGCATCGAGAAGTCCGTCGACTCCGTGGTCGAGAACCTGAAGACGCAGTCGAAGGAGGTCTCGGGCAAGGAGGACATCGCCCGCGTGGCGAGCATCTCGTCGCGGGAGAAGGAGATCGGCGACGTGATCGCAGACGCGATCGAGAAGGTCGGCAAGGACGGCGTCGTGAACGTCGAGGAGGGCCAGACCTTCGGCCTCGAGCTCGAGTTCACCGAGGGCATGCAGTTCGACAAGGGCTACCTGTCGCCGTACATGATCACCGACGCAGAGCGGATGGAGGCGGTTCTCGAGGAGCCGTTCATCCTCGTCGCCAACCAGAAGATCGGCGCGGTCAAGGATCTGCTGCCGGTGCTCGAGCAGGTCATCCAGGCCGGCCGGCCGCTGCTGATCGTGGCCGAGGACGTCGAGGGCGAAGCGCTCGCGACGATCATCGTGAACAAGCTGCGCGGCACGTTCCAGGCCGTCGCCGTCAAGGCGCCGGGCTTCGGTGACCGCCGCAAGCGCATGCTGGAGGACATTGCGATCCTCTCGGGTGCCGAGGTGATCACCGAGGAGATGGGCCTCAAGCTCGAGAACACGAAGCTCTCGCAGCTCGGCAAGGCCCGCCGCGTCGTCGTCGACAAGGATTCGACGACGATCATCGACGGCGCCGGCGACGCCGAGGCGATCAAGGCGCGGATCAAGCAGCTCAAGGCCGAGATCGAGACGACGGACAGCGACTTCGATCGCGAGAAGCTGCAGGAGCGGCTGGCGAAGCTCTCCGGCGGCGTCGCCGTGATCAAGGTCGGTGCCGCGACCGAGACCGAGATGAAGGAGAAGAAGCACCGCGTCGAGGACGCCGTCCAGGCGACCCGGGCGGCGCTCGAGGAGGGGATTGTCCCGGGTGGCGGTGTCGCGCTCCTGATCGCGGTCGAGTCGATCAACCTCGAGGAGCTCGAGGGCGACGAGAAGACGGGCGCGAAGATCATCCGTCGTGCGCTCGAGGAGCCGGTCCGCCAGTTGGCGCACAACGCCGGCCTGGAGGGCTCGGTCGTCGTCGACCAGATCCACCGCGCAGGCGGCGGCCAGGGTCTGAATGTCGACACCGGTGAGGTCGAGGACCTGATCAAGGCCGGCATCATCGATCCGACCATGGTCACGCGCTCGGCGCTGCAGAACGCCGCGTCGATTGCGAAGAACATCCTGACCACGGAGGCGATCGTGGCCGAGGCGCCGGAGAAGCAGCCGGCGGCCGCCGGCATGCCGGACATGGGCGGGATGATGTAGGAGCCACGGGGGAACCTGTTTCCCCCGTACGCCTTTGTTCTGTGGCGAAGGTGCCGGCTGAGCCGGCACCTTCGTCGTTTACGGCTCAGCCACTCCAAGGGTCGCGGTCGAGGGCGGCGACGAGCTCTTCGCGGGTGTGCAGAGGGTCGCCGTGTGAGACGAGTACGTGCTCCACGTCGTGCTCGTCCAGGATCGCGCGAAGGGCGGGCAGGACGCGTTGCTCGTGCCACGGCGTGGACCAGACACGGAGCACGCCGTTCGGGTCGCACATCACACCGTCTGCGAAGACGAGCGCGCGTTGCTCGGGGAGGTACGCGGGCGTCTCGCGGCGCCAGCGGCCGTCGTCGAGCAGCCGGACGCCCCCGGGCAGCTCGAGCCCGGGCGCCGTCCAGGCGAAGTGTTCGAGGTCGGGGAGCCGCTCGTCCATGATGTCCAGCTCGCCGTACACCGTTGCGCCGTAACGGTCGTGGAAGACGCGGACGTCGCGGAGATGGTCGGGCTTGAGGTACACGGCGACGGTCGGACGAAGCTCGTCGAGGCGCGACCAGACCGCCTCGTCGTCAGGCGCCAGGGGATCCAGCACCAGCGTCACGCCACGCGTCGTGACGCAGAACGAGGAGACAGGCGCCTCCCATTCGAGGCCTTCACGCCAATCCGGATGCGGCCGTCGCCATCCCCAGAGCCCCTCGGCTACCTCGAACACCGCCGGAGCCTAGCCCCTGAAAAGACGAGGCCCGCCGGGGAGCGGGCCTCGAGGGGATTTGGGGAGGTGGGTCGCCTTAGTTTTCGGCGGCCCACCTCGTTTTCCTTAGTCCCTCGTTCGAGTGACTCTCCTACGGCGTCGGATCGGCGTACGAGCCGCCGAAGATGTCGGAGTTCCCGAACGTCGGCAAGCACGCCTGCTGTGGCGCGGGCCGCGTCGGATCGGAAGTCGTTCCGGCAGCGGTCCCGTCTGCGACCTGCTGGCGGTACGCGTCGATTGCCGGGCAGTCCGCGGCATTCCGGACGTCGTTCCAGACGGCGAGCACGGCGTCGTTCGTTGCGAACGCGTAGTTGTAGTCGCCGAGGAATCCTGCCAGCAGGTTGTTCTGGCTGGAGCCGCGGGCGTCCCCGGTCGGCCCACGGTTGAGATCGCTCCAGGCCCCGATTGCTCCGGTCGTCCGGTTCACGTCCGCGTGGCGGACGACGCCCTGCATGAGCCTCGGTGGGCTCGCCGTCAACGACTGCCACGGCTGCAGGAAGTTCATGTACGTCAGGTAGGCGTCCCCACCGTCGGGTGAGATCGCGATCGCCGGGAAGTCGGGCCGGTCGGTCGCCGGAGAGGCGAAGGCCGACTCCGTCCACGTGTCGCCGCCGTTGCGCGAGAACAGGACGCGAACACGCTCGTTCGGGCCGGGGCTCGTGTTCGAAGGCGTCGGGCCCTGCGTGATCGCGACCACGATCTGGTCGGTCGCCGCCGCGCCGGTCGGCGCTCCGTTGGCGATGTCCGCGGTCGGGAACGATCCGTCGCGTGCTCCTGCGATCCCATCGAACGTCAGGCTGCCCGAGTTGTCGGGGTCGGGAAGACCGGCCGTCTCGAAGTGGGTCACGATCGTCGGCGGGCGCTGGAACGTCTTCCCGCCGTCGAACGAGCGGATCATGTAGATCGCCGCCGTCTTCGTCTTCGGGTCCGTTCCGTCCCAGAAGACGTACAGCGCTCCCTTGCTGTCGGTGTTCACCTGCGATCGGCTCCGGGAAGCCGCCGATCTCCTGGCTCCGGAACGCCGCGCTGCAGACGTACACGTTGCCGAAGAACGGACTCGACGACGCGTCGTCGACGGCGACCATCTCGTGGTCGGAGAAGAGCGCCGCGTTCTGTTTCGTGACGATCACCGGGTCTTTCCAGGCGGTGTTGTCACCCGCCTTTGCCCGCGTGTAGTTCTCGCTGTCGAGCCGCGAGACGGCGATCGCCTCGAAGCCCTTGAACGTCTGCTCCGAACGGTCGGCCGAGAAGTTCGACGACAGGTTGGCGTAGTAGAGCCGCCAGCCGTTCGCCCACGAGAACCTCCCGTTCGAACCCATCCGCGGGCCGAATCCGACCGCCGGGTCGCCGTCCGCGACGAGGCCGTTCTCGAGGTAGCGCGGCAGCGTGCCGATGGGGCCGACGTGCGGATCACAGTTGTCGGCCGGGGCCGTCGACGTACCGACGAGGCCCAGGCAATCCCTCGCCGTCCAGCCGGTATAGGTCGGCTGCATCCAGGTCGAGCCGCCGTCGTCCGAGAAGTAGATACCGGAGACCCCGACACCTGTGGTGAACGGACAATCGACGTCCCTGCGGTTGTTGCATGCCTCGAGGTCGATCTCGTCGTTCGTCCCGGCAGCAGCGATGCTCGGCACCGCGGGGTTCACGACAGCGGCCGGCTCGTTCTGCTTGTTCTGCGTGAACGGGCTCGCTGGGCTGCCGACGGTCACGAGCGTGTCGCTGCCGTTCGGCGTCGCCCCGGCGAGCGCCGTTGCGACGAGGCAGCACGCTCCGACCGCCGCAGCGATCCAACGTCTTGCCATGCTTCTCCCCCTTCCTCGCTTGACGGAGGGAGTATGTCCGCTCGGGGCTCACGGGGAAACGTTTCCCCCGTGTCAGAACCCGTATCGCTCCTCTTTCCAGTAGTTGGCGTCGTTGTGGTAGCCGTAGCGCTCCCAGAAGCCGGGGCGGTCGGTCGAACGAAGCTCGAGCCCGCGCAGCCACTTCGCGCTCTTCCAGAAGTACCTGGACGGAACGACGAGCCGCAAAGGCCAGCCGTGGTCGGGCGTCAGCGGCTCACCGTCCGCCTCCCAGGCGATCAGCGCGTTGTCGTCCTCGAGCGCGGCGATCGGGACGTTCGAGCTGAAGTCCTGCTCTGCGTGCGCGAGCACGAACCGGGCGCTCGGCTTCGGCCGCACGAGCTTGGCGAGCTCGCGCCAGTGGACGCCCTTGAAGCGCGCGTCGAACCGTGACCAGCGCGTCACGCAGTGAATGTCCGTCTTGATCTCCGTCTGCGGCAGCGCCTGCAGCTCGTCGTACGAGATGGTGATCGGGTTCTCGACCTCGCCGAAGACGCGGAAATCCCACGCGGCGAGGTCGGTCTTGGGGACGCGGCCCGCGTGGAGGACGGGCCATTTCTCCGTCAGGTACTGGCCGGGCGGCAGGCGTGCTGGGTCGTAGCCGGCCTCGGCGACCTTCTTCAGCGCCTTGGAGCGGAACACCGCGCCTACACTAGTTGCGATGGCAATCGTTACCCAACGTGCCGCCAGGCGCGCACGCGACTACGTGCGCGTCGCAGGCCCGGATGCAGAGGACTTCCTGCAGCGCATGGTCTCGAACGACGTTACGTCGGGCGAGGTCGTACGCGCCCTGCTGCTGACCGCGAAGGGACGGCTGATCGCGCCGCTCGTCGTCTGGCGTCGCGGCGCGGAAGACTTTCTGCTCCTGACGGAGGCCGGTCTCGGCGATGTGGTACGGACGACGCTGATGCGTGCCCGCTTTGCGGCGAAGTGCGAGATCGAGCCGGAAGAGCACACGTCGACGCTCGTCTTCGGCGGCGACGGGATCGATACGGGCGAGCTGCCGGGTGCGGTGGAGGTGCTCGACACGACCGTCGAGCCGACGCTCGATGCGGAGGAGCTCGAACGGCTCCGCATCGAGGCAGCCGCGCCCGCGTGGGGCAAGGAGCTCGACGAATCGATCCTGCCGGCCGAAGCCGGGCTCGACGCGACGCACGTCTCCTTCACAAAGGGGTGCTATCCGGGCCAGGAGCCCATCGCACGGCTGCACTATCGTGGCCACGCCAATCGCAGCCTCCGCGTCCTCGAAGTCGAGTCGGCTCATGCCGGCGACGAGATCGTCTACGAGGGGAAGGTTGTCGGCCGCGTGACGAGCGCCGTGCCGGCGAGCGCGCTGGGCTATCTGCGAACGTCCGTGCCGGACGACGCAGAGGTAATGGTCGGCGACACCCCGGCTACACTGAAACCCGCCACGCGCCCGTAGCTCAGGGGATAGAGCGCTGCCCTGCGGAGGCAGAGGTCGCAAGTTCGAATCTTGCCGGGCGCATAGTCGCGGAAAGTGCTGCGCACTTCCCGCGAGGGTAGACCGGCGCACGGGAAGTTGCTGCTTCGGTCGTCGGTGATGAGCAGCGCGGCCGAGCCGCGCTGCCGGCGGGGCGTCATAGTTGGTCTGTGGTTCTCCTTTATCCGCTCGTGCTCGGGGCTGCGTTGTGGTTTGCAATACGGCGCGTCGGGGACGGGCCGCACGGCTGGAACTGGTTCCTCGCTTGGGCGCTGGCCGGCGGACTTTTCACCTTCAGCCTTCTCACCGGCTTCAGCATCGGACTCTTTCTGCTGCCGGCCGCTACCCTCGCGCTGTTCTGGGTTGCGCGGCGGTCGGGCGGACGCGAAACGGTCGGCCTGTTCGAGGGCGTCGGCTGGACGCTCCTTGCGGTTGCGTTCATCCAGAGCGGTCCAGAGGATCTCGATGCGCGTCCTTGGCTGCTCGCCGGCGTCGTGCTCAGCTTGGGCGCCGTCGGCGCGTACGCTGCGCTGGAGCGATGACGCGCCACCACCTCTCCCCGTCCTCCCTGGCGCCGGGCCGCGGGTACAGCCACGGCGTCACCATCAGCGGCGGGCACACGACATGGACGGCGGGGCAGGTGGCGATGAACGCAATGGGCGAGCTCGTCGGCGAGGGCGACATCGTCATGCAGACCCGACAGGTGTTTCGCAACATCGAGGCGGTGCTCGACGATGCGGGTGCGGCGTGGCACGACGTCGTCAAGCTGACGTACTTCGTGACGGACGTGTCGCAGCTGGAGGAGATCCGCGGCGTTCGCGACGAATTCATCGATCCCGACCGGTTGCCGGCGAGCACGCTCGTGCAAGTTGCGGCGCTGGTTCGACCGGAGTTCCTGATCGAGGTCGATGCAGTCGTCGTGGTCGACTGATCAAGCCGCCGCGTCGAGCCGGTCGACCATCACCCGGTCGACGAGCCCGTACTGCACTGCCTCTTCGGGCGTCATGAAACGGTCGCGGTCGATGTCCTTGCGGACCTGCTCGACCGACTGGCCTGAATGGCGGGAGATGATCTTCGCCATCCGCTCCGTCATCTCGAGGATCTCGCGCGCGGCGATCTGGATGTCCGCCGGCGTCCCGCTGAAGCCGCCGCTGCCCTGGTGGATCATCACCTTCGAGTTCGGCAGCGCGAAACGCTTTCCAGCCGCGCCGCCGCAGAGGACCATCGCACCCGCCGACATCGCCATTCCCACGCACACGGTGCGCACGTCAGGCTTGACGTACTGCATGGTGTCGTAGATCGCCATCCCCGCGTATGCCGAGCCGCCGGGCGAATTGATGTACAGCGAGATGTCCCTGTCGGGATCTTCGGCCTCGAGAAACAGCAGCTGCGCCGCGATCAGGTTTGCGCTGTCGTCTCGAACCTCGGTCCCCAGGAAGACGATCCGCTCGCGCAGCAGGCGGGAGTAGATGTCGAACGAGCGCTCGTAGCGACCATCCGACTCGACGACCATCGGGACGAGCGGCATCTCCGGCCTCCTTGGTAGTGTGCAACTGCTGGGTTGCACATTATACGCAACCAGGAAGTTGCACATGGATATCACGCGCGAAATCGAGCTCGAGGCGCCGCCCGAAGAGGTGTGGGAGGCGCTGACCGACGAGGACAAGCTCGCCGAGTGGTTCGCCAACGACGTCGAGCTGGACGCGGAGCCGGGCGGCGAGGGCATCTTCCGCTGGGACGACGGCGACGAGCGGCACGCGGTCGTCGAGGAGGTCGACCCGGAGCGCCGGTTCGTGTTCACCTGGGACGAATCGCGAGTGGTGATCGAGCTCGAGAAGATCCCGGTCGGCACGAGGGTCACCGTCGTCGAGTCTCCCGTCGCGGAGTGGTCGACCGCGCTCGAGCTGCGTGCCTGCGCGTACTCCCTCGCCTGACGTCTTCGCCGCGCTCGGCGATCCGATCAGACGGTTCCTCCTCGAGGAGCTGTCGACGCGCGGCTCGGCGACCGCAACCGAGCTTGCATCGGAGCTGCCGGTCACGCGGCAGGCAGTGTCGAAGCATCTGGCGGCGCTCGCCGGAGCAGGGCTCGTGACGAGTAGGCGTTCGGGCCGCGAGACCCAGTACCGGGTCACACCTGAGCCGATGGAGGATGCGATCGCGTGGATGGCTCGAGTCGGCGGCGAATGGGACGGCCGGCTCGCCCGCCTCCGTAGGTATCTCGGCCGCTAGGCAGAACGTCTAGGGCGTGGCGGACGTCCCCGACTGCCTGACACTCAAGCGGAATCGCGACCTGTCCGGGCTCGAGAAACGGCCCTGGACGCGCCGCGCGCTCTTCGTCCTCGTGCTCGTTCCGCTGCTCGCGGCGCTTGTCAACGTCTTCGGCCAGCGCCCGACGACGTCGAAGGCGTCGGTCGCCGACGCATCGCTCTCCATCTACGGGCCGAAGCGAGTTCGCGGAGGGCTCATCTTCGAGGTGCGCTTCCACATCGTTGCGCACCGTGAGCTTCGGGACGCCCGCCTCGTGCTGGACTCGAACTGGGCCGAGGGGATCACGATCAACACGCTCGAGCCGTCGCCGCTCGGCGCCGCCAGCCAGAACGGGGAGCTCTCGTACGACCTCGGGCACATTCCGTCGGGCCGGTCGTACATCCTCTTCATGCAGGCGCAGGTCAACCCGACGACGGTCTCGCGCCGTACGCAGACCACCGAGCTGTGGGACGGCGAGCGGCGCCTTGTCACGATCGAGCGTCCACTCACGGTCTGGCCCTGAGGATCGATGGACATCGTGATCCGCGCAACGGTCGCTTTTCTCTTCATCTTCCTGCTGACGCGCGTGGTCGGCCGGCGCGAGCTGGCGTCACTCGAGCCGTTCGACCTGATCATGCTCGTGGTGCTCGGCGACCTCGTGCAGCAGGGCGTGACCCAAAACGACTTTTCGGTCACCGGGCTGATCCTGGCGGCAGGCACGATCGCGGCGCTGACCGTGTTCGTATCCTGGGCGAGCTGGCGGTTCGCGCAGCTCCGGCCGGTCCTCGAGGGCGAGCCGATCATCCTCGTGCAGAACGGAGAGTTGATCGAGCGCAACATCGAGCGAAACCGGATCACACCTGACGAGGTCGCGGCGGCCGCACGCGAGCAGCAGGTCGCCTCGTTCGACGACATCGCTTGGGCGGTGCTCGAGACGAGCGGACAGATCTCGATCATCCCCAAGCAGAAGCAGTGACGCTCTACCTCCGGGAGCAAGACGTCGCCGACCTGTTCTCTCCGGCGGATATGGTGCCGGTGATCGAGGACTGCTTCCGCCGAATGGGCGCCGGCGAGGTCGAGAACCAGCCGCGCGTGCGGCTCGATCTCGGCGGCGGCTCGCTCGCGCTCATGGGTGCTGCGGACCTCGGCATCGGCTACGCGGGAACGAAGTCGTACGCGGCGACGCGCGACGGCGCGGCGTTCGTGGTGGCGCTGTTCTCGCGGCGCGGGGAGACGGTCGCGGTGCTCGAGGCGAACATCCTCGGTCAGCTTCGCACGGGCGCCGCGAGCGGAGTCGCGGCGAAGCATCTCGCGCGGGCCGGGGCGAAGACGTTCGGGATCATCGGCTGCGGGTTCCAGGCGGAGTCGCAGGTCGCGTGCATTCGTGCCGCGGTCCCGTCGATCGAGCGAGTCGTCGCGCACTGCCGCACGTGGGAAAACCTGGTTGCGTTCTGCGAACGGGTCGGCGCCGAGCCTGCGGAGTCGAACGGTGAGGCGGCCGAGGGGATGGACGTGGTCGTCACCGCAACGTCGGCCCGCGACCCGGTGCTGCGCGGCGAGTGGCTCGCGCCGGGAGCGCTCGTCTGTGCCATGGGCGCCAACGATCGGCGCAAGCGCGAGCTCGACAACGTCGTGCTCGAGCGCGCCTCCTTCGTCTGCTGCGACTCGAAGGAGCAGGCCCGCCTCGAGTCAGGCGACTTGATCGAGCCGATCGACAGTGGAGTTCTCGACTGGCTCGAGGTTCACGAGTTGCAGGATGTCATCGTCGGCGAGGTACGCGGACGTTCCTCGGACGATGACATCGTCGTGTTCAAGTCGAACGGACTCGCGGCATGGGACGTTGCCGCGGCCGTAGCGGTCGTCGAGCGCGCACGAGAGCGAAATGTCGGCGTCGAACTCTGACTCAGCGAACGAGCGACTCGCGCGCGCTCTCAACGGTGTCGTCACCGACGGCGCGGATGATGTCGGGGCGGTCGAGCAGCCGGTTGCGCTGCTGCACCGTCAGGCGGTTGCGGACATAGGGATCCTCGAGGATCTCGTCCAGGGTGCGGCCGCGCTCGTGTTCGCGGATCACGTACGCCGCGACTCGGTCTTCCTGCGAGGACCGGGTGAACAGGAACGAGAACGGGTTGCGCAGAACGCTCGCCAGCTTCAGCCCCACGAGCGTATTCTTGCCTAATGAGGAGGAGGTCAGGGGACGGTCGGTTCGCCGAGCGGGTTCTGACCGGGGTTGACGACGCCGGGCGGGAGGAACGCGTGGTCGTCTGGATCGAGCGGAAGCCCGGTGCGCTCTGGGCCGTCGGCCGCGCCGTGAACCCTCAGCACAGGTCGTCGGACGAGCCCCGGGCCGACGATTACGTCTTCGAGGGCTACGAGCTCGAGGACGCGCTGGAACAGGCGAACGCCGTGCTCGAGGACGATTGCGAGGTGCTCGAGCGCGATGGACGGCCCGCGAAGGTGAGGCCGTTCGTCCGGAAGGAGGTCCTGGGGCCGCTCGAGCGGTGGTTCTTCGGACGCGGATCGTCCGAGAGCGGCTCTAACTCTCGGGCCATTTGAGATCCGCGTTGGGGATCGGGTCCCCGTGCGGATCATGGGTCGGAAAACCGAGCGCCTTGTCGATCCGCGCCTCGAGCTCCTCGCTGAGCGCATGCTCGAGCCGAGCTGCTTCCTGGTGCACGTCGGCGACGTCGACGCCAGGGTCTGCGCGAGATAGAGCTCGAGCAGGCGGTGGTGCCGGATCACCTCCAGTGCTACGCGCTCGCCTGAATCCGTCAGCGTCACACCGCGGTATCGCTCGTGGTGTGCGAGATCGAGTGCATCGAGCTTCTTCACCATCGCGCTGGCAGATGCGTTCGACACATCGAGCTTGCGCGCGAGCGCGGTCACCGAGGCCTGGCCGCTCTCGGAGTGCAGCTTGTAGATCTCGCGCAGGTAGTGCTGAATCGACTCGCTGAGCGGCTCGCTCACCGGCCCAGTGTAGGTAGCTTCCCGCCGGTGCTCCACGCATGTTGATCCGCCTCGGACACAGCCCGGACCCGGACGACGCGTTCATGTTCTGGGCACTCGCGGCCGGCGTGATCGACACGCGCGGCTTCGAGTTCGAGCACGTGATGCAGGACATCAACACGCTCAGTGAGTGGGCGCTGGAGGGAAAGCTCGAGACGACCGCGATGTCGCTTGCGACGTATCCACTCGTCCAGGACAAGTACGTGCTGCTGCCGCACGGCGCTTCGATGGGATCGGGCTACGGGCCTGTCGTCGTCGGTCGGCGCGTGTTCTCGCGCGACCAGCTGCGCGAGACGGAGACCGTGGTGCCCGGCGAGCGGACGACGGCGTTCCTGACGTTGAACCTCTATCTCGACGGCCCATTTCCGTATCGCGTGCTGCCGTTCGACGAGATCCTCGACGAGGTGAAGGACGGACGCGCACAGGCGGGATTGATCATCCACGAGGGTCAGCTGACATACGCGCGGGAGGGTCTGCAGAAGTCCGTCGACCTCGGGGAGTGGTGGCTCCTCGAGACCGGACTTCCGTTGCCGCTGGGTGTGAACGTGGCGCGGCGCGACCTCGGGCCCGAGCGGCTGCGGGACCTCTCCGAGGTGCTCCGCGAGTCGATCCGGGCCGGGCTCGAGCACCGCGAAGAGGCGATGCGGTACGCGCTCCGGTTCGGCCGTGGGCTCGACCTCGGGTTGGCCGACCGGTTCGTCGGCATGTACGTGAACGAGCTGACCGAGGACTACGGGGACGAAGGCGAGCAGGCGGTTCGGGAGCTGCTCCGTCGGGCCGAGCAACTCGGGATGTACGAGCAGCCCGTACGCGTCGAGTTCGTGTAGCGCTAGCCGATCCGAATCGAGTCGACCGACCTCCGAAACGCCCGTTCGTTCACGGACCATGCATCGGGGCCGGCCGCGTAGGTCACGCCGTACTCGCTCCCGCCGCGGACCATCATGATCAGGAGCGTCCGTATCTCGAGCCGCCTCCCGCGGTAGACGTAGGCGAGGTCGAACCGCACCTCGGCTGCCGGTCCTTTGGCTACGCGCACGCGCCGCCGGTCGAGCAGGCGGTAGCCCGGCAGGCGGCCGTGCTCGGCCAGCACGCGGCGTTCGAAAGCGGGCAGCGTCTCCGCATCGGGCGCGGCGAACACGAAGACGTTGATCGAGCCCGAATCGCTTTGCTTCGATCGCGGTGCGAGGGCAAGCAGCTTCACGGGATTCGACGGGTGCTCGAGAGCCCGGAGCTGCGCACCGAGCTCCGGATTCTCGCGCTCGATCTGGCGCAGCTCGGGTCTCTTCAAGTGCTCGCCTGCGCTCACGACTCGCCACGTTCGAGGCACGAGAAGGGAGACGCCGCCGCCGGAGGCGCGCTTCATGTCTGCGTGCGAGCCGCAGGCGCACAGCGCGAGCGTCGACACGGCAACGACTGCGATGCGCATCTTCGGGAGGATAGGCAGGGGTTACTACACTGGCGCCCGTGCCGCGCGCTGTCGTGCTGTCGGCAGTTCGGACCCCTGTCGGCCGCTACGGCGGCGCGCTTTCGGCCGTGCGTTCGGACGATCTCGCTGCGACGGCCATCGCGGCGGCGGTCGAGCGCGCAGGCGTCGACCCGGCGGAGATCGAGGACGTCTATTTCGGCTGCGCGAACCAGGCGGGCGAGGACAATCGCAACGTCGCGCGCATGGCGGCGCTGCTCGCAGGGCTTCCTGAGTCCGTCGCGGGCGTGACGATGAACCGGCTCTGCGCTTCAGGGCTTGCCGCAGTCGTCTCGGCTTGCCACGCCGTCGCCGCCGGGGACGGAGACGTGTTCGTCGCAGGCGGCGTCGAGTCGATGTCCCGCGCGCCGCTCGTCATCGCGAAGCCGGACAGGGCGTTCCCGCGCGGAGACCAGACCGTCTACGACACGACGCTCGGCTGGCGCTTTCCGAACCCGCGCCTGGAGCAGATGTTCCCGCTCGAGACGATGGGTGAGACGGGCGAGAACGTGGCCGAGCGCTGGAACGTATCGCGCGAGGATCAGGACGCGTTCGCTGTGGAGTCCCAACGACGTTGGGCCGCCGCAGCCGAAGCGGGCAGGTTCGACGGCGAGCTCGTTCACGTCGGCGACGTCACGCGCGACGAACACCCGCGCCCGGAGACAAGCCGCGAGAAGCTCGCAACGTTGAAGCCCGCGTTCCGCGACGGCGGTAGCGTGACCGCCGGCAACTCGTCCGGCATCAACGACGGCGCCGCGGCGCTCGTCATCGCGTCCGCGGCGAAAGCGCGACAGCTCGAGACAGAGCCGCTCGGCGAGTTCGTCGGAAGCGCTGTCGCGGGAGTCGACCCGCGCGTCATGGGCATCGGGCCGGTGCCGGCTGTTCGGAAGCTGCTGGCGCGGACGGGTGTCGACGTCGCCGAGATCGACCTCGTCGAGCTGAACGAGGCGTTCGCATCCCAGTCGCTCGTCGTGATCCGCGAGCTCGGGCTCGATTCCGGGAAGGTGAACGTCAACGGCGGCGCGATCGCGATCGGCCATCCGCTGGGGATGAGCGGCGCCCGGCTTGTCGTCACGCTTCTGCACGAGCTGCGCCGGCGCGGCGGGCGCTACGGTCTGGCGACCCTCTGCGTCGGCGTCGGCCAGGGTCAGGCCGCGTTGTTCAAGGCGCCCAGCGCGTAACGGTCAGGCACAGCGCCACGTTCGAGGCCAGAGCGAGCGCGACAACCGGACGCGTGCGCAGCCAGGAAGGCCCCTCCGCCGGCACCCAGAGCAGCGGGAAGGCGAACAACGCCTGCCGCCCGAAGCTCTGGACGCTGCCGGAGAGCAGCGAGAGGGCGAGGACGGCCGACGCGAACAGCGCCCAGACGCGATACGAGCGCCCCATCGTCCACAGGATCCCGGCCAGCGGCAGCACGAACGCGCACTGCGCCACCTGGACGGCCGTTGCGCCCGTGCGCGCGGCCAGCACGACCAGCGGAACGAGCAGCACATACGGCGCGAGCCAGGCTCTGCTGCGGAAGTGGCTCAGAGCCACGAACAAGGACAGCGCCAGGATCGCCACCCCGACGAGCAGCAGCGGGTGCTCGGAGATCCGGTCCCACCAATGGCCGAAGCTGGCCGTGCCGCGGTGCCAGTTCGACTGGGCCCGGGCGAAGGCGAAGGGCGAGCCGCTGCGGGCCCAGAAGTAGACGTGCACGGTTGCCGCCGCCGCAACCGGCGCCGCCGCAACCCACCGCGCCCGCGACACGGCGACCAGCGGGATCGCGAGCAGGAACGCAGGCGGTCGGGCGACGGCTGCGACGACGGCGAGCCCTGCCGCCGCTGCCGACTTCCCGCGCGCCGCGAGGACGCAGGCCCAGGCGCCGCATGCCACTGCCAGTGCGTCGGGATAGGCGAGCGCGAGGACGAACGAGCCGGGCCAACAAGCGAGGGTCAGGGCGATCCGCAACCGCCGGCCGCTGGGGCTCGCGGCAGCGATCCCGCCGAACGCCGCGAGTGTCGCGAGCACCACGACCAACTCCGGGACGACCCAGTCCGAAAGCGGCCGCGCCGCCCAGAGCAGCGCCGGCCAGAGCGGAAAGAACGCGTACGTCGGGTCGACGTGATCCGCGGTGTACCAGTGATGCGCGACGTAGCGATAGAGGTCGTAGTCCCACGACCAGAGCGGCCAGAGCACGCCTCCGACCCTCCCGTGGGGAGGCCCGATCGCGCCGGTCGCGCGTCCGATCGCGAGCGTGACGACGATGCCGATCGCCCACGCGCACCAAATTCGGACGACGGGCGCGCTAGCCTGAGACCCGGTGCGGTTGCGCATCTTCCTTGGTCTTGTCGCGTGCGTTGCCTGCGTTCTGCCTGCGGCAGCGGCACCGCAGCCGGCGCGCCGCGTCGCCATCTTCTTCTATCCGTGGTACGAGACGCCCGGACACGACGGTGCCTGGCGGCACTGGACGCAGAACGGCGCGCGCCCACCGGCGATGATCGCGTCCAACTACTACCCCGCGCGCGGCGTCTACTCGAGCGCGGACCCGAACGTGTTGCGCGCGCAGATGGGCGACATCGCCCGAGCCGGGGTCGACGAGGTCGTCATCTCGTGGTGGGGGCGCGGCTCGCCCGAGGACGTACTCCTGCCGCTGGTGGTGAAGTCCGCGCACGCCCGCGGGCTCGACGTCGGGCTGCACCTGGAGCCGTATCCGCACCGGACTGCAGCGAGCGCGTTGAAGGATCTTCGCTATTTCCAGCAGCTCGGAGTGCGCGACGTCTTCGTCTACGAGGCGGCGCTCGTGCCCGCGGAGGACTGGGCGCAGGCGCTCGAGTCGATCGACGGACTGCGTGTGTTCGCGCACACGCACCTCGTCGGCTGGGCGCTGCGCGCGGGCTTCGGTGGGATCTACACCTACACGAACGCCGATCCGGACGACTTCAAGCGTGTCTGCGCGCAGGCCCGCGCAGCGCATCTTCTCTGCGCGCCGACCGTGTCGCCGGGGTTCGACGCTCGTCGGGCGTCCCACATCTATCGCGTGCAGCCGCGTCGCGACGGCGCGACGTACGACACACGCTGGCGTGCCGCCGTGTGCGCACGGGCCGACCTCATGACGATTGCCAGCTACAACGAGTGGCACGAGGGAACGCAGATCGAGCCGGCGAGCGCCGCGCCGCCGGGGGCTCGTGGAACGTACCGGACGTACGACGGCGCCTACGATCTGCACGGTCGCGCCGCGGAACGGGCGTACCTGACACGCACGAAGTACTGGGTTCAGCGCTACCGTGCCGGCCGCGGCTGCGCAAGGTAGCCCGGGACCGCCCGCCGTTCACATCGTCGGCGGCGCGGCTCAGCCGCGCCGAGCGCCGCAGGCGCGCCCCGAGCGCGAGCGAAGCGAAGCGAGGGACAAATCAGCTAACTAATCGGGGGCCGCACGTAGATCACGCCCTCGTGCTTGATCGGCACGAACGGGGCGCCGAGCGACATGATCATCCCCTCGACCCGGCTGTAGATCTCGCCGTCGTCGCCGGACTGCACCTTGATCTCGACCTCGCCGATCGGCTGCGCCTCGAGCCCGGCTTCGCGCAGCTCCGCAAGCAGGCGGTCGCGGTCGGGGATGCGTGCAGCCTGGATCGGGATGTTGTCCGCCACCGAGGCCGACTCTATATCGTCCGCGCCGATGACGACCGCGACGATCGAGTACGGCCTCTGGATCAACGGAGAAGAGTCGGAAGCCGCAGAGAACCGTGAGCTCACGGAGCCGGCGACGGGGAACGCCCTCGGCCGCGCGGCACTTGCATCCAAGTCGGATGTCGACCGCGCCGTCGAGGCGGCGCGCACCGCGCTGGACGGCCCCTGGGCGAAGACTCCGCCCAACGAACGCTCACGCCTGCTGCACGCCCTCGCCGACGCGATCGCGTCCAACCGCAAGGAGCTGACCGAGCTCGAGGTCCGCAACGTCGGCAAGGCGATCTCGTCCGTGAAGGCCGAGGTCTCCCAGGCGCTCGAGAACTTCCGCTTCTACGCGTCGGCGATCGCCTCGATCGCCGGGCGCTCGAATCCGATCGGCGGCTCCCTGCTGTTCTACTCGCTCAAGGAACCGGTCGGTGTCTGCGGCCAGATCGTTCCCTGGAACTATCCGCTGATGATGGCGACATGGAAGCTGGCCCCGGCTCTGGCCGCCGGCTGCACCGTCGTTCTGAAGCCGGATCCAGCCACGCCGCTCACGGCGCTTCGCGTCGCGCAACTCGCCGGGGAGGTCGGAATCCCGCCAGGCGTCGTCAACGTCGTCCCCGGCGACGGGCCGACGACGGGCGCGTACCTCGTCTCCCATCCAGGCATCGACAAGGTCGCGTTCACCGGCTCGACGCAGACCGGTGCGGAGATCATGCGGCTCGCGGCCTCGCCGCTGAAGCGCGTGACGCTCGAGCTCGGCGGGAAATCGCCGAACCTGATCTTTGCGGACGCGAACCTCGAGGACGCGGTTCCCTCGAGCGTATGGTCGATCTACTACAGCGCCGGGCAGTCATGCGAGGCGCGCTCGCGCGTGCTCGTCGAGTCCTCGATCTACGACGACGTGGTGCAGCAGTTCGCGGATGCTGCGGGCCGGCTCAGGGTCGGCGATCCACTCGAAGCCGAGACGCAGATGGGATCCCTGATCTCGGACACCCACCGGCAGAAGGTGCATGCATTCGTCGAGCAGGGGCGCGAGGAAGGCGCCGAGCTCGTGCGCGGGGGCGAGCTCGAGAACGGCAAGGGCGCTTTCTATCCGCCGACCGTGCTCGCCAAGGTCGACAGTCGGATGACGGTCGCGCAGGAAGAGATCTTCGGGCCCGTCGTCACGATCATCCCGTTCGAGGACGAGAGGGACGCGATCCGGATCGCGAACGACTCCAAGTACGGTCTGTACGCGACCGTCTGGACCGGGGATCCGGCACGCGGCCACCGGCTCGCCGCGCGGATCAAATCGGGCTCGGTAGGGATCAACATGCCGTACACGGCGTTCCCGGGGATCCCGTTCGGCGGCTACAAGCAGTCGGGCTTCGGCCGCGAGCTCGGCTTGGAGACGCTCGAGCTGTACCTCGAGACGAAGTCCGTGCTCGTCTCGACGGGCGCGAAGCCGTACAACCCGTTCGGTCTGTGACGCGCGAGCCGCGCATGTCGCGGCCGCAGAACGCCCCCTTCGCTCCTACTACTTCTTCAGCGTGAGGGCAGCTCCCGCCGCGAGCAACAGCACGCCGGCGACCCGCTCCCAGGTGATCCCGATCCGGTCGAGCCCAAAGAGCGCGAAGCGGTCGACCACCACCGCGGTCGCGAGGTTGCCGGCGGTGATGATGCCGATCGTCGCAGTGGTGCCGATCCGGGGCGCGGCGAACGTGATCCCGACGACGATCAGCGCTCCGCACGCTGCAGCGCTCCAGAGCCAGACCGGCTGCCGCGCCGCGTCGCCGTAGCCGGCCAGGCTGCGCCGCCCGACGACGAGGAGCGCGGCGGCAATCGCTGCGGTGACGAGCGTCGCGAACGCGAACGCCTCGAGCGTGCCGACGCGCTCCCCGAACCTCCCCATCACCGCGGCTTGCATCGCGCCTGCGACGCCCCCGGCGACGACGAGCGCGACCGCCAAGCCGGTCACGTAGGCATCGTCACCGACTCGTCGCTCTGGAAGAGCGAGAACGGATTTCCTTCCGTGTCCTTGCAGCGCGCGAACCAGCCGACGTGCGGGATCGGCTCCTTGTCCTCCGCCTCGCCACCGAGCTCGCGCACTTTTGCGAGGTCCGCATCGATGTCGTCGCTGCCGAGGTAGATGATCGGTCCCTGCATGCCGTCGCCGGGGTACACGGCACCGCCCCAGCCGTCGTCCTGAAACATCCGGTAGTCCATCCCGGGCATGCCGGCGTCCTCTATCGACCAGCCGCCGATCCCTTCCCAGAACTTCTCCGCCCGGTCCGCGTCCTGCGCGGGAAACTCGACATGCACGACCTTCTTGCCCATCACTCCTCCTTTCGAGCCGACGCTATACGCTCAGCCTTCTTCGACGAAAGGGGAACCGGATTGGTTCGCGCGATCGTGCTGTACGACGAGGAGCCCGAGGCGGAGCGCTACGCGCAGCACGCGGAGCTGTGCCGGAAGGTACCCGGCGCGGCGTTCCGGCACGGCCGCGTGTTCGGCGCGCCGATGGGCGAGCCGAAGTACCGCTACTACGCGGAGTGGGAGTGGCCCGACATGGATTCCTTCAAGTCGGCGGCGCGCAGTGACGAGTTCATGGCGACGGGCAAGGACGCCATGGAGATGGGCGGCCGCTTCACCGTGATGTTCGCCGACGTGGAGTGACCGAGCCCTTTGCACCGAGGCCGCTGAGCCCGGACGAGCTCGGCTTCGAGTCGATCGTGTACGAGAAAGCGCCGCCGCGCGCGACGATCACGCTCAACAGGCCGGACGTCCTGAACGCGTTCGACTTCCACATGCTGCGTGAGCTCGGGCGCGCCTGCGAAGACGCTTCCTGGGACGACGACGTTCGCGTGCTCGTGATCACGGGCGCGGGGCGTGCGTTCTGTGTCGGCGCCGACCTGCGAGCCTGGGGCGAGGACCTGCTCGGCAACTCGAAGGAATACTGGAAGTGGTTCGGCGCCTTCGAGGAGATGCACGACCGCCTGCGCAAGATCGGCAAGCCGACGATCGCGCGCATCAACGGGATCTGCGTCGGCGGCGGCAACGAGCTGCAGATGGCATGCGACCTGTCCGTGATCGCCGAGGACGCGTTCATCCGCCACGTCGGACTCGAGCACGGCTCGGTGCCGGCCGGCGGCGCAACGCAGTGGCTTGCGCTCATGGTCGGCGAGCGGCGCGCGCGCGAGATCGTCCTGCTCTGCGAGGAGGTTCCCGCGCGCACGGCCGAGGACTGGGGACTCGTCAACAAGGCCGTCGCGTTGCACGAGCTGGACGGCGTGGTCGACCGCTGGGTCGACTCGCTGGTTCGCAAGCTCCCGGAGACGACGCGCTACGCCAAGACGCAGCTCAACGTGTGGCGCGACTTCGCGTGGAACCAGACGATCGGGCATGCACGCGACTGGCTCGCGATGTCGATGCTCGGCGACGAGGCGCAGGGAGCCGTCCGCGCCTTCTTGGAGAGCCGTGAGCGAACCCCTGGTAACGACTGAGCGCGACGGCGCGATCGCCGTTGTCCTGCTCAACCGGCCTCAGCAGCTGAACGCGCTCTCCGGTCCGCTGATGGACGAGCTCGTGTCGGCGTTGCACGCCCTCGACGAGGACGGCGCGATTCGCTGCATCGTCGTCGGTGGCAACGAGCGCGCGTTCGCCGCCGGCGCCGACATCGGTGAGCTCGCGGATGCGACGCCGGTCGACCTCTACGAGAACCGGCGCATCGACCAGTGGGACGCGATCCGCGCGTTGCGCACGCCGCTCGTCGCCGCGGTGTCCGGTTACTGCCTCGGCGGCGGCTGCGAGCTCGCGATGGCGTGCGATCTGATCGTCGCCTCCGAGACGGCGCGCTTCGGGCAGCCGGAGATCAACCTCGGCGTGCTTCCCGGTGCCGGCGGCACCCAGCGGCTGACGCGGGCGGTCGGCAAGGCCGTTGCGATGGACGTGATCCTGAGCGGGCGCTTCCTCACTGCGGACGAGGCCCTGCGCGCCGGCCTGGTCGCGCGCGTCGTCGCGGCGGAGGCGTGGCTCGACGAGGCAAAGCGCGTGGCGAGGGCGATCGCGGAGAAGAGCCCGGTCTCCGTCCGGCTCGCGAAGGAGGCGATCGACCAGGCCTTCGAGGCGCCGCTCTCGGCCGGCCTCGAGTACGAGCGCCGGGCATTCGCTCTCGCCCGTGCGTCGGAGGACGCGACCGAGGGCCTGACGGCGTTCGTCGAGAAGCGCGATCCTGATTTCAAGGGTCGCTGAGCCGGTCACGGCGTACACTCGGATGATGGTCGACCTCCCGAACGGGACGGTCACGCTGCTCTTCACCGACGTGGAGGGATCGACCCAACTCCTTCGCCGGTTGGGCGAGCGGTACGGCCAAGCGCTCGCGAGACAGCGAAGCATCTTGCGGGCGGCAGTCGAGGATGCAGGCGGCCGGGAGATCGACTGTCGCGGCGACGAGCTCTTCGCAGCGTTTCCGCGTGCGCGGACCGCGGTCGACGCTGCGATTGCAGCTCAGCGCGCGCTCTCGGCAGAAGTGTGGCCGGACAATGCGATCCTGAAGGTGCGCATGGGCCTGCACACAGGGGAGCCCGCGCTTCAAGACGACGGCTACCTCGGCTTCGACGTTCACCGTGCGGCACGCATCGGTGCCGCCGCGCACGGAGGCCAGGTGCTCGTCTCGAACACGACGCGCGAGCTCGCCGCGCGTGATCCATCAGAGTTCCGCGACCTCGGTGAATACGAGCTGAAGGATCTTCCCGCCCCCGAGCGGTTGTTTCAGGTCGTGATCGCCGGGCTGCCCGCGGATTTTCCACCGCCGAAGACGGCAGGCGCGAGCGCGGCGGCCGGACGCGAGCGCGAGCTCGCCGCGGCGGCACGAACGGCACTCGCCGGCCCGCGCCGCCTTTTCGAGCGACTGCGACCGCGGCGGAATCGTGGCTTCGCGGACCTCGGCTGGGACATACGCGCGTTGATCTCGACCGTGCCCTCCGGGGATCGCGACGTCTACTCAGGGCTGGCACGCGATCTGTTCGACGCTGCCCGCGCTGCGGCTGATGCGGACGCCGCGCTCGATGTCGTGGACCGAAAGCGACTCGTGGAGCGTTTGCGCGCGCAGCGCGAGCTGTCGGTGGTCTCGAAAGCCGCTGAGCGCGACGCGGGCGTTACGGAGCGGCGGATCGCAGCGCTCGATGCGCTCGGCGAGTGTCGGGCACGAGCCGAGGGCGTCGCGGCCGATGTTCGGACCACGGTCCGCGCGCGGCCGTCGCCAGGGGATCTCGCCGCACTCGGTCTACGGCTCCGACCCGTGATCGAGGATCTGAACGAGGCGCTCGATGTCGCTCGTCGCGAACTCGACGCTGTGAGCGCGCGGCTTCGACGCACGCGTCATCGAGGAGTCTTTCGCGTGGGCGAACGATTCGTCGTTCCGTTTGACGACGAGTTGGGCGCAGAACGGCGGCGCGAATTCTCGACTCTCGCCGAAGCCGTGGCATTCCGGCGGGCAGTCAGAATCGGCGAGCGGGCAGAGGCGATGTCTTCACAGCTCGAATCCGTCGAGCAGGAGGCGACACACTTCAGCGGGTACGCGACGTCCTGGGAGGTTTCCGACCACGCCAATCAGCGCCGTCGCTAGACGTCAGGAGACGGCAAGCTCGACAGGCTCGAGGTCGATCGCCAGCTCGCGACCGCCGCGCACCACGTCGAAGCGCACGGATTCGCCGATCAGGTCGCCGATCATCAGCCGCTGCAGTTGCTCGACCCTCTGAATCGGCTCGCCGTTGACGGCGACGATCAGGTCCTCCGTGCGCAGGCCCGCGAGCGCCGCGGGGCTTCCCGCGACCACGTCGACCACTTCGACGCCGCGGGGGCGGCCAAGCGTCCGGGCGAGCCGCGGCGGCAGCGGCCGCTCGCCGCCGGCGATACCGACGTATGCGCGGCGGAACCGTCCCTCGGTCATGAGCGCGCCGATGATCTTGCGCGTTGCGGAGTTGATCGGCACGGCCAGGCCGAGCCCGATCCCCGCGACGGCCGTGTTGATCCCGACGACGCGCCCGAGGCCGTCGGCGAGGGCGCCGCCGGAGTTGCCCGGGTTCAGGGCCGCGTCCGTCTGGATCACGTTGTCGACGATGCGTCCGCCCGCTGTCGGGAGTGACCTGCCGAGGAACGAGACGACACCAGTCGTCACCGACCCGGCGAAGCCGTGCGGATTGCCGATCGCCACGACGAGCTGTCCGACGCGCAGGCGCGCGGCGTCGCCGAGCTCGGCGGGCGCGAGACCATCTCCGTGCGCACGCAGGACGGCAAGATCGGACATCGGATCCGCCCCGACGACCTCGGCGCCGAACTCCCGCCCGTCCGTGAAGGATGCGTGCACGCGCCGTGCACGACCAACCACGTGGGCGGACGTCAGCATGAAGCCGTCGGGCGTGATCACAACACCGCTGCCGGCACCGCGGCCGACGCGCAGCGAGGCGACCGACGGCGACAGCCTCTCGGCCACGTGTACGACTGCTTGTGAGTAGGCATCGAAGGCCTCCTCGTCAGGCAGTTGATCGGAGATGAACCTGACCTCGTCGATCAACTGAAGGTACCTGCGCCCGGCCGGTCTGCGACGATCGGCGCCGTGCCGCTCGAGGTCAGCGCGGTCGACTACCACACGGGCGGCGAGCCCTTCCGGATCGTGACCGGCGGCGCCGCGCCGCTGCGCGGAAACACAATCCTGGCCAAACGCCGCGACGCCGCCGAGCGATTCGATCACGTTCGACGGCTGCTCGTCAACGAGCCTCGGGGACACGCGGACATGTACGGCTGCTTCGTCACCGAGCCAGAGGACGACGCGGCCGACCTCGGCGTCGTGTTCTTCCACAACGCCGGCTACTCCACCGCCTGCGGGCATGGGACGATCGCGCTCGTCACCTGGGCGCTCGAGAGCGGCATCCTGCCGATGCGCGAACCCCAGACGCGGGTCGTCGTCGACGTCCCGAGCGGCCGGCTCGAGACCGTGGCGCGCGTCGAGGAGGGCCGCGTCCGTTCGGTGCGGTTCCGCAACGTTCCGTCGTTCGTGTGGGCGACGGGTTTGCGCGCCGCCGGGCGTGAGGTTGACGTCGCCTTCGGCGGTGCCTTCTACGCCGCGCTCGAGGACCGGGTCGACGCGGTTGAGCTGCCGCGGCTGATCGCGCTCGGACGCGAGCTGAAGGTCGAAATCGAGTCGGCCCACGAGCTGGTGCACCCGGTCGAGCCCGAGCTGCGCGACCTCTACGGCGTGATCTTCTTCCAGCGCGAGGCGGAGCGTACGCAGCGCAACGTCACCGTCTTCGCGGACGGTGAGGTCGATCGCTCGCCCTGCGGAAGCGGGACGTCGGCGCGCCTGGCGCTGCTCGACGCCTCGGGCGAGCTTCCGCGCGGTGAGGAGCTGCGTCACCTGAGCATCGTGGGGAGCGAGTTCCGGGGACGTGTCGTCGGAGACGCGGACGTCGCAGGTCGCCCCGCTGTCGTCACCGAGGTCGAGGGAACGGCGCACCGAACCGGGGACCATCAGTTCGTCCTCGACGACGACGACGAGCTCGGAACCGGCTTCGTCCTGCGCTAGGTCGTAGAGTCACGATCCGTGGCAGAGGTCGAGACCAGCCGGCATGGCGCCGTCCTCACGATCACGCTCAACCGGCCGGACGTGCTCAACGCGCTCAACGCCGCGATGCACAAGGGGCTCGCCGCGGCACTGAAGGACGCCCGCGACTCCGAAGTCCGCGCCGTCGTCATCACGGGCGCCGGGCGTGGGTTCTGCGTCGGCCAGGATCTCACCGAGTTCCGCGAGGCCGCCGGCGACATCGCCGAGCGGCTGCGCTCGACCTACCACCCGAACGTGCTCGCGATCCGGCGGCTCGAGAAGCCCGTGCTTGCCGCGGTGAACGGGCCCGCTGCAGGCGCGGGAATGTCTTTCGCGTGCGCATGCGACCTGCGGATCGCCGCCGCGGGTGCGAGCTTCGTGCCGGCGTTCGTCAACATCGGCCTCGTACCCGACTCGGGCGGCACGTTCTTCGTCACACGCCTACTGGGCTATGCGCGGGCGTTCGAATGGCTCTGCAGCGGCCGCAAGCTGACTGCCGCCGAGGCGCACGCGTGGGGTTTGGTCTCCGAGGTCGTCGAAGACGACGCGCTGGCCGATCGCGCCGCGGAGCTCGCGGCCCAACTCGCGGCACTTCCGACGCGCGCGATCGGAATGACGAAGCGCCTGCTCGACCGGGCCCCGACCTCGACGCTCGACGAGCAGCTCGAGCGCGAGGCGCAGTCCCAGGCGGCGGCCACGCAGAGCGACGACTTCCGCGAAGGGGTTGCAGCCTTCTTGGAGAAACGCAAGCCGGAGTTCAAAGGGAGGTAGGCATGGACCAGGGCACCGTTCAAATGCATCCCATCCGGCTCGTCGTCACCGATGATCTGCAGCGCAGCCGGTTGACGGTCTTCTTCAGGTTGCTGCTCGCAATCCCGCACCTGATCGTCGTCTACGTCTGGGGCATCGTCGTCTTCCTCGCCGCGATCGTGAACTGGTTCGCGACACTGTTCGCAGGACGGTCGCCGCAAGCGCTGCACGACTTCATCACCTCGTTCCTCGTCTACCAGACGAGGGTCACGGCGTACCTCTATCTGCTCGCCGAGCCATGGCCGCCGTTCGGCTCGAGCGGCGAGTACCCCGTCGATCTCCAAGTTGACGGCCCGCGCGCGCAGAACCGGTTGACCGTGGCCTTCCGTCTGATCCTCGCGATTCCGGCGCTCATCCTGGCCAGCGTCTTCCGGACCCTGAACCAGGTACTCGCCTTCGTGAGCTGGTTCTACGCGCTCGCGACCGGGCACATCAGCGAAGGGATCCGCAGCCTCGGCGCGTACTGCCTGCGCTACGAGCAGCAGACGTACGGGTACCTACTCCTGGTCACCCAGCGCTACCCGAGCCTGAGCGGCGCGCCGACCGCATGACCCATCCGGTCCGTTTTCGCGTCGACGACGACCTGCGCCGCTCGCGGCTGACGGTCTTCTTCCGGCTGCTGCTGGCCCTTCCGCACCTCGTCTGGCTCCTGCTCTGGACGTACGCGATGTTCCTGCTGATCGTCTTCCAGTGGTTCGCGACGTTGTTCGCGGGGCGGATGGAGACCGACGTGCACTCGTTCCTCGGTCGATACGTCCGCTACTACGTGCATGTGTACGCGTATCTGCATCTGCTCGCGAACCCCTTTCCCAGGTTCAGCGGCCGCGCCGGTACGTATCCCGTCGACGTCGAGCTCGATCCGCCCGAGCCTCAGAACCGCTGGACGATCGCGTTCCGCATCGTTCTCGTCATACCCGCGTACATCTTCGCGACCGTTCTCGGAACGGTCCTGCAGGTCGTCGCGTTTCTCGGCTGGTTCGCGTCCCTTGCGCTCGGACGGATGCCGAAGGGCCTTCGCGACCTCGGCGCCTACTGCCTGCGTTACCAGACGCAGATGTACGCGTACTTGATGCTGCTGACGCAGAGGTACCCGTCACTCGCCGGAGGCGCGAGCGGCGTGGAGGCGCCTGCTGCCTTGCCCACGGAATATCCGCGGGAGGGCTAGAGCTTCGCGAGGATCTCGTCGTGCTCGGGAAAGCGGCCCTCGCGCTGCTTCGAGAAGAGCACCGCGCCGTCGAGCACGACGTCGAACTGCGAGCGGTCTCCTTCTGCGATCTGCGCATCGTGCTCCGTACTCGCGTTGATCTCGGCCGCGAGACTCGCGGCCCGCCGGTCGTAGCCCGCTCAGACGGGGCAGTACAGGATGCGGATCGTCGCCACGCGCGCAGCTTATCTTTCGGATCAGCTGTGCCTGAGCGCCACGAGGACGGCGCGCTCGTCGCCGCCCTTGACGTTCCCCTCCTCGACCATGCCGATTCCGCGGACGTAGAGCTTGTGGTCGACGACACCCGGCTCGAGCGGCGTCCACTCCTTCGTCAGCAGCGCACGCTTCGAAGCCGTGTACGGGACGCGAACGGTTGCAGACAGGCTGAGCACGCGGAAATGATCCTCGGCGTGGCCCTTGTAGTACTCCTGGCGGAAGGCCTGCCCGACCCGCGGATGTGCCGGCATGTAGATCCCCGCCCGCGCTCCGCCGACTCCGGCCTGCCACGAACCCTCCGTGCTCGTCACCCGGCCCTTCTTGTCGAGCTCGGCGGTTTCCTCGCCGAAGTACCAGACGTTCCCGTGAACGTCCTGGGCGTACCAGTCGGTCGTCCGTTCGGCGAGCCTCCCGCGAAGGTAGAGACGATCGGCGACGACGGTGCAATCCGCACCGCGGATCAGCTTCTTCCTGTTCGTGATCGTGAACACGTCTCGGGACGGTTGTCCGTCCTTGACGCCGCGGTAGACGAACGTCGTGCCCGGCTGGAGCGGGAACCACGGGTTGTCGATCCGTGTCGCCCATCGCTTCGCCGGAGGGTTCGCCGGCTCGGCAGGGGAGGCGCCGGCGGCCACTGCAAGCGGGAGGACCAGGATCAGCAGCAAAGCTCTGCGCACGACCCTAGACCTCTCCGCAGGCTGCGCAGAACGGGGTTCCGACCCGCCGTTCCGCGGCGCAGCGTGCGCACTCGGCGACGACGTCGCGGCCGCAGCCCTCGCAATGCGCGCCCCGTCCGCGAACCGGATACCCGCAGAACGGGCACTCGCCCTTGCGCACGCGACTGCGCGGAATGCGCCGCGCGAGGTAGCGCTGGAGTCCCCAGAACGCGAGGAGCGTCAGCGCGACCCCGGCAGCGGAAAGCACGAGCGGGCCGAGATCCTGCCAGCGAACGTAGTTGCCGATGTAGTCCACTGCCAGCACGAAGGCGAGGAGCGTTGCGGCCGCCACGGATGCCGAGGCGAGCGGCAGATAGCGCGAGCGCCGGAGGCGCGTGAACGTCCAGAACGACCCGCCCAGCGCAGCGAGGACGAAGACGAACCGGAGCAGGAACGTGTTGCGCTCGTCGCGCTGCCGGAGGGACTCTTGCGCGCGCGCCGCTCGGTCGTAGGCCGCACGCGCGGCGGGCTGCGCGGCGGTCGACGCCTGCTGAGCGCGCCGCAGCTCGGCCTCGGCTGCATGGAACTGTGCGTTCTCACTCTGGTATCTCGCGCCCAACCGGGCCGACGGCTGCCCCGCCTCGATCGCAGTCCGGTAAGCCTCGCGCGCGATCTCGAGCTGCCCGCGCTCTCGATCGACTGCGCGGCGGGACTCGAAGACCCGGCGCTGCGCAGCCTCGGCGCGGGCGATCCGCGCCTGCTCCGCCGCGGTGTACGCCGGCGGCGTGTAGCCGTGCCCGCGTTCGAGGCGGTCGTAGGCCCAAATCCCCCCGATCAGGAGGAAGACGGTCATCACGAGCGCCAGCAGCTTCTCGCCGCGCGTCGTCTGGATGTCGTCGAGCTCAACGTGAGTTGTCATGTCATCCCCCCTTCGTCTTCGTCCGCGGGCGGAGGTGCACCTCGAGCTCGCAGTCGAGCGCCTCGGCGATCCGCAGGAGCGTGTCGATCTTCGGCGGCCTGCCGCCCGACTCGAGCCGCGCGATCGACGACTGGGTCGTGCCGCAGAGCTCCGCGAGCTCTTTCTGCGACAGGCCGCGCGCCACGCGCTGCTCGGCGACCTCCTTCGCGATGCGGGCGAAGAACCAGCCGTCGTCGGCAGCGCCCGCGAGCCTGGCGCGCAGCCGTTCGAGTGGGTCTCTCCCCATAGCGGTCACGCTATAGAGCGTATAGCACGCTCGCTATTTTCTCAAACGTGGCTAGATCGTCTTGAACTGCTCGAACGGCTGGCGGCAGGCGTTGCAATAGCGGACGCTCCTGCACGGCGTCGGGCCGAAGAGGTTCTCGAGGGTCGTCTCCGTCGAGCCGCAGTAGGGACAGCGAAAGCCGTTGCGCTGCAACTCGACGAGCTGGAGCGGCTGCGCCGCGCGCGGCGCGGGCGGTGCGAAGCCGGACACGCGCAGCTTTTCGCGGCCCGCCGGCGTGATCTTGTCCGTCGACCACGAGTCGTCGGTGATCACGCGCACGTCGGGCTCGGCGCCGAGCCCCCGGACTTTCTCCGCCATCGCGTCGCGCATCACCTCGAGCGCGGGGCAGCCGAGGAATGTCGGCGTGAACTCGACATGTACGCGCCCCCCATCGACGCGGACGTCGCGGATCACGCCGAGGTCTACCAGTGAGATGACCGGGATCTCGGGATCGGGGATCTCCGCTAGCGCCGCCCACACCTTCTCCGCCGTTACACGGGGAGAAGGTGGACGCACTTCAGCGGGCTTACGGTTCGCGTTGGGTACCGGCGCGGAATCGGGCATTCGCCTCACCACGTCGCGCCGACGATGCTGCGCCGCACCATCGTCATCTCCTCCCAGAGCTCGCGCAGCTCGTCGCTGACTTCCCCACGGCCTCGTAACACTGTGGTTGGCAGTCGGAGTTGGGTTCGCTCGGCGAGTCGTCGCCGTAATCCTTCGTCCAGGACGGCGACTGCAGATGGCCAAAGCTCCTGGACCGCCGCCTCGAATCGCTCATTGCCACGCAGCCGGTCAGCCCACATCTGCGCGTGCAGGCGGTGGTACACCTCCTCGCGGTCCATCTTCGCGGCCAGGCCCGCGACCTCCTCGTCGTCGGATTCCTTCAGCGCCGCGAGGCGGATCTCGTCCGCGCACTCGTACAGCCAGTGGCGCGCGATCGTGTGCGCCCAGTCCATGCGCCGCTGCTGCACGAGCGGGGCCGAGCGATAGTCGGAAGGGTCGCGGTCGAACGCGAGCTCGTCGGCGGTCGTCCCGAGATCGCGCGCCGCGAGCTCGTACAGCGCGCGGGCGTGCCCGATCTCGTTCTGCGCGATCGACGAGAACGCGACGTCCTCCTCGAGCGAGGGCGCGATACCGGTCCACTCCGAGTCGCGCCAGCCCAGGATCAGCTCGTCGTCGGCGTACTCAATCAGCCGCTTTGCCCGCGCGCTCACTGGGCACGGGGGAAACCATGTTTCCCCCGTGTGCCCCCCTCTTCTTGTTCATGGGAGGTGTCTGGGACGGTGATCCTAGGGAGTCGCGGTTCACGGTTTGGCGTGGCGAAGGCGCCGGCGGAGCCGGCACCTTCGTCGTTCCCGCTCGGGTCGGCGGCTTCCGTGATCGCGTCCCCTGCTGAGCGAACTCAGGTCGCTGTGCCCGCGCGCTCACGCGCCTCCTTCAGCTTCGCCTTCAGCGAGTAGCCGTCCACCCGGTGGTACGTCTTGCCGAGCTCATCGAAGAACTCGTGCACCTCGCGGATCGCGTCGCGCGGGACGACCCAGAGCGCGACCGACTCCTGCCGGCGGCCGTACTGCTCGTGCGCGAAGGCCTGCGCGAACTCGCCGTTCGGCGCGTCGATCGATCCCGCGTGCGCGAACGCGGCGCCTCGCTTCTCCTGCCGAAAGACCTCGAAGATCATTACGCCGCTTCGGCGAGCACGACGGAGCGCACCCACTCCTCCTGCTCGAGGAACTTCCGGCGGAACTCAAGCCGCTCAGCGGTCTTCGGGCCGTGCCCCGTGACGACGTGCTTGAGCTCGTCCCAGTCGGGTTCCGTGTACTCCCAGACGCCCTCCTCGTTCTCGCGCAGCTTCGGGTCGGGCACGGTCAGCCCGAGCTCCCAGATCTGCGGGACGTAGCCGCCGAGGAACTGCTGCCGCGCCTCCTCGTTCCCCTGCGACTTGATCCGCCAGAAGACCATCGGATCGTCGTCCGCCGCGATCGGATTTCCGTGGAACTGCATCAGCGGCGGCCACCAGCGCGTCACGGCCTCCTGCACGAGCTCGCGCTGCTCGTCGGTGCCGTTCATCAACGTGAGGATGACGTCGCGCCCGTGGAGGATGTGGAAGGACTCCTCCCAGCAGATCTTCTTCATGATCCGGGCGTACGGCGCGTACGAGCATTTCAACAGCGCCTTCTGCGAGATGATCGCGGCCGCGTCGACGAGCCACGCGATCACGCCGACGTCGCCCCAGGTCTTCGTCGGGTAGTGGAACACGTTGTGGAACTTCGCCTTGCCGCTGATCAGGTCGCGCAGGGACTCCTCGCGCGGCTTGCCGAGATCTTCGACCACCCGGTAGATCAGCTGCGCGTGTCCGACCTCGTCCTGCACCTTGGCGGTCAGCGCAAGCTTTCGTTGCAGCGTCGGTGCGCGGAGGATCCACTCGCGTTCGGGAAGCACGCCCATCAGCTCGCTGTTGCCGTGCATCTCGATGAACTTGATCAGCTTGGCGCGGTACTCGTCCGGCATCCAGTCGGCCGTCTCGACCTGACCGCCGCCCTGGACGTACTCGACGAAGTCTTCCTGGGTCCGCGCGTCCATTCCCTACCGATCGGTAGGGTACCAGGATGAGCGCCAGGCGGCAGGAGCTGGCGCGCCAGGCGGCGCGGCTGTTCGCGGAGAAGGGCTTCCACGGGACCTCGATGGAGGACGTTGCGAGTGCGATCGGCGTCCAGAAGCCGTCCCTGTACGAGTACGTCTCCTCGAAGCAGGACCTGCTCTACGAGACGATGCGGGACGGGGCGCAGGCATTCCACGCAGCGCTCGACTCGATCGACGAGCGCCTGCCCGCGGTCGAGAAGCTGCGGCTCGCGCTGCGTGCCCACCTGCACGTGGTCGCCGAGCAACTCGACGTGGCGACGGTCTTCGTCCGCGAGTGGCGCTACCTCGAGGGTCCCCGCGGCGAGCAGTTCGTCGCCGAGCGGCGCCGCTACGAGGAGCGGATCCGCGATCTGTTCCGCGAAGGCGTCGAGCAGAGCGAGTTCCGCACCGACCTGGACGTGGCGACCGCGGCACTGCTCTTCCTCAGCGCGGCCAACTGGGCCTATACCTGGCTGCAAGCCGGGCGCGACACCGATCGACTCGCCGACCGCTTCTTCGATCTGCTCGTCGAAGGGATGCGCGGCTACGCCACCCCTTCCTGACTGATCCGTCAATCGGGTTTGGAAACCCGAACTCCCTGCAACAGAGGGAATTGCGTCCGCGCTCGCGCGGTTCGCATTGCCCAAACAGCTTCAGGGGGAGGGACAGATGACAGAAGGTCGGCCTCGGACGCCACGTCCGACCAAACCGGTGCTCGCGCTGCTCGTGTTGGCGTCCGTGCTCGTGTTGCCGCTCGCCGGCTCGCGCGCTGCAACCCCGAGCTCGGGATCGATCTCGGAAGCAAGCCCATCGGTGAGCTGGGCCGGTGACAACAAGACGCCGACCGCGAAGTCGTGCACGGGCCCGAGCGACCCGGCCTGCGACAACTTCAAGCTGACGATCGCTCCCCCCTCGTTCGCCTACCAGGTCGTGATCACGTTGGCGCCGATCGGCGACTACGACCTTTACGTGTACGGGCCCGACGGCGGCCAGATCGGCAGCTCCGGCAACGCGCCGGGCCAGACCGAGATCGTCGTGTTGACGAATCCGGCGGCCGGCACGTACACGGTCGGCGCGGCCCCGTTCGCCGCAGGTGCCGGTGTGCCGGGTGCGGTTCCGAGCTACACGGCGAGCGCGGCGATCCGCCGCCTCGGCAGCGATCCTGCGCTGCCCGCGAACGGCACCGAGCACTTCACGTACTCGAGCTCTCAGCCGCCGAAGGGCATGGGGGAGGATGCAGGCGAGCCGTCGATCGGCGTCAGCTGGCGGAGCGGCAACGCGATGTACCAGGCCGGCCTCGAGGCGTTGCGCGCCACGTTCGACGACTCCGTGTCACCGGCGAACGCGTCCTGGAAGGACGTCTCGTTCCTGACGGCGTCGACGGTCTCGCTCGATCCGATCGGCTTCATCGATCACCAGACCAACCGCTGGTTCTCGTCCCAGCTCTCAGGCACGACGAGCCTCACCGCGCTCACCGACGACGAAGGCAACTCGTGGACGCCGAGCGAGGGCGGCCCGGGGAACGGCGGTGTCGACCACCAGACGTACGGCGGCGGCCCGTACCACGCACCATTGAAAGGCACTCCGCTGTATCCGAACGCTGTCTACTACTGCTCGCAGGATCTCGTGGCGGCGCTGTGCGGCCGCTCCGACACCGGCGGCCTGACGTTCAACCCGGCGGTGCCCATCTACACGAGCGAGTGCGGCGGCCTGCACGGACACGTGAAGGTTGCGCCCGACGGCACGGTCTACGTTCCGAACCGTGGCTGCGGCGAGCACCAAGCGGTGATCGTCTCCGAGGACAACGGCCTCACCTGGGCGGTGCGACCGATCCCGAACTCCACGCCGGGCGACTGGGATCCGTCCGTCGGCATCGCCACGGACGGCACGGTGTACTTCGCGTACGACGACGGTGACGGACACGAGAAGGTCGCCGCGTCCCACGACCAAGGCAGGACCTGGGGTCCGTCGACCGACCTCGGCGCGCCGTTCGGCGTCAAGCACGCGGCGTTTCCTCGCGTCGGCGCCGGCGATCCCGATCGCGCGGCGGTCGCGTTCCTCGGTACCGACTACGCAGGCGGCGGCGCGTTCGACGACGATCCGTCGTGGCCGGGGGTCTGGTACCTGTACATCGCCGAGACGTTCGACGGCGGGACGACCTGGACCACGGTCAACGCGACGCCGAATGATCCTGTGCAGCGCGGCACGATTTGCATCCACGGCCTCGACTGCGTGAACGGCACGCGCAACCTGCTCGACTTCAACGGCTCCGACGTCGACAAGCAGGGGCGCTTCTACGTCGCGTACACGGACGGCTGCACAGGCGCCTGCGTTGCCGCCGGGCCGGGCAGCTTCACGTCGAAGGCGACGATCGCGCGGCAGGTGAGCGGCAAGCGGCTCTTTGCCGCTTCCGACACGTTCGGCGTGCCCGCCGCGCCCGGGCTGTACGCGAAGAGCACTGCCGGCGACCCGCCGTCGAACATCCTCTCGTGGCAGGAGCCGGACGACCACGGCTCCGCGATCACGAGCTACAGGATCTACCGCAGCGGCTCGCCGCTGGCGACCGTCGCCGGAGATCAGCGCGGCTACACAGACACGGCCGTGACGAGCGGAACGACCTACACGTACCAGCTCTCGGCCGTGAACGCCGCGGGCGAAGGTCCGAAGAGCGCGCCGGTGACGCCGGTCGTCGTCGTCGCGCCGCCGCCGGCGGATCCGTGCACCGCTCCGGTGACGGTGCTCACCGACCCAACCGGTGACTCGACCGGCGGCGACCCTGCAAAGGACGTGCAGTCACTCTCGATCTACGAGCCGAGGTCGATCGGACTCGGCAAGCTCGAGTTCGACTTGAAGGTCGCCTCGCTCCAGACCGTTCCGGTGAACACGACCTGGCCCGTGCAGTTCTCGGCGGGCGGGGCCGATCACTGGGTGAAGATGGAGAGCGACGTGCTCGGGAACGTGACGTTCGCCTACGGCGACGGCACGGGCTACGCCAACCCGCTCGCGACATCGCATCCCGCGGACGCAACGTCGAACTACACGCAGGACGGGACGATCCGCATCGTCGTACTGCGCAGCGCCTTCGGCCTCGACGCCGGCAGCCAGTTGACGCAGTTCCTGACGCGGATCAGCGTGCGCGGCGGCGCCGTCTCGCTGACGCCGGACAACATGCCCGACAGCCTCGCGCGCACGGGCATCTACACGGTGAAGGGCAATGAGAACTGCGCCGTACCGCAACCGGACCTGGCGGTCGGGGCGAACGACATCGGCACCTACCAGAGCGGTGGACGGGTGTACATCGCCACCACCGTGCACAACATCGGCACGAAGGATGCGACGGCCGTTCCGGTTCGCTTCGCCGTGGACGGCGTCCAGCTGTCGCAGTCGTCGATCCAGTCGATCGCCGCCGGATCGTTCGGCCGCGCGACGACCGTCTGGGACAGCCGTGGCAAGGCGAAGGGGACGCACACGATCACCGTCACGGCGGATCCGGCAAACGCGATCGCGGAGTCGAACGAAGGGAACAACGCCGCTTCGAGGACGGTGACCACGAAGTAGCGAAACCGGCAGAGGGCCGGCTCTGACGCCGGCCCTCTGCTTTCAGCCAATGACGCGCAAGAGACTGATCACCGGATCCCTCGCCGCGAGCCTGCTCGTGACCGTGCCGGTCATGCGCGCCGTCGCCGGCGAGACCGTGCGGCCGCTGCCGACCTGCGCTCAGCTCGGGACGTCGATTCCCAGGCCTGCCGCCGTCCCGCCGGCGTTCCCGGTCCCGCGCGGGACGCGATTCACGGAGGTGACGACGAGTGCTGCGGGCACGAAGCTCGCTCTGGGGTATGCGCCGCTCGGGCTGCGCGACGCAGCGTCTTGGTACCGGCGGCAGATCAAGGCCGCGGGCTACCGGCAGACCTCCGCCGACGCGGAGCTCGTCGAGGCGGAGGCGCGGTTCGCAGGCGAGGGGACGATCGGGCTCTGGCGCGTCAACGTGATCCGCGGCTGCGCGAACGCCGTGGTGCTCACGCTCGGCTTCGCGGGCCGCCCCGGCGCGGGCTCGGCGAAATCCTCGTGATTGATTCGTCAGTCAATTTCGACTGACCAGTCAATCTCCAAGTCGACTCGACCCGAGAAAAGGCGGATGTTTCGGCCCCGCGGCATTTTGGATATCTAACTCGCGATTCGCCCACGCCTCGGGTGGAGCGACACTTGCGAGCCCACAGGGGGAGGAACATGAGGATTCGGACGCTCCTGCCGCTCGGCGTACTCGCCGTCGCGGCCGTCGTCATGCTCGGGTCGTCCAGCGGTACCGCCGCCACGCCCTCGAGCGGAACCATCGGACCGACCGCGACGTCGGTGACGTGGCAAAGCCCGTTCTATGCGGCCGGCGCCACGGCGATCTCGACTGCAAACGCGTCGACCGGAACGAACCCTTGTCCGCCGCCGGAGGCGGATCCACTCAGTCTGGTTTGCGACCAGTTCAAGCTCACGGTTGGCGTTCCACCGACCTACTGGGACTCGAACTCGGGCGGGGTGCAAGTCAAGATCCAGTGGCCGAACGACGGCATCAGCGACTTCGATTTGTTCGTCTACAACGCCGACGGCAACGAGGTCGCGAAGGACGCCGGCGGGAGCGATCCCGAGCTGGCGTTCATCCCGAACGCGACCGGCGTCTACACCGTGGTCGTGATCCCCTTCAGCGTCGTCGCCACGCAGTTCACGGGTACCGCGACGTTCATCTCGACCGCCGGCGGCGGAGCCCTGCCGACGCGCAGCTCGGGCGGGATCACGTTCGCACCGTCGACCGTCCTCGACTTCCAGCGCACCGAGGGGGAGCCGATCAACTTCATCGACCCGGCTGGTCACGACTGGGTCTCCGGGCCGTTCGGCACGAGCACGCAGATGTCGTGGATCCAGCGTTCGAACGACGGTGGCGACCAGTTCAACGTCGTCAGCCCGCTCGGCATCCGCCCGACGCCTCCGCCCGGCGGCGGCGACACCGACATCGTGGTCGACGATCAGGGCTACGACTACTTCACCGACCTCGAAGGGCTGATCAAGATCGAGGCGTCGGTCTCGAACGACGACGGCCACACCTGGAAGAAGAACACCGCGGCCGAGGCGACGACGATCGACGACCGGCAGTGGTTCGCGATCGACAACGGTCCGACCTCGGCGGCGACGGACAACACGGTCTTCCTCGCCTACCGCAACGAGACCGGTGCGTTCATCTACTCCTCGCCGGGCTCGACCGGCGCGACGGACCTGATCGGCGGCCTCGTCTACCAGAACGCGGCAAGCTCGCCTACGGCGTTGACCACCGGACAGCGTTGCGGCCAGCTGCGCTTCGACCCGGTCAAGCGCGACCTCTACTTCCCATGCTTCATCGGCGACCACGTCGACCTCGTGCACGGCCACGTCGCGCCGAGTCAGCGGACGGGAATCGTGTTCACGAAGACGGAATTGCCGGGTTCTCCCGGACACGGCGCCGTCGACAACCTCTTCCCACTGGTTGCGACCGACGCGGCGGGCAACGTCTACGCGACGTGGTCCGACACCGCTGACAACAACATCTACTACACGTACTCGACCGACGAGGGGAACACGTGGGCGGCGCCGGTTCTGGTGAACGGGGGTGACGCGCGCTCGAACGTGATGCCGTGGATGCAGGCGGACGCGGCCGGCAGGGTCGCGATCGTCTGGTACGGCAGTCCGTTCCGCGTCGACAGCGATCTGATGCCGTCCTGGTTCAACAACCGTGAGGCGGCGTCGCAGTTCCCGTGGCACGGCTACGTCGCGCTGCTGGAGAACGCGGCGTCGGCTACGCCGACGATTTCGCAGACCACGTTCACCGAGCACGCAATGCACTTCGGGCAGATCTGCACGGGCGGACTCGGCTGTACGGTGACGGGCGGCGACCGATCGATGGCGGACTTCTTCTCGCTCTACTTCGACAAGGAAGGCGCGATCCGCATCGCCTACAACGACACCACGAACCAGCACCACGGGGCGATCGTCTACGAGGCACGGCAGGTCGCGGGCCCGGGCGGGCTGCCGACGTTCGTCGCGCACGGTGCACCGTCGAACCCGATGGCCGATCCGGTCGGCGACGCGCAGTCTCCACACTACGCGCCGATCACCGGCGCCGGAGCGAGCGTCCCGCGGTACGACTTCACCGGCGTCGCGTTGTCACAGCCGAACTCGTCGACACTGCGCGTCCAGATGACGCTCAAGGACCTGAGCAGTCTGGCTCCGCCGGCCGGGAAGCGTGCGGGATTCTGGATGACGCGCTTCCAGGCGCTGTCGGTCGGCGACCAGGGCGAGGACGCCTACCGGCTGTTCTACGTGGGCGCCGAGACGACCGGCGGTGCTCCGACGTACTTCGCCGGCAGCGGCACCTCGGCACAGGGCCCGGTGCCGGGCAACGGCTGCATCACGAACACGCCGCAGAACTGCAAGGTCCTCGAGTACCCGAACGAGGTCGCCGCGACGGGTCGTGTCGACGGCAATACGATCACGATCGACGTCCCGATCCAGGGAGGATTCGGCGCCAATCGGCCGATCTACGGCTCGGCCCTCTACAGCGTGATCGCCTTCTCGGGCGGGCGGAACGACGCGACCGACGTCTATTCGGACCTCGATTCGACTCGGTCGTTCGACTACGCGCTCGCGGGGACGCCGCCGAAACCGTCCGGAAAGCGCTACGTCAGTGGCGGCGGCGCGATCGCCGGAACCGCAGGCGAGGCTCCGTTTGCACTCAATCCGACGCAGACTCTGCACGGGAAGGTGTCCTACCGCGACGACGGCGCCGGCGTCACGTTCAAGTCGACGCGCATCACGTCACTGACGTTCGATGACGCCGCGCACAACGCGACCGTCAACGGAACGGGACTCGTCGGCGGCACGCAGGTGGACTTCACGGTCTACGTGCACGACGGAGGCACGACCGACGACACGTTCACGATCGCGCTCGGCAACGGCTACAAACGCGGCGGTCCGCTGACGCGCGGGGACGTGACGATCCACTGATGCGCCGCGCAGCGATCGGAGTCGCAGCCGTCGTCTGCATCGCTCTCGCGGTGCCGCTCGCCGGCTGCGGCGGCACCGACGGCGAGCCGACGAAGGCTGCTGCACTTCCGTCATGTGCACCGGTGACGCAGCGGTCGGCGATCCCGCCGGGCTGGACCGTGCCGCTGCCGCAGGGAACCGTGGTCAGCGTCGTCGAGAGCGGGGCGATCCGGCAGGTTGTCGGCTTCGCCCCGCTCTCCTTCTCCGACGCGGTCCGCTACTTCCGCGAGGACTTCGTCGGGAAGGGCTACGCGCTCGGCTCCGGGGATGCGGAGATGGACGAGGCCGAGGCGGACTTCAGCGGGCGCGGTGTCCGCGGCCGCTGGCGCGTCAATGCGATCCAGGGGTGTGCCGACGCGACCGTGATCACTGTCGCCGCGGGCTAGAGCTTTCGCGGGTCCTTGCCGCCGCCGCGATATGTGATCGCCTCGACGAGGCGGCCGTCCGGATCACGGAAGAAGAGCCCGACCGCGATCTCGTGGTCGCGCTCGTAGGACTCGATCCCGGCGTCTTCGAGCCTGCGCGTCAGTTCGGCGCGCTCTTCGCCGGACACGCGAAACGCGACGTGCGACCCCGGGCCTCCGGGCTTGTGGATCGCCAGCGCTCCCGACTGCGCGTACGCCATCACGGGATGGCCCTCCGCGCGGACGATCCGGGCTCCCAGAAACCTCTCGTAAAAGTCCGCCGTGCGCTCCACGTCCTCGCTCTCCACGGCGACGTGATCGAGGCGTGCCATCGTACGCACGTGTTCCACGTCGTCTTGATCGTGAACCCGTTCGCCTCACGCGTCACCGAGCCGGCCCTGGAGGCTGTCGTGCAGGCGCTCTCGCGAGTCGCGGCCGTGGAGACGCGGCTGACCGAGCGGCGCGGACACGCCGTCGAGCTCGCGCGCTCGCTCGACGGGGCCGACGTGCTCGCCGTCTTCGGCGGCGACGGGGTCGTCAACGAGGCGTTGAACGGCATCGGACGGGACCTCCTGTTCGCACCGATCCCGGGTGGCGGCACGAGCGTCTTTGCGCGGGCTCTCGGTCTGCCGCGCGACCCCGGCGCGGCGGCCGTGCAAGCGGCTCAGGCGCTCGAGGCCGGGCGCACGCGCCGCATCTCGCTGGGGCGCGTGAATGGACGGCGCTTCGCATTCTCCGCCGGCGTCGGCCTGGACGCTGCCGCCGTTCGCCGGGTGGAGATGCTCGGACGCTCCGCCGGCGGCCGGCGGGCGGGAGACCTCGCGTTCGCCTGGTCGCTCGCCCGCGTGCTCGCCGAGTCGCGCGGCACGCTCGAGCCCGTCCTCGAGGTCGACGGGCTCGGGCGGGCGGCGTTCGCGCTTGTCGCGAAGGGCGATCCCTACACCTATGCGGGTCCAGTCCCGTTGCACATCGCGCCGCAGGCCCGTTTCGAGCTCGGCGTCGACGTCGTCGCGCCGAAGCGGCTGACGCCGATGCTGGTCCCGCGCTTCATGCGGTACCTGATTCGCGGCAAGGGCCAGGAGGACGACGACGGCGTGATCTATGCGCACGATCTCGATCGGATCGAGATCCGGTGCGACCGGCCGCTGCCGCTGCAGGCGGACGGCGAGGATCTCGGTGACGCCGACACGGTCCTGGTCGAGGCCGAGCGGGATGCCCTGACCGTCGTCGCCTAACTTCCGCGGCCTTCCCGGCGTCCTTTAGTCCGGTGCGGACTATTCCGACGCGGACTAAGACGCTGACGCTCACAGAGGCGGCAGTCCTCAGTCTGCTGGCGGTCGAAGGCGAGCGGTCCGGCTACGAGCTGTTCAAGCGTGCAACCCGCAGCGTCGGGCACGTCTGGGCGCCCGCAAAGAGTCAGCTCTACGCGGTGCTGCCGCGGCTTGCGCGCGACGGCCTTGCCCGCGCCCGGACCGTCGTCCAGAGCGATCGACCGGACAAGCAGCTCTACGAGATCACCGCTGCCGGCAAGCGCATGCTCGAGGCGTGGCTGGAGACGGTCGACCCGGACGACGTCGACGCGTTCCACCTCAAGGTCTTCTACGGCGGCTTGATGCCGCGCGCGACGCTGATCGCGCACGTCGAGGCATACCGGCAGCGGCTACACGAGACCCTCGAGACATACGACGAGATCGCCGAACGGAACACGAATCGAGGTCACGACTACTACCACCGGCTGATGCTCGACTACGGCTACGCGCGCGCGCGGGCCTCCCTCGCCTGGGTCGACGAGGTACTCGCAAAGCTGAGGAGGAGGCGGTGAGGCACGGCGCGCTCGCCCTCGTGCTCGCGGTCGCGGTCGCGACGCTGGGCGCCGAGGCCGGAGTGGGCGGCGAGCTCAGCGGCGCGAGCCCGAACGTCTACGGAGACCCGTCCCTGTTCACCTACGACGCGAACCGTCCGCTCGCGCTGCAGCTCGGCACGGCCCAGTCGGGTGGAGGCGTGGTCCGGCAGGAGCTGACCTTCGACGCGGGGAGCGGGCCTGTCCACGGGTACTGGACGCACCCGCCTGGGAACGGCCCGTGGCCGGTAGTGCTCTTCTCACCCGGGTTCGGCGGCGACGACACGGAGCAGCTTCCAGACTCGAACGGTCTCGTACGCAAGGGAATCGCATCGCTCACCGTCGCGCCTCCGACGGGCCTGATCACCTGCAATTCCAGGGCGGACGTTCGTGTCTACGCGGATTACGTGATCGGTCGCCGCCGCGCTCTCGATCTTCTCGCGCAGCTTCCCGGCGCAGACTCGTCGCGGGTCGCCGCGGTCGGGTTCAGCTTTGGTGCGGCGGTTACGGGGACACTTGTCGGCGTCGACCATCGCCTCCGCGCTGCAGTCATCCAGTCCGGCCGGGCGCATCTCAGCACGGCGACCAGCGCCGCGTGCACGCGCCTCGGCAAGACGAAGCTCGCCGCATGGCGGAAGGCGCTCTCCGTGGTGGACCCCGTGCGCTGGGTCGGCGCCTCCGCGCCGGCGGCGCTCCTCTTCCAGAACGGCACACGCGATCCGATCTCGCCGCGTGCGGACGTGAACGTGTACGTGAAGGCCGCCGGCAAGCCGAAGGAGCTGCGCTGGTACAAGGCGTCGCACCAGCTGAATGCGGCCGCGTACACGTATCGCGACAGCTGGCTGGCCAAGCGGTTGCTGCGCTAGGGCCAACTACAATCGAATGCGTGGCGCAGGTTCTTCCTGCAGAACGCGATCTGCGGAGAGTCATAGGCGACGACGAGACGCCCGACCGGGAGCTCGAGGGTGTCGACGCGCGATTTCTCGTCGATCTCTACCGCTCGCTGATCCTGCTCCGCACCTACGACGAGCGCTCGGTCGTCTACCACCGCCAGGGGCGGATCGGCACGTACGCGATCTTCTGGGGCCACGAGGCGATGCAGGCGGGGTCGGTGCACGCGCTCGAGGACGACGATTGGATCTTTCCTGCGTACCGCGAGTCGGCGATCGGCCTGCTGCGTGGGATGCCTGTGTCGACCGTCCTCTCCTGGTGGCGCGGTCACCCCGCCGGCTGGTGGAACCCGGCCGACTACAACGTGGCGTCGATCTGCGTTCCGATCGGCACGCAGGTCCCGCACGCCGCCGGCCTCGCCTGGGGCAAGCGCCTGCGGGGCGAGCGGGCGTGCGCGATCGTGTACTTCGGTGACGGCGCGACGAGCGAAGGCTCGTTCCACGAGGGCGCGAACTTCGCGGCGGTGGTGCGCGCCCCGCTCGTCCTCTTCTGCAACAACAACCAGTGGGCGATCTCGACGCCCCTCAGCGCGCAGACGCGTGCAGAGGCGCTCGTCGACAAGGCGATCGGCTACGGCATTCCGGGCATCCGGGTCGACGGCACGGACGTCCTCGCAGTCTACGAAGCGACCCGCGAGGCGGTCGAGCGCGCCAGGGCCGGAGACGGCCCGACGTTCATCGAAGCCTTGACGTACCGCACGGCGCCGCACGCGACTGCGGACGATCCGAAGGCGTACATCGACCTGCAGCGCGTAGAGGAGGAAAAGGCGCGCGAGTGCGTCGGGCGCTACGAGGGCTATCTCCGGCGGCTCGGGCTGCTGGAGGACGCGCAGGCCGCTGAGATTCGCGCGTGGGCGGCCGAGTTGATGCGCGAGGGGATCGCCGCGGCCGAAGCCGAGCCGGCGGCCGACCCGGCGCTGCTGTTCGAGCATGTCTTCGTCGACCCGCCGGCGTCGTTCGCGTCCGACCTCGAGGAGCTGCGGAGGATCCTGGGTGGCCGAGACGACGCGTAGTTCTCTCGGCTTCCTGGCGCCTTGCAGGCGGTGCGGGGCCGGAGGGCACAGTGTGAATAACACGGGCCCGGAGAGCACCGTGCCGCATGCACGGCGAGCCGTTCGCGGAGGCCGGCTCCGCCGGCCGGGAGCGAACGGCGGCCAGGGAGCCGAGAGTGGCTGAGCTTTCCATTGTCGAGGCGGTCAACGACTGTCTTCACGTCGAGTTGGCGCGCGACGACAACGTGCTCGTGCTGGGTGAGGACGTCGGGCGCGCCGGCGGCGTCTTCCGCGCGACCGCGGGCCTGCGCGACCGGTTCGGCCCTGACCGCTGCGTCGACACGCCGCTGGCGGAGGCGGGCATCCTCGGCAGCGCCGTCGGCCTCTGCATGGCCGGATTTCGTCCGGTGTGCGAGATGCAGTACGACGCGTTCTCGTACCCGTGTCTCGACCAGCTGATCAACCACGTCGGCCGCTACCGCTGGCGCACGGGCGGCAAGATGGCGTTCCCGCTCGTCGTGCGTATGCCGTACGGCGGCGGCGTGAAGGCGCCGGAGCTGCACGACGACTCGCCGGAGGCCTACTACGTGCACACGCCCGGAGTGAAGGTCGCGATCCCGTCGACGCCGGCGGATGCAAAGGGGCTGCTCGCGGCGGCGATCCGCGATCCCGATCCGGTCGTCGTCCTCGAGCCCAAGCTGCACTACCGCACGATCAAGGGCGAGGTACCGGAGGGCGAGCACGTCGTGCCGCTCGGGAAGGCGCGCGTCGTGCGCGAGGGGAACGACGTCACGCTTGTCGCGTACGGCTCGATGGTGCCGCTGTGCGAATTGGCTGCGGACGCGCTCGACCGCACTTCGGTGGAGATTCTCGATGTGCGCACGCTGAAGCCGCTCGACGAGGAGGCGCTGCTCGCCTCCGTCGCGAAGACCGGGCGGGTCGTGATCGTGCAGGAGGCGCCGCGTACCGCGGGATACGGCGCCGAGCTCGCGGCGATCATCGCGGAGAAGGCGATCTACGACCTGCAGGGGCCCGTGCTGCGCGTCACAGGCTACGACGTGCCCTATCCGTACTGGCAGATCGAGGATGCGTATATGCCGTCGGTTGCGCGTGTCGTCGACGCGGTGCACACGCTCGTGCAGTGATCGACGAGCTGCCGCTCGGCGACGGGCACATGCGAGACGACGCCTGGTCGTGACGGAGCGTCTCAGACTCTGGCTCGAGCGCGGGGACGCTGGGTATTACCTGCGTGACGCCGCGACCGGGAAGCCCGTGCGCTGGTCCGATCCGAGGCTGCAGGTGGTCGCGGTCGCGGGCGTAACCTTCCGGCCTGGTGCGGTCGACGACGCCTCATTCGATCCCGGCCGACGACTCGCACTGGTGCCCGAGCCCGAAAACGAGCACGATTCGAATGCCGTTGGCATCTGGAACCAGGAGCGGACAATCCATGCGGGATACGTTCCGCGCGACGTCGCGCCCCAGCTTGGCGGAGACGAGCAAGCCGTCTCGTTGTGGCGGGTGGAGGGCGGCCTCCGCGTGCTGATCGTCTCCGCGGATGCCTGGGTCGGGACGCCGCGTTGAGACGGACGCTCCTTTGGAGCGGCGTCGACGCGCCGCGCATGGAGATCGCCCACGTCGAGGTGAGCGGTGGTGAGGTGCGCGCCCGTGGCACCCAGATCGGCGCCACCTACGAGGTGCGATACGAGCTCGAGCCGGGCGTGATGCGCGTCGGCGTGGTACGCGGCAGCAGGCTCGTCCTCGAGCCGGAGGATGCGGACTTCTTCGATCTCGCGCATTCGCCGCTCTTCAACTCGCTGCCGGTGCTCCGTGACGGACTCCACCACGACGGCGAGCCTCGCGACTACGTGATGCGCTGGGTCGACGTGCCGTCGCTGGAGGCCTCGCGCTCCGAGCAGCGGTACGAGCCGCTCGGGGACGGCGTCGTCCGCTTTCGCAGCGGGTCGTTCACCGCCGACCTCGTCTTCGACACCGAGGGCTTCGTGATGGAGTATCCCGGCTTGGCGCGGAGGGCCGGATAGATGGCGTACGAGTTCAAGCTGCCCGACCTCGGGGAGGGGCTCACGGAAGGCGAGATCGCGCGCTGGCTGGTCGCCGAGGGGCAGGAGATCGCGGAGGACGATCCGCTGGTCGAGATCCAGACGGACAAGACGACCGTGGAGATCCCGTCGCCGGCCGCCGGAGTCGTGTCGAAGATCCTCGCCGGGGAGGGCGATGTCGTTCCGGTTGGGCAGGTGATCGTCGTGATCGGCGGCGACGGCGTGACGCCGGCGCCGTGGGACGAGGAGCAGCGGCGCGCGGAACCGGCTCCGCAAACGGCAGTTCGTGGCTCTGAGCCACAAAGTCCTGAAGCCAGGGTTCGTGCGACGCCGCTCGTCCGCAAGGTGGCGCAGGAGCTCGGCGTCGAGCTCGAGTCCCTGTCCGGAACAGGCCCGCAGGGACGTGTGACCGAAGACGACGTGCGCAAGGCAGCCAGGTCCGAGGGGCTGTCCCTGGAACGGCGCGAGCCGCTGCGCGGCGTCCGGCGGCTGATCGCCGAGCACATGACGCGGGCGCACCGCGAGGTCCCGGCCGTTACCTGGGTCGAGGAATGCGACTTCTCGCACGTCGACCTCGGGCGGCTCGTCGGCGTGACGCTGAAGGCGTGCGCGCTCTGCCTCCAGGAGTTCCCGGAGCTGAACGCGCGGCTCGACGGTGACGCAATCGTCTACCTCGACCGCTACGACCTGGGCTTCGCGGTCCAGACCGACCAGGGACTCGTCGTCCCCGTCGTCCGCGACTGTGCGAGACGCTCGCTCGACGAGCTGTGCGCCGACGTCGCGCGGCTCGCCGAGGCCGCCCGCGACGGGACGCTGAAGGCCGAGGAGCTGCGGGGCTCCACCTTCACCGTCACAAGCGCCGGAAAGCTGGCGGGGCTCTTCCAGACGCCGATCGTCAACCATCCGGAGGTTGCGATCCTCTCGGTCGGCCGGATCGCAGAACGCCCGGTCGTCCGCGACGGCGTGGTGACCTCGGCGCCGATCGGCTACGTCGCCCTCACGTTCGATCACCGCGTCGTCGACGGGGCGAGGGCCGCCGCCTTCGGTCTCTCCGTCATCGCCCGGCTGCAAAAACCGTTCGACGGCTGATCCCGTATCCCACCGAAACAACCGGGGGAGGAAAGGGGAGCCAGGAATGAGAAGGAGACTTGTCGTCTTTGTTGCGGCGGGCGTGTGGGCTGTTGTCGCGGTCTCGATTGCCGTCGCCGACCTGAAGCAGAACTTCGGCACGCACCTGAAGGGTCAGTACGAGGTTCCGGTCCGTGACACCAATGCTCAGGGTCAGGCGATCTTCCGCCTGTCCGATGATGGGCAGTCCATCGACTACAAGCTGAACGCCGCGAACATCGACAACGCGTTCATGGCGCACATTCACGTGGCGCCGGCCGGAACCAACGGGCCGATCGTCGTGTGGCTCTATCCGAGCACGGCCCCGGTTCCTGGGCCGCTCGGCCAGGGCCGGTTCGACGGCACGCTCGCGGAGGGCACGTTCACGGCGGCGAACTTCGTCGGGCCGCTTGCGGGTATGCCGATGTCGGCGCTACTCGACGCGATCGAAGCAGGCAACGCCTACGTCAACATCCACACGAACGACGGGGTGGATGGAACCAACACCGGGCCGGGCGACTTCCCCGGCGGCGAGGTCCGGGGCCAACTCGGAGAGTAGGCGCTTCACGGGCGGCGCGGCTGTGCCGCGCCGCTCACCAACCTCACGCGCCTCAGAGCTCCGCTCGAACGCCTACCAGTCGCGCGCCGCAGGCGCGCCCCGAGCGTGAGCGAAGCGAAGCGAGGGACTAGCGAGCGGCAAGTGCTCCTCGAGGAGCCGCTCGATCTGCGGCATGCTCGCGCGTCCGTCGATCCGGTCGACTGCGACCTTGCTCTTCACGAAGACGAGCGTCGGGACCTGCTCGACGCCGAACTTGCGCACGAGCCGGGGATGCTCGTCCACGTTCACGTGCTTGACCCTCAGGCGCCCGCGTTCCTTGCGGGCGACGTGCGCGAGCAGGCTCTCCATGCGACGCGACGGACCGGAACGCTCGCTGAAGAAGAAGACGAGCATCGGGAGGTCGCCGCGCATGTCCGCGTTTTCCCCGCGGGCCGACTGAGCGAAACGAATCGACTCGCGTTCCTGACGGCTCGCTGGGGATCGTCCCAGTCAGGGAAGCGGGGACTACACTGGCCGCGCGATGTGGGAGGCATACCGGATCGGCCTCTGCGCCGGCGGCGGCGCGGCGCTCGGCCTTGCTGCGGCTGGAGTGCTGCGGCGGCCGCTCGTCACCATGGTCGCGGCAGGCGCTGTCGCGGCGGTGCTCGCCGGGCTCGTCCTCGGCTGGATCGGCGAGGCTGTCGGCGCCGCTGCAGGAGGCGTGCTCGGCGGGTTCGGCGCCGCGACGCTCGCAGCCGGCTCGCTGCGACGCGGCGGGACGGCCGGCGGGACGGCGACCCTCTTCCTCCTCGCCGCTGCGGGCGCACTCGCGCTCGCGTTCATCCCCCTGGTGGGATACCTCGAGCCGCTCGCACTCGCCGCGTTCGCCGGCCGCGCACGGCGTCGCGCGGGCGAGAAGTACGCGGGCCTGCGCTCCCTTGCCAAGTAAGCGCGCGTCGATCCTCATCGTGATCGACGGCCTGACGCCGTCGATGTTCGAGGCCGCGGTCGGCGACCGTGACGTCCCGACGCTGACCTTCCTTGCAGAGGCGGGCGAGTACCGTCGCGCGACGACGACGTTTCCGTCGCTGACACCGGTCTGCCTGACGTCGATCGCAACCGGCGCCCACCCCGACGCGCACCACATTCCGCACCTCGTCTGGTGGCACCGCGCCGAGCAGCGCATCGTCGAGTACGGCTCGTCGTTCGCGGCCATCCGCGCGGCCGGGACGCGCCGCTCGATCCGCGACACGATCGTCGGCATGAACCAGGAGCACCTTTCGCGCGACGTGACGACGATCTACGAGGACGCGGAGGACGCAGGCTTGGTTGCGGCTGCGGTCAACATCACCTGCTATCGCGGTCGCACGCGACACGTCCCGACTGTGCCGGGCCTCGCGCCGCCGACGTTCGGACCGAAGCGCTTCTTCTACTACAACCTCTTCGAGTCGGATCCAACCGGCGCGCCGCTGTCGGTTCGCAACCGCGCCGCCGGAACCGTCGACGACTACGCGGCTGCCGTTGGCCGCTGGCTCGTGACGCGGGACGGCTTCGACGTCCTCGTCTACTACCTCTCGGATCTCGACTTCGCGTCCCACGTGCACGGGCCGGACGGGACGCGCGACGCGCTCCGAAGGTCGGATCGTGCGGTGCAGGCGCTCGTCGACGCGGCGGGCGGCCGGGATGCATTCCTCGAGCGCTACTCCATCCTTCTCTGCTCCGACCACGGACAGACGCACGTGCACCGTGCTGCGCGCCTGGAGGTGCCGGGGATCGTGACCGCTTCGAATCGCGCCGCGATGGTCTACACCGACGCTCCGCGCGCCGCAGCCGAGCAGCTCGACCGCCTCGAGTCGGTCGACCTCGCGCTGTTTCTCGAGGACGGCGACGTCGTCGCCCGCCGCGACGGCGATGAGGATGCCGCGCTGCTCGACGAGTATCCGAATGGGCGCGAGCGCGCGGAGGCCGCTCTGCGCAACCCGAACGCCGGCGAGGTGATCGTCTCGGCGGCGGAGGGTTGGGAGTTCCACGACCTGGCCGGGGGCCGCCACGCCGGAGGTGGCAGCCACGGCTCGCTCGTTGCGGGCGACTCGCTCGTGCCGATGCTCGGCGTCGGAATCGGCACGCTGCCGGGGTGCACGGTCGACGTGAAGGACGCGCTTCTCTCCACGCTCGGGATCGAGCATGCGGCCGCCGCGTGAGCCCGTCGTGCAACGGCTGTTCATGGTGCAACAGCAGCTGCGTGGGCGCGACGTACGCGACGAGCGCGTGCTGACAGCGATGGAGAGAGTGCCGCGCGAGCTGTTCGTGCCGCCCGAGCTGAGGTCTCGAGCGTACGAAGACGAAGCATTGCCGATCGGAGCCGGTCAGACGATCTCGCAGCCGTACATGGTTGCGCGCATCTGCGAGGCACTCGGACTGCGCGGCGGCGAGCGCGTCCTGGACGTCGGCACGGGCTCCGGCTACCAGGCTGCGGTGCTGGCAGAGCTCGCCGGGGAGGTGCATTCGATCGAGCGCATTCCCGAGCTTGCCCAGCGCGCGCGCGAGAACCTTGCGGCTGCTGGATACGACGACGTCCAGGTTCATGTCGGCGACGGCACGCTGGGCGACAGCGAGCATGCGCCGTTCGACGCGATCGCCGTCGCGGCTGCGGCTCCCGAGCTGCCGCCGTCCCTGTACGACCAGCTGCGTCAGAACGGACGGCTGGTGATCCCTGTCGGCTCTCGCCGCGGCCAGGACCTGCAGCTCGTCGTTCGCTCGCCCGAGGGTCCGGCGGTCGTCTCGACGGTGCCGTGCCGCTTCGTTCCGCTCGTCGGCGAGGAAGGCTTCCAGGCCTGAAGCGCGCGCGGGTGATCGTCAGCGGCTGGGTTCAGGGGGTCGGGTTCCGCTGGGCGACGACCGAGCGCGCCCGGTCGAGACGGATCGCAGGCTACGTTCGCAACTTGCCGGACGGCACAGTCGAAGCGGTCTTCGAGGGTGAGCCGGACGCCGTCGACGCCCTGATAGCGTGGTGCGGGCGCGGGCCGACCGGCGCGCGGGTGGACGACGTGAAGGTCGAGCTCGAGACACCGAGAGGGGAGATGGGTTTCCGCGCGACGTAGTCGCGGGCAGAACCTCGCAGCTCAAGTGGCCGCCCTTTCCGCCGAAGCGCTTCTCCGCCTCCCCGTGCGTCTGCGCGGGATCGACCTCGGTCGCGCGGTCGATCTCATCCTTGATCCCGTCGGCGGGCGCGCGCTCGGGATCGACGTTCTGTGCAAGGACGGCGAGCACCGGTTCCTGCCACTGTCCGCGGCCGGCATCGACGGCGAAGAGATCGCCGTCTCCTCGGCGCTGACGTTGCTCGCGGCGGGCGAGCTCGCGTTCTACCGTAAGCGGGCGAGCACCATGCGCCTGTTGCGCGGAGCGCCGGTGACGAGCAAGGGCCGAGAGGTCGGCCGGTTGCAGGACGTGATCGTCGGCCGCGGAGGTGTGATCGAGCAGCTCGTCGTTGAGGACGGCCGCCGGATTCCGGCCGGCGACGACGTTCGCATCAGCGCCGAGCCGCGGCGTGTCGACGCAGCGTGAGCGACGTCCGCCTCCGCGACACGCGCGCCGCCCGCGCGCTTCGCGCTCCACACAACTGGCTGCAGCTCTTCAAGTTCTGCGTCGTCGGCGGCAGCGGCTACGTCATCAACCTCGCGATCTATGCCGCGTTGCTCGGACTCGGCGCCCACGTCGCGGCGGCGATCTCGTTCGTCATCTCGGCGGCGAACAACTACTGGTGGAACAGGCACTGGACGTTCCGTGGCCAGCGCGGCCACTTCGCTCTCCAGGGCGTGCGTTTCTTCGTCGTCTCGACTGCGGCGCTGCTCGTGAACCAGCTCTGGCTGCTCGTCTTTCTCGATCTGGCGGGACTGGGAAAGATCGTCTCGCAGGCGATCGCGATCATCCTCGTGACGCCGTTGAACTTCATCGGCAACAAGCTCTGGTCGTTCCGCTCGCGTCTCTGACCCCCGTTGTCACGGCCGGCGGGCCGTCAGGAACTCGAGCGCTACGCGCCGCTAGCCTGACCGCGATGCGTCGCGTTCTCGTCGCCGTCGTCGCGTTCCTCGTCCTTGCGCCCGCGGCGCGTGCAGCGACGACCCCGGCTCCCACGACGCCGGTCTACGACTCGAAGGGCATCCTCGTGCAGACGCCGTTCGCGCCCGCCGTGGAGCCCGCTCGGCTGACGGAGGTTCGGGCGACGCGCATCTTCCTCGCGGACCCGAAGGTGCGTCGGTGGCTGAAGCGCTACCCGCGCAGCGGGCGGAGCACCGAGGCCGAGTACTCGAAGACGTATCGCAACTGGACGGTCAAGGTCTGGTGGGGCAAGGCCGGCGAGATCGCAACCGGCCGGGTGGACGACCGAAGCGGCGTCGTCACCGAAGCGTGGACCGGGCCGCAGGTCGCGTGGAAGATGGCGCGCGGCTACCAGGGGGCGTTCGGCGGCAAGAAGATCAACTCGTACCGCGTCTGGCTCGGCTTCTGTCTGCTCTTCCTGCTCGGACTCGTCGACTGGCGGCGACTGCTCTCGTGGCGAAATCTCGACCTGCTGGTGCTGCTGTCGTTCTCGGTGTCGCTCTGGTTCTTTAACCGCGGCGACATCTTGACGAGCGTGCCGCTGGCATATCCGCCGCTCGTCTACCTGATCGTCCGCGCGCTCTGGGTCGGATTCAGCGGACGCGCGACTCCGGGGAGAACCGTCTGGCCGGTCTGGCTGCTGATCGGGGCGACGGTCTTCGCCACCGGCTTCCGGGTCGGTCTGAACGTGCGCGCGTCGAACGTGATCGACGTCGGCTACTCGGGCGTGATCGGCGCCCAGCGGATCGTCCACGGTGAGATGCCGTACGGGCACATGCCGGTGGAGGACGATTTGAAGGCGTGCGGCCCCAAGGACGTCGACGGTGAGATTCGAGAGCGCGTCCAGACGAACGGGCGCTGCGAGTCTGCCAACGAACGCGGCGACACCTATGGACCGGTGGCGTACATCGCGTACATCCCGGCATACCTGGCACTCGGATGGACGGGGAGGTGGGACGACCTGCCCGCGGCGCACGCGACATCGATCGGCTTCGATCTGATCTGCCTCGCCGGAATGGGTCTGGTGGGCCTCCGCTTCGGCGGACGGCGGCTCGGCGCCACGCTCGCGTTCGCGTGGGCGGCCTATCCGTTCACCCAGTACGCGTCGAACTCGAACACGAACGATGCGATCCTGCCCGCCTTTCTCATCTGGGGCTTCCTGTTCGTGACGTCGCCCTTCGCCCGCGGAGGGTTCTCGGCGCTCGCCGGCTGGACGAAGTTCGCGGCGGTGCTCGTCGCGCCGTTGTGGGCGACGTATCCCGACCGGCGGCCTCGGCCCGCGTACCTCGCAGGCTTCGCGGTTGCGACTGCTGCGGCGTTCTCCATCCTCTTGCTGGAGCCGAATGTCTTCCATGCCGCGCGTGTGTTCTGGGACCGGACGGTGGCGTGGCAGGTCGAGCGCGAGTCGCCGTTCTCGATCTGGGACTGGCGCCAGTACCACGCAGGGCTGCCGGATCTCCATCTCGTGCAGCGCGCGCTCGAGGTGGCGCTCGTGATCGCGGCTGTTGCATTCGCATTCGTTCCGCGCACGAAGAGCGTGCTCCAGCTCGCCGCCCTCACCGGAGTGCTGCTGCTCGGCTTCGAGCTCGTGTTGACGCACTGGTTCTACCTCTACATCCCGTGGTTCTTCCCCTTCACGGCGTTTGCGGCGCTCGCCTCCGCGCCGCCGCCCGAGCCGCAGCCCGCCCCGGAGCGTGATGTCCGACCGGTCCCTGAGCTCGTCACGGCCTAGCGTCGTAGTCGTGACCGCGGTGGGTCTCGCGGTCTTCATCGGCGCCTGGTTCGTCGTGCACCACGGCTGGTTCGAGCGCGGGCAGATCGTCGACACGCCGGTCTACCAGGAGTACGGGGACGCGATGGCGCGCGGGGAAGTGCCCTATCGCGACTTCTCGCTCGAGTATCCGCCGGGTGCGCTGCCGGTCTTCGTGCTGCCGGCGCTCGGCGAGGAGGGCGACCCCGCGGCGTTCCGCCGAAGGTTCGAGACGCTGATGTTCATGTGCGGTGCCGCGGTGCTGCTGGCGACCGCGTTCTCGCTCGTCGCGCTGCGCACGCCGCCGCGGCGGGCGTACGCTGCGATCGGCTTGGTCGGGCTGGCGCCGCTGTTGCTCGGCTCGGTCGTGCTGACGCGCTTCGACCTGTGGCCTGCGGCGATCGCGGCGGGCGCGCTCGCGGCGCTTCTTTCCGGGCGCCTGCGCCTGGGGCACGGGCTGCTCGGCGGCGCGGTCGCCGCGAAGGTGTGGCCCGGCGTGCTCGCGCCGCTGTTCCTCGCTTACGTTTGGCGCACGCGCGGGTGGCGGGAGGCGCTTGCCTGCGCCGGGACAACGGTTGCGATCTTCGCCGTCGCGGTGCTGCCCTTTGCGGTGCTCTCGCCGAGCGGTGTCTGGGACAGCGTGGTCCGGCAGACGACCCGGCCGCTGCAGCTCGAGTCCCTCGGCGCGGCGCTCGTCGTCGTTTTCCACCACGTGTTCGACACGGGTGCGCGGATGGTCTCGTCTCACGGCTCGCAGAACCTCGGTGGAGGTATCGGCGACGCGATCGGCGCGTTGCAGACCGGGCTGCAGCTCCTCGTCGTCGTCGCGATCTGGGTGTGGTTCGCGCGCGCGCATCGCGATCGGGCCGAGCTCGTCCGCGCCTGCGCCGCCGTGACGGTTGCGTTCGTCGCCCTCGGAAAGGTGCTCTCGCCCCAGTTCTTGATCTGGCTGATCCCGCTGGTGCCGATCGTTCGCGGCGCACGTGGCGGACGCGCCTCGGCGCTCTTCGCCGGCGCGCTCGTGCTGACGCAGGCCTGGTTCCCACAGCACTACTGGAACTACGCCCTGCATTTCTCGCCGACGGTTTCGGGTCTCGTGCTCGCACGAGACATCGTGCTGCTCGTGCTGCTCGGGGTGCTGCTCGCGCCGGGCTGGCGTACTTGGGACGACGCGCCGCGCGCGCGGGAGAGACCGTACGGAGCCACCGTCGTCGTGCGCCGAGGGGACGACGTGCTCGTTCTCCATCGCGCGCACGAGGGGCCGGGCTACGACGGCGACTGGGCCTGGACGCCGCCCTCCGGCGCGCGCCTCCCCGGAGAGTCTCCGGACGAATGTGCGCGCCGGGAGCTTCGCGAAGAGGCCGGTCTCGACCTCGAGCCGCGGCGTGTTCCGTCAACCGCCGACGACTGGGCGTACTACGTCGCCGATGCGCCTGAAGACGCCGAGGTCACGCTGGACGCCGAGCACGACGCCTATCGCTGGCTGCCCGTCGAGGAGGCCGCAGCGCTGTGCAAGCCGGAGCGCGTTGCGACGGGTCTGCTCGACGTCCACGCCCGCGGCTTCCCGCGCGTCGGCGCGCTCTGACCGTTCGGGGTATCGCCCGTACCTGGTACGTACCGGGTACCGAGAACACGGGTGTTTGCAGGGATTGTGCGCCAGACGCCGGGGTTACGTCACGGTCACGTGACTGCTCCGCGTCCGCTTCAGTCGACGGCAACGCGGACTGTTTCGATCCCCCGCGCACGTCCCGACTCGTCGCACTCCACCAACGCGCCTTCGATTCTCACGTCCTGAGAGGCCGTCTCGAACCTGACCGGCAATCCCGTGCGCATGCGCTTGATCGCCAGGTCTGCCTCCACGCCGATGACGCTGTCATGCGGTCCGGTCATCCCCGCATCGGACAGCGCAGCCGTGCCGCCCGGAAGCACCCGCGCGTCGTTCGTCTGCACGTGCGTGTGCGTCCCGATCACCGCGGTCACCCGGCCGTCGAGCCACCTCGCCATTGCGACCTTCTCACTGGTCGCCTCGGCGTGGAGATCGACGACGATCACGTTCGTCTCCCGGCGCGCTTGGTCGACGAGCTCGTCGATGACGTCCCACGGAGTGTGCGGCACGTCGAGGAAGAGCTGGCCGAGCACGTTGATCACCCCGACCGGCGTCCCGTCGGATGCGGGAGCGACGCAGAGTCCCCTGCCGGGTGCATCGGACATGAGGTTCGCGGGACGGATGACGCGTGCTGCGCCGTTCAGATACGGAACGATCTCCTGCCGCCGCCAGACGTGGTTGCCGAGCGTGATCACGTTCGCGCCCGCTGCGAGCAGCCGGTCTGCGAGCTTCGGGGTGATCCCGACGCCGTCGGCGACGTTCTCGCCGTTCAGCACGCAGAATTGCACGTCCAGCTCCTCGCGCAGGGACACGAGCCGAGACTCGATCGCGCGCCGGCCGGGCCTGCCGACCACATCAGCAACGAAGAGGATCCTCATCTCGCTTCCCTGACCGCCGACGGAAACCGAGTTACGACAGCGCGAGGTTCGCCGCGGGACGGGCTTCGATCAGGACGTGGTTGCCAGCGTCGTTCGTGAAGCGTGCGAGCGCTTGACGCTCCACGCGGCTGAGGTCGGGCAGCGTTCCCAGGCGGGTGACCGAAGCCGTCACCGTGTCGCCGACAGACAAGCTCGGCAGCGCCTGGACGTGTGTGAGCGACATGACGATCGACGGCGCGGTTGCCGGCTGTACGTCGATGCGCGAGCCGAAGACCTGGTTGTCGACGATGTACGGCGTCAGTCCCACGATCGTTCCGTCGACCGGCGAATAGACGTCGGTGCCGGCCGCGGCCCCGATGTCGAGCCCGCTCGTCTGCGGCCCCGCGCCGCCGCCCAGCTGATACCAGACCGGCCCGCTCCCGCCGCCGCCGAAGATGCGGTGCGCCGCCTTCGCGATCCAGCCTTCGTTGCCCTGCCTCCCCACGGGCTCCAACGCGAGGGCTCCCTCGCCGGCACCCTGGTAGCCGATCGCCGTGACGCGTTCGGCCGCGATCGGCAACTGCAGGCGGAGCCCGTTCAGCTTCGCGATTGCGAACGGCTCGGGGCGCCCCGCCGGGAGCAGGCGCAGCGGTGATGCCGGAGTGAGGGTCGCCGCCCGCTCCGGCTGGCCGCCGCCGAACGCCGTCAGCGCAGCGGTGACGACCGAGACGGTCGCCACGAAGGTGAGGAATGCGAAGCGGCGGAGGCGGTGTTCGGTCCGCCGCTGCCGCCGGCGCGCCTTGCGGCGCGCCTGCGCAGGGGCTCGGCGCGGCATCCGCGGCAGCGTAGCGGCCTCCTCGGGGACGTTCAAGGCGCCACCTTGTAACAGCTCGAGGCGTTTTGCGCGCCGGGGCTCGACCCAGCCCTCGTGACTTCCCAAGGCGAGGGCGCCGTCGACCCAGATCGACCACTCCCAATCCGGCGGCCGAAGGCTTCGGGATTGGGGGGTACGATCGGCTCGATGACCGACAAGATGGTCGTACCGCGCTGGATCCAGCTCGTCGGACTGCCGTTGCTCCTGGTCGGCCTCTGGGTGGTCGCGGGCGCGGTCCGTCACGTGGTCTTCCTCTTCCTCGTGGCCGCGCTGATCGCCCTGCTCCTGAACCCACTCGTGCGTGCGCTGGGTCGGGTGTGGATTCCCCGCGGTTTCGCGGTGGCGATCGTGTACCTCACCTTCGCCGCTGGGGTGGCCTTGGTGGGCATCGCTTTGGCGACGGTCGTCGTCAACCAAACCAGGTCGGCGTCCGACCGCGTGGACGCCTACTTTACGAAGGACCACGGACAGCCCCCGCGCACGGACGCGGAGCGGGACGTCGATCGCCTGCAGATCTGGCTGAACACCCACGGGCTCGAGCGCGTCAAGATCCGCAAGCAGGCGCGCGATTTCCTCGACAACATCGGCTCGAAGGACGTGCAGAAATACACGTCCAAAGCGATCAACTGGGCCGAAGGCGCGGGCCTGGCGATCGTCGAGCTGCTGTTCTCGACCGTGCTGATCGTCGTGATCAGTGTCTACATGCTGCTCGACATGCCGAAGCTCGCACGGGCAGTTGACAAACGTTTCCCACCTCAGCCGGGAACGCAGCCGCTGCTCCCGCGGATCGAGAACGCACTTGCCTCGTACGTGAAGGGCCAGGCCCTGCTGTCGGCGATCATCGGCACGAGCGCGGGGCTCGGGTTGTGGCTGCTCGGGCTCGCGGGCTGGCTGCCGAACGGCGACAAGTACGCGCTTCTCTTCGGACTCTGGGTCGCGTTCACCGAGTTGATCCCCTACCTCGGTCCCTGGCTCGGCGCGTTGCCGCCGTTCTTCTACGCGCTCGCGGTGCACCCGATCTCCGCGATCTGGGTCGCGCTCCTCTTCCTCTTCATCCACCAGGTGGAAGGGCACGTCGTCGTCCCGAACGTGATGGGCTCGGCGCTGCGGCTGCATCCGCTGCTGGTCATCTTCGGACTCCTCGCCGGCGGGGAGATCTACGGGTTGCCCGGCGTGTTCGTCGCGCTGCCGCTGCTGGCGGCGGTGCGCGCGATCTGGGAGTTCTTCTCCGAGCGGATCGAGCTGGAGCCCTGGCAGCCGGGCGAGGTGCCGGTCGAAGTGGAGGTCGAGCCCCCGTCGCGGCCGCGGGCGGTTGGCGGCGACTGAGGCGCCGCTGCTCGCGGCGCGGGGGATCTCGCGGCGCTTCGGCGATCGCATCGCGCTCGAGGCGACGGATTTCGAGCTCCACGCCGGCGAGAGCGTCGCGCTGATTGGCCCGAACGGCGCGGGGAAGTCGACACTGCTCGCCCTGCTCGCCGGTGCGCTCGAGCCGACGAGCGGAACCGTGGAGGCCGGCGCCCGCATCGGCTGGGTCCCGCAGCGGGCAGCGCTCTACCGCCGGCTGACTGCGCGCGAGAACCTCGAGCTGTTCGCACGCCTCGAGGGCGGCGGCGACGTCGACGCGCTGCTCGAGGAGTTCGCGCTGCCCGGTGACGTCCTCGCAGGCGCGCTCTCCGTCGGCAACCGGCAACGGCTGAACGTCGCGATCTCGCTACTCGGCTCGCCGGACGTCCTGCTGTTGGACGAGCCGACGGCCTCGCTCGACCCGGAGCAGCGCGCGCGGCTCTGGGCTGACCTCGCGTCCGTTCCCGCCCGCGGGGGAGCGATCTGCTTCGTCACCCAGCACGACGACGAACTCGTCGGCGCCGACCGCGTGCTCGAGCTGCGCGAGGGGCTGCTGGTGGCGTGAACTCGCTCACGTTCCTGACGCGCCGAGGTCGGTGCGGGGCCGGAGGGCACAGTGCGGATGAGCACGGGCCCGGAGAGCACCGTGCCGAGATCGGCGCGAGCCTTGGGCGGAGCCCGGCTCCGCCGGGCGGGAGCCCAAGGCGGTCAGGGGCGTGAAGGGCGCCTGGCTCATCTTCCGCAAGGACCTCCGTGTGCTGCGGCGCTCGCCGTTCCTGCTCGGCGTCCTACTTGCCTACCCGCTCGTGATCGCGCTGCTGGTCGGGCTCGTCGCGGGGTACGCAAACTCGAAGCCGCGCGTCGGGCTCGTCGACCTGGACGCATTGCCGCCGAGGGTCGTCGTCGGCGGCAAGAGATTCGACGTTCAGCGGACGATCGACGAAGTGAGCCGCAACGTCCGGCTCGTCCCGCTTTCGCGCGCGGAGGCCGAGCGCCAGCTCGCGAACGGCAAGGTCGTGGCGGTGCTCACGGTTCCGCGCGGATTCGTCAGCGACCTCACGGGGATGGTGCGCTCGCCGACGCTGACGGTCGAGCTCGCGCCGGGCGGCTTGCGCCCGCGGCTGGAGCAGCAGGTGCAGGCGCTCGTCTACTCGCTGAACCGCAAGCTGCAGCGCGCGTACATCGGCACGAACCTCCGTTATGTCCGGCTGATCCTGCACGGAGGGTCGGGTGAGTTCCTCGGGCAAGACTTCGAGCTGCTGGGACTCGAGGGCGCGCAACGCGAGCTCGCCCAGCTGCCGCGCGGCCCGCGCCTGGACGAGCTGCGCAAGTTCGTCCACGACGCGCGGCTCGCGCTCGCGCAGACGGACGACGCCCTTCGTGCGACCGCGAATCCGATCGAGCTCCGGCGCGTAAACGACAGGGGACGCTCGTGGCTGCTCGGCGCGCAGGTGCAGTCGTACGCACTGGCGGTGACGCTGACCTTCCTCGCGTTCGTGCTCGCGGCGGGCGCGCTCGCGTCGGAGCGCGACGAGAACGTGATCGGCAGGCTCGCACGTGGACTCGTCAGTCGCCGGGAGCTCGTTGCGGCGAAGGTTGCGCTCGCAGCGCTGGTCGGCGGTGCGCTCGGCTTCGCCGTCGCGATCCTCTTCGGGACGATCGTCGAGATCGGCGGCGTGCAGGGCGGCGAGCCGTGGGGACGCCTGCCGCTGGTTGCGGTCGGGCTCGTCCTCGCGGGCGCGGCCGTCGGTGCGGTCGGCACGCTGATCGGCGCGCTGGCGCGCGAGGCCCGCGCGGCATCGCTGGTGGCGGTGCTGGTCGTGCTCCCCGTCGTCTTCCTCGGTCTCGTCCCGCGCGAGATCGTCCCAGCGGCAGGCTGGGTGAGCGACGCGCTGCCGTTCGCGCACGCCGTGCGGTTCTTCTCCGCGGCGCTCTACGACGTGTCGCCTTGGGGCGCCGTCCTGCGTGAGGCGGGTTGGCTCGTGGGCCTCGGGCTTGGTTTTTCCCTGCTCGCCTGGCTGGGAATGCGTAGATTGACGTCATGAGCGCCTTCCCCGCGACCCGGCTCCGGCGCCTCCGCCGCACCGCACCGCTACGCGACCTCGTCCGCGAGACGCGGCTCTCGCTGGACGAGTTCGTGCTGCCGCTCTTCGTCGCACCCGAGTCTCTGCGCAACGACGAGCTGCCGGCGATGTCGCGCTTCAGTGTCGACGAGGTCGTCAAGGAATGCGAGGAGCTCGCCCGCGTCGGTGTCAGCGCGGTGATCCTGTTCGGCCTCCCCGAGGAGAAGGACGAGGAGGCGACCGGAGCATGGGAGGACGACGGAATCGTGCAGCGTGCGTTGCGTGCGCTGCGGCAGCGCTTCCCCGAGCTGCTCTTGCTCACCGACGTCTGCCTCTGCGAGTACACGTCGCACGGGCATTGCGGCGTACTCCGCGGTGACGAGATCGACAACGACGCCTCGCTCGAGCTGATCGCGCGCACGGCAGTGTCGCACGCCGAGAACGGCGCGGACGCCGTGTGTCCCAGCGACATGATGGACGGCCGCGTCGCGGCGATCCGAGCGGAGCTTCCGGCAACGCCGATCGTCGCCTACTCGGCCAAGTACGCGTCGGCGTTCTACGGGCCGTTCCGCGAGGCCGCCGACTCCGCGCCCGCGTTCGGCGACCGGCGCGGCTACCAGATGGATCCGGCAAACGTGCGCGAGGCACTGCGTGAGTGCGAGCTCGACTTGGCCGAGGGTGCAGACGTGCTGATGATCAAGCCGGCGCTGCCGTATCTCGACGTCATTCGCGCCGCGCGCGACAGATTCGACGCCCCGCTGGCCGCCTACAACGTCTCGGGCGAATACGCGATGGTGAAGGACGCTGCACGCGCCGGCCATCTCGACGAGCGGCCGGCCGCCCTCGAGGGGCTGACCGCGATCCGGCGGGCGGGCGCCGACCTCGTGATCTCCTACTGGACGAAGGAGCTCGCGGCCTGGCTGTAGGCACCCGCTCGGAGCTGTGGCGCCGCGCGCAGCAGCTGATTCCCGGTGGGGTCAACTCGCCCGTGCGCGCGATGCGCGCAGTCGGGCTCGACGAGCCGCTGTTCGTCCGCCGCGCGGCCGGCTCCCACCTCGAGGACGTGAACGGACGTCACTACGTCGACTGGGTGATGTCCTGGGGCGCGCTGCTCTTCGGGCACGCGGACCCCGAAACGGTGGAGGCCGTCGTGGCCGCGGCGCGCGACGGGACGTCGTTCGGTGCCGCCACCGAGCGCGAGGTTGAGCTCGCGGCCGAGGTCGTCGACGCCGTTCCGTCGATCGAGAAGCTGCGGCTCGTCTCCTCCGGGACCGAGGCGGCGATGTCGGCAATCCGCCTGGCGCGCGGCTTCACGCGCCGGGATCGAGTGCTGAAGTTCGCCGGCTGCTACCACGGACACGTCGACGCGCTGCTGGCGGAGGCGGGAAGCGGGCTCGCGACGCTGGCCATCCCGACGACGCCGGGCGTGCCTACGAACGTCACGGCGCACACGATCGTCGCGCCGTACAACGACGTCGACGCGACCGCGGCCGCGGTGGCGAACTACGGCGAGGGCCTCGCCTGCATCATCGTCGAGCCGGTTGCGGGGAACATGGGCGTCGTCCCGCCCGAGCCCATCTTTTTGCAGGCGCTGCGCGACCTCTGCGACGCATCGGGCGCGTTGCTGGTCTTCGACGAGGTGATCACGGGCTTTCGTGTCGCCCGCGGCGGTGCGCAGAAGCGCTTCGGCGTGACACCCGACCTGACGATCCTCGGCAAGATTCTGGGCGGCGGCCTGCCGCTCGCGGCCTTCGGCGGACGTGCCGACGTGATGGACGAACTGGCGCCCGTCGGTCCCGTCTACCAGGCCGGCACACTCAGCGGCAATCCGCTCGCGACCGCGGCGGGCCTCTCCATCCTTCGGCGCCTACGCGACCCACAGGTGTACGAGCAGCTCGAGGCCAAGGCCGCGCGCCTCGAAGCGGGACTCCAGGCGTACGGTGTCGTGCAGCGCGTCGGGGCGATGCTCACGTTGTTCGATCGCCCGGTGCGCAACTACGACGACGCCCGCTCGTGCGACACCGAGCGATACGCGGCGCGCTTCCGCCACCTCCTCGAGCGTGAGATCTATCTCGCGCCGTCGCAGTTCGAGGCGATGTTCGTCTCGCTCGCGCACTCCGACGAGGACATCGACCGCACGATCGACGCCGTTGCAGAGTTTCACTGAGGTCTTTGACGAGATCGTCGACGCTGCGGAGGCGGAGTCGGTGCTTTGGCGCGACACCCACCGCGCGGACGCGGAGCGCGAGCCGGTATTCTCCCCGCTCGCCGACGAGCGCTACGCGCTCGGGCTGGAGACGATCTACGAGGGTTACCTCTGCCACTACGGGACGCCGCGCCTGTTCGCGCCTGCCGACGACGAGACCGCGTTGCTGCTCGGGGACTACCTCTACGCGCACGGCCTCGTACGGGTCGCCGAGACGGGGAGCGTGCAGGCGGTCGCCGAGCTGGCGGAGCTGATCTCGCTCTGCGCGCGGCTCCGCGCCGAGAGCGTCAGCGGCGACGGAGAAGCGTGGGCAGCGACGGCGGCCGCGCTCGGCGTCCATCCCCCCGCGGGTAGAGTCGCCGCGATGCTCGGGATCGTCACTCTGCTCGCGGAGGATGCGGCCACGGAAGGCAAGAGGGTGATCACGGGCATGCTGATTGTCGGGCTCGTGTTCCTCTCGGTGATCCTTCTCGGCGAGACGAGCAGGGCATTGCGGCACCGGCGCCGGGCGCGCCGCGCGCGGCGTTCGTACTAGAAGCGGCGCGGCCGAATCGGACCCGACGGCGGGGTCCCTGTTACGGAACCCCGCCGTTCGATCCGTGTCCTAGCAGGCGGCGTTGACCCCGCCCTGGAGGTATCCGGCCGGCGCCGAAGGGACGAAGTACGTCTGGTAGTAGCCGACCTGCAGCGTCGCGCCGCCGATCCGCTGCGTCTGTGTCCACCACTCCATCTCGACCTGCGAGACGCTGTTGCCGGCCCACTGGGTCATGTCGTTCACGCTCGGGCTCGCCTGAAGCGGTGCCCAGTCGACGCGCGCGAACTGTGCGGGCGTATTGTCGTAGGCGACCTGCCACTCGCTCCACGGTCGTACGGCGACGAGTGCGCCCGTCCAGTAGTTGACGATGCGCGGGCGGTACCGGACCCAGTTCCAGTCGCGGGCCGAGCTCGCGTCCTGCGCGTACATCCGCGGCCGATAGGTGATCAGGAACCGCAGGCCGTTGAGTCCGTCGGGGAAGTAGCACATCGCTCCGGGCTCATCGACGTAGGCAGCACCGTGCGCTCCGTCCATGGTGATGAACTTGGCTGCGTCCGCTCTTGCAGCGCCGATCCCGGCCGCGCCGATCGCGAGTGTGACGCTGACGAGCGCGAATGTGAACCGAGCCTTCATGTCTCTCTCCCTTCGTCTGTTCCGCCGGAGTCGTGGCGGGTTGCCCTGAGGCTCGCAGCGGCGGGGAGCGTCGTCGCTCGTGCGCGCGACGGATCAAGTGTCAAGGCGGCGACACTTCCGAAAACTCGTTGTCTGCGAGAAACTGTCTCCTCGAGGGCTATGGCGCAGGCGTCGCTACCGACCGGCACGGTCACGTTCCTGTTCAGCGATATCGAGGGTTCGACTGTGCTGCTGCGCGAGCTCGGCGATCGCTACGCCGACTTGTTGAGTCAGCACCATCGATTGCTCCGCGATGTCT